>Ga0114972_10004174_pt1 | contig 10750 bp, 1 predicted proteins | sample M_140807_EF_Meta_FD_87354 | JGI IMG/M metagenome (GOLD analysis project Ga0114972, IMG submission 87354) | Freshwater microbial communities from Lake Montjoie, Canada to study carbon cycling - M_140807_EF_MetaG | ecosystem: Environmental > Aquatic > Freshwater > Lake | place: Lake Montjoie... | reverse complement strand
AGCAACACTCCATCTTGGCTTGGTCGAACGCGGCCGTGCGCCGCAAGTTCGCGGCCTGCTGCTCCTTGTCGGCGATGGTGGTCTCCGTCGAGTCAATCTCTTCGTCGGCCAGGTTTGCAGCGAAGCCCACGCCGATTTGCGCGACGGTGATCGCCCCCTGGCCGATGGCGGCGCCTACGGCACCAGTACAGGCCCACGACTTAAAGATGACCGCGGGGGGCATGCACGCCATCTCCGCCGCGCTGGCGGCTCCGACCATCGCGACGTTCTGTCGAAGCTGCCCGAGCGCGCGGTCGTACATCGCCATCTCCCGCTCGGCGCGCGCCATCTCCTGACGAGACGTCGCGATGGAGCGGTTGAGCGTAACGATCTGCCCCGCGGCGTCGAACTCCAGCTCACCGAGGGCGACTCGACCCGCGCACTCCTGCTCGACGCGCGCCTCTTCTACGGCGACGCGCTCGTGGACCTCGCGCACGCTGCGCAGCGCGATGTCGACGTCGAGCCGGGCCGACTCGTAGCCCGCAAGGGTCGCGGCGATGTCGCCGGTGCCCATCAGGCCGCATGGCTCGCCGAACACGAGGGCGGTGGCGTTGTTGTTCTTGTACTTGGCGATCGCGGGGACGACGCGGTCGTCGAAGGTCTCCATCGTGCCGCAGACCGACGCGAGCTGGTTCTCGTACTGGTTTCGAATGCGGACGAGCTCCGACTGGAACTGCGCGGCATCTGTGTCGAAGGCGCGCGTGCTCGCCAACGCCGCGTCCTCGCGCTGCCGAGCTTCGCCCATCGTGTCGAGCGCGCGGTCGATGAGCGTTCGCACGGCGTTCTCGGCGAGCGGGTCGAGCGGCACAAAGGGCACATAATCCGGCGCAAAACCGAAGATCGTCTGCTCGTCCGTGATCGTGGCGTACGTCTCGCGCAGCCGGTTGAGCGCGACGCCATACTTGAGCTGGGTCGCCTCGAGCTGCGCGTTCACCTGCTGCGCTCCCGAGGCTCGGGCGGGGCCCAGGTTCTCCAGATATCTACGGAGAAACTTCGAGAAGAACGTGCCTTCAAGGTACGCGAGCGGGTAGTCGCGCTCGACCACGCGCCGCGCGACGTCGGGGCGATTGAAGCGCAGGTACCGCTCGACCTTCTCGCTGGCGAGCTTGCTCACCTTGGTTGAGGCGAGCATCACGCGGTCGAGATAGCGGGCAACGGCATCCGCCGTGATGAAGTTCTTGTTCGGCTCGCCCATGGTCCGCCACACCAGCGAGGCCATGCGGTGAAAGCGATCGACGACCAAGCGATAGCTCTGCGTCGCTTGGTAAAGCAGTCGCATCTCGTACCCCGCGCCCCCCGAGAGCGACAGGCCGTCCGGCTCGAACTTATCGCCCTCGAAGGCGCCAATCGCGCTGCCCGCCAAGTCGAAACGTGAGCCGAGCGCGCGGGTCGCGGCGTCGTCACCGAGCATGATGAGGAGCTCAGCGTAGAGGCGCTCAAAGCCGTCCTCGTTCGTGCCACGGGGCGGCACGCCGAACTGCTCGGTGATCGTGCGCTTGAGCAGCGCGCGCGTTTCCGGGTTGAGGTCGTCGTAGAGGTCTGAACCGTAGATGCTGAGGAGACAATCCATGCGACCGCGCAGCGCCTCGATCTCCGGCGGATCGTAGCAGTAGGGCGTCAGCGCCCCTGCTTGGCAGACCACGGGCACGAAGCCGACGCCCGCGCCGCTGCGATTGCGAAACTGCGTCTTGTAGCGAAAGGCTTCGCTCACTGCGGTGTCGAACGGCGTCATCGTGAAGCCGTCATCGCGCGGCTCGAAGAAGACCTTGCCGACCCTCGGGTCCGCCGAGACAGGGTCGTCGCAGAACACGCTATTGGCGTCGGCGCACCGCCACGTCGGGCTGCGGACGGCGAGCCCCTGGTCGATCCAGTCCTCGAGCGTCGAGCCGCAGCTGCCCCGACGGTCATCGCCCTCGGCGTGACAGGGCTCGCCGTTCGCGGGGCAGCCTTGAACGCCCTGACAGGCGTTCTCGCGGACATCCGCCTCGGACAGGTCGTCCTTCAGGACAAGAAAATAGGTTCGGCGACTCTCGGCCGGACACCGGTCATCGATTTGGTCATCCGCCGCCCAAGCCGCGCGGCCCCCATCGAAGCGGCCCGTGTCGTGGCAGAGCACATGCGCCGCCCAGGCGCTGTTGGGGCCGATCTGGGACGCCCCACCGGCAGATACGCCCGTGATGAGGGTGGTCACCACGGCCTCTGCCGTGCCCCGTCCAAGGACTGCGCCCGCGTCCCCGACGACGTCCTCGACGAGCTGTGGGTCGCACGTCAGCGACAGGAGCCCAGCCGGAGGCGCGGGCAGGTCGGGCAGCAGCCCCGCCTCGAAGTCCTGACTCTTGAGGTCACCGGCGACCTTGTCCAAGACGACGAGGCCATATGCGCTGATTGCGCCCTCGCCGCCGTCCAAATCAAGGAAGCCCTCGAACTCCTCTTTCACGAGGAGCCACATCGTCGACTGGTTCACGAGGACGCCGTCGATGAGCTCCATCCTGCGTGTGCGCGCGCGGCCATCGGGCATGGGGTTCGCGCCCGCGGCGCTGCGGTTCAGGGCGCGTCGCTCCGGCGTATCGGGTGAGAGCGGCGCGGAGGATGCGCGACACTCCGCCCGAAACCGCCGCTCGGTGTCGGGGTCCACCTCGGTCCCCTCGACGAAGTCGGGCACGAGCCAGGGCTGGGGGTCGAGCTCGAAGCCGACCAGACCATCGGGGGCACAGTCGTCGCCGGTCTTCATGAATCGACCGCCGATACGGCTCGTGACCGCGAGGCTCTTGATGCCCTGCACGCATGTCGCTGCGTTCGGGTCCTCGCACGCGCTCGGATCGCCTTCGAAGAACAGCTCGACGGGGGGGCTGTTGGGGTACTGCAGCGCCAGCTCAGTCACCACGCGCCCTTGAAAGCGAAACTCGCCGGGTGCGTCGGCGCTCGGCGCAATGTTCAGCGCGAACGGCATCTCCAAGTGGCCGCTGGGGACGAAGACCTTACTGTTATTGTCTGAAAAAACACCGACGCCCGACTCCGGCGCCCCGTTGGCCGACTCAGGCGCGGCGTAGAGAAAGCAGGAGACCTGAGGCGAGTTCGGAAAAGCCTCGAGACAGGCCGCTTTCGTGGTCGGCAAGTCCCAGTCGCCGCTGAACATCGCCGTCATCGCGGCGCGCAGCTCGTCGCTGGTGACCACACCGCCCTGGTCCTGTCGGAACTGCTGCCACTTGACGATGAACGCATTGTTCGTGCTGCGAGCGGCCACCGCCTTCTCGTCGGGCTCAGCGTCGATCCAGCTCTGAAGGTCTCGGTCCTCGAAGTTGATGAACGTGTGGTACGCGCCTCGCCACTGGCCGGTCGGGTCGTTGTCGAAGTCGAGGGACACGGTCGCGCCGCCGGTGTCGCCATTGGCGTCGCTGCGGACGCTGACGAGCCCGCTCCAGCTGACGAGCGCTTCGTTGACCACGCCCGAGAAGCCGAGCTCAACGGTCTGGCCCGGCTCGACTTGCACGCTGAACGACGCGACGCGCGCCTCTTGCCCGCGCACGCCCATCGACACCCAGAACAGTGGGTTCGTGGTCACGACGGTGCGGCCGCGGTCCCCCTCGAGCGAAGAGTGCTCAAGCTTAGTGACCGTGTACGTGCGAGCACGGCTGCCCGTATTGGTGAGCGTCAGCGAGCCGGACGCGGTCCGGGTCGTGAAGGCGAGCGCCTCCGCCGACAGCGCGAAGTCCACCTCGGGCGCTTCGACAGGCGCTGCCGCCGGCTTAGGCGTCGGCATGCACACGCCGGTGCTGCCGTCGTCGAGGGCGCACTGCGTACCGCGGGGGCACGGGGTCCCGCCCGCGCTCACGCACGGCTGCCGGCACACGTGCTGCGCGCACGTCGGCGTCTCCCCACCGCAGTCGGCGTCCGAGACACAGTTTGAGTAGCACGCGCCCCCGATGCAGGCCTGCCACGTCGGGCACTCTGCGTCGCTCTCGCAGCGGGGCTTCGTCGCGCCGGGCGGCAAGCACGAGCCGTCGATGCACGCCTCGTCGCCGAAGCACGTCTGCATCAGGCCGTCCGAGTCACACGGCAGGTAGGTACCGTCGGGGCGGCTCAGCCCCTCGGTGCAGGGTGAGAAACAACGGCGGTCCACGCGCCCCGACTCGTTGCGCTCGGCCTCGGCGCAGACGCCTCGGCCGTCGCAGACCGCGTCGTCGTCGCAGGCGCCGTCCCGGCACACGCACCCCAGCGCGCCCGGCGTGCACGCAGGCCCCGCATCTGCCCGCGAGGCTTGACCGCCGGCGCCCGTGTCCAGCGTCGCCCCATCGCGACCCCCCGGCTCGGCGCCCGAGTCGACCTCTGGGGTCGTCGGCTCGGCGTCGGTGCGCCCAGCGCCTGTCGATTCCCCCCCACACGCGCTCACGATGAGCCCGGTGAGTGACCAAACAAAGAGTGAGCCGTTGCTCATGAAGCGCGTGGTCATGGGCTCACTCCGCCAGCGAGAAGTCGGTGTAGTAGACGTAGAGGACGATGTCCGTGACGTCGTTCAAGTTGATGTCGCGGTTCACGAGCTCACCCCGGAGGTCGAGCTCCAGCTCCCACGCCGAGTTCGCGAACGGCCGGTCCTTGAACCGGCTGTCCTGGTAGATCAGGGGGTCGAAGGTGTCCTTCTTCTTGCCCCCGAACATCGGGTTGACGACCGCGCGCATCGCGGGGAATCGATAGAAGCTCTTGTCGTCTTCGCCGCTCCGGACCGTCGACGTGCCCCGCAGGTTGACGTAGACCCGCCCGAGCGAGTCGCCCGAGTCCGAGGTCTCGATGTTGACCTCGATATGGTCGATCTTGTGGAGCGACGTCCGCGGGGATACCTGCGCGAGCGTCGTGGAGAAGGGCACCACGACGTTGCCGCGCGCGTTGATGCGCTTGGGGTCAGTGAGCAGGTCGCGCAGAGACTGCGCGCTCTCGTTGACCGACCGAGCGGTGCCGGGCTCGCCGCCCTGCGCGGGGTCCGCCGTCTCGGCGACCCGCAGCACGTCCCTCATCATCGAGACAACCGCGAGGCGCAGCTCCGGCAGGCCGTTCTGCTCCTCGAAGTCTCGATACGCGCGACGCAGGTCGATCATGTAGTTCTCGAGGTTCCCCTCACCCCGCTGCGCCAAGCGCGCTAGGAAGAGTTCGTCCCGACGCGCGTAGCTCTGGTTCGTGTAGTACTCGAAGACCCGGGTCGCGGCGTAGGCGTCTTGGAGCGCGTCGTCAAAGGACTTGTCGGCGTCAAGCACAGCCGCGTTGCGGTAGATCCGCACGTTCGGGTCATTTCTGACCGCCTCGACGTTGATGAGGAGCTGGTCCGCCTCGGCCTGCTGGTCGAGCAGCCGACGCGCGCTCTGCTGCAGCGTACGCACTGCGGCGATGTTCGAGTTGACCTTGAGGTTGGCCTTCATCAGGTTCAGCCGCGCGTTGAGCAGGCCGACCATGAGCGTGTCGATCCGCGCGCGGCTGTTGACCAGCGTGGGTCCGGGGTTCTCGCAGGTCGCCGTATCGACGGGCTCGACCGGCATCCCATCCTCGCCCACTCGACTATCGAGGCAGCACCCCATCAGAGCGCGGTCGAAGTCAGCCGCCCGACGGACATCACCGACCTGGCGCTCGAACGCCTGAATCTCCTCTTCTTCTGCGGACATATCGCGGTTGTTCGACGCCTGCACGCCCGCGGCGACGCCGCCCATCAACGTGAGCGCGGCCCCCGCGATGCCCGCGGAGACGGCCGTGATGGGCCCCGCCCCCGCGACGGCACCGATCGCGGACACGCCATCGCGCGCGACCCCAATCGAACGGTCGATGAGCGCCATCTCCCGCTCTGTCCGCGCGATCTCTTGGTTCGCGTCGTCGATCGCGCCGTCGATGGTCAGCGCCTCGCCCTCGGCCTCATAGGCGAGCTGGCCGATCTCCACGCGACCATCGCACTCGGCCTGCACGCTGCGCCGCTCGATGTCCGCCTCGGCGAAAAGGTTACGGAGCGCGATGGTCGCTGCCTCGACCTCGAAGCGCGCGTCGTCGACCTCGCCAACGGCTTGGTAGAGGTCGCCGCTTTGGAACGCCCCGCAGGGGTCGCCCATGTTGCGGGCGGCCGCGTTGCGCTCGGCGTACTTCTCGATCGCAGGAAAGACCTGCCCCCCCTCGTCCGCGACGAAGGTGCCGCACACGCGGGCGAGGTCGTCCTCGTACTGGTTGCGCACCCGCGCGAGCTCCGCTTGGAACTGCGCGGCGTCCGAGTCGAACTCTCGACCGCTCTCGATCGCGCGGTCCTCGCGCTCCGCCGCGACGCGCAGGGTGGCGAACGCGCGGTCGAACAGGACGCTGACCGCAGTCGCATCAAAACGGCCCAGCACGGGGAACGGCACGTAGTCCGCCGCGAGCCCGAAGAAGGTCTGCTCATCCGTGATCTTGAGGTAGTCCGTGCGCATCGTGTTGAGCGCGACGGCATAGCGGGTCTGGGCGAGGTCGAGCTCCGCGCGGAGCTGGCTGCGGGCGCTGGCTTGCTCGGCCCGCAGGTTGTCAATTGCGCGCTTCATGACCTGACTGAGCGTGACCGACTCCAGGTAGGCCTCGATGTAGGCGCGTTCGATGACCCGCCGCGCGAGCGTCGGCCGGTTGAACGCCTTGTAGCGCTGCGCGATGTAGCTCCACGCCTTGGCCTTGTTCGTGGACGCCAAGACGAGGCGCGTGAAGTAGGTCGACACGCTGTCCGGCGTGACGAAGTTGCCGTCGCGCTGCGCGACGACGCGCCACAGCGTCGGGCTCAGCCGCCCGAAGCGGTCGAGCACGAGCTGGTAGGCCTGCACCGCCTCATAGAGCCGCTGCATTTCGTAGCCGGGCCCCGCGCTCAGCGACAGGCCGTCCGGCTCGAAGACATCGCCCGGGAAAACGCCGCTCGCGGCGCCCGCGAGGTCGAAGCGCGAGCCCACGGCCCGCGTCAGCGCCTCGTCCCCCAACATAATGAGGAGCTCGGCGTAGTTGCGCTCGAAGCCGTTGTAGGGGATCGCGTCGCGGACCTCGCCGCGCGCGAGCGGTGGGTAGTTGTATACGCTGAACTGCTCGCGCAGCGCCGCGTCGACCGCGAGCTTCGACGCGCTCAGGCTGGCTCGCCAGTCGGTGCCCAGCGAGACGAGACAGTCCATGCGCGCGCGCAGCCGCTCGATCTCTTGCGGGTCAAAGCAATAGGGATTCAGGTCCGCGGCGGGCGCGCACACGGCGGGCACAAAGCCGACGCTGCGGCCGCTCGGGTTGCGAAAGCGGGTCTTGTAGCGGAACGCGTCGTCGATGCTGCCGAGCAAGCTCGAGAACGCGGGCACACCCGCCACCGGGCTGTAGAGCCGCTGGTTGGCGAAGAGGTCCGCGCGGTCGCGCTCGCAGTAGATGGTGTTGGGGTCGATGTTCCCCTGCGCGTCCAGGCACGCGCGCGCAGGGTCAAGGATCACGCGGCCTTCGCGCTCCCACGTGTTGAGCACAGCGCCGCAGGCGCCGGCGAGGTCCTCGGGGCAGTCTCCCTGTCGCGGGCAACGGCGCTGCCCTTGGCAGGCGTTCGCACGGACATCCCCGAGCGCGGCGCTCGCCGCGAAGTAGACCACACGGCTGTCGACGGGGCACGGCTCCGCGCCCTCAGCGTCGTTGAGCCACGATTGCGGCCCGCCGTCGAACCGGCCCGTGGCCTCGCACAGCCAGTGCGGCGTGTACTCGGAATTGGGCAGCAGTGGATCGGCGTCTTGCGCTGTGGGGGGCACGCCGGTGAGCAGGCGCGTCGCGAGGGTGCTCGCGTTCTGCGCGTTGACTTCGCCCACGCCGAGGGACTCGAGCAGGTCGGGGTCACACTGCACATTGAGCACGCCCATCGGCGCCGGCGGCATCGCGGGCGACACACCCGTCGTGAAATCCGAGGGGGCGAGCTCGACCCCGCTGCGCTGCAAGACCACGAAGCCATAGGTCGAGATGCTCTCGAACCGGCCTTCGGCGTCGCTGAAGCCCTCGTAGCTCTCTTCGATGATCAGGAGCAGCGTGTGCCCGTTGACGAGCACGCCGTCGACCAAGCGAATGGAGCGCGCGCGCGCGCGGCCGTCGGGGATCGGGTTGGCGCCCGCGGCCAAGCGGTTCAGCGCCGCGGCGTTCGCGCCCCCGGCCGAGTCGACCGGGAACGTGCTCTCGCGACATTCCTCGCGCACGAGCACGCCGTTGTCGTCCCGCCGCGTGCCTTGAGCGAAGTCGGGGAGCAACCAGGGCGTTGGGTTCGCCTGATACGATTCTCCGCCGATCATCGAGCAGTCGCTACCCTCGGGAAAGAACCGACCGCCCACGACCATCGTCGCGTCGAAGAGCTCGACCGGGACGATGCAGATATCGCTGTCGGGCCGCTCGCACTGCGTGGGGTCGAGCCCCAACGCCATGTCGAGCCGTGGCGCGCCCGGATACTGCAGGGCGAAGCGACTCTCGATACGCCCCGTCAGGACCTTGCTGTCGTCTGGGCTCGACGCAACGTTGACGGCGAAGGGCATCTCGACCACGCCGCTCGGCACGCGGACGTTTTCGGTGCTGTCCGTGAGAATGCGGACACCGCTCTCAGGCTCTGGATTGCGCGGGTCGTCGTAGAGAAAGCACGCCACGCCGGGCGTTGGGTTGGCCGCCGCGCACAGTCGCTTTGTTGAGGCCTGGCGCCACGTCCCTTGGGTGACGGCCCGCGCCATCGCCAAGAACTCATCGAGTGAGGCCTGACCCTCGCGGAAGTCGGTCCACCGGCTCAGGAAAGCGTTCTCGGTGTCTTGCGCCGCCTCGAGCGACGGCGCGGCCTTCCACGCCTCCAACTTCTCATCGTCGAAGTTGATGAAGGTGAACAGGCTCCCGCTCCACTGACCGTCCATACGGCTTGTGTACGACAGCGTGAGCGGGGGCGACGTGTAGCCCAGCGCGTCGTTCCCGATCTCGAGCCGCCCGTCCCACTTGTCGTGGTCCGCGGTGAACGCCCCCGCGACGCACAGAGACTTCGTCTCACCCGCCGCGAGCTCGAGCTCGAGCGACGCGACACGCGCCGGCTCAGGCGCGCCCTCGGCCGTGCAGTCGCCGAGTGCCAGCCAAGGCATCGGCGCGTCGCCGTCCTCGGCGCGCACGGTCGTTTGCCCGTCGCGGGAGAACGTGATGTGCTGGGCCTTGCGGACGGTCACCACCTGGGGGCGGTCGGAGCTGTTCGTGATCCGCGCGACGCCCGTCGGCTGCACGTTCGTGAACTCGAGCACGCTCGGCGTGACGCTCAGCGTGCCGCGCTCGCCCTGCGACGGCGCGCCGGGCGCGGCGACGGGCATGCATACGCCCTCGGCGCCGTTGCCCGCGCTGAGTCGGCAGACCTGACCGGGCGCGCACGTCGCGTTCGTCGTATCGCACTGCGTCCGACAGACCTTGCGAAAGCACGTCGCGTCGGCGTCGCAGTCGGCGTCGGCCTCGCAGGTCGAATAACACCCGCCCTGAATGCACGCCTGCCACTCGGGGCACTCCGCGTCTTCGTTACACACGCGCTCGGACTCACCCTCGGCCAAGCACTGACCCCGCTGGCAGGTCGTCGTGCCCAAGCAGCCCGCCATCAACGCCTCTTGGCGGTCGCAGCGGCGAACGACGACGCCCTGGTCGTCGACGATGCTCTCGGCGCAGGGCGAGTAGCACGGCGGGTCTTCGGGTACCACGAGCCGGGCGCGGCAGCGCCGCCCGTCCGCCTCGGGCAAGCAGGTCAACGCGCGGCTGCCCCGGATCGGAGCGGGGTCGCAGGCGTCGCCGGGCAGGCAGGCGCAGTCGCGCGAGCCCGCGGGGCAGCCGTCCTCCTGACACACGCCCGCGGCGCACACGAGCGACCCGCGGCAAGCGCCGCTCGGGTCACACGGGCAGCCCAGGTCGCCCGCCAGGCACGGCGGTGGCACGCAGGTATCGTCTGCCCCGCACACCCAGGGGGCGTCGCAAGCGCGACCCGGCTCGCGGCAGACACACCCGCCCGACCCCGCCATGCAGCCGACCGGGACCTCGCACATGCGCGAGTCTCGCCCGCAGGTGAGCCCCGGAGCGCAGGCGCCCGAGGGCGCACAGGCGCAGCCGAGCGCGCCCTCAGCGCACGCCGCGTCGCACCCGCCGGGGCCGCAGGCTGCAGCGTCGGGCGCGGCGTCCGCGACGACGCCCCCGGGTCCATCAGCGTCCCCGCACGCGGAGACCACGAGTGCGACGCAGGCGCCGCGAAGCAAGAGGGAGAGCATCGCGCGCAGCGGCATATGGACTCCGGTCGAGCCGCTCGCGCGGCTGAGGATGGTCAGCGCAGAGAGGCGGTCACGCCGTCGAGGGCGCTCGCTTGGGCATCAACGCAGCGCACGGTCTTGACCTCGACCCCGGCGGGGTCGCCGCTCAGGGCCACCTGCACCGCGCCCTGCGCGATGGGCGAGTCGCCCGCGGACACCACGCTGACGGCGACGCGGGGGGCCTCGCGAATGAAGGTCCCGCGGACCGTGTCGGCAAAGGTGACCGACTCGACGCGCCCGGCGCCCTCGATGAGGAGCAGCTCGCACCCGCGGGCGGCGGGGTCACTGAACGCGACGCCCACCCCCTGCACGCCCCCGTCCGGCGTGGCGGGCGGGTTCGACGACTTGGAGTCGCCACAGGCAGCGACAGAGCCGAAAGAGAGGGCGATGAGAACTCGAAGTGCTTGGTTTTTCATGGTTTTTTT
>Ga0114972_10004171_pt1 | contig 10750 bp, 13 predicted proteins | sample M_140807_EF_Meta_FD_87354 | JGI IMG/M metagenome (GOLD analysis project Ga0114972, IMG submission 87354) | Freshwater microbial communities from Lake Montjoie, Canada to study carbon cycling - M_140807_EF_MetaG | ecosystem: Environmental > Aquatic > Freshwater > Lake | place: Lake Montjoie... | reverse complement strand
TGGCGCGGAATCCTGGCATTGGTGCCCTGATGGATGATCCGGATGGGGACGGGCGGAATAACTTCCTTGAATTTGCCCTTCTCACCAGTCCCACGGTGCCGGATGGCAGCCAGCCTCCCTCCGCCGGTCTGGCCTCGAACCGTCTCTCCCTGCTTTATCAACGGCAAAAGGCGGCGTCCGGCCTGACTTATCAGGTCGAGATTTCGGATAGTCCCGGTATTTTCCGCCTGCCAAATCCTGGTGAACTCACGGAAACGATTCTGGTGGATACCGGGATCAGCCAAAGCGTCCGCATCACCGATACCGCCGTTCCGGGCACGCCTGCCCGGCGGTTCCTGCGCTTGAAGGTGAGCGCGCCCTGAGCGCGGGTCCAGGGAAGCTGCACAAATCCGCTTCGGAAGGGATTTTGGGTAATTTTCCGCCAGTGAATTTCCCCTCTCGACGTGGCGCAGCTGTCACCTTATCGCACAGGAATCGTTTCTCCGTCACTATGCGTTTTCCCCGATGGCTCATCTGGCTTCTCCTTTACACGGGAGGCACGTTTGGCTGGATCGTGTATTTCGAGCATGGGCCTGGCTGGGAACGCTTCCAGGCTGGAGCCCGGGTCGAACTGCAGCGCGCCTGGGATAGTCTCCGCCGATTGGCCCAGGGAGCTACCACCCCCGTTGGCAGTGCCCCCAAACCTGCTTCCGCCAAGCCATGAGTTTTCGTTTGGAAATGCTCCAGGTCGCCCGCCTTGCGCCTGACCTGCTGGGCGATGCGGCTTCACTGGTGGAAGATTTTTTAAGATCGAAGATGACTTCGAGTGGCGCTTTTATGGATCGCGATGGCCGGCCTGATCTTTACTATACTGTCTTTGGCATGGAAGGGCTGCTGGCCTTGCGCAAGGAACCGGATTGGCCAGCTCTGGCCACATGGCTGCAGGGCTTTGGCGGCGGGGCAGAGCAGGACTTTGTGCATCTTTGTTGCCTCGCCCGCTGTTGGAATGCGATGCCACCGGCGGTCGCCACCCTGGCGGGAGCAGAACGCACCGAAATGTTGTCCCGGCTGTCGGCCTGGCGCACGCCCGATGGTGGATTCCATCAAAGTCCGGCGGCCAGCCGCTGCTCCGCCTACGGCAGCCTGCTCGGCTGGGCGGCGCATTATGACCTGAAGGCAGAACTCCCCTCCGGAGAAAAGTTGGGTTCCTGCCTCAGCGCCCTGCGCACCCCGGATGGCGGTTATGCCAATGAGCCCGGGATCCCGCTGGGCACCACTCCCGCGACCGCTGCCGCCGTGGCGCTGCACCGCCATCTGCACCGCACCCCGGACCCCGCCGCCGGGGCCTGGCTGCTGGCTCAACTGCATCCGGAAGGGGGCTTCAAAGCCATGCCCGGGGCTCCGCTTCCCGACCTGCTATCGACCGCTACGGCCCTGCACGCCCTGGATGGCATGCAGGTTTCCTTTGCTGCCCACAAGGAAGCGCTGCTGGATTATGTGGATACCCTCTGGAGCGCGGATGGCGGCTTCCACGGGCATTGGGCGGATGATGCGCTGGACGTGGAATACACCTACTACGGATTGCTCGCCCTCGGCCACCTCGCTTTGTGAAAGGCCCCCGATGCGGCCCCCGTTCCAGCCCCATACCCTCCTATGCAACTGCCCCGCCACGCTCCCGCGCTTCTCGCCTTCACTTTTTCCCTGACTGGCCTGGCCGGTGCCACCGATGACTATCAGCCAGGGCCGGATTCCTCCCCCAAGCCCGGCGTCCCCACCGGCCGGGAGGAAAAGCTGGAACTGGGGCTCAGCCGCATTTTTCCGGGGGCCGCGCATAACGCGTCCGTTTACATTCCGGCCCAATATGATCCCGCCAAGCCTGCCTGTCTTATGATTTTCCAGGATGGCGGTGGCTATGTGAGCCGCAATGGCTCCTGGCGTGTCCCGGTGGTTTTTGATAATCTGATTGCCGCCGGCGAAATGCCGGTCACCATTGGCCTTTTCATTGATCCCGGAGTGGTCGCTCCGCCCAACGGGCAGGCCCTGCCGCGCTTCAACCGCAGCTTCGAATACGATGGACTGGGTCCCGCCTATGCCAGGTTTCTGATCGAGGAAGCGATTCCCGAACTCAAGAAAAAATACAACATTTCCGACAAACCGGACGACCGTGCCATTGGCGGAGCCAGCAGCGGAGCCATCGCCGCCTTCACCGCCGCCTGGGAACGTCCGGATGCCTTCCGCCGCGTCTTCAGCACGATCGGCACCTACGTCGGTCTCCGCGGCGGCAACGAATACCCCACCCTCATCCGGAAATCAGAGCCGAGGCCCCTGCGGGTTTTCCTGCAGGATGGCTCCAATGATCTGAATATTTACGGCGGCGATTGGTTCAATGCCAATCAGGCCATGCTCAGTGCCCTCACCTTTTCCGGCTATGACGTGACGCACGTCTGGGGCGATGGCGGCCACACTGGCAAGCAGGGCAGTGCCATTCTGCCGGACGCCCTGCGCTGGCTCTGGCGGGACTACGGCACCGCCCTCACCGCCCAGCGGAATGACAGGCAACCCCTCATGAAAGTCCTCGCCCCCGGTCAGGACTGGCAATTGGTCGCGGATAGCTGCAAGTTCACCGAAGGCCCGGATGCCGCTCCGGATGGCAGTGTTTTCTTTTCCGACCCCGCCCAACAGAAAATCTTCCATGTGCTGCCTGACGGAAAGGTCACCCTCTTTGCCGAAAATACGGGAGGTGCTGACGGCATGGCCTTCGGGCCGGACGGACGCCTCTATGCGGCCTGCAATCAGGAACGGAACATTGCCGCCTGGGACATCACCAACGGCAAGCGCAGCGTCATTGCCAGCGATCTCGACCCCAACGACCTGACCGTGGCCAACAATGGCAACATTTGGTTTACGGACCACAAAAATCACAAAGTCTGGCACGTCGCTCCGGACGGCACGAAAAAGGTCGTGGACGAAGGTCTTGCCCTGCCTAATGGTATTGTCCTCAGCCCGGATCAGTCCCTCCTCTACGTCGCCGATACCAAAGGCCAATTCGTCTGGTCGTGGCAAATCAATCCGGACGGCACCCTCGCCAACAAGCAGGCCTACTTCCACCTGCATCTTCCCGATGCCGCCACCGGCAGTGGAGCCGATGGCCTGGCCACCGACACCACCGGCAGCCTCTATGTGGCAACCAGCCTGGGGATTCAATATTGTGACCAGGCGGGCCGGGTGAATGGCATCATCAGCCTTCCGCCCAATGGCCGGGCCGCGAATCTCGCTTTTGGTGGAGCCAATCTGGACACGCTCTATCTCACCGCTGGCGATAAAGTCTGGAAGCGCCAGCTTCAGGTGAAGGGCGTCCGCCCGGCCAACCCTCCCGTGAAGCCTGAAAAGCCCCGCCTCTAACTGTTTTGTCACTGTGAAATCCTTCCGCCTTCCTCCATTGGTTCTGCTGGTCACTCTCAGCCTGTCCAGCCTGCCCACAGCTCCCGCCCAGGAAAAGCCCGCTGAAAAACCAGCGGCGCCTGCTAGTTCCAAAAAGGAAGCGGAGCCTTCCGCTGACGACCTGGAAGCGGCATTTGTCAAAACGCTGGCAAACGTTCTTTTCAAAGGCCAGTGGTGCCTGATCGACAAGGGGGCTCTCGGGGAGGCGAAGCCCGAGCAGTATGAAATCGTCGGGGTTATGAAAACCGGGGGCGACCGCTGGGTCATCAATGCACGGATCGAGTATGGCAAAATCAACCTGGTCGCCCCGGTGCCGGTCCAGGTCAAATGGGCGGGCGACACGCCCATCATCATCGTGGACAAATTCACCCTCCCGGGTGCCGGCACCTATTCTGCAAGGGTCATGATTTTCGAAAAAACCTACTCCGGCACCTGGACTGCTGGCGACCACGGTGGTCTGCTCCACGGCCTCATCGTCAGGAAGCCTTGAAGCGTGCGGTTGGAAGGAGAGCCCGTTTCAAGCCCCAGCCTTTAGCTCCCGTGCCCGCCTTTCTCCAGCCGGGGAAAGCTCCAATTGCCACCACTGGGTGCCAGCCGGCAGTAGTTGTGGAAACAGGTCGGCCCACTCCACCACGCAGACGCCTTCCGCTTCCACATATTCATCCCAGCCAATCGCCAGCACTTCATTGGCGGAGGTCATCCGGTAAAAATCAAAGTGAAACACCGGCAGACGTCCGTCACGGTATTCCTGCACCAGAGCGAAGGTGGGACTGCTCACCGCTCCGCCATCCCCGCCGAGGCCGGAGACGATGCCTTTCGTCAAATGCGTCTTGCCTGTCCCAAGGCCCCCGCTGAGCGCAATCACCCCGCCTGCCTGGGTCTCCCGGCCGATGCGTTCCCCCAGTTCCAGGGTATCCTCCAGACTTTGCAAAACGATATCCTCCATGGCTCGATTCTACACCCGGCACCTGTGTCACGCCAACGCCAAGCCCGCCACCAGACCCAGCAGACTGGACGAGGGCTCCAGGACGATGGTCACCGGGTTGAGGATATCAGCATGGGGCGGAGGATTCCGGGATTCAAACATAAACAGAGCCTGGCTATTGTGGGCCAACCGCAGGTTCAACACGGATCCGCCGTGGAAGTTCCGCCTGAAGAAGTGAAAAACCGGATGGCCATATCCATGGTCCAGGCAATACTGCCGGCGGTCACCGATTGTGTAGGAAAAACAAAATGGAGAAAGTTCCGGCATCGGTTAAATTTTGACTGTGCGGGCAATCATCAGGCTGTCCGTCCCCGGGGCAGCGTAGCCTGTGCCGGCGGTGGGGGCCACCTCCATGCCGGCTTGAATCGCATGCCCGGTCCCGTCATCGCCGGTCATGATAAAGCGCGCACTGTCCCCAACATTCCATACTCTGGTATTATTCACCGAGCCTCCGGGATTGACCACTGCCGTGGCAGAGGCCCCAGTGTCGATGATTTCCCTGACTACGGACTGCACCTGAAGGGTCGAAATAGCCGCCTTTGCCTGACTGGCAAGGAAAAGAAGCACCAAGGTTGACACTGAAAATTTCACACGGGGAAAGGTAAAACCGGGATCCGAAAGGGTTTTAGGGGGGAAGCCAGCAGGTTCGAGGTTAAGCATTTCAATCGGTTGGATTAGCCAGTGAAGGCTTTTTAGAACTTCCGGGACTCTCAATTGCGTGAAATTGTGCAAAAATTCGAGATGAAATCAAGAAGTTTCTTATGAATTTTATATTTGATCAACTTATTTCACAATTTCATCACATTGCCGTAGGTTCATGCTTTGCAAATGATTTTGGCGGGAGCGTGCTAAAGGGGGAGACAGAATGACGCGGCTGTCTTCGTTTTTGCACGGCGTTTCCAAGGCAGATTGGCGATGGTCAATTGTCTGCCAGATCGTCATAATTTCCGGGTTTAAGTAGCACGAAACATTTACCGGCAAATGTGCTTTGGTTTGATTGATTATTTAAAACAAAGTGATTTTCAATGAAATCAGATAGGTTCACCGAAAAGTTTGAGGTCTTGGTAATTTTAGTAAAATTTGGGTCCTTTTGACCTGGTGAAATTGAGAATTCCAAGGTTTCTCTTGAGGAAAGAGATGACTGCACTGGAACAAACCGGTCAAAGCGATGCGATGCGACAGGGCCGAAAATGCAGTTTTCATGTGTGGACCGGGCGGGTTTTTGGGCACGGTGGCACCTGAAATGCCAAGGTGGAGTTGAGCCGGGCAGGGTGGTTTTCCCCATCGGGGAAGCTTCCGTCATACAGGGGGTTGGGTTTAACGCGTCTGCGGTAGGGTCGCCAGGAGATCCCGGAGGGCGCGGGGGAAGAGCTGGTGCTCGGCGGCTTGGATGCGGTGGCGGATATCGTCGGCGCTGTCGCCCATATAAACAGGAACGCGGGTCTGGGCGAGGATGGGGCCGGTGTCGATCCCGGCATCAATCAAATGGACCGTGCAGCCGGTTTCCGTGACCGCAGCTTCATAGGCCTGCTTCCAGGCTTCCCGACCTGGAAAGGCGGGAAGGAGGCTGGGGTGGATGTTGACAATGCGTCCGGCGAAGTCGGTCAGCACGGGGTCTTTGAGCCGGCGCATGAATCCGGCGCAAATGATCAGATCGCAGCCGGCGGCGCGGAATTGGTCGCTGACGGCTTGCTGGGCCTCCGGGCTGAAGCGGTTGGGGTGTGCGCCAGGGTCGATCCAGGCATGGGGGATGCCCCGGGCGGCGGCGCGCTCCAGGATGCGGGCCTGGGGTTTGTCCGAGAGCACGAGGGCGATCTGCGCGGGCAGGGTGCCGGCATCGATGGCTTCCAGCATGACGCCGAAGTTCGATCCTTCCCCGGATCCAAGCACGCCGAGGCGCGGCAAAGGATGAGGAACTGGAGACGGGGTCCCGGTGCTCATTTCGGACTGGGGGGCAACACGGGAGGAGGCAATAGCGGTGCTTCCCCGGAAGCGGGGGGATCGCTGAGGGAAGTGCTGCCTCCGGGAGCGGCGGGTTCGTCACCCAGAAGTCCGGGAGTGGAGATGCCTTGATTGATGGCCTCGGCAGAAGGCGGGGCCATGCTGCCGGGAAGTCCACCGGGGGCTCCTGGGCTGCCGGGAGGAGGCGTGGGCTCAGGGACAAAGTCGACCATGGTGGGAGCGGCGATCTTGACCTGCTTCAGGCGTTGCTCGGCGATTTTGAACATTTTGTCGCCGCCGTGTTTGGTCAGGAGTTCCTGGTAAAGTTTGGTGGCTTCATCGGTTTTGCCTTCCAGCCACTTTTGGTCGGCAATGCGGAGGTAGGCGAGGGCGGCGTAGGGGGAGTTCGCGGTGCTGGCGATTTCCTGGAACTTGGCGAGAGCATCAACGGTGGCTCCCTCGGCGAGCTGGATGTCAGCGAGGCGGAATTTGGCGATGTCGACCAAGGGGTGCTTGGGGTAGGTGGCGAGGAATTTGGTGAGTTCCTCCATGGCTTCCCTGCCTTTGCCGTCCTGGCTGAGGAGCAGGGCGGCTTGGATCAGGGCATTTCCGGCAGCGGGTTGGCCGGCTTTGCTGGTGGCGACGCCCCGGAGTTCGGCCACGGTCTTGGCGCGGGTGAAGGCGATGGCGGCGTCCTTTTGTTTGGATTCCGTGTAGAGCTTGTTGCCGAAATAGCTCACGGAACCCACGATGGCGAGGACGCCAACAAGGATGAGCTGTTTGCGGTAGCGGATCACGGCATCCTCGAGCGGACTGTGCTCATATTCGAGTTCAGCGACGGGGACGGCGGCGGAGGAAGGGTCTTGGGACATAAAGGGGAGAATTTATAAGGGCCAACCTTGGACGTTGGGCGTGGAAGGACTAGGAACCGACCTGGGCACGGGCTTCATCGGCCAAGGCGGTGGAGAGGTAGCGCTCTCCGGTGGAGCAGGCAATGGTGACGATGAGCTTGCCTTTATTTTCCGGACGGTTGGCGACCTGAAGGGCGGCGTGGACGTTGGCCCCGGTGCTGATGCCGACGAGGATGCCTTCTTCCTTGGCGATGCGGCGGGCCATGTTGATCGCTTCGTCGTTGGAGACTTTGATCACCTCGTCCACGAGGCTCAGATCCAGGTTGTTCGGCACAAAGCCGGCCCCGGTGCCCTGGATTTTATGGGGCGCGGGGACGATGGGTTCCCCGGCGAGGGTCTGGGAAATGACCGGGCTGGCTTCCGGCTCCACGGCGATGCTGATCAGGCCAGGCTTTTTGGCCTTCAGCACGCGGCTGCAGCCGGTGATGGTGCCGCCGGTGCCGACCGCGCTGATGAGGATGTCGATGGCTCCATCCGTATCCTCCCAGAGTTCCATGGCGGTGGTGCTCTCATGGATGGCAGGGTTGGCCGGGTTGTTGAATTGCTGCGGCATGTAGGCGCCGGGGGTGGCGGCCACGATTTCAGCGGCCTTCTCGATGGCACCCTTCATGCCCTTGGGGCCGGGGGTGAGCACCAGTTCCGCGCCGAGCATGGCCAGCAGGGTGCGGCGCTCCAGGGACATGGTCTCCGGCATGGTCAGGATGAGCTTGTAGCCCTTGGAGGCGGCGACAAAGGCGAGGGCGATGCCGGTGTTCCCACTGGTGGGCTCCACGATGACGGTGTCCTTGGTGATCAGGCCTTTCGCTTCTCCATCGGCGATCATGTTCATGCCGATACGGTCCTTCACGCTGCCGAGGGGGTTAAAGAACTCGCACTTCAACGCGATGGTGGCTCCAGCGTCCTTCGTAATGTGGTTCAGACGGACGAGCGGGGTGCGGCCTACGGTTTCGACGATGTTATTACAGATGCGTCCCATGATGGTAAAAAGCGGTGGAAGGTGGAGAAGGGCTGAATTGGTGAATTCCCGGGCAAGCAGAGTGGCCGGGGGAGGGCAGCGGTGCAACAATATTTTGAGCATTACTTTTGACAACAGAAAGAACAGGGCTATGGGCAGGCCCGGACGTATATTTGTAACCCCCCGTCCCAGTCCCCTCCTCTACCCCTTTGCCAATCATGGAAGTCCTATCCAAAGAAGACCTGAAACGCCTCCTCAAGCGCACTCCCGAATGGGAGATTGACGGCAAAAAAATCGTCCGCACCGTCGAATTCGATGGCTTCACAGAAGCTGTGGACTTTTTGAACGAGGTCGCCGAAGTCGCCGAAGATGAAGGCCACCACCCGGATGTGGACATCCGCTACGGAAAAGTCATCCTCATGCTGACCACGCACGACGCCGGTGGCGTGACGGAAGCTGATGTCGAAGTCGCGAAGCGTCTGGACAATTTGATCGATTGATTTCCCGGCTGGCGGCGCTTTCCCCACAGGCGCGCCAGTCTCTGCATGGCCAGGGTTGTTGCCCTGGACCAGGAGGCCCGGGGAATCCCCTCGCTTCCTGTGAAATCAGGTTGAGAGCGGGGATTTCTCCGTTAAGGTGCGCGCTCCCCGGCCTGCCGGGACCTTGCTAACTCCAGATCCCCAGTTCCCCCACCCGCCATGAGCGACCCGCATTCCCCCACTGATCCAGCCCTGCCCACCGAACCCCTGCCGGATGATTTTGAAAATTCACCGGACATCCTGGAGCCGGAAACCACCCCTGATCCCCTCAATCAAGCCCTGATGGAAGCCGCCCAATGGAAGGACGCGGCCCACCGCGCCGCCGCAGAACTGGACAACTACCGCAAGCGTGCGGCCCGTGACCTGCAGGAAACCGTGAAATACGCCAACGGCAGCCTGCTGGAAAGCCTGCTCCCCGTGCTGGATAATTTCGACTACGGCATGGCTGCGGCCAAAGCGGAGGCGGAAGGCTCGAATCTCTACATCGGCCTCAGCATGGTTCTGCGTCAGGTTCAGGATTTCCTGAAGGACAACGGCGTGGTGGAGATCCCCGCCGTCGGGGTGGCGTTTGATCCCAATGTGCATGAAGCCGTTTCCCAGCAGCCCAGCAATGAAGTGGCGGAGGGCGGCATCGTTTCCCAAACCCGCAAAGGCTACAAACTGCGCGACCGCCTGCTGCGTCCTGCTTCCGTGATCGTCTCCAGCGGTCCAGTTCCGGTCTGAATTGAGGGCCCCATCCTTTCAAAATACCCAATTTAATTTCCTTCATGGCCAGTAAGCGCGACTACTACGAAATCCTCGGCGTCTCCAATGGAGCCGGCGCGGATGAAATCAAAAAAGCCTACCGTCAACTCGCCTTGAAATATCACCCGGACCGCAATCCGGACGACAAAGCCGCCGAGGAAAAATTCAAGGAACTGGGCGAAGCCTACGATGTGCTGGGCGATGCGGACAAAAAAGCCGCTTACGACCGCTACGGCCATGCCGCTTTCTCCGCTGGAGCCGGGGGCGGGCGTGCGGCGTCCCACGATCCCTTTGATATCTTCCGCGATGTCTTCGGTGGAGCCGGTGGCGGCGGTGGCGCAGGCAGCATTTTTGAGGAATTTTTCGGCGGTGGCGGCGGTGGTCGTGGCCAGGGCCGCTCCGGCAAAGCCCGGGGCAGCGACCTGCGCTACGATCTCGAAATCACCCTCGAGGAAGCTGCCCAGGGCGTGGAAAAACAAGTCGAACTGGAACGCGCCGTCGGTTGTGAGACCTGCAGCAGCACCGGCGCGGGCAAGGGCGGCTCCGCCAAGACCTGCCCCACCTGTGGAGGCGTCGGCCAGGTCATCGCCAGCCGGGGCTTTTTCCAGGTGCAGCAGGCCTGTCCGGACTGCTCCGGCACCGGCCAGATCATTTCCAATCCCTGCTCCGACTGCCGGGGCCAGGGCCGCTCCGAAAAATCCACCCGCATCAAGCTCCGCATCCCCGCTGGCATCGGCGAAGGCAGCCGTCTCCGCTCCTCCGGCAATGGCGACGCCGGCTTCCGCGGCGGCCCGGCAGGCGACCTTTACGTCGTCATCCACATCAAAAAACACGAAGTCTTCGAGCGCGAGGACAACGACCTTTTCTGTGAAATTCCCGTCAGCTACGCCAAGGCCACCCTCGGCGGCGAACTGATGGTGCCCACCATGGAGGGCAAGGCCTCTCTGAAAGTGCCCGCCGGCACCCAATCCGGCACCGTCTTCCGCCTGCGCGGCAAAGGCATGCCCGTCCTGAACCGCGGCATCAAAGGCGACCTCCTCGTCACCATCCAGGTGGAAGTGCCCACCAACCTCAATGCCGGGCAAAAGGAGAAACTCAAAGCCTTTGCCGATTCCTGCGGTGACCAAAACACCCCAATGTCCGAAGGCTTCTTTGAAAAGGCTAAACGCTTCTTCTCCTGAGCATCCCCCGCCCGAACCGGAAATCCATGCGCCCCCCCAACCTGTTCCTGACGCAACCCTGGATCATGTTTTTC
>Ga0114972_10004170_pt1 | contig 10752 bp, 11 predicted proteins | sample M_140807_EF_Meta_FD_87354 | JGI IMG/M metagenome (GOLD analysis project Ga0114972, IMG submission 87354) | Freshwater microbial communities from Lake Montjoie, Canada to study carbon cycling - M_140807_EF_MetaG | ecosystem: Environmental > Aquatic > Freshwater > Lake | place: Lake Montjoie... | reverse complement strand
TAAGGTGGCGGAAGGGACCACGACGATTGAAGAGGTCGTGCGGGTGACGGCGGTCGAGGCTTCTGGCACGGGACACTAAAATGCCTCAATACACTTACGAAGCCTTGGCTGCCGGCGGGGGCCGAACCAAGGGTGCCCTTGAGGCCAAAAACCGACAGGAGGCCTTGGCGCATCTCAGCCGGATGAAATTGCAACCCCTCCGGTTGCAACAGGACGGATTGGAAGGGGGAACCAAGGCCCTGCCCGAGGGATCGACCCTGACGGTTGCCCAGCCCATGACGGAAAATCAGATTATTTCCTTTACCGAGGAGCTGGGTGATCTCTTGGACGCGGGGTTGCAACTGGAAGGCGCGCTCAAAATGATGGAACAGAGATCCGAGGCCTCGGCCCTGAAGCTGGTGGCGCACAGCCTGCGGGTTCAGGTGCGCGAAGGAACCAGCCTGTCTCGGGCGCTGAAGAACGCTTCGGCCAGTTTTTCCGATCTTTACTGCAATCTGGTGGCGGCGGGGGAGGTCAGCGGGGCGTTGAAGGATATTCTGCAGAGGCAGGTCCTTTACCTGAAAAAGTTGAACGAACTCAAGGCGCGGGTCATTCAGGCACGGATTTACCCGATGTTTGTGACCGGAGCGGGGATTCTGCTGATGGTGCTGTTTGTCGTGGTTCTGGTTCCGCAGTTGGAAACGCTGTTTAGCAAATCCCCGCAAACCATGCCGATCGTGACCAAGCTGCTACTTTGGACGAGCAATTTTCTGGTGCATTGGGGTTGGATGGTTCTAGCCGCCATGGCCATGGGGGGGTTGGCTTTCTGGCAGGCGATTCAGAAACCGGCCGGACGAGTCTGGTGGGATCAGGCGCGGAGCAAAATTCCGATCGCCGGACCCGTGTTGGAGGCTTCTTTCTATGCCCAGTTCAGTCAGACCTTGGCCAATCTCTTGGCCAACGGGGTGACGTTGATGCAGGCGATGAACCTCGTTTCGCAGTCGACCCCCAACACCTACTACCGGGGCAAGCTGGAACAGGCGGCCGAGCAGGTTTCCGAAGGGTATTCGCTGAGCCGGGCCTTACGGCAGGTGGGCGGGTTTTCCGACATGTTTCTCGACTTGGTGGCGGTGGGGGAGCAGACGGGGGAGTTGGCCAAATCGCTGGACAAGGCGGGGGCCCGTTTCGAAAAAGACATGGACCGAAAGATCCAGCGAATCACCGCCCTGATTCAGCCGGTCATCATCGTGATCATCGCCTTGGTGGTGGGGGCGGTGGTTTACTCGATCATCACCAGCATCTTTGATGCGATGTCCGGTATGCGCAAAAGTCTCTAATAAGTTGTTCGCCTTGCTTCATGGGTTGTTGACGGGGCCCGTGAGCAAGGCGCGGTCTGGATCCGCCAAATTCCCGCAGCTTGGCCAAAATGGTAGACGTGAAGAAGTGGACCCATCGTCTGGCCCGCATGGGCTGGCTGTTTTTCCTGCTATGGGCAGGTTCGATCGGCACGGCAGAAGCGCCTCCCGGAAGGGGAGTTCCCCCGGCCACCTGGGACATTCTCTTCCCTCAAGCCACTCAACCGGCCTGGTTTGGCCCGGTTTCGACCCAGACAGGTTGGAAGACCTTCTCGTGGCGGTCGACCCTTCGCCCTCCAGCCGGGGAAAGTCGGTTGGCCTTGACCTTGGTGTTTCGGGAGACTTCCGGTGGTTTTGCCCGGGTGATTTGGCAGGAGTCCGGAAAGTCCGTCACGCTTTGCGGCAACCTGTACGAACACGCGGCGAATTTGCATCAACGCACCCTTTTGTTGGATCGGGGGACGATTTCCGGGGCCGGAGAGATCATCGTTGAATCAACGGGAACCGAGCCTGTTTTGGAGCGGGTGGAATTGAGCTGGGTGGAGCCTTTGGTCTTGGCGGCCGGTTGGGCCGCATGGCCCGGTTATTACCTCAGCCCATCGGGGAAAATTTTCCCGGCAGACGATCTGCAGGAAGGCGGCCGTCGGGCTCCATCGGATCAGGACAAAGGCGCGGTGATCGATGCGGTTTTGGATGCCGGTCCCCTCAAAATCGAACCGCAAAGTTCGGTGCGTTTTATCGCCCCCATTGCCGGGCAACCCTCTTACGGCCGGCTTGAGGCGGAAGTGGCCGGCTTGGATCCGGGGGAGGAGCCCTGGATTTGGGTCAATGGCCGGGCTTTGACGGGCGTGGCGGTGGAATCCCCCGGATTGGATGATCCCGGATACCGGGCTGAAACGGAAGGGGGTGCGGTTCAGTATGGGGGGTGGAGAAAAGTCTGGGCCTTCGTGCCCTCGGGAGGGCTCAAGGTCGGGGAGAATCAGGTGGATGTTCAGCTCGTAAACGGCTCATCGGGTGTCACCGTAAAAAACCTGCGTTTGCAGGTGGTTTTTGGCCAGGTCCGACCCCCGGCTCCGACCCCGGTCGCCGTTCCAACGCCGGTTGTGAAAGAGTTCACCATCAAATCCTCTCGGGGACCGCGCTTGAGGACGGGATTGTCTTCCGAGGCCCCTGTCGTAAGCTTAAGACAAGAATGAAAAAACGATCCATTGCCTCGGTTGCGTCGGCCGGTTTTACCCTGATTGAAATCATGTTGGTGGTGGGAATCATCACCGTGTTGATGGGTTCCGCCATCTTCATGCTCACCGGCAATCTGGAGTTTGCCAAAGAGCAGCGGGCCCGTGGGGATCTTCAGGCCATTACAACCCAGATTCGCATGTTTGAAATGAAGAGCGGGGGAGTGCAGTTGACGGAATCGGACGGGTTGAAAGCCCTGGTTGGCAAAGGCAGAGGATTTGAGCAGATGCCCAAAGATCCCTGGGGGCAGGAGTATAAATACAAAGTCGACTCCTCCTCGGCCAAGGGGTTTCGCGTCTATTCCATGGGACCCGACCGGAAGGATGACCGTGGAGGGGGCGACGATATCAGCTCGAACTAGCGGGTTCGAGGGGCGGGCCGGATGAAGCGGCGGCCGGGGATGGGGGCGCAGTTTGGTTTTACCCTATTGGAGGTGATGCTTGCCGTAGGCATTGGCGTGGTCTTTATGGGCGGAGCGGCGGTTTTTCTGACATCGACGGGGGGTGACAAGGATCTGGCCAGGGCGCGGAGGATTTTGGAGGATCAAGCCGGGCTGGCCCGTGAAAACGCTTTGCGTTTTGGTCGCGCACAGAGGGTGGTGTTGGATTTAAAAGGGGCCGGGGGCAAAAGTTTTCCCGAGGGAGTCGAAATGGAACTGATTACTCCGGAAGATTTGGCGGTGGGCCGACGGGGTTGGGGAAAGCCGCAGGATTATCAGTGGCTGTTTACCGGATCCGGCTTGGTGGAGCCGATCCGGGTCCGGCTTCGGCATGACAACAATATCGAACAGTTTTCTTTTGGCGCTTTGACGGGGGAAACCACGGACGAGAAGCCTGACCGCCGATGAAAAAGCCAAGCGCCTCCTTTACCCTGATCGAAGTCATGCTGGCCGTGGCCGTTTTTGCCTTTGCCGCCGTGGGTTTTGCCGTGGCGCTGAACGACGTCTTGGGAATCAATGTCGAAATAATGCGCTCTAGCAAGCGCCGGCAGGTGGTGGAATCCGTGGCGGCCAGAATTCTGGCTACCTCCAACAATCTTCAGGAAGGAGAGTGGCATACGGAGAAGAACTACTCGGCCTGGAAATTACAGAGTTCTTGTCGCCGGACGAAGCCCGTGGTGATTGCCGGTACCAACCGGGCGGCCGACCGAAATTTGGATGGCTGGTATCAGGTAGGGGTGCGAGCGGTTGGAAAAAACGATGAAACACTGGATTCGGTCTCTTTTTTGCTGTGGGGACCGCAACGATGAAAGCCAGTCGATCCTTCACCCTGATCGAGGTCACCCTCGGGATGGCAATTCTGATTTTGATCTTTGGGGTTATTTTTCAGCTTGTCCAATTTTCGGTGATAGGGGCCAATACCGCCGGCCAGTACAGCTTGCGAAACCGTGAGGTGAGCGGCCTCTTTGCCCTGCTTCGGCAACTTTGTTTGGATCTGCCTCTCAAATCCCAGTTGGGCTTGGTTCCGCGTTCTGGCGGAGGGTACGACCTCGTTTTAACCAATGCGCCTCTGGCCATTCTGCCTGATTCCTACGAGGGGTTGCGGGTGATTGAGCTGAGGTTGACAAAGTCCCCCAATGGGGATGGGAAGGTGTTGCATCTGGTGGAGCGGTTGGAGCCCACGAACCCCTCGACGGGTGGGGGGCGTGGAAAGGGGGAGACGAACCGCTTTTTCCTGATGCAGGATATTCAAAATCTGACTTGGAAGGTCTGGGACTCGGGGGCGGGCAATGATCCCCGAGCGGCGGAAAAGACGGAGTGGAACCAGCCCATCAAGCCTTCCTACCTAAAAATGATTCTGGTCAGAAGGGATGGAAAGAGTTTGCTGACCAACGAGGGAATTTTTTGGATTCCCACCGGACTGACTCCGGGCGGGCAGGTGCCGGTGGATCCTGCGGCCTTGATGCAGCCCATGAGCCCGGCACCCAACAACGCAGGTACGGGGGGTGCACCGGTGTTATCCGCGCCCGGCACGCCCCCGCCGACCCCATGAAAAAACGTTCTCCTCTCGTCGGGTCATCCGGTGTTGCGTTGGTGGTTGTGCTTTGGGCGGTCACGCTGATTTCGGCTGCCATGCTCGGTTTGGCTGCCTTATTGCAACGACAGTTGGGTCAGGAGGTGGCAGGTCTGCAAAACGCCCGTGCGATTTTGGTGGCCGAGTCGGGAATCCAGATGGTTTTGAATAGCGGCATCGGACGGGCGGACGTTGAGCAGGCGTCCCAGCAACTCAGCGGCCAACTCGGGGATGACTGGCGTTTCAACGGGCGCAAGGTGCCTGTGCACTTCGAGGTGAAGGCAGAGGATTTTGTCGGGGAGGAGGGTCGTTTGAATCTTAATTTTTGGCTTCGCGAGGACAATCAGCAGGTTGGGCGAAGAATTTTGCAGAATCTTTTTGCGTCCTGGGATGTGGACCTGAACACCCAATTAAAAGTCATCGATGCCCTGCAGGATTGGGTGGATGAAAACTCCATGACCAAGGCTCAGGGGGCGGAACGCGAGGAGTATCAAAGCCTTAGGCTATCCGGCCCTCGCAACGGACCTTTTGAGCGGTTGGAGGAGGTGGAAAGGGTGATGGGTTGGCGCGAACTTGCCCGGCAAGCGGCGGCGGGGACGAACGCGGTGGATTGGCATCGTAAGTTCACCGTTTTCGGGTTGGGAAAACTTTCACTGCTCACGGCGGACCAGGATGTGCTGGAGGCGGTTCTGGAGATGAAACCCGGAGCTGCCAAAAGTTTTATGCTGGCAAGAAAGGGACCCGATGCAGCGGAGGGAACCGCGGATGATCAGGTAAATGCCAGCCTCCTGGTTGGGGTTAGCACGAACACCTTGGCCGAGAGGACAAGTCCGGGAGGTGAGGATCTTTGGAGGGTGACCTCGACGGGGTATGTCGGCGAAGCTAAAAGAACCGTGGTGGCTCTCATTTCCCGTAATCCTCTTCCCCAGATCAAGGCCCGATGGACGGAGGACAAGAAACCTTGAAGAAAAGTGCTGCTCGCTCGAAACCAGGGAAAGGGAAGGCGCCTTCGGGCCAAGTCTTTCTCTTTCCAGGCCCGGATGGTTGGGAGGCCTGGAGCAGAGAAGGAGGCGAAGCGCGGTGTGTGGGGCCAGCGGACCTTCCCAAAAAACTCAAACCTCCCAGTGGGGCAGTGGTTTGTCTTCCCTCTCGTGCTTTTTACTCCATGCCGATCTGGGTGCCGCTGGTCGAGCAAACCCCTGTCAGGGATTTGGCTGCGTTGGTTCTGGAAAGAAAGGGGATGTTGGGGGCCAATCCCGAGGCGGCGATTTGGTCCATCGAGGCTATTCGCACGCAACCTCTTCCTGATGACGGGTCGGGAGAGGCCGGGGCCCGGCAATTGGCTGCCACGGCGATTTTGGCCGTGCCTTTCGATGAGAATTGCATCGTGGAGGAGTCTTCGCGGTACGAGGTGGCGGGCCGCGTCATCCCTCCTCCCGAGGGCGGATCCACGGCCATTTTACGTAGGGAACTGGGCAGATGGGTGATCGATTTCTACCAATCCGGAAAGTGGCTACATACCCAACCCTTGCTGGAACGGAGACTGGGCGTAGGCATGGCCGTGGAACTTGGCGTCCTTTTGGGACAAATGGAGGGGGAGGGGGTGCTCGAGGGGCTGGAGTTATTGGTTTTGCGGGATCACGAGGGCCATCCCGAGGCCCCGGATTTCCTGGCTCAGTTGTCGGTTCCCTCCCGGATGGAAGACAGGACAGGTCCACGCCTTTCGAGCCAACCTTGGAACCTGCCACCCCCCACTTTAACCGAGAGAAGATTGGTCAAAGCCGAAAAGGCCAAGCAAAAAAAAATCCTCCGGACCGCATGCTGGGTTTACGCCGGGTTGATGGCACTCGGGTTGGCGTATGTTTTTATTCCCTTGGTGAAGAAAAAAATGGCGGAACAGCAATTGGCCGCCATTTCCGGGGATGCGGAAAAGATTCGCGCGGCGGCCATGGCTTGGAGGGAGGCGGGAGCCTTGGTCAATCCCCAGATCAACGTCTTGGAGGTTCTTTGGGAGGTTTCCCGCCCTTTGATTGAGAAAGACCCACCTCAAATTGACGGAGTCCGATTGACCCAGTTTGAATACAACGGGAAACATGTCTTTTTGACTGGAGAAGGCAAGGATCTCGAGCAAACGGAAAAGTATTTTAACTGGTTAAAAAACAACAAGTCTTTGGCCTTTTACCATTGGAGTCATCCCCAACCGCGGCTTTTGCCCAACGGAAACGCCCAATTTCAGGCCGAAGGGATCCCGCCGGGGGGCGGACCCAAAGAGAGCGAGGAAGGAGGAACCGATGCGAACGCTAACGGGTCATGAAAAGAAGCTGATGCTCTTTTTCGGCCTCGCCGTGGGGGTCGGACTGCATCTGTTGGCCTTGAAGTTTGTTTTAAACCTGGACCAAATCAACCGGCGGACTCTTTTGCGGGTATCCGACGAGTTGGAGGAAGCTCGGATGTGGGCCGGGCAGAAAGACGAGTGGTCCTCCAAAATCGAGTGGTTGGAAAAAAACCTGCAACCGGTGCCGGAGGGGAATCCGGCTTCGGCCCTGCAAAAAACCGCCCAAAGCACGGCCACCTCGACCGGGCTCAAGATTGAGGATCAAAATCTGCAGGCCGCCAAAAACAGTTCCACGTGCACGGTTTATGGGAACCGCATGAAGTTGGCGGGGACTTTGGAGCAATTCATCCGTTGGGGGGTGGCGTTCTATCAACCGGAAAAGGGCATGGCCATCACGTCCTTGAATCTGAAACTGAGCACGGAACCTCCAAAAATGGTCGGAGAGGTGGAGGCAGGACAATTTTTTAAGGCAAAAACTCCATGAACAAGTTTCTCACAATGATCAGCCCGCTCTTCTTGGTGGTGGCTGGGGCTGGGATAGGGTGGGGGGGTATGTCTGAAGAATCTACTCCACCGGCCAGTCCGACTGGCCAGACCTCGACCTCCTCCGGCCTGCCGGCGGTTCTGCAGCCTGCGCGGTATGCGGCTTTAGGCAAAAAATCACCTTTCACCCTGGCTTCCAGCACGGAGGCGGCGGCCGATTTTGCCAAGGATCTGGTTCTGGCCGGATTTGTCCGGCTGGATGGCGACGAGTACGTGATGGTGGCCGATAAAACGAAGCCCAACCGGGTTTTGGTCGGGAAAAAGCCCTCTCCCTCGGCGCAGGGCATGATGTTGCTGGAGGTGAAAAAGGATCCGTCGGGCGATCCGGCCAAAATGGAGGCCAGAATTAAAAAGGGTTCTGAGACGGCCACCTTGAAGTATGAAGTCACCGGCGGCGGCGGGGCGGCGCCGCCGGCAGGTGGGGGACAACCTGTGGCCGCTCCCACCCCTCCGGGGGGTGTCCCCATACCGGGACAAGCCCAACCCGGCCAATCAGGAGCCTTACAAGGACAAAAACCCATGCCGGCTTTTATTCGGAGACGTCCGATTCCCGTGGTTCAACCCGCCAAGCGATGAGACTTTTTCTCCCCTGCCTGGGTGTCTTTGGACTGCTCGTGGGCCAAGCTTTGACCCAGACCAATCCCATCTCCACCCCCGAGCTGGTTACTAACCCCCTCTTGCCGCCGGCAGCCAATGTGGAGGCTGCCAAGAGTGATGCGGGGGATCAGGACATGGTCTCACCGGACATGATTCAATTTCCCAATAATCCCGTTTCGGATTTCTTGGTGATCTACGAAAAGCTCAAGGGCGTCACTTTGATCAAGGATGCAAGCCTGTTGGCCGGTGGCGCCAACCTGAGCCTGACCCTCAACCAACCGGTGTCCAAGGCAGAGGCTATCCGTCTTTTGGAGTCGACTCTTTTACTGAACGGTTACGCCTTCATCGCCGTCGATGAAAAAGCCGTCAAGGTCATCAACACGTTGGGAGGCAAAAATCCAAGAAGTGAGGGGGTCTTTCTTTTTACCGATGAAAAATCCCTGCCGGAGGGGGAGGTCATTGCCTCCTATGTGATGCCTCTCACCTACCTTTCCGCTGCCGATGCGGTTCCCATTTTTGAGCAGTTCATTACCCTGCATCCTTACGGGAGTCTCGTTCCGGTGCCGATTGCCAATCAGGTTTTGGTGACCGAAAACTCGACTTTGATCCGCCGTTTGATCGAGGTGAGGCAGTTGGTGGATCAACCGGCGCCCGAGGTCAGAAGGGAGTTCGTGGAGCTACACCAGGCGAATGCGGATCGCGTGGTGGAGCTGATCAGCAAGCTTTTTGAGGACAGGAAAAGTGCCTCTGCTTCCACAGGAACGGCCAAGGCGGCCACCGGCCAAGCCCCTCCTTCTCCCGGGGTGCCCGGAGTTCCCGGGGCGGTGGCAGCCGGCGGAGCCACCATTAGCAGTTCGGAAAGCGGTGCGGATATTCAGCTCATTCCAGATGCGAGAACCAACCGGATTCTCATTTCCGCCCGCCCCACCGATATCAGTTACATCAAGAAACTGATTGAGGACTTTGATATTGCCGTGGATCTCAGCGACCCTTACGAGCAGAAGCTCAACTATGTTGCGGCCAGTGACATGCTGCCTATTTTGGAAGACTTGCTCAAAGAGGAAGGGGAAGAGGCGACGGGAAGTGGGTCCCGAACCACGACGGGTGGCCTCGGCACAAAAAGCGATGGAGCGTTGCCTCGCAGCGGCGCAGGGGGAGGGGGTGTCACGGGGGCAAGCGGAGGGGGCGGCGCCACCAATCCCTCCGACAAGTTGAGTGAGCCCGGTGAGCAGCAGGCGGCCGAGTCCAAGATCGTGGGCAAAACGCGCTTGATTGCCGACAACCGTGCCAACTCGATTCTGGTGATCGGCCAGCCGGAAGCTCGGGCGAAAGTGAGGGCGATTCTGGAGAAACTCGATAAGAGGCCGATGCAGGTTTACTTGGCGACCGTTATCGGCCAGCTCAGGATTACGAACAACGACGATTTTGCCGTCAACATACTGCAAAGGTATTCAAGGGATACTTCATCGGGTGTGAATACCGTTGCCGGTGGAAGGAATACGATCACCACCAATACTCCTTTGAGTCAGTCGGCGGCTTCTTTTGCCCAATTGGCCAGCGTGGCGGCCAGCAACGGCTTGCCCGGCATGCAGATCGCCACTTTTATCGGGAATACCCTCAATGTTTATGTGAATGCCCTCACGGCTACTGGTAAATTCCGGGTGGCTTCCCGGCCTTCGGTTTTCACCGCCAACAACAAGAAGGCGACCATCTTTCAGGGGAAAGAAATTGCCGTGCCGACTTCCACTCTCTCCAATGCCGGCGGGGTGGCTTCGGTGGCTTCGGTCTCCTCCAACATCGATTACAAACCGGTGGTCTTGAAAATTGAAGTGGTCCCGCTCATCAACAGCGCCCGGGAAATCAGTCTTAAGATCGTTCAGCGAAATGACACCTTGGCCAAAGGACTTGATTCCACCCAGGACGTGGGGGGAGGGGTGAGGGTGCCGACGATTGATACTCAGGAACTGACCACCAGCGTCATTGTGCCTGACCGGGCCACGATCCTTCTGGGCGGATTGATCACCCAGGATGATGCCAAAACAACGTCGGGTGTGCCTTTCCTGTCCACGATTCCTCTGATGGGGAATTTGTTCAAATCCACCACGGACACCACCGATCGGCGGGAACTGGTCGTCATGATCCAACCCTCGGTTATTACCGAGGAGCTGGAACTGAAGGAAATCAGTAAAACCGAGCGGGATTTGACGGGTTTTACCTCCAAGGAACTTTCCCCGATCACCATGAGGGTGGGGAACAGAAGCAGTACCGTGGGGTTGAATCAGGCAGATTCGAAAAACGAATCACCAAACCTGGAAGCGGTTCCACCCCTAAAAACATCCCAATAGATGGATTTTGGCTGGGATTGACTACCCAAGGGCTTTCCCCGACTCTCTTTCTATTAGTTTTTCTTCTTTATGAACATCCACGAATATCAGGCACGGGAACTTCTCGCTTCGGCAGGTGTCACCGTCCCCCGTGGAGCTGTCGCCCGCACCCCGGAAGAGGCTGAATCGATTGCCCGGGGCCTTCCGTGTAACAGCTTCGTCATCAAGGCCCAAGTCCATGCCGGCGGGCGGGGCAAAGGCCATTTCAAGGACGGTTTCAAGGGAGGTGTTCATCTAGTCAAAACCCCCGGGCAAGTCAAAGACGTCACGGCCCACATGATTGGCAACACCCTCATCACGCATCAGACCGG
>Ga0114972_10004169_pt1 | contig 10752 bp, 11 predicted proteins | sample M_140807_EF_Meta_FD_87354 | JGI IMG/M metagenome (GOLD analysis project Ga0114972, IMG submission 87354) | Freshwater microbial communities from Lake Montjoie, Canada to study carbon cycling - M_140807_EF_MetaG | ecosystem: Environmental > Aquatic > Freshwater > Lake | place: Lake Montjoie... | reverse complement strand
TACAGCTTGCCGATGCCGCAGACGAGCAGCAGTTCTCGACGCGCAACCGCGCAGCAGCGTAAACGCCAGGAGCTGGAAGCCAGCAATGTCGAAGATTTACGATGAGCCAGCTGCTGCACTGCAAGGGCTGCTGTTCGATGGTATGACCGTGATGTCGGGCGGGTTCGGCCTCTCGGGCAATCCAGAGAGCCTAATCCCAGTCATCCGCGCGGCAGGCGTCACCGGCCTGACCGTGATTTCGAACAATGCCGGCGCGGATGGCTTCGGGCTGTGGATGCTGCTGGAAAGCCGCCAGATCCGCAAGATGATCGCCTCCTACGTGGGCGAGAACAAGCTGTTCGAGCAGCAGTACCTTTCCGGCGAGCTGGAACTGGAACTGACGCCGCAAGGCACGCTTGCCGAGCGAATCCGCGCAGGCGGTGCGGGCATCCCCGCGTTCTATACCCGGACGGGTGTCGGCACCGTGGTGGCAGACGGCAAGCCGACCGAGCTGTTTGAGGGGCATGAATATGTGCGCGAAACCTGGCTGCGGGCCGATCTTTCCATCATCAAGGCGTGGCGCGCGGATCCCGAGGGCAACCTGATGTTCCGCAAGACCGCGCGCAACTTCAATCCCAACATGGCGACCGCCGGGCGGATTACCGTGGCGGAAGTGGAGGAGATCGTGCCCGCTGGCACTTTCGATCCCGACTGCATCCACACGCCTGGGATCTACGTGGACCGCCTTGTCGTCTCGACCATCAACGAGAAGCGCATCGAAAAGCTGACGACCCGGCCGAAGGAGCCTGCATAATGGCTTTGACCCGCAATGAAATGGCGGCCCGCGCGGCGGAAGAACTGCGCGATGGCTATTACGTCAATCTTGGCATCGGCATACCCACGTTGGTCGCTAACCATGTGCCACACGGGATCAAGGTCACGCTGCAAAGCGAGAACGGGATGCTCGGGATCGGGCCGTTCCCCTATGAAGGTGAGGCCGATCCCGACCTGATCAATGCCGGTAAGCAAACGGTGACTGCTTTGCCTGGGGCAAGCTATTTTTCCAGCGCAGATTCGTTCGCCATGATTCGCGGCGGGCACATTGACCTGGCGATTTTGGGGGCGATGGAAGTTTCGGAACGCGGCGATTTGGCGAACTGGATGATTCCCGGAAAGATGGTCAAAGGCATGGGCGGAGCCATGGATCTCGTCGCGGGAGTGAAGCGCGTGGTGGTGGTGATGGAGCACACCAACAAAGCCGGCGCGTCAAAAGTTTTACGCGAATGTTCCTTGCCTTTGACCGGTCGCCGGTGCGTGAATCTGATCATCACCGATCTGTGCGTGTTCGAAGTGGAATCGGAGGGATTGCGGTTGATCGAGCTGGCGCCGGGAGTGGAAGTCGACGAAGTTCGGACGAAGACGGAAGCGACGATTCTTAACTAATCGAATGATCACTCGGAGTGCAATTTGTGAGCATTAAAGTGCCATTCCATCAAAATCGGTGGGATCGACGATTGGTCCTACGATATCGCCAGCGATAGTTGCCAATCTCCGGGATGCACCAAAGACTCGTTTTTTCGGCATGGATTCGCTCGGGCACAGTCGGCCGACGGGCTTGCCCTAACTCGTGCTTTGGATCGATTCACCGGTATCTCGCGCCTGCCTCAGCATGTGAAACGCGTTCCGCTTGAACTCGGTGGCGGCGAATGTTTACATTTTGCGATGATACATGACCCGTGTCACATCGTAAACAACTCGAAGCAAAGTGGCGAAGCGCAATTAGCTGCTCGGCGGGTGCCTCGCGCTACAAGGGATTGGGTTAGGTAGCCTCGCGGGACGTTGAAACGCGCGCCTTCGGTTGCCTTGATCTTGTTTGTCGCCTGGCTGGGCTGGGTCTTCGACATTATGGATTCGGCCTTGTTTTCGTTCGCGAAAGTGCCGATGCTGACGGAAATGCTGGGTGGCAAAGATGCCTACAAGCTGTACGGGCCAGCGATTGAAGGGCGGATTCAGACTTGGTTTCTGATCGGGTGGGCGATCGGCGGTTTTGGGTTTGGAATCTTGGCGGACCGGTGGGGTCGGAGCCGGGTTTTGGTGCTGACGATTCTTCTGTTTAGCATCATGACGGGTTTGTTGGCGTTTGCCCAGACCCCCGAACACGTGATGATTCTTCGATTCTTAGCGGCGCTAGGCATTGGGGGCGAATGGGCGGCCGGGGCCTCGCTGGTGGCAGAGGTGGTTCCGGATCGGTTTCGGGCGAAGGCAGCGGGCATCGTGCAATCGGCGGCGGCCTTTGGGCCGTGGTTTGCGGCGCTTGCTAACCTGGCGGTACCGGCGGGCGACTGGCGGACCCTGTGGATGATCGGAGTGCTTCCCGCGTTTGTAGCGGTGGCGATTCGGTTCTGGGTACGGGAGCCGGAGCAGGTGGCAAAGGTTCGGGAAGCTCACACGGATCGCGGAGACGTGCGGGCGCTGTTTCGAGGAAAACTCCTACCGGTGACTCTGGCGGCGATGGTGCTGGGGGTGGTAGGTGTGACTGGTGGCGGACTGTTGCCGTTTTGGCTGCCCAACTTGGTGAACGAGTTTGCCAAGGGGATGCCCGAGGAAGCGAAGAAGAATTTCCTGTCCTACAACACGTTCACCCTTCACATTGGCACCCTGGCGGGAGTGTTGATCTTTCCCTTGCTTTCGGACCGCATTGGCCGACGGCCTGCGTTTGCCATCTTTTTTGCCGGGGCACCGTTGGCGATGGCGGGGCTTACCTTTGGCGCAGTGACTTTGGACCGGTTGCTTTGGATGGCACCGGTGGCGGCGTTCTTTGCGCTGGGGCTGAGCGCGGGATTTGTCCAGTACTTTCCCGAGTTGTTTCCATCGCACCTGCGAGCAACGGGATCGGGACTGGCTTACAACGTCGGACGGATTTTTTCGGCACCGATGCCCGCAATTCTGGGCGCAGCGATTGCAGCGAACGGGGGAAATGTGGCGCCGGTGTTGCTGGCAGCGGGCGGAATCTTCCTGATTGGATTGGTCGCGTTACCGTTCGCGCCGGAAACGCGGGGCAAGGCACTACCGGCTTAGGTCGGTTGACTTCGCTGATTCAGTAGCCGAATGGTGTGGATAAGGGACCGACCTTCGTGATACGCTTCTTTCCAGGAATTTCCTTTGCCGCGAGCCGGATGGCCGGCGAATTCGTGCCAGCCACGGTTTTGGTGGTCAATTTGCTCGCGCTGGATCCAGTCCCACTGCTCGGCAAGGGCGACGCCATAGGCGTCGCGATTCGTGGAATTCCAAAGGGTCGCGAGGGCGAGAAGTCCCTCGGCCTGAACCCACCAGATTTTTCGAAGGTCGTTGATCACCCCGGCGGTCGTGCCTGAGTTGAAAAATCCTCTGTTTTCGTGGTCCCAGCCGTGCTGAAGGGCGTAGTCGGTGATGGACTCGGCGACGAGGTGGACGGTGGGGTCTTGGTTCTCCAGCAAGTGCGCCGCCGAGAGCAGGAGATGAGTGGCTTCGATGTCGTGCCCGTACGAGACAGAGCCCGCGACCGGGGTCCAATCCAATTCCACCTCGGTATGCAACCACCCGGGAGCCACGTAGAAGCGATTTAGGAAAATGTCGAGCAGTTCGGCAAGACGATTGCGCAGTGGGGCGTGGGGCCAGAGCGGAAGGAGTTCGGAAAACGCTTCCAGCAAGTGCAGGTGCGTGTTTTGCGATTTTTGACCAGCCGGAGTTCCAATGAGATCGCGATTCGCGGCGGGAATGCCGCCGGGGGTTTCCCAATAGCCGCCGTGCTCGTCATCGTGGTGCTTATCCTCCAGATACCAGAAGGCATTCTGGGCAGCGGCGAGGACGGCGGGGTCTCGCGTGACTCGGTAGTAGGCGGCTAGGGCGTAGATGGCGAAGGAAACACCGTAGGCGTGATACGAGTCCCGATGCGGGCCGTTATCCCATCGAAAACCGCCGGATTCAGGGTCGATCAAAGTTTCGGAAAGCTCGCGCCAGCCCTTTTCGGCGTACGGCAGGAACTCCGGATGACCCAACTCCGCGACGGTCGCCGAGACCCACAGCATCCGCGACTGGAAGACGAGTGAACGCTCATCGGACGGCAACCGGCTCCAATCGGCGGCGAACTCTTGGTGGTAACCGCGTTCGGCATCGACGCAGCGCGGAAACCAGGGGTTCAGGATGTCCTGCCACAAGTAATCGGTGAGCGCGGAGGCTAATTCCTTTGGATCGGGCAGGTTGGTGGGCATCAGGTGGCCCGGACCGTGCGGCGCTCAATCCGCTTTTCAAACGCACCGGGCACGATGCGATTGACGTAAATGGACGGTGTGTGAATCTGGTCGGGATCTAGCTGACCGGTCGGCACGATCTGTTCCACTTCCGCCACCGTGATGCGGCCAGCGGTGGCCATCATGGGGTTGAAATTACGCGCGGTTTTGCGATACGTCAAATTTCCTTCCTCGTCTCCCATATGAGCTTTGACGATAGCGAGGTCGGCGGTGATGGCGGTTTCCAGGAGGTAGGTTTCGCCCTCGAAATCTCGTTGCTCTTTACCTTCGGCGATGAGCGTGCCAACGCCGGTTTTGGTGTAGAAGGCGGGGATTCCGGCACCGCCGGCGCGGATGCGCTCGGCCAGCGTGCCCTGCGGGTTGAACTCCAGCTCTAGCTCTCCCGAAAGGTACTGACGCTCAAATTCGGCGTTTTCGCCAACGTAGCTGCTGACCATTTTGCGGATTTGGCGAGATTGGAGAAGGATGCCGAGGCCGAAATCGTCAACACCGCAGTTGTTGGAAATCACCGTGAGGCCGGTGACGCCAGACACGCGGATGGCAAGAATGAGATTCTCGGGGATGCCACAGAGGCCGAAACCCCCGGCCAAAATCGTCATGCCATCGAAGAGCAAGCCCTCGAGGGCTTCGGTAGCAGTTAAGTATCGTTTCGACATCGGCGTCGTCCGCTAGCTTACTTAAACCGGCCACGGAACGCGGGTCCGGGCGTAGAAAAAGCCCGGGCGAACTTGTCGTCCCGGGCCCCGCGACTTTATCGCGAATACATTCACCCGGCGGATTAAACGTGTCCCGAATTAGATGGTTCAGTGACTTTTTGAATAATTTGCGGGAGCTTGAAAGTTAGCTCTGAATTCGTCGCGAGGTAGTCGCAATTGAGGTCTTTGCCAATCTCGTGAAGCTGCTTTTCTTTGTGGCCCGCATGGGCAATGATTAGGATGGATTTGGCCTTGAGCGCGGGCACCAGGGATTCGGGTGGAAAGACCGGCGAACCGAGGTTGATGATCGCGAGGTCGGCATCGGGAATATCGGTCGTTGTCCGGTCAATCAGGAGCGGTTCGTAGCCCAAACCACGGACGGACTGCACCAATCGAGGTCCCCACATAAGATTTTCTTCGAAGATGGCGATTTTCATGGGGCAATTGTTACTGATTTCGTGGCATTAGCCTACAATACAGTTGAGGAAGCAGGATGCGAACTCCGAAAAAATGGATTTTAGTGGCCGGTAGCGCCGTGGCCTTGGGGCCAGCGGCATTTGCCAGCGTGTCGCCGGTTAGTTTTGAGCCAAGTGAGCGGGACGCGATTTTGGCGTATTGGAACGCGCCGGGACGATATGAGGTGGCGGACGATTTACGCGCTAATTCTCCCTATTTGGTACGGCAGACGGCAGATGGATCTAGGTGGCAGTGGAACTACGACGCGTTGCGCGGAGTGGGCAAAGGGGCGGGCAAAGTGGCACGTGCCAAGAGCATTGATCCGGCATGGGAGCCGTGGGTTCGGGCGAAAGTGGCCTACGATTACGCCCTGGCCAGCCAGGCGGCCTTGACAGCGAACCTAAAATTCCGAGGGACTGCCTCTGTTGGAGGAGATGACACCCAGACCGAATTGAACCTGGCCGACCCCGGCCCAATGCCAGCGACACTGGCCGCATATCTTCCGCCGGCGCCTCCTTTCGCGCAGTGCGTGGTGGCGAAGCGATACGTGGTTCGGTTTGAAGCAGGCTTGCCCGCTTCTTCCGCGGTGGAGAATTTGGATCCGGCATCGGTTGGGCTCCCGGCCCCCAAGGTGGAGGGTAGCGCGGGGCAGTATGAGTATCTTGATCAGGTTCAGCTAAAGCCGAGAAATTCGTACTTCCGCTTTGAGAACGGCGTGCAAAGGGCCGGAATTGCGGTGAAGAACCTGGACCCGGCCGTGGTGAAAGACCTGGCCACCCGGGCGGGACTCACGGATACGGAAGCGCGGGTGATGCGGGCGGTCTCGATGCTGGAGGGCGGGTTCGAGAGCGTGAACACCTACGACACGGGATTTTTGAGCGTGGGATTGATCCAGTTTGCCGCACAATCGACCGGATCGGGATCTTTGGGGGCGGTTTTGCGTCGGCTGCGCGAGGATGATCCAGAGGCGTTTCAGGCCGATTTTCGACAGTTTGGAATTGATGTGACGGATGATCGGCTACTGGTGGCGCTAGATTTGCGATCCGGGGAGGAAAAGGTTGGTCCCGATGCGGTGGCGACAATTATTGACGACAAGCGGCTGACGGCGGTGTTCCAACGGGCGGGAGAGCGATGCGACGCTTACCGCTTGGCCCAGCTGAAAGTAGCGAAAGAGTGGTACTTCCCGGCGGATGACACCGTGAAGTTTCAGGTGGATGGGAATGCGGTTTCGATGCGGGTGGGGGATATTGTGCGGAGCGAAGCGGGGCTAGCGACTTTGATGGAGCAGAAAGTGCACAAGGGTAGTTATCCAGCGCTGGGTCCCACCCTGACCGCGGTGGCGAATGAGTATCGGGTGCTATCGCCGGCACAGCTGGTGGGGCTGGAGGCGATAGTGGTGCAGCGGATGAAGGATCGCATGGACTTTTTGCAGGATCCGACACTTTCGCAGCCACCGGTCCCGGCGGTTTCGGGCTTAACTTCGCGTCACGGCACCCGGCAGGGTCGGCGCGGAAGCAAGACTGGTGGCTAATTTTGGGCGAGATGGTTAAAATAGGGCCATGGTCACCTCGGCCCTCGCGGCGTTAGCCCTTATTTCTTCTCCGGTTCCGGCGCCCAGCCTGGCTGAAACGCTTAAGCAGTGGAAGGATGCCCGGTTTGGGATGTTTATTCACTGGGGCGTATATAGCGAAGCGGCCGGAAACTGGAACGGAAAACAGGTCGGGGGAGCGGGCGAATGGCTGCTTTCGAACGCGCAGATTAAGCCCGAGGATTACGAGCCGCTGGCTAAAAAGTTTAATCCGACGAAGTACGACCCTGCTAAGTGGGTGCGACTGGCGAAAGTGGCGGGAATGAAGTACATCGTCATCACCACGAAGCATCACGACGGCTTTGGACTTTGGCCCTCGGCGCAAGGCGATTGGAACGTGAAGCGCACCTCGTTCAATCAGGATTTGCTGAAACCGCTCGCGGAGGCTTGCCGGGCGCAGGGCATTCACCTTGGCTTTTACCACTCCATCATGGACTGGCACCACCCGGACTACCTTCCCCGGCGGAGTTGGGACACGCGACCTACGGATGGGGCCGATCTAGACCGCTACGTGGCGTACATGAAGGCGCAGTTGAAGGAAATATTGACTAACTATGGGCCGGTGTTTGAGCTTTGGTTCGACGGCCAGTGGGAAGGGACCTGGAACGATAAGCGCGGGCGCGATCTAGAGAAATACGTGCGGTCGCTGCAGCCGGGAATGCTGGTGAACAATCGCGTTTCTCACACCGGAACGTTTGGCGACTTTAAGACGCCGGAGCAGGAGATTCCGGCCAATGGCATTCCAGGCGAGAACTGGGAAAGCTGCATGACCATGAACGATACCTGGGGCTTCAGCAGCCACGATCACAACTGGAAATCGGCCGAAACGCTGATCACGAATGTGATTCTCTGCGCGTCAAAGGGTGGCAATTACTTGCTGAACGTGGGTCCGACCGGCGAGGGTGAGATTCCGATGGAGAGTCAGCAGCGGCTGCTAGAAGTGGGCCGATGGATGACGAAGAATGGGGAGGCGATCTACGGCACTGAGGCGGGACCGTTTCCCAAAGCTTTGCCATGGGGGCGGGTGACGCGCAAGGGCAACGTCCTCTACGCTCACCTGCTGGAAAAAGGCGCCAGGGACATTCAGCTCACTGGTTTGACGACCAAGATTAAGTCGGCCCGATGGCTAGACGGTGGCGCGGTTTCTTTCTCGGGCAACACACTGGTTCTGCCCGAGAAGCGGACAACGATCCGGGTGGTAAAGGTTGAACTTGAAGGCGTGCCGAAGGTGGAAGTGTTGCCCACCCGCGCTAGCGACACGGGGGCGATTACTTTGGCCGCGGCAGACGCGGTGGTGAACAACGGGCCGCAACTGGAGAACGATAAGGGCGCGCTCGGCTTTTGGACGAACAAGAACGGAACCGCGGAGTGGACTTTCACTAGCCCGGTGGCGGCGACAGTAGATGCGGTGGTTTCCTACGCGTGCGAGCCGAAGTCAGAAGGCAGCGTGGTGGCAGTGGACGCCGGAGCAAGCCGGCAATCCTTCACGGTTGCCGACACAGGCAGTTGGTCGAACTTCAAGGCCGTCAAGATTGGACCCTTCAATATTGCCAAGGGCAAGAACGTGGTGAAGGTTCAGGCGCTTTCGAAGCCCGGTATGGCGGTGATGAATTTACGCTCGGTGGAACTCATACCTCGGTCGTAAGCTACAGGCGCAGAAAATGGCGGACGTCCCCGGTCGGATTATCGATCGGGGATTTTTCTTGCCAAATGATCTCGGGAACGATTAGGTGCTCGGGGATTGCATTGGCGCAGACAGTGAACTGTGCCAGTTCCAGTCCGGCGAAGAGTGTGAATTTGGATGGATGAAGCCGTTGCCTCAGGGCGGGCATGTAGTCGCAAAAGAAGTGGGGGATGGGTTGCTCAAAGACCGGCGAGTTGCGGCAGATGAGTTGGGGCTTATCCAAACCTTCGCGGTCGAAGCCACGCAGTCGGAGCAGGGCGGGATTGGGTTCGATCTTTTCTTGCCAACCGTTGGTATCAACCGATTCGGCTGGTTCAAAGACGAAGACGAGACGGTTAGGGTCAGTCGCGCGATTGAGGGGCTCTACAAATTCGAGATTGAACCGGCCGACGTGGATGCCGCTGGTGAGCGCGTTCGGCCAGAAGGGGCCGATGGGCCAGGCTTCCGGATATCCGCGCTGAAGTAGGTGCTTGTGGTCGCGCCGGATGTCGTCAGTTTCTAGGATGATGTGGTCGAGCCGGTGAGCAAGAATGGGTTCAGGGGACATGATGCCTTGTATCATATCGCCGTGCTGGAAATCGTGGCGATGTCGGTGAGCGATGCGCTCCGGGGGGAGCAGGCGGGGGCGGGCCGCTTGGAACTGGTCTCGGCGATTGAATTGGGGGGCCTGACGCCAAGTTTTGGAACGCTGGAAGGGGTGCTGGATGCGGTGGACATTCCGGTGGCGGTGATGCTTCGTCCGCGACCGTCGGGCTTTTGCTACGACGATGACGAGATTTGGTCGATGCAGGTGGATGCGGTTTCATTGGCCGGGATGGGAGCGCACGGATTGGTGACGGGAGTCCTGCGTGAGAATCGGGAATTGGATATCGATTCGCTGGCGGCGCTGGTGGATTCAGCGCCCAACTTGGATTGGGTCTGTCACCGGGCTTTCGACCTCACTCCAGACCCTTTGCGGGCGATCAATCAGCTTGTCGAGTTGGGGTTCAAACGGATTCTGACTACAGGCGGCGCTGCGACGGCCAGGGACGGCGTCGCGGCGTTGAAATCTTACGTGGAGTATGCGGACGGGCGCATCGAGATTATGGTAGCGGGTGGGGTTCGACACGATAATGTGGCGGAATTGGTTCGTTTGACGGGTGCGCAGACCGCTCACGCGGGGCCGTTCGTGGCTACAAGCGATCCTTCGAGTGCCGGTGACCACCCCACCGCGCTAGCCATGGGTGGTTCCTATTTGGGTGTGGATGAGGAAGAAGTGCGGGCTCTGGCTTTGGCCCTGAACAGTAAGCCGGGCTAGATTTTGCCCTTAACTTCGATATTGGTCTCGGAGCCTGTTACAACCGCGGGCCAGGTCTTTCTGTTTGAACGTCCCGGAAAAGTCCATCATCGATTTAAAGTCAGCAGTGCCGACTCTGGCCGTGATTTCAGTTTGCCCGATAAATTTCTCGCTTCTTCCTGGGATGTCGGCGCCAACGGGGGAGGCGGAATCCGGAATTTTTCCGTTGACTTTCATGGACAAGCGGGTGGGGGTCCATTTGAGAGTTACTATGGACGTGATGTACTTGACCGTGGCATTTCGGTCGGCGAAGTCGCGCAACGTGGCGTTCTTGCGATCGGGTTTATACGAGCTATCCTCGCTGAGCTTGCCCTCGAATGAGAACTTTCCGCACGTGACCGATACGCTGGAATCCGGCCCAAGCTTGGAAAAGTCCCCGTCGAATTCGAGATCCAGCCCGAAACTTCCTTTTTGTTGAGACTGGGTAGTAGAGGAGCGGCTGTTGAAGTTTTCTTCGTGGACGGTCACTTCGCGGATCTGCAGTTTTTCAACATACATGACTTTTGGGGCTGATGAGACAAGAGCCGAGGCCGCGAAAAGAATGCTGGTGACCATGATTAGGTTCATTGTACGTTTGCATTATTGATATTTGGATTAACAATTGTTGCCGTTCTTGCCAGGGGGGAGGGACCTTACCAACGGGAGATGTTGGCGTCTACGCCGAAGGCAAGGTGGGCGGCTCTTTGCATGCGCGCTGGGTCCCCGGTGGTGTAGAAGTTCGAGGT
>Ga0114972_10004166_pt1 | contig 10753 bp, 3 predicted proteins | sample M_140807_EF_Meta_FD_87354 | JGI IMG/M metagenome (GOLD analysis project Ga0114972, IMG submission 87354) | Freshwater microbial communities from Lake Montjoie, Canada to study carbon cycling - M_140807_EF_MetaG | ecosystem: Environmental > Aquatic > Freshwater > Lake | place: Lake Montjoie... | reverse complement strand
GCCAGCTTAGCATCTACGCCTGCTGCTGAGCATGGTGAACATTCTGATCAACAAATACAGCCAGCGGCTTGCGGACAGCAAGTACATGAGCATGACGAAGATTCCGAACAACATGGTGAAATTGCTGATAGTCTAAGCGAGGTATGCTATTCTTGTGCCGAAACATTTGTACCGTAAAATCTGTCATTCTGCATGAAAATGACACAGCGGCTATGCTTCTTGTCAGGGAGGTCCTGCGATTTCTGATCACGGCGCCTCGGATTCAGAATCATCGGGGTCGGCGTCCTCGGGCCAACTTTCCGATGGCGAATCCAGCGGGGAACATCCATTCCCGCTGGATGGCGCCCAAGTGCTACGCGAGTGGCGCAGATTACGTCAAAGATTCATAACTCCCGCCAATCTGGGTGAAGCGGAGCTCTCAGTCAATAGGCTATTCAAATCTATTGATGGCACTTACGTTCCAGCCCAATTCCCCCTTCTCGCACATCAACTTGTCAAGGCATGTACAAGGCCATCTTTATTCCATTGAATGCCCACTAACTGCGAGGAGGTCAATGAGCTTCTGCATGAAAACAAGAAACAGATCGCTCGGCAAATCGACCTTTCTCCTGACCTTCTCGAGGAAATCCTGACACCCGGATTTTGGGAAGAGTTTCTCTGCATTTGTTACAGTTCTCCCGAAAGCGGAAATGATGACGTAATGCATATCACAACCGACGATGACCTGCCGATAATCTCTTTCCCCAATGTGCATCGAGCAGACGGAACGCAGCCAAATGATAATGTGTTCTTTTTCAGGTGTTCTTTTTCAAAAGCCATGATAACCTGCAGCCAGGTCATCATGGTTGTTGCAGGGCGTTCGGACTTTCAGTGGTTCAACCTGGGTGAGCAAACGACTGGCGATGTGTCCAGACTTCGGGTCCTTGTTTTTCGGTTTCAACCCAGACTTCCTTGGGTTGAGGTTTCAACTGGCAAGTCTATACAATACAGTTATGAAGCAAGCAACGACGATTCCGATTCCGAATCAGATGATTCTGACGAATTCGAATCCGGAAACGATGGTAAATTTGTCGAACTGGACCGTCCTCACCTTTTTCGCGAAATTGGAGGATACATTCCACGAGATGCATTGCATCCAAACAAAACAGGATGGCGCAACAGGGACGACGCAAATGGAATATTATGGCTTCCCTCCCGAGGTCCTCAACGGCCTGGTTTTTATCATAAACTTGGCCAAAATGAGACTGCACTGGTGTCAGTCAGTGAGGTACCTGAAAGTGATGACTCAAACATCCAGTGCTTGTTTCCTTTGAGTGAAGTGTTGAGTGGGAACATCGAAGTTGAGATCGAGTCTGAGCGATTGGTTGCATTGTTCAAAGGCACACTCAATGATCTGAGACTGCTTGACGATTTCAATCAACAATTTTATGATCCACAATCCCTCGGCAGTCTAGTATATCGGAAGTGCTACAAGGTCCTCGAACAGATGCTGCACGAATCCGGTCGTCGTCTCAAATATGTGGAGGCGTTCGATAAAAACTGGGCAACTGTTAGCAAGGGTCAGACATCCAGTGAATCGTTTGTGGTGTTTCTTTTCCCTTACGACGACTTTCGATCACTAATGGTAGCAAATGCTAAAATTTCAACTGAGAACAGTTTGGTGCGGATGTTTGTATCTTTCTCAGAAGTTGGTAAAAGTACACAACAATACGACAGCGACCCCACACCAAAAGAGATGTTGCGCTTGGAAATTTTTGGTCCTCAAGGAGTTAATCTGCTTCGCAAATGCATCGAGAGAGTCTCAACGGGTCGATCCCAGGAGGAAGAATTCGAAACACATTTCTTCAGACGCTCTATTAGTAAGGTTGATGTGGATCACAGGAACAAATCTCACTTGCCTGACCCTTCCGATGAAGGTGACATGCGAAATTTCAAAGAAAGTACGGGGCTGCTCATAACAGCTATCAATAATTCACAATTTGATATCCGAATCAGTACATCACCCTCTTCTAAACGTATTTCTTCCAAATCGGCAAATCAGTATTATGTTGTTGAACAGAGAATCGAATTGAAAGCAAATTCTTGCTCAAGCAAGTCAGAGATTTCCGTTGATATTACAAGAATTTGGACCGAGCGAAAGAGGCGCCCACAAATGATCCGCGATCGTCTATTGCCCATGAAGGCAAATGATGTTCATCTCTCCATCAAAGTGCGCAGCAGCGATGATTCAGTTTGGCCAGTGCAAGGCAAACGCTCTGGTGTGGAGTATCTTGTCCATCGTTACATAGTAGATAAAGATATTCACATGGGACAGTGCTCGATTCTACTCAACGCTTTCATCAATGGCGGCAATGCACTGCTCAGTTGCGAAGAAGGTTCGCATTGGGAACGGTCTTTTTACCTGGAAAGGCTGATCACGTTGAATATACTCGTCGTGGACTTCGTGAGGTTTCTCAGCTTCATAACAGGATGTTCATCTTTCGAGTGCGAACTGCAAAGGAGCAATATACCGAGAGAACTCGTCTGGACAGGAAAGGTGGAGGGCGATGAAACGGTTCCATCCAAGAATATCAGGATTGAGATGTACCCCGAGAAGTATCGCCACTCCGGATGTGGGGGACACCCCGGATTTGCAAGTTCAGGGAATGTCAGGTATCGCATGCTGACGATCAATGTTCAGGTGGATTTGAACATCGCTCTCGCTCGGGTATGCTTGATTACCACGAACTCTAAGTTATTTCCATGCATCTTGAGAATATGAGATTCCTGCCCTGGCCTGGTGAGCAGGAAGTGGAGGCTGAAAGTGAGCAACTCGGATTGGCGTCTAAAATGCTGGTGCTTCCCAGAACCTCATTTTTACTTGTATTCGAATACTGAGTTTTAATTTAGATGATTTTGATCCATTTGCCCAGGCTACCGACGGAGCCATCGCCTCAAGCTGTGGGACGTCATCAGTTGGGAATCCCAATCTCCATGTACATGTGATTTTTGCCTGCTCCTGAGAGGTTTATATCTGACATGCCCCTTCTCTCAGGACACTGACGGAGGAACGAATGCTCGCAGCGACCAGGAGCAAGGTTTATCTACAAATGCCCCCATCTTGAAGCGACAGAACGCGACGAGCTTGGCTGTTTCACGGAACGTCGAATCGAACATTACTTATTCCGTACACTCACCTGATGCTCACGAAATGGTGAGAGCTGGTAAATTGCTTTGCTTGTGTTCTCCTCTCTGAAGTATTTGTTTTGCAGAAGCGACCCAGACTTGGGGGCAGCATCTCTACCTAAGGGATCCACAAAATTCCGAACATGAAGGCAGCACAGGATGGAATCGCATCCTAAAGACATCCTACTCAAACCATATTGGCAGCATAAACCGTCTGCAGCCTCAGTTGACTGCTTGCATTGGTTGAGTGCTTGCATTAAAGACATTACTTTTTTCGTTTACTTGGTGGTTGCTTTGCTGTAAGGCTAATGTAGGTATAAGTATAGAATGTCACGACTGGTCAATCATGGCTTAGGCCCTAAGGGCTGATCTAAATCTCAGTGCCGAAGCAAGTGGTTAGTTCGGGCTCGTGACCCGGTGGCAGGGTCGCGAATCTGAATTGGAAGAATCGCAACTGACAACATAAAATCTCGATATTGCACTCAAGTTTAGTCACGGTCCCACGTTGATTTTGTCCCGCCCGCTCGCCCATGTGATCTGGGGGCACGCATCCGTGCCGCCGGCCTAGCATAGAGAACCAACTCAGTGACAAGAAAACGATACTTTAATCATGGTCCTGCAGGCAGTTGGGAAGCGCAGCTCTCGTCAGGTTGCGTCAGCAACAACGTGCTTGTCGTCTAATTCGGCCTATTATGCGCAACCTCAGGAATGACAAGAGCACATTGTAGCTAGTCATCTGATTCGGACAGGACATCAGGACAGCTGCCAATATTCGAAAGAGACGAATGTCGTACAGCTTCGGCTGCCGACAAGCGGTCAGAAATAGGATAAGCCAAGAGACCCTGCAGCAAGTCCAAAAATTCTTTCCATTCACCCGCATCATCGCCGTGCATATGCCTTCGTAGATGTGGCCAAGTATCATCACTGTAACGTTGCGAAACCATCTCGGCAAGCCAGAGTCCGCAGCAACCTGCCGACGCTTTGCAAACCTTTTCCATTGCGTTTCCTGCCCTCTTCGACCCTTGAAGTCTAGAAGCCATTGCAGCAGAAGCTCTTTGGCTGAAACAACGAAGGTTTTCCGGCCAAATCTCATGCTCATTACTCCTTTTAAGTTCTGCCAGGGCAGGAGCCGAAAGAACAAGTGGTGCAGCACATATACGAGCACCCAAAACACCCACAGCCCAGACATCTGCTGCCTTGTCGAACTTGCGCTGCTCCTCACCAGAGGAAAATTTCACAACGTCCTCCTGGTTGGGAGGTCGAATCATAATGGTTCCGCGACCCGGGACCCTGAAATCTGACGCCTTGCTAGTCTTCGTCCCAAAGAGAACCTGCAACTGTTTTTTGCCAACGGGCACAACGCCTTCTGAGAACCTTGTGCTGTTGCAAATCCCTTCAAGGGTTGGAATGTGGCCGTGTTCCTTTCCAGAAGGGCTGAACCTGTGCACTGCTCGGCTACCTCCGAATTCGCCATCCCATCGCGAAAAGCCCCAGTCAGCCAGAATCGCCTGCCAAATATCATCCCCCAGAATAAAATAGGCCACACGCTCGTCCTCAGGACGCTGAGAAAGTTTCTTCAATAGAATGTTGCGAGGTGTTATGTCGCAATGCGCAAGGTTCTCTTCATGCATCCACATCACTGTTTTTAAAACTGCCTTTGAGAGCCCTTTCGTACCTGACAATAGCTCCTTATCGAAAGCTGCTTCTCTGAAACGTTCGCCTAGTTTGTCAACTATGCGATGGGCATCCATGTCAGCAGACTCCATCGACACAGCAGCGACTCTGAATCCAAGGGCCGTGACAAGAGCAGCTCCAGACGGCCATCCTGTCCTTTGCAGCCGAAGAGAAAATATTCCGTTCTTCGACCTTTCAGCAATGTCCATTGTTGATGCCTCTACCAATACAGAACGACCGCCAGAGTCATATCTACCTGTGCCAAACTTGATTGTGAATTTCTCTTCTCCAGATCTAACCATGACTGCTGTTCCGAACGCCCCAGAGCCCTGAAGTCTAACCAGGTGATATCCGCAGCAAATTTGGACCTTGCGCATGCATTCTCGAACCACCGCAGGAACCTGTGCCATATCCTCGTCTGCAATTTCGTTGCCTCCAGGAACAAGTCCACGGGGTGGAATGCCGTGGCGATCTGCAGCACCTGGCGTATAGTGTGTTGTTATCTCCATATGCTTTTTCCCGTCTTTCCTTGCCACGAGCCAACAGGATTCCAAATGTCCAGACACCGGTGAATGCCAACCCTTAAGAGCAAACTTTGCAACGCTTGAATCGTCGACAGAATGATTAGACATACAACCGAGCGAACCTTTTATTACCAGCTCCCACTCATCAACACCACCGCCATCGACAGCCCACTGCATTGAGTAGGAGAGCGAAATGACCCTGGTCGGGTTTGTGACCTTGCTGCTGTCATTCAAAAATTTCCCATCGTAGTTTGTAAGATAATTTCCCGTTGAGAACTCCTCTGCACCATAAAGATGGAGACCATGCGGTCCCGTTGCTACGTAAAGGAGCTTCAGCTGAACAAAACCCGTTTCATTCCCTGTTTCTCTATTTATCTTAGCCAACTTGAGAGGCAACTGAATGGCTGGAATCCGCCCTCCTCCAGCAGTTTGAACAAAATGTATTTCTCGACCCTCAGGCAGATCGTGTTGAATAAATCGATATGATTCAGCCCTGGCCGTGTCCGTATCTCCCTGATCCGTTAGACGTTTGATGTGGGAAAGCCATAAGGTCTGGTTTGGGCTACTGGGAAGGCTTACAGGCAGGTTGGAGGTCTCAACCATGGCCGATTCAGACGAAACCTGACTGGAGCTCACCGCCTGTGACTCTGCAACATCTAAACGACTTCTTTTCTCTGCCCTTGCTTCCTCTTCATCGCATGTCTTGGCGCCTTCTCTTTCCATTGAGCACTTGGCCAACGAGCTCCAGGTGGCACAAGGCTCACAAGTCGGACGAGGAATTGCTGGGCCCGCTCGAATGACACTATCGGCTTCTCGCTGAGGCAGCCCCCTGCGAAAGCTTTTTGTCCATTCATTGCTTTCCGGCTCATAGAGTAAATCTGGCAGCTTTTCATGACCGTTTTCATGACCACGACTACATTTTTTGATGTTTACATATACCAACAAGCCGCTCTCAAAGCCAGCAGTCCATGTAGCTCCATCGCAAATACCCAAGTGCGATATTGCCTTCGATTTGAGCACGTCACTGAGTTCCCCCAGCCTCCTACGCCCTTCCGTAGCGAAGTAAATTGCCTTTCTCTCATACTCCTCCAGGCTTGAGCAAATTAATTCATCGCCAAGGTCACCAAACATGTTCTTGATAAGGCTATAAGAGACACGCGATTGGAAGAAATCGCCCTTCATTGCAAGATAGAGCGTTCCAGCGAGAAGCCCATCGCTGCACGTCGTGTGGCCGCCGTAAAAACGTGAATCGAGGATCATGTCCGCATGCTTTATCCGTTCCCTGTGTACAAGTCGTGGTACGTCGGGTGCGAAGATGATTCGCTCCAAAGCAATCTCTTTTCTCCGAAAATAAGACTGAATCCGAAAGACTGCAAAAGAAGAGGATTTTCGAAACCATAAAACACTGTCCGGAGCGCCCTTTGCAATCTTGACAAAAGTCTCCATCAAGCAGGATGATATACGTCCATTGCGACAGAAGTACGCAAACACGAATTTGCCCTCAGGAAGATTCCAGTCTGATCGAGTAGTCTCTGGGGATGGTTCGACGCTTCGGATTGGCATGCTGGAGGGGAAATAGTCATTCGGCTGGTAACAGTGCATCAACATGAGTGCCTCTTCAGCCCTTCTTGCCTGCGGACCGTCTAGTGGAAGCACATGTATATCCCCAACAGTAAAATCAATGTGGCCGCCTGGCTGAGTCCCTGCGTACCCCAGAAAAGCCCCTCGTAGTATGTCGGGCAGCAGGGCCATCACACCTGTGAAGCTGCCAAAAGTCGGACCCCCTCCATCCATGAGCACATCCAATCCAGTCTTGCGAATATGACATGCAATCGTAGGGTCGCTGGTCGATTCCTCAAAATCCAAGATGGTACAGTGCAAACGCAATTCCTCGAAATGTGGATCGCCATTAAGGTCAACAGGAGGTCTGCTAAAAATAAAAACCTCATTGCGCTGCGCGAGTTCGACCAGTCCAACTTTGAAGAGTTGCCACCAAGGCGTGTCCCTAAAATCGGCCGAGGCAAGTCCTAATCTCATGCCCGTTGAACGACATGCATGACGGGAAACGATTCGAACTTTAGATTCGTCTTGCTTTGCTTCTCTGCCTTTCTCCTGCGCATGTGCTTTCTGCAGGCAATGTTTCACATACTTCTTGCAAGTCTCATCAACAAGTGCTAGATCTGGTCCACCCTCCATGCCCAACAAATTTGTAAGGTGAAAAGGGCCCATGGATGGATCTAGATCGTTCCTGATTTGAAACCATGTCATTTCATTTATGACACGAAGATATTTTTCTACCAGCTGCCACACACAATTGTCTTGCAAAGAATTGTGTATGCGAGCAAAATCGTCTATCAGGCGAATGGCATTAATGGCTTCCTTTTTTCTGCTTGCTTTAGCACTCCAGACCATGGAACTTTGCTTAATCATTGAATTGATGCTCTCAGCAATCGGCTCCAACGACAATTTCAGGACCTCATCATGAGACAATATTCCAATACAGGAAGGACATTTATATGGCATAGACATATCCATGCTCTGAGAAGTGCAGCAGTTGCCGTAGCGCTGGTTGCAACGTATGCACCGAACAAACATCAGCTTTTCATCCACAATTTCAATTGAGTTTCCGCAGCTAAAACAGTCAATCGCTTCTTCATTAGAGCATATCCGGGGCTGTGGAAATTGGCTGCGACCAATTTCGGCAAGCTCAGCTCGGCAAAAGGGGCATACAGATTCTACATGAGCAGGTAATCCAATGCACCTAAGGTGGTAGGCACTTTTGCAGCATCGAGGGCAACACCAGCTGTCAGGCGTTTTCAGGGCTTCCGTGCAGAGGGTGCAAAAGGAGCACTGAGCTTTGAGCATGGAATGTCCCTCAACATTCCCGACTTGCCTCCATTGATTGTGCACAGTTGGCAAGTAAAAAACATCTGAATCATCAAAAGAATACTGTTCTGTATCACCATCTTCGAAAAGAATTTCGACCCGCCTGTCGACCTCAGAGACCTTCTTAACATATCCAGAAAACCATTTGAAGGGTTTTTCGAACAGCACCTCAACTCCCTGGTCGCGAAGGGGCACTGGTCTGAAACACTTCTCGTATTCGAAGTTCGCGCCCCTTACAAAGATATAGGCGGTGTGGGAGCCATGGCCACTCATACAAACGTTTGATTCCTTGTAACTCGTGAAAAACATTTTATTCTCTGGAGTAGAATTCAAAGCTTCCAGCAGATCACAAGCACCTATCCCCATGTCTCTAGGGAGGCACACAACCCCATCTACCGACGGTACTCGTGAAATAATTTGTGCTGTTTCGATAATGTCGGGTGCGCCCCAGCCAGTACAGAACCAGTAAACCATGGAAGATTTGTGCTTGTCAACTACAAGTACGTCCTCTAGCTGATCAGCATTTGCTTTGTTGCAGGCAAACCAATCAAACTGAACGTTCCGAAACTGTTTCACATATCTTCCAAGCAAAGGATGCGTACCTGCCTTGGCGAGAAATTCTGTTCTCGCCTTCTCAATGTTTTCTTTGTTTTCCGGGAAATCCACACCAATGATACAATTGAAAAGTCCTGATAAGGCAGCACACCAAACAGCATGCCCAGGACCACACCCAAGATCAATCATTACGACTTTTCTCGCGCCATGCACTTCGCATATAGCACGTTTTCCTCGGACTAACAATTCAGTTAGCGGACTTGGTCGTATGGTCCCCGATATTCCCTTCACGTTCGTATAATATTTCGGGACCAACATATTCACTGCTCTTTGTAAAGAACACAATTCTTCAATCGATGGAATCTTATTCATGTTTTGAAGTCCGAGTAGCAGATCAACATCACAATCATTCATCTCTGGTGAGGGAGGCGAACCATCAACTGATTGTGATTCGTAATCGCTGGCAGCCAGCCGATCATGCACATCTTCATTGTTCTGTTGAGAATCATCAAGACTGTCTTTTAAAACCTCTGAATCTGACTCCCGCTTGCGATTCCTCTCTGTAAGTTGATCCTTGCCGAGAGATGAGGCTGTCGATGGGAAAGGAGGCTCTGCGCTAGAAAGTTCCAAGATCTGCGGCGAGGTGCCAACTGGAGGCGATTGCTGCTCCTGATGCACTTTGCCTTGGGAGGCGTGCAGCACATCCGGAGCAGGCTGCACGGTGCTTGGAGGCGGCGGCCAATTCTGCTTTTGCGATCGCTGATTCTGCGGCGGATGATCCGCACATGCTTGTCCCGAGGCGAATACCTCTCCGGGAGGAAACGAACAATTTTGAACGGGCGGAATACCCTGAGCGTTGCACAGAGCCAGTCGCTGATCCAGCACTGTTGGAACCGTCCTTGCCGGTCCCGCAGTAAATGCCTGTCCGAGAGGAAGCCAGCGAAAAGCAACGAGCGACGATCCATTGCAGCACGGCAGTTCAATGTTACCTGCAACGGGCGAACTCAGAATGTTGCCTTCTGGCAAACGTCAAGAGCTGGGCCGGGGTTGCTATAGGGCGTAAATTTCCAACGTACTCGGTAAAAGACATGAGGTCACCTGCAGGGGCGCAGGTCGGAGGTCGGGGTTCCTCCACACTGCAAGCGCCGGCAGGCGGCTGCGCAGCGCCGGCAGGCGGTTGCGCAGCGCCGGCGGCAGGCCAATGGATTTCCGAAAGCCCTTGGCTGGTGCTGCTGCGCGGCGTACTCTGTCCAGCCTGAACGTAGCCCAGAGCCGGTCGCTCATGCTGCTGGTGAGCCGTCCATGCCGGTCCCGTGGTGAATGCATTTCCGGTAGGAAGAAAGCGAATGTCACCAATCGCTATTAGCTCGGCAGGCGACATCCCTCGTAGTGTTCCAGGATGGGCAGAAAAGGACGGATAGAGCGCAGGGATTTGCTGCGGAGGGGCTTGCGGCGGAAATACGATGGCTGGCATGGCAGCGAGGCCGCCACATTTACGACTCGCAGCAGCTGGATGCGTCGATGCCCGAGCTGCTTTCGGCCTCTTATCAGGATTCATTTCGTAAAATAAGGAGGCAGCTGCTAACGCTTTGGACTTGAATTCTGGGTCTTCATCGCACTTCCGGACAATCTGGCTAATCCTTGATTGACTAACAGCATAACACGACGCCAATGAAACCTGCGATTCTGTGCTTAAAAATCTGCCAGCAACTTCATACTGCTTCTCAATGCTTAAGGCTTGCTTTCGAACGAGCATAATTTCAAATTTTAGCTGTGACTTTGTGAAATTGACAATGAATATCTTTCGAATAGCCAGCCCGTCCTAGCCATCACTGTGAGAGATTCAAATTCCGCCTGCGGGTCCCGTATCTGATGTAATGGTCAATATGAGTCACGTAGTACCAATGGTCAATATGAGTCACTGGTCAATATGAGTCACGTAGCCCAAG
>Ga0114972_10004165_pt1 | contig 10753 bp, 5 predicted proteins | sample M_140807_EF_Meta_FD_87354 | JGI IMG/M metagenome (GOLD analysis project Ga0114972, IMG submission 87354) | Freshwater microbial communities from Lake Montjoie, Canada to study carbon cycling - M_140807_EF_MetaG | ecosystem: Environmental > Aquatic > Freshwater > Lake | place: Lake Montjoie... | reverse complement strand
CTGGCGCAATGAGACTGCGCGGAACATCTCTGCAGGCAGGTACTCCAATCTCAGGTTGATGGCTGGTGGTTCAGGCTCCTCAGTGCGCCGCGAGTCTACTGAAAGAACACCCGTAACGGGAATCCCTTGGCCCGCACCCTATGGCGGTGTCAACGGCTCAAACCCGTGGATGACCGCGAGCCAAGCGGTTCCTGACGGGTGCGTGGACGCAGGAAACTGCCCGTTATTTGCCATTGGGGGCACGTGCTGGTACTTTGCGCAGGGTCTGGCCGACCTGGGTGTCTCCACGCCCATAGGCATCGCCGACACTGCCATCGGCGGCCAGCGCATCGAGGAATTCATGATCAATTCGACCATGGGCACGTGCTCCCAAGTGGGCACGGGTGTGTGGAATGCCCAGCTCACTGGGCAGCAGGTCGTGCCCTTCATGGACATGACGCTCAAGGGCTGGGTGTGGTACCAGGGAGAAAATAATATGTTCAACATCAAGGGGAATAGCGACGCAAACGTGGGCTACAGCTGTCTCATGCGCGAGCTCATAAAGGGGTGGCGTGCTGCGTGGTCCGCCACGCCTGGCACCACGGACCCCCTTGCACCTTTTGGTGTGGTTGCGCTTCCCACGGGGGGAAGCGAGGGTGGCCCCAACATGGGAGCCATGCGCATCGCACAGACCGCTGGCCACGGCGTGCTCCCTAATGTCGACCTGCCAAACACATTCATCACGCAAGCGTATGACCTGGAAGACCAGTGGGGATCTGGGGATGGGCCTTGTTTCGCAAAACCCCCTGGGTACGGTCCCAAGGTGGCGTGGGCTTGCTGCCCTGGGAAGGGGTACAACGCCACATCGTGCGCGGGGCGCGAGGCGCAGTGCGCCCCCGCCTGCGAGGCAGAGGCTGGTACCACCCCCGTTATGGGCGGTATCCACCCTCGTTCCAAGAAACCCGTGGGCGAGCGCCTCGCCCGCGGAGCCTTCAACACAGTTTACGGGGGCACGGCTTCTATCACGGGCCCCACTCTCACCAGCTGCGGTGTGGTGGGCTCGTCCCTCACCATTGAATTCGATAAAACCCTACTCCGCGGTGATTCCCTTATTCTGCAGCCTGCATTCCCTTCCGTGCAAACGCGCTATGTAACCTATGGCGGCACGCTCCTGTGGGCCCTAACCAACGCCAGCACCTACTGCCTGGAGGCCCATTGCGTGATGAATGAAACGTCGGGGCGGTGCGCCACGGGGCCCAACGGAAAGGGCCAGCTTGGCGACATCTGCCCCACTTGGGCGGGGGGCGACGGGGCCACTGTTTTACCCACTGGAGGCTACAACACGGGCTGGGTCGAGCTCACTAACTTCACGCTTTCGCCCTCGGGAACGGGTGTCGTTGTGGACCTCACCCCCCTCAACGGAACCGCACCAGCCGGCATTCGCTACGCATGGGACTCTCTCTTTTGTTGCGACCTCACAGACCCTACTCTCTACGTCTCGCACGACTGTATCGCCGAGTGCCCCATCATGAGCTCCGCCCGGCTCCCCGCCAACCCCTTCCATGCAAAGATACTTGAGGGCACGTGCAGCTGCCAGGCCCCTCAAGTATGCACAGGGCAATAAACACTTTTTCTGAATATAGTGCCGGGCCTGGGCCGCCCCAGGTTGTCTGGTGCAGACTGTGATCCTGGGGGGGTCTCCCGGGCCGCGTGGCAAGGTGGGGGGTGGGGGAACTCGATTGAGAAAAAAGAAAAAAAAGAAGACCCAGAATATACAGTAAGGCCCGGCCTACACAAGGACCCAGGTAGCCATAGGACAAACTTAACTGCTGCTAATTACAAATACGCTCTTTAATGCCGGGAGCCAGATCTTTGCAGGGGTAGCAGAGTGAGGGAAATGTCATTTTCGTTCATCCGCAATATGTTTAGTGAAGCTGTTTCTGACCTAGATCGAGATGTACTTCTTGTAATTGCTCGGGATATGGGTGCCAAGCTCCTACTGTGCCGTTTAATCCGTCTTTACTCCACTCTGTCAGACTTTGTCCTAATTCTGAATGCGGACAAGAGGCACGGGCAAGTGAAAAATGACCACGATATCATCCAAACCTTATTAGAAGCCGATGGTATGCCTGCAGACCAGTTGCCGATTTTGATGGACTCCACGACGCAGACAGCTGTTGAGCGTAGAAAATTAATGAACAGGGGGGGTGTATATTTTGCCTCGACGCAGCAGTTCTTGACGGATCTTTTGAAGGACACTGTGGATGCGCGTCGAATCTTAGGTCTTTTAGTTATCAATGCAGATCAGGTTTCTGATAATTGCAGAGAGGCCCTCGCTATTCGAGTGTATAAAGAGAAGAATCCAGGTGGCTTTGTGAAGGCTTTGAGTGAAAACCCTGAGGCCCTCTCTACAGGATTCGGAAAACTGGAGCAGACCATGCGAAATCTTTTTGTGAAGAAAGTTTCCTTGTGGCCTCGCTATCAGGAGGCTGTGAAAAAGGAGTTGGATTCCCCCTCATCTCTGCAGGGGTGCTTATTTGAGGAGACAGTGGCGCTTTCCCCTTCCATGCAGCGGGTGCAGCGTGCCCTTTTTTCTTGCCTGGACGCCGCTCTCACGGAAATTCAGGCCTGCACCCACTGTGATGTCAATGAACTCACCCGAAATGCAGCAATTTTTGATTCTTTCGACTCCACGGTTTTAAAAAGACTGGGCGATGGTTTCGCAGCGAAGGCGCGGGTGAGGTCAGCCTTGCGTGACATAAAGTCCCAGCGGAAGCTCATTGCCTTACTGCTACGCCACGACGCTGTCTCATTTTATGACTTCTTGGACACATTGAGTCACGCTGCCATCAGAGAAGGTAGGAAAGATGACTGGATACTGGGTCACAAGGGAAGGGCGGTTCTGGCTGCGGCTAAGGACAGGGTGTATCGCGTGTCCACGGTCACCATTTCCCTCTCTGAATGGAAAAAGCGACAAGCGCTATCAGGTTTGGGAGGCTGGAAAAACAGAAAGGGGGCTATCTGCGTGGAGGAATGGGTAGCTGGGGGGAAAAGCGTAAATTTACACACTCTAGACCTAGTTTTGGAGCACAACCCCAAGTGGGAACGGCTGTGTGCCATTCTAAAGGAGGAGGCTGATGCAGCGGGGCCAATACTGATCTCAGTGAAGGATGAAAAAACTTGCCCCAACTTACAGAAGCTCTTGGAAGAGGGGGCTGCAGGTATGCTTCAGAGCCGAGCCAGGGAACTTTTCGAGAAAAGCTCCTATAGAACTGAAAAACTGCGACAGTCTATTTTGGAGCGATATAAACCTTTGTGGTGCAAGGAAGTGGCTGAAGGGTGTGTGTTTCCCAAAGTCACGGAAGACACTGTCTGTGAAGATGCGAGTGGGCTGCTGAACGATGAGGAAATCATGTTAACCTCTCTAGAGGCACCAGCCTTCTCTTCGTCGTCTTCCCTCTCACACGCAAGGAAGGAGAACATAAGTGAAAGTAATCCTTGCACCGTAGATTCCGAGTGGTATTTTTCTCAGGAATTTGCAGGGAAATCAAAGGAAGAGCGGGAATTCATACTTGTGGGAGACCTCCCTGCTATTTCATTCACCCCCGATGCACACACGCTCCCTATAAACGTTGCGATAGAGCAACGGTTGCTGTGGAAGCAGTTAGCTGAGTTTGCTCGCTCGAAACGAGTTTTAGCAAAGAGCGACAGTGAGTACTTTTTACAGCTTGAGGAGAAGAAAATACTGGAAAGTGTTGGGTGGGAGGAGTGGAGGGAGGAGGATGAGGTGGTGTTGGCGGTGGAGGAGAAGGAGAAGGAGGCTGAAATGAATTCAGTGGGGGGTGAGGAGGATGTGGAGCCGGTAGGCTCGAGAAAAAGTTCCTCTGCAACTGTTGAGGGTGCGGGCATGAAGCGAGAGCGGTTGATGGATTCCGTTTATGATCCTCAGGGCTCAACGGTGTGTGACTCCAAAGACAAAAGTGCTGACCAGGAGGTGATCGTTATGGAGGAAAAAACTTCATCGAAGCGTCGAGTTAGTAGTAGTGGTACTCTGGAAGAAAGACCCCACATGGATCCCACAGCACGTATGGGGCACTGGATTCCCGCACCGGATCTTTCTTCTACCGCTTCCAATGCGCCATACTTACAGAAGTCTGTGGTGGTGATATTCCCTTCCTCAAAAATTTCTCTTTCCCCCACATTCCTCCGTGACCTCAACCCCTCCGTGGTTATCATGTACGACCCAGACGTTGGTTTCACGAGGTGCTTTGAGCTCCATGCAGCCACCCTGCCACCCCTCACTCGGCTGCCAACCTACCTTCTCAGTTACAGCGCCAGTATAGAAAACTACAAGTTTGAGTTGATTATGAATAGGGAAAAGAACAGTTTTGCGGCCCTCATCAGCACAAAGAGTACCATGGCCCCCCCTGTACCCTTCCAGCCCGCGGTATATGGGGCAGAGAGGGGGGAGAGGGCTTCTGGAGGCGCTGGGTTAAATGGTTTGGGTGTGGACTCTTGGGGAATTACAAGGGATGGGGGTTTTAAATCGGGTGGCAGTGGGGGTGGTAAGCTTGTGCAGGGCGGCGGGGGAAGGAGTGGTGGAAACCTCGAAAAATTGCCTGTGGTCTTAGACATCCGTGAAATGAAGGCAAAACTACCATCACTTCTCCACGCGAGTGGGTTCATACTACTGCCCTGCACCCTGGAGGTTGGGGATTATGTTCTCTCCCCCACCGTGTGCGTGGAGCGAAAGGCTATCCCTGACCTAGTGAACTCTCTAGCCACTGGGAGGCTCTACACGCAGGCCAATCACATGTGCAGGCACTATAAAACCCCCGTGCTTCTCATTGAGAGTGACAATGAAAAATCACCGTGGTTGTTTGAAGGGCGGAGTGAGGAGAGTGGGTTCCGCAGCGCCATGACGGTGGATTTCAAGGACCCCAGGTGCAAACTTACCGTCTTGCTCATGGGGTTTCCCTCCTTACGGTTGGTATGGAGCTCCTCTCCCCACCATACCGTTGACCTGTTCAAAATGTTGAGGGAGGGCCATCCTTTCCCGGACCAAGAAGTGGCTGTGTCCCTGAGAACGGATGAGGAGGGTGGGGTCGGAGCGGCGGGAAACCCCTCCGAGTTTGTAAAAAATACAGCGGCGGCAGCAGCAGCAGCAGCAGCAGCCACTACAATTCATGAAAACTACGCTGCAATTGACATTCTCAAAAAGCTCCCCGGGGTCACTACCCCTATGATCAAGCCACTCACACTAGCCTACCCCTCACTCGCTGCTCTTGCCAGGGCGCCATTGGAGGGACTCGTAAAAGTTCTAGGGGCAGTGAAGGGGTCACAGCTCCACGCCTTCCTTCACAAGCGACCCCCCACACAGTAGAGGTAATATTATAGTTATTTAAATATATTTTTTTCTATCTTGAGCTCGATCCCTCCACGGCAACGCCCCTTGAGTTGAGGGCACTTTTACCCTGGAGGATCATTTCTGGGTGTGGAATGACCCTTATCCCACAGTCGGTGGGGGGGGGAGTGTCCCTGAAAACTGCAGCAGGGTGGGAGGAAGCCTTCTGTACTGAACTCACACTGCGACTTGGAAGGGCTGTGGGGGTGTTTCTGGCCCCCTTTTTTTCGCTGGGAGCAGCGGAAACTATATTAGTAGTAGAGTGAACAATGGGTCTTTGGGGAGTTGAGGGGGGTGTTGAGAGTAGTGTGACAAGAGCAGGGGGCAACGGTCCGTATGGACCTCTCCAACCTCTCTTTTCGGGGCTGGGGGAGGTAAGAATGGCAGCCCCAGAGGAGGATGACTTTCTAGGTGGCGTTGAGGTCTTTTCACTCAAAGCCGGCCGTGAGCCCCCCCCCCCGGTGCGAGCGCCACCGGTTGACGACAGAGCCACTGAAGGGGAGCTATAAACATTGTATATGTAGTGCCAGCCATGCCTGGGCCTAAACTTTTCAGCGCCCTCACTTACTGCCACGTCCTTGCACCAATCCTGCTCTGCAAAGGGGGAAGGGGGAGGGGGGGGCGACCTAGCATTCCCCTCCCACCAAGTGGCGTTCAGCACTATTTCAACCAATCTATCCACCATTGTGTCAACCAGGGCACTTTGCCAAGGGTTCTGCCGATCCAAGGATGGATTGGTGTTCACTTCAATGAATGACACTCTCAGATCTTTCGTGATTATAAAGTCCAGACCCAGCAGCTCAAATCGCTGCCGGGAACCTACCAAGCCCGGCTGTTGTGGCTGCGGCTCAAGTTTGGGAGTGGTTGTTGTGTCCCCTGGCAGATGCTGCACACTCTCCCCTGCTGCAACTACCACCTCCTCTCCCCCTAATTGTCGTACTTTTGTGAGTTGAGGCGGAGGGGAGACTACTATGCCCTCTGGAGGTCGCCTCGAAAACCCATTTTCCTCAAATGAAGCACCCCTCTCTTGAAAACCCCCTTTCAATCGCAAAGCATCCATAGCTTCCTTTACACAACACTGAATCTGACCCCAGATTCCGTGATCCCCTCTGCCCCACATGGCTTCCGTCCCACAGGAGGCCCCAAACACCTCGGGATTTTTTTCTGACCATCCAGTCCGTCTTCCCAATGCCAGGGCCTTCTCCAACCACGTTTCTAATGTTTCCCACCTGCAAGTGTTCCCCTCCTCGTGGGAACCAAAGTCTTTAGCTTGAATCTGTTGACAATAGTTAGAGAGGTGCACATACCTATCAGTGGCCTCCACAGAAAAATTCGTGCTGCACGTGCGAACGTATCCAGGGGCGTGCAATAAAACCTCGCCAGTATCCAAAACAAGGGCCCACACTCGGAGATCAAATTTGCGACCCTCCTCCGCGCCTTCTGTGAGCAAAGGATCTTCCACTGATTGTAAGGGGGGTGAGGGAGATGAGTTGTGTTGGTTGGCGCGTTGCGATAGGAGGAGGGGACACACGAACAGTATTTTTGAAAACACCAGTGGGTTTTTATACCCATGCTAGCGTTACGCCCCATTTTTAACAAAAATGCTGCAACCTCTCCCTTTGAAAACATCAACTCGATTCCTAGCCCCCTGTTTTCATCTGTGGGCTTCGCAAGCCAAAGATTGCGCCCCTGTGATGCATGGTGATCCATTGCCGCTGAGAGTTCCGACCAGCCTACCCATAGATCTTGGCTAGGTTTCTCGAATCCGGAGACAACATAAGTTTCTGGGAGGCGATCTGCATAATTTTTACCCACTGCTGAGTAGTACTGCCTCATTGTTTGAAAAAATGAGTCCTTGGTGGTGAGTGGCTCAATCGCCTTCCAGTGGTTCACAACGCTCCGCTTTCCTGCGAGAGCATGACCACGCGACCATTGCATAGTTGATGGTGCGGGGCGAAGTCCATTCCAAGAGGGCTTCCACAAAAAATTGACGCTCCAGGAATTCGCGCCTGAAAGCTTCGCTGCCTTTTCATCAGTTTCGACCCATCCGCGTCGAGCGAGAGCTAATTTCACTGGCTCCGTTGTGTTTCCTGCAGTCAAAATCAGGTAGCTTCCCTTATATGAGGCCATAAGGGCCTAAAAAAATTTGAACGTTCAAAACAAAAGGTTGAGAAAAAAAGAAAGTGAGAGTGCAACCCACAACAGTTATAAAGCTTCTGGGCTTCATATATATCACCGTTTTTCGGTCGGCCACCTTACATATATCACGTTTATATAAAAACAATCAACGCAAAGAGAGAAAAAATCGTGGTGCCCCGTACCCCCCTAGGCGCATTGATCCACCTCCACTGCAGGCCCCGTCACCAGCACATCCACAGCCACACCCGGCAACCTGGTTTCGTCACTGCAGCCCCCAATCCACAGCTGCACGCGCCCTGGCTCAGTGACCCTCACCAGGTCCCCCTCCCTCAGAATGCTGCGGGCCCGGGGCGTGACTGCAATGCTTACATTCACCGCCCCCCCCGTGGGCACTCGCACTCGATGAAAGTCCACCAGTGTCCGGCTAGGCGCGGGGAAGCTTGCGTCAGGCAGTGCAGCGTAGGCCTGCACCACCTCGTCCGAATCCACCCCACCAGTGTTTGCCAGGGTGATCGTGAAGGCTAGGGTGTCGCAGGGGCGGATGGGGGTGGAAGGCGTGCCGCTGCCACTGCCGATGCCGTGAACAGTGTAGACAAAAGCACCGTATGACAACCCAAAGCCAAAGGGGTAGCGTACAAGTGCTGGTGTGGGTGGCACCCACAGGTGCGTGCGCCCAGGGTAGCCATCCCGGGCATCGGGTCTCATACGGTACTCCTGCTGCCCCCCTATTGCCTGCAGTCCCACCCGCGTGTACCACGTGGCAGCCACACGCCCTGCGGGGCTGGACACGCCCAGCAGGGTGTCTGCAATGGCCTGCCCACTGTACACCCCCAGGAAGGGTGCGTGGAGAATGGCGGACACTGCTGGGGAATCTGCTGCCCAGTCCACCTCCAGGGCTCCCCCACTCTGAAGCACCAGCACCAGGGGGCGACCCAGGGCAGCCAGGGCCTGTAGAAGCCCCAGCTGCGCCCCCGGCAGCCCCGCATCTGCCCGGTCGCACTCCTCCTTCTCATTGTACGACTCCCCTGCAGCGCACGTGTAGTCATTGATGGCGGCTGAGGTGCCCAGCACTGCAACCACTACATCCGCGGAGCCGGCAGACGCCACCACAGAGGGGGTAAAGGCACTGCAGTTGGCAGCATTGGCGCACAGGGGGTCTAACAGAAGCTGCACGCGCGCGTCCGGCAGGGCGGCTGCCAGAGCCGCCCACGGCGTACCACGGCTCAAGCTGCCATCCGTGGGGATGTAGGAGTAAGAACCCATGATGGCCAGGGTGTCATTTGCGCCAGGGCCCAACACTGCTATGGTGCGACCTGCCAAGGCCGCGCGAGCAAGGGGTAGTAGTGCACCCTCGTTCTTCAACAGAATCACGCCCTGACGTGCAGCGTCCGTAGCCAGCTCTGCCATGGCTTGCGTTGCCATGTCTGCCGCGCCCAGGCTCCTCCAGGGGTCACTGGTGGGGGGGTCCAGGGTGCCTGTTCTGAAGCGCCAAGGCAGGGTGCGGCCCAGGGCCCTGTCCAAGGCATCCTCCCCAATGCGCCCCGCCCTCACACTATCAGGCAGCGTAGGATAGGTAGCGATCAAGCCGCAGCAGGAGATCTCCAGGTCCACCCCTGCAATCAGGGCCCGCACGGCTGCGTCACTGGCATTGGCAGAGTAGGCGTGGCCCCTCTGCCCACCATTCATGCTCTGCCTACAGGACCCCGTGCACAGAATGGCGCCAGCATCCGAAATGACGTAACCGGGGGCACCCCAGGACCCCCTCACCTCATCCGTGAGCAGTAGGGGGTTGGCAGTGTCTGGTACCGCGCTGCCGGGGGAGATGCCCAGGGCCTGCATCCTGGCAGCTGTTGCAGGCGTGACACTGTTCAAACGCAGTGCCTGATAGCTGGACATGAAGCCAATGGCACCCCCCTCCACTGCCACAGTGCGCCAGGCAGGCAAGTAGTACTCCCGCCACGTCCTCTCATCAATGTCTGTGGTAGCATTGTAGCGTGCATCCACCATGCCGGGCATGGCGTTGGATGTGTCCCCATAGTTACCCTCGGGCCCACTGTACACTGCCAAGTGCTTGGCCACTGTGGCTATCATCCACAGCTCCTCGCCTGTTGCAGCATTGGTGGCGCGGAAGGACTGTAGACCCTTGGCAAAGGCTGCGGAGAGGGAGCCAACTAAGAAGGGTGACTCACCCCCAAGCATCTCATTATTTCTGCCCCATGTTGGGTGGCGAATGAGGTTCATAGTGGGCCCAAAGCAGGCCGTGCCACCAACTGCCTGGCCTTGGCTCGTCAGAACGTTAAAGTTGGCGCGGGCTTGAAGGGCTGTGGCTTGGGCAATGGCGGCTACAAGGGAGACGTTAAAGGCCGCGGACTGCGCGGCGCCAGAGGGGAAGGGCATTACTGGCGCAGCTGGGCCCCGCACGCCGCGCTGACACTCTGTGCCAAAGTTAAAGGCTGGGAGGCCCAGGCGGGGTATGGCGGGGTTCAGGTAAAAAAGCAGGGAGGCCTTCTCCTCCAAAGTAAGTAGGGAGATGAGGTTGGCAGTGCGCTCAGCTATGGGCAGGGAGGCATTTTGCCAGGGGGAAGGCGGAAGCAGCGGCTGCTTCCCCTTGTTAAATATCAGCAGGCCCAGGTAGGAGGGTGGCGCCAGCTGCTCGTCAGGCTGCGCATCAAAGTGCTTGCCTGGCTGGAAGCTGCAGTCAAACTCAGTGGGTCCAAAGATGCACCCCAGGCCAAACGTGTGGTGCTGCTCCCCCCTACTAGTGTGTAGTGTGGCATTGTAAAACACATTCACAGAGTAGTTGGCAAAGCCATGCGAGCCATTGGGGCCTTGAGAGAGGGACGGGAAGCTAAACCATGTGTCAGTGTTCCAAGTGGCAGCAGGGGGCACTGCCCAAGCATTCCCAGGGATGCTATGAAAGCCCAAATTTAAGGAGACCACATTGGAGCAGTTGTTTTTGAGGTAAATGCAAAAAGTCTGCCCAGGTTGTAGGACATCCCCGCACTGTATGGGAGGAGGTAAAGGCACCCAAGGCAGAGATACGCCAGCCGTCGTCCTGACTGTAGAGGACGCTGACAGGATTATAAGCAGGAAAAGGGTAGTTGGCATGTTCTTTTTTCAATTTCCCGTCTTATTGGTTCCCTTACTACTTATTTTTTTTTCTTTTTTCTTTTTTCTGTTTCTCTCCTCTTTCCTCTTTTTTTTTTTTTTTTTTTTTTTTTTTATTATGGT
>Ga0114972_10004164_pt1 | contig 10753 bp, 10 predicted proteins | sample M_140807_EF_Meta_FD_87354 | JGI IMG/M metagenome (GOLD analysis project Ga0114972, IMG submission 87354) | Freshwater microbial communities from Lake Montjoie, Canada to study carbon cycling - M_140807_EF_MetaG | ecosystem: Environmental > Aquatic > Freshwater > Lake | place: Lake Montjoie... | reverse complement strand
TCCGTCGGGCCGCCAGTTCGATGCGGTCATGCTGATGGACTGCAGCCAGTGCCCGGTCAATCCAACCTTGCGGCCGATCTTCTTTGACTATGCCGCCCGGCACAGCGCCACCGCGCGTGCCAAGGGACTCGAGCCGATCTTCCTGATGACCTGGGCCTATGCCGACAAGCCCGAGATGACCCAGGGACTGGCCGATGCCTACACCGAGGCCGGCCGGCTCAACGATGCGCATGTGATTCCGGCAGGGCTGGCCTTCGCGCGGTCGGTCTCGCGGCGCCCGGACATCAACCTTTATGTCGCCGACAAGCGTCACCCCACGCCCGCCGGCACCTACCTCGCGGCCTGCACGATCATCGCGTCGGTCTACGGCGTGTCACCGGTGGGCAATGCCTACCTCGGTGAGCTGGATCCGGCGGTCGCCCGTCATCTGCAGGAAGTGGCCTGGGAGACGGTTCAGAGTTATCGACGCTGACATGAGTGACACCCTGCGCAGTCAGTTTTCATGCGACACCGTGTCGCAGCATTTCAGCGATGCCGCGCTGCTGGCAGCGATGGCGCGCTTCGAGGCGGCGCTGTCGCAGGCACAGGCCGATGTCGGGCTGATACCGCCGGCCTGCGCCGACAGCATCGCGCGCGTGTGTGATCACCTCTGTGGCCGCATCGGGAACGCCGGCGCCGAACACGAGGGCTTTGATGCCGGCGCGCTCGCCGACGCCGCCCGACGCGCCGGCACCCTGGCCATCCCCTTCGTCAAGGCGCTCACGCAGGCGGTGGCCCGCGATGATGCCGCGGCAGCCCGCTGGGTGCACTGGGGCGCCACCAGCCAGGACGTGCTCGATACCGCACTGACCCTGCAGATCGCTGCGGCCGGTGCCGCGCTGCAGGCGCAGCTCGCGCAGGCCGGCGACCGGCTGGCCGCGCTCGCCGATGCGCATCGCACAACGATGATGACCGGCCGCACGCTGCTGCAGGCGGCCACGCCCATTTCCTTCGGCTGGAAGGCTGCCTGCTGGCTGTCGCCGCTGCCCCGTCTGCGACGCTCACTCGCCCTGGCATTGCATGACGCGGCCGTGCTGCAACTCGGCGGCGCTGCCGGCGCCCGGGCTGCGCTCGGCGGGCAGGGCGATGCGGTCGCAGCCGCCATGGCGGCCCGACTCGCGCTCGACGACCCCGCCATCAGCTGGCATGGCAGCCGTGATCGCATCGCCCGTCTGGGCAGCGAACTGGCGCTGGTCGCCGGCAGCATGGCCCGGATCGGACGCGATCTGTCGCTTCTGATGCAAACCGAGGTCGGCGAAGTCTTCGAGCCGAATGGCTCCGAGATTGGTCACGAGAATGGTCACGCGAATGGACACGACAGTGACGGCCGCGGCGGCCGAGGCGGCTCGTCGGCCATGCCGCACAAACGCAATCCGGTTGCCGCGATGCTGGCGCTGCAGGCCGGGCTGCGCGCGCCCGGGCTGGCCGCGACCCTGCTTGGCCAACAGGCCGGCGAGCACGAACGGGGCCTGGGCACCTGGCAGGGCGACTGGTGGACGATCGCGGCGCTCTTCGAGTGCGCCGGCAGCGCGGTGCAGGCCATCGGCGAGGCAGTCGGCGGGCTGCGCGTGGAGCCGGCGGCGATGCTCGCCAACCTCGAGCGCACGCGCGGATTCGTGTATGCCGAGGGCGTGACCCTGGCGCTTGCGGCAAAGCTTGGCAAACCGGCGGCGCAGGCGCTGATGGAAACCCTCTGCCGCGATGCGATCGATCGCGGCCTCACCCTCGAGCAGGCGCTGGCGCAGGCCCGGGCAACGGATGCCGCGCTCGCCGCCGCCCTGCCGACGCAGCAGCTCGCCGGCCTTTTCGCTCCGCAGCACTACATCGGCGATGCCCAGGCGATGATCGATCGAACGATCGCCAACTGGCGCGCCTGAGATAATCCGGCGGTTCGGCCAGATTTCCGCCGCCCCCTCGCCCCCGGAGACTCCATGCCCTTCGTCACCCATGCCGGCGCGCGCCTCTTCTGGCGCGCCGATGGCGACCCCGCCCTGCCGCCCCTGATGCTGGTGAATTCGCTTGGCACCGACCATGCCCTGTGGGATCCGGTGATGCCGCGGCTGGCCGACTTCTTTCGCGTCATCCGGATGGACACCCGCGGCCATGGCGCCTCGGATGCGCCCCCCGGCGAGTACAGCGTCGAGCTGCTCGCCCGCGACGTGCTGGCAGTGGCCGATGCCGCCGGGCTCGAGCGCTTCGATTACTGCGGGATTTCGCTGGGCGGCATGATCGGCCAGTGGCTGGGCATCCACGCCGGGCATCGGCTGCATCACCTGCTCCTGTGCAACACCACCGGGCGCGTCGAGCCCACCGGTCAGGTCGAGCGCATCGCCAGGGTCAAGGCCGGCGGCATGGCGGCGGTCGCCGAGATGGGGCTGTCGCGCTTTTTCACGCCGCGCTTCATTGCGCGCGGCAATGCGCACTTTCACACCGTCCGCCAGACCCTGCTCGCGCTCGATCCGGTGGGGTATGCCGGCTGCTGCGCCGCGGTGCGCGACCATGATCTGCAGGACCAGCTGCATCGCATCACGACACCGACCACGGTGCTGATCGGCAACTTCGATGTGGCCACGCCGCCGGCGATGGGCGAGGCGATTGCGGCCGCGATCCCGGGTGCGCGGCTGGCAAGCTTGGACACCGCGCATCTGCCGCACTCCGAAGACGCGCCCGGATTCGTGGCGATGCTGATGGCTGCGCTCGCACCGCAGCGCGGCCAGGACGCGCCGCAAGCCGGCGCACACCGCGGCAGCGGCGCGCAGCCCGATGGCGCTTCGCCGGTCACCGGACTGCCGATGAGCGCGAGCCTGGCCGCGCAGTACGCGCGCGGCATCGCCCGACGCAAGCAGGCCCTGGGCGAGGACTATGTCAATGCCCGGCTGGTCGCGCCCGAGGCCTTCAATGCCGAGTTCCAGGACATGATCACCCGCTGGGCCTGGCATGACGTCTGGACCCGGCCGGTGTTCGATGACCGCATGCGCCGGCTGATCGTGCTGGCGATCACCAGTGCACTCGGCCGCTGGGAAGAGTTCAGGCTGCATGCCCGTGCGGGTCTGGCGGTCGAGCTGTCGCCGACCGACGTGAAAGAGCTGCTGCAGCAGGCCGCGATCTACGCCGGCGTGCCGGCGGCCAACACCGGCTTCCAGATTGCCGGCGAGCTGCTCACCGAGCGCGACGCCGAGCGCCACAAAGGCTGATCGGATCAGACCATGACACAGCAAGATCATCGCGACCCGCCCGACATCGCCATCATCGGCGGCGGCATCGGCGGGCTGGTTACCGCGCTCGCCCTGCATGCCGCCGGCATCCGCTGCACCGTCTTCGAATCGGTGCCCGTCCTGCGACCGCTGGGCGTGGGCATCAACCTGCTGCCGCACTCGGTGCGGGTGCTGGCCGCGCTCGGGCTGCAGCCGCAGCTCGCGGCCACCGCCATCGAGACCGCGGCGCTGGCCTTCTACAACCGCCATGGCCAGCTGATCTGGTCGGAGCCGCGCGGCATCGCGGCGGGTTATGCCTTTGCGCAGTTCTCGATCCATCGCGGCGAGCTGCAGATGCTGCTGCTCGCGGCGGTGCGCGAACGGCTGGGCGACGCGGCGGTGCGCACCGGCCATGCACTCGAGCGCTTTGCCGACGAGGGCGATGCGGTCACGCTTCACTTCGTCGACCCGCAGGGCACGCCCCGCGAGGCGGTCCGGGCGCGGGCGGTGATTGCCGCCGACGGCATCCATTCGGTCGTGCGCCGCCACTTTCATCCCGATGAAGGCCCGCCGCGCTTTTCCGGCCGACTGCTGTGGCGCGGCACCAGCGAGGGCGCGCCCTTCCTGGACGGACGCACCATGATCCAGGCGGGTCATGCCAATCAGAAGTTCGTCTGCTATCCGATCTCGCGCAAGCTCGCCGATGCCGGTCGCTCGCGCATCAACTGGATCGCCGAACTCTCGGTCGCCCACGACACGCCGCCGCGACAGGACTGGAGCCGGCGGGTGGACGCGTCGATCTTTCGCGAACCTTTTGCCGGCTGGCGATTCGACTGGCTCGATGTGCCGGCGCTGATCGATGCCACCGAGGCCATCTACGAATATCCGATGGCCGATCGCGACCCGCTCGAACGCTGGACGCATGGGCGGATCACGCTGCTGGGCGATGCGGCCCATCCGATGTATCCGATCGGCAGCAACGGCGCCTCGCAGGCCATTCTGGATGCCGAAGCGATGGCGGCCGCCCTGCTCGAGGCGGGCTTTGCAGGCAGCGGTATACGCGGTCCTGCAAGCGACGATCGCCATCCGGCCGAGGGCTTTGCCCGCTATGAAGCGATGCGGCGCGAGGCCACCGGGCAGATCGTGCTGGGCAATCGGGCCGGCGGGCCCGACCAGGTGATGCAGATCGCTGAAGAGCGTGCGCCCGGCGGATTCGCCCACATCCATGAGGTGATTCCGCTGGCCGAACTCGAGGCAATCTCGGCCCGCTACAAGCAGCTCGCCGGATTCAGCCGCGAGCAGGTCAACCGGTCGGTCTCACCCTGAGCCCGGTCTCCCTTCGGCCCGGTCTCCCTTCGGTCCGTTCCCCAGCAGTCCGGTCAGCCTTGATCAGTTGAGGGTCACATCACCCGCCACCGGCCGCTCGCCTGCGGCCAAGCGGCGCTCGATGTCGTCGATCACCGCCGGCAGATCGGCCACGGTATCGATCAGATAGTGAGCGCCGGCTTTCGTCAGGACCTCGCCGGCACGAGCCACCGCAGCCGCCTTGGCCCCGTCTCCCAGCGCCAGCCACTGCGGGTAAGACAGGCCCACCTCGTTGCCCGAGGCGGTCACGCCGACCGTCCAGGTGCCGGCGGCAATCCCCTCGGCGATCCCCGGCCAGGTGTCGTCGACCTTGACCACCGCGCTCGGCGGATACACGCCCAGATCGGCGAAAGTGCGATACATCATCAGCGGCCCCGGGCGGCCCTCGGCCAGATCGCCGGCGCACACCAGATTGTCGGGCGAGTAGCCGGCAGCCGCCGCAATCGGCAAGACCCGGTCCATGATCTCGCGGGTGTAGCCGGTGGTCGAGCCGATCCGCAGGCCCCGCTCGCGCAGCATCGCCACCACCTCGGCGGCGCCCGGCACCAGATCGGCATGATCGGTCACCGCCGCCACATTCATCGGGACGAAGACCTCATAGACCCGATCGATGTCGGCATCGCCGGGAACCTGGCCATGACGCTTTGTCCAGGCGGCGGCCACCTCGGGCAGCGCCATCAGGGCCGCGATATGGTCGCGCTTGGGCAGGCCCATCGGGCCGCGCGCCTGCGCAATCGTGAGCGGGATATCAAACTGCGCGAAGGCGCGCACGAAGGCACCCATCGGCGCGAGCGATCCGAAATCGATCATCGTGCCGGCCCAGTCGAACACCACTGCTTTGAGGGTCATCTCTGCGCTCACCAAGTCAGGAACAAAGGCCAAACATCAATTCGAAACCATCACAGGAGTTCGTCGATCACTTCTTCGGCGATGCCGAAAGCAGTCGACGCGCCGGTGCCGCTGGTGACGATCACCAGCCTCACCCGCTCGGCAGGCCGATCGACCAGCATCAGCCGATCGGGCGCCGAGGCATAGACCCCCATCCAGCGCTCGCTCACTGTGCGGCCGGGCAGATCGGCCACCGCATCGAGTTCGCGCAGGATCAGGTCGTCGACCGCCTGAAGCCCGAACGGGCCGGGCGTGGGCGCATAAACATGGCTGTCGCCGACCACCAGCGAGCCGTCACCCGACTGCACCGCGATCAGGTGGATGCCGTGCGCGAGCAGCTCGGGCGTCTCCTGCTCGAGTCGGGCGCGCAGGGCCTGCGATTCGGGCAATTCCGACCAGCCGAGATAGCGCACCAGGCTCGGGTCGGACATCAGCGCCGCTCCCATCGTCACCGGGCTCGCCGGGCGCACGCGCAGCATCTGCAGCGCGCAGCGGGTCAGGCCGTAGGCGGCAATGCGCTCGGGATAGAGCGACAGGTAATCGTCGCCGGGGCAGACCACTGCGGCCTGCGCCTGCAGCGTCCCGGCGGTGGTCTCGATGCTCGGCAGGCTGATGCCGGTGACCAGCGTCTGACGCATGAAGCGCACGCCATGGGCCTTTTCGAGCCAGGCGGCCAGGCGGGGAATCGCATCGCGCGATTCGACCCGCAACTCGTGCGGACTGTAGAGCACCGCCTGCAGCGCATCGCTTCGCAGTGCCGGCATCCGACGATGGGCCTGCGCCGGTGTGAGCAGCTCGCAGCGCTCGCCCATCGCGGTCCGCCGGAACGCCTCGAGCACCGCAACCGATTCGGGTCGGGTGACCGCCACGCCGAGACCCTGGTGAATCACCTCGATACCGGCCTCGGGGGCGATCTGCGCCCAGACATCGCGGCTGCGCATCGCGCGACGCCAGCAGTCGCCGGCCTGCTGGCCGGTGACGGTAATGAAACCGAAGTTGCGCACCGAGGCGCCGTTGGCCTGGGCGTCGCGATCGATCACCACGACTTTCAGTCCGCGCCGGGCGGCCGCCAGCGCATGCGCCAGGCCGACGATCCCTGCGCCGACCACGGCAAGATCAAAACCGGTCTTCATCAGAAGGTCACACCAAAGCCATCAGCCGGCATTAGAAGCGCTGGCTGATGTGCCTTTTGTGACAAACCGACATATTTGGGTCGGCGACGCCCCGGCTCAGTGCAGGACCAGCGGCTGGAGCATCAGGCCCTCAAACCCGCTCAGAAAGTCGTCGACCTCTTCAACCGAGGGCTCGGTGGCAATCAGCTGGCTGACGTCGAAGCGGAACTTGTCGGCGAGCATGCCACCCAGAAAGATCTCGCGCTTGCCGGTCTTGTCCATGATCTCGTAACCGCCGGCAAACGGTTCTCCTTCGGCCGATTTGAATTCGACGACACAGTAGTTCGGGCTGTTGTAGATCATGTTCATCAGGAATCCTCGCTGAGCTTCAGGGCAAGGTTGGCGCCCGTGCCCGGGCCGGAACAACGCCCGCCGATGACCGTGCAGCCGCGACCGACAGGCGTCGCCGGGCATTACGAACCGTCGGAATCGCGCCACTGCCGTGGCCCGGACGACCGCATTGCGCATGACACGCAATGCGGTACGGATCATCTTGGGGCCGAAACCTGTCAGCACAAGCACAGCCGAGCGGCTTCGATCAGCCAAGCATCACAAACGGCTACCTGCTCGATGGCGCGGCCACCGAGGCGGCCAAGGCGCGCGGCATTCAATCGGCTGATGAATACCGTCGTTTAACTGGCACTGATTGCGCAACAGGCAGTCAGGGGCAGATCAGCTGCAATTTTGGAAAGTACGACCTGAATCGTGTTGTGTCGTGCGTAAGGATCGGACACCCGAGGTCGGCGGCATGCGCGCCGATGACAAAGTCTGGCAGCAATGCCGATCGGGTTCCGCCGCGTCGTCGGTACATTGAACGGGCGCGGCCAGCAAGATAAAGCGCTGCGCGACTCGGCGCTCGCAAATCCAGTTCGGCGGTGGCGACGAACGACTCCAGCATTTCAATCGCATCAAAACCGCTGGCAAGCTCGGCGTACACCATGCCGTTAATGATGAGTGGACCGCGCTTGCTCCACGAGTCGAGTTGCGCTGCGGACCAATCGGCCCAGTGCGGATCGCCACTGGCCAGGTCGATCAGCACGCAGGTATCTACGAGGATCACTTTGCGCGCTTAGTCTGCGCTGCGGGCGTCGTCAGGCCCGGGTCCTTGGCATCTTCATCGTAGCCGCGCAACCATCCCATGATTTCTTCGGTGGACTTGAGCCCTTGCACGACGAACCCAGCCAGGCCACGCCACGGTAAGCACCAGCGAGAGCTATCGGTTGAAGGACAAACGCAAAGTCAGTGAAGCGCAGAAAAGCATGCCGACGACCGCATAACCCAAGGACCCCAGGTGGGTCAGATTTACTCCGGCGTTGACACTCATTGAGACGGGCGCGACCAACCAAGGTCAGCAATGTGACGTATAGCGGGCCGTCGCCTGGCGGTTCGCTATGGCTCGTCCCGGCCAGCAGCGGTCATGCGATCGGTCGGAAAATCGCGGTCCCGATGACCGGTTTTAAAGTGCAGCCGTCATCGACCGGCGGGCACTCAAACGCGCCCATTGTCTAAAGCAGTCGCTGCCGATTTTGCGCCGCGGGTCGGCGTGCGATGCGGTTGGTACGTCCGCAACGCCATCAACCGATTTCAACGACCAGGCGATCGGTCGACTCTAGCGGATTCCCGGCTCCAATAAAAAAACCCGCCGAAGCGGGCTTGTGCCTTAAGCGCTGCCAGCAAATACGTCAGGCTTGCTTGCGACGTGCTGTTCCGATGCCGACTAAGCCAAGACCCAGCAGGGCGATGGTGGTGGGAACGGGGACTAAGGCATTTACGGTGATATCGTCAATTGCCACGTGTGTGCCACTGCCGTCGTACCCAGAGTGTTGGGTACCTCCAGACGACTCGATGCCGAACTTGTAGAGACCGCCCCAGTTGAACTCATACAACGTCGGCGATGTGGCGGAAGGAGACGCCGTTGAGGTGAAAATAACTGCGTTATTTTGGTCGTAACCCTTAAAAGTAACTGAAAGCCCGTCATTCCATGCCGCCGTCAGATAGAGACTGTTTACTGTGAAACTTGACGTGGAGCTGAACGAAGCAGGGTCCCCGAATCCGTTGTAGGCAACATTTGACTGGGATACCGTACCACTGCAGTACCCAGATGAAGGGCTCACACCGCACCCGTCGACAGCATAAAAATTTGACCAAGCAAACCCACTGTACGAAGTGATGAGGTTATAGCTGCCTGGCAAGTCATCGAAATTTATTACCAAGGCATTTGCGCAGCCTGCCCACAGCCCCATCACCACTCCCATAATCGCCGCTATCCGCTTCATTTCTCCGCTCCTTTAAGGTTAGTGACTTAGGTCACGCCTAAGCAAAGCAAATTTGATGCCAGCTCTCGAAGATTGGCTCCAGTGCCAGAGAATGGCGATTTTCGGCATATATCTTTTGCCAACTCTGTCAAATTCTTCGACGTGACTTTTGTCACGCTTTTGCCAGTCATGGTTGAAAACACCGTTAAGCGGTCGCTAATCGCCTGTTTCGCGCCGTTTCGACACCGATTCACTAATCAGGGCGTGTAAAGAAATCCGACGTGACTTTTGTCACGGACTTAGGCGTGATGCGTCGGCTCTGACCGTGTCCCGGTCGGTGGTCAACTTTCGCGAATAACCGCTTTCGCAAAGCGACGACTTCTCAAACTGATCGGCGAATGACCGTTTACTGAGCGGACCGGCCGCTCGACTTGAAGTGTGCCGACGACTGCAATGGGTCGGATCCGGGTCTTCAAGCCGCGCGCTTGAACGGTCGCTTTGCGGCATCAAGCTGACGTTTACCTGGCAGAGTTCAGTGGGGCCGCAGCAGCCGATTTCCGTCGCAGTCCCACAACGGGCCATCTCGGTGGCGGTATTGAATCGCAAACCCTGCCGCTTTCGATCGGGAATACTCTGTCGCTTTGCCGCTCGCCGGCGCCAGATGGCGATAGGGCGACTCTACACAGAAGGAATGATCGGTACGTTGCTACGTTTGCTGACGATAGAGGCGACATTGCCGTACTGTGGGTGCATAGATCCCCTTTTCGTCAAGTTGCGCTATGACCGTCACGACCATCTCCAGCCGCGAGTTCAACCGGGACGTCAGCCGGGCCAAGCGCGCGGCCGAGGCAGGGCCGGTGTTCGTCACCGACCGTGGCCGTCCCGCCTATGTGCTGCTGCGGTACGAGGCCTATCAGCGCCTGGCTGGTCCCCCAAAGAGGCTTCTTGATGCGGTGGCCATGCCCAGCAGCGACGACATCGTGTTCGATCCGCCACGCATGGGTGCTGGAGTATTCCGCGCTCCAGATTTGACCTAGCTTGCACCCCAACGGGATAGCTGGTGTCGATGTGTAGTCGCAGTCCCTTGACATCAAAAGACGGCAGCCCCAGACTCGGTGTTACCTTGTATCACTTAGTGACACGATGAAGATGTCTCCTGTCGAAAAGCCGCGCTCCGGGTCCGTCACCATCAAGCTGGACGACGCTGATAGGGACCGTATTGCTTCTTTAGCCACAGCAAAAAAGCGCACGCCGCACTATCTGATGAAAGAGGCCATTCTTGAATATGTGAAGAGAGAGGAAGCACGGCAAAACTTCATCGCCGCCGCTGAGTCCTCATTCGAGCACTACAAGGAAACGGGTCTTCACATCACCTTCGACGAGTTCAGTCAGTGGGTAGACAAGGTTCAAGAGAACCCTGAAGCCCCCGTTCCTGAATGCCACACGTAAGACTTTCGGCCCGTGCGCAATCTGACCTGCTGCGGCTACATACGTTTCTTCTTGGCAAAGACGTCAACGCCGCCAAGCGAGCGATGCTCGCCATTAGGGAGGGATTCCAGCCGCTGACGCATGCGCCCAACATTGGCAGGTTGGTTGGGGACAGCGCTAATCTGCGCGAGTTAGTCATTGATTTTGGTGCCAGTGGCTACTTGGCGCTATACCGGCTCGAGCCTGAGTTGAATGCGATGACGATTTTGGCCGTGAAGCATCAACGAGAGGACGACTATCAATAGTCGCTTGCCGCGCGATCCGACTGAGGAAGAGGCTGAGCCGACGGAAACGTCAAATCCTCTCGCTCGCTTGCTCGCCGGCAGCGTGCTCCCTGACCAAGCGATCGAAG
>Ga0114972_10004162_pt1 | contig 10757 bp, 9 predicted proteins | sample M_140807_EF_Meta_FD_87354 | JGI IMG/M metagenome (GOLD analysis project Ga0114972, IMG submission 87354) | Freshwater microbial communities from Lake Montjoie, Canada to study carbon cycling - M_140807_EF_MetaG | ecosystem: Environmental > Aquatic > Freshwater > Lake | place: Lake Montjoie... | reverse complement strand
GCATCGCTGAAGCCCAGCCGCTTCCAGTTGTTCACGTAGTTCGGCAGCGTCATGTAGCGCGCCAGTTCCTTGCGGCCGAGCGCGCGGGCGCGGGTCTTGTCGGTCTCGATGCAGACCTTCTGTTCGACCGCGAGCACCTTGCCTGGCCCAAGAATCAGGGCAGCTTCGGCGGTGTGCTCTGGCGTGACGTTGTAGGGCACCGCCCCGTCGCTGGCGTTCGCCGCGAGTTTCAGCATCAGCGGCCCAAGCGCAGCAAGCAGCACCGGCCCTTCCGGCTGGCCATCGCCCGCCTTGGCGATGCCCTCCAGATAGGCCCGCATCGCCGGCACCGGCTTGTCGTAGCGATGTCCGCGCAGCCCTTCCACCATGGGCACATGGGAGACGCCGAGGCCGAGTGCGAAGCGCCCGCCGTGCAGCGCGTTCAGCGTGGCCAGCGCGCGGCGCGCGGTGAAGGCATCGCGCGCATAAATATTGGCGATCGAGCTGCCGAGGACGAGGCGCCGGCTGCTGGACAGCAGGAAGCTGGCCAGAGCGATGCTCTCATACCCCCGCGATTCCGGGTACCAGAGGGTGCCGTAGCCCAGGCTCTCAGCGCTTTGTGCCAGCGCCTTCAGGCCCGCCGCGTCCAGCCGATCGGTCGAGCACCAAACCCCGAGACGTCCGAATTCCATGATTTTCTCTCCTCAGATCCGGGCCAGAACCTCGCCGCGGAAGCGTTCCATCTGGGCAGCGGCCTTGGCGGCATCGCGCCCTTCGAAGTCGAAATCCAGCGCCCGCACGCCAAGCTTCCGCAGCACCTCGATATCCCGCAGCACGTCGTCGATCGTACCGCTAAACAACCGACGCTCGCCATCGCTGGCGGGTGGCGCCGCATGGGCGTGCTGCTTGACCCGGAAGACCACCCCCACTGCCGCCGGGTCCCGCCCGGCTTTTTCGGTCAGCGCGCGAAGGCGCGCAATGCCTGCCGCAAGGCGCGGGTGCGTATCCAGCAGATGGGCGTTGTTGCTGCCAATCGGATACCAGGCATCGCCGACGCGGGCGGCCCGGCGCATGGACGGCCCACTCTCGCCACCGATCCACAGCGGAGGGTGCGGCCGCTGCACGGGCTTCGGCTCAAAGATCAGGTCCTTGCAGCGCACATATTTTCCGGTGAACTCGGGCCGATCCTGGGTCCATATGGTGCGGAAGGCATCGATGTATTCGTCGGTGACCGCGCCACGCTCGGCGAAGGGGGTCAGCGCCACCGCTTCCAACTCCGGCTGCAACCAGCCGGCGCCGATGCCGATGGTCAGCCGACCGCCAGAGAGGACATCGAGGCTGGCGAGCATCTTCGCTGCCAGCACGGCGGGGCGGTGCGGCACCACCATGACCGCCAGCACAATCCGGATGCGTTCGGTCTTGGCGGCGATCCAACTGGCGGCCATCAGCTGTTCGTGCCGATGGCCGGGGTCGGGCGAATAGAAGGCACCGCTCTCGGAATAAGGATAGCCGGGGACGGAGGTATCGGGCAGGGCGATGTGATCGGTCAGCGTCAGATAGGAAAAGCCGAGCGCTTCGCCCAATTGGGCCATGCGGTGCATGGCGGCCGGATCGGCCATCGGGCCGCTGACCGGCAGGTTGAATCCGATCTGCATGGCACGCCTCATCCTCTATCGGATGACAGGCTGCAACACACTGTGCTGCGCGGCAAGACAACCCCCCTATCGCGGGCCGCCGAATTGCGGTCAGCTTACCAGCAAAGCGGCGCAGCCCGGCCCCCGGAGGAGATCACCACGCATGACGCAGCATCGGACCCGCGCTGAGGCGGGAGGCTGAACAGCCGCCATGGACGCCCAGATTTTTTTCGAGAATACGCTGAACGCCTGCGTGTCCGGCCTGGTCATCGGTTGCATCTACGGCCTGATGTGCGTGGGGCTGAGCCTGATCTTCGGCATCATGCGCGTGGTGAATTTCGCGCAGGGCGACCTGCTCATGCTCGGCGCCTATGCCGCGTTCTACCTGGTGGTGGTCTGGGGCACGATGAGCGTGCTTGGACCGGCCGGCCCCTTCGTGGCAGCGTTGTTGGCGGGGCCGATGGTGTTCTGCCTCGGCTGGCTGTTGCATCGCTTTCTGCTCTCGAGGGTCTCCGGCTTGCGGACCGCTGGCAGCTTGGACGAAGGACATTTCGGCCAATTGATCGTAACGCTCGGCGTCGCACTGATCCTGCAGAACGGCGGCTTGATCCTGTTCGGCTCGACGCCGCGGGCGGTCTCGACGCCGCTCTCCTCCGCCGCCTGGCTGATCGAGACCGGGCCTGGCGATACCACGATCTTTCTCAACAAGGCCCGCCTCATCGCCTGCCTGGTCGCGCTTGTCGTCGTCGTTGCGCTCTGGCTGCTGCTGGAGCGGACCCGGCTGGGCCGGGCCTTGCGGGCGGCTGCGGATAATCCCACGGCGGCCACCTATATGGGCATCGATGTCGACCGTGCGCATCGCATCGCCTTCGCCCTCGGCAGCGCGGTCACCGCGATCGCCGGCGGGCTGGTCGCCACCTATCTGTCTTTCACGCCCTTCATGGGGATCGACTTTGTCGTCATCATGTATGCCGGCGTGGTGCTGGGCGGTATGGGTAGCCTGCTGGGGGCCTTCTGGGGCGGGCTGACCATCGGCTTTGTCCAGCAATTCTCAGCCCTGGCACTACCGCCGCAGTTGCAGAACGCGGCGATCTTCGTCGTCTTCCTGCTGATCGTGGTGCTCCGCCCGCAGGGTCTGTTCGGCCGTTCGGCGGACCGCGCATGAGGCCGGGCGCATTTCCCCGACTGCGGCGCGATGCCCTGATCTTCGCCGTGCTGTTGGCGTGTTATGTCGTGCTCTCCGGTGTTGTCACCAACAGCTATTACCAGCTGATGCTGACCCTGGTGCCGATCTGGGCGGTGATGGGGCTCTCCTGGAACCTCTTCTCCGGGTATGTCGGTCTGACCAGCTTCGGCCATGCGGTCTTCTTCGGCCTCGGCGCCTATACGGTGGCGCTGACGATGAATGCCTGGAATCTGACGCCGTGGTTCGGCATCCCGCTCGGCACCGTGGTTGGGGCCGTGGCGGCGGTGTTGATCGGTCTGCCCACCTTCCGGCTGCGCGGGCATTACTTCGCGCTGGCGATGCTCGCCTTCCCGTTGGTGCTGCTCTATGTCTTCCAATATCTCGGCTATCAGGAAGTCTCGCTGCCGATGAAGCGAGAGCAGCCCTGGGCCTGGCTGCAATTCACCGATCCGCGCGGCTTCACCTTGGTGGCGCTTGGCCTGCTGGCCATGGCTTTTGGCATTTCGCTGGCGGTCGAGAATTCCCGCTTCGGGCTGACTCTTATGGCGATTCGCCAGAACGAATTGGCGGCGGCGGCGGCCGGGATCGATGCAAGGCGGGCGAAGATGGCCGCTCTCGTGCTGTCAGGCGCGATCGCTGCTGCGGCCGGTGGCCTTTACGCCTGTATTCTTCTCGTGGTCACGCCGGATGCCGTCTTCGGCATGCTCACTTCGGCCCAGGCGTTGACGGTTGCCATGTTCGGCGGGGTCGGTACGGTCTGGGGGCCGCTCATTGGCGCCGCGGTGCTGATCCCGTTGGCCGAAACGCTGCATGCCGAACTTGGCAACATCATCCCGGGGATCCAGGGCGTCGTGTACGGCTTGGCCATTATCCTGGTCATGCTGCTGGCGCCGGAGGGCCTGTTCTGGACCTTGCGCGACCGCTTCGCCCGGACCGCGTTGCCGCCGGAGCTTGGCCCTGCGCCGGTGCTGCCAACGCTCACGCTACGTGCCCCGGCTGCGGCGGGCCCCGTGCTGCGGGTCGAGAATATCGGCAAGAGCTTCGGCGGCCTGCGTGCGGTCGATGGCGTCTCTTTCGCCGTGGCGCGCGGGGAGATCCTGGGCATCATCGGGCCGAACGGTGCCGGCAAGACAACGCTGTTCAACCTGCTGAACGGGGTCCTGCCGAGCGATACCGGGACCGCCTGGCTGGATGGCGAGGTCATTACTGGCCGGCCCCTGCATGCGATCTGCCGCGCGGGCGTCGGCCGGACCTTCCAGGTGGTGCGAAGCTTTCCGCGCCTCTCGCTGCTCGATAATGTGCTGATCGGCGCCTATGGCGCGGGGCTGACCGGTGCCGCGGCAACCACGGCGGCCGAGGTTGCGCTGGCGCGGACGGGCCTTGCCGCCCAGGCGCAGCGTGAGGCCGGGGCGCTGACCAACAAGGAGCTGCGGCTGATGGAGCTGGCCCGGGCCGTGGCCGGCCAACCGCATTTGTTGCTGCTGGATGAGACCCTGGCCGGCCTGGGGCGCGAGGAGTGCGAGGCGGTGCTGTCGGTGCTGCGCGAGCTTCGCGCGGCGGGGATGACCATCGTCATCATCGAACACACCATGCACGCGATGCTGAAGCTGGCAGACCGGCTGGTGGTGATTGACCGTGGCCGGCTGCTGGCCGAAGGCGCGCCGCGCGACGTGGTCGAAAATCGGGCGGTGATCGAGGCCTATCTGGGCCGGAAATGGATGGCCAAGACATGCTCGACATAACCGGGCTCTCGGTCGCCTATGGGGGTCTGCGTGCCCTTGCCGAGGTTTCGCTCAAGGTTGAGACCGGGCAGTTCGTCACGGTGGTCGGCCCGAACGGCGCTGGCAAATCGACCCTGTTCAAAGCGATCTCCGGCATCGTGCCAGCCGCCGCGGGGAGCATCCGCTTCGACGGCGAGGACCTGCTCGCCCGCGCCGCCGATCGCCGGGCGCATCTTGGCATCGCCCATGTCCCGGAAGGCCGGCAGGTCTTCAAGACCCTGACGGTGCGGGAGAACCTGGAGATGGGCGCCTACCCCGAGGCCGGTCGGCGGCAATGGGGGCGGACGCTGGAACGGATTCACACGCTTTTCCCGATCCTGGCCGAACGGCGCGAACAACTTGCCGGCACGCTCTCGGGCGGCGAACAGCAGATGCTGGCGATCGGCCGCGGCCTGGCCTGCGCCCCCCGCCTGCTGATGCTGGACGAGCCCTCGATGGGCCTCGCACCCGCGATCGCCGATATGATCTTCGAGCGCATCGCCCAGATCCACCGCGAAGACGGTCTGACGATCCTGCTGGTGGAGCAACGGGTGGCCGAGGCGCTGGAACTAAGTGACCGCGGCTATGTGCTGGAGACTGGGCGGATGGTCCTTGAAGGCCCCTACCAGACCCTGCTCAGCGACGATCGGGTTCGCCGGTCCTATCTTGGGATCAGCGACGAATGAACCAAGGGAGGATGCAGCAATGACACGTCTTGCGATGACCCGCCGCGGTCTGGCGCTGGGCGCCGGCGCGGCGACGCTCGCCGGCCGGGCGGGTGCCCAGGCGCCGGCCGAGGTGAAGGTGGCGTTGCTGGCACCGATGTCCGGCCCCTGGGCGCGGCAAGGCCAGCTCATGAAGCTGGGCGCCGAGATGGCGATCGACGATATCAACGCCGGGGGCGGCATCAAGGCGCTGGGCGGCGCCAAGATGAAGCTGGTGATCTATGACGCTGGCGATAGCACGGAGAAGGCAAAGAACGCCGCCCAGCGCATGGTGGCGCAGGAGCCCGACATCATCGGCGGCACCGGCGCCTGGCTCAGCAGCTTCACGCTGGCGGTGACCGAGGTGACCGAACGGGCCGAGATCCCCTGGTTGACGCTGTCTTACGCGGACAGCCTGACCAGCCGCGGTTTCAAATATATTTTCCAATGTTCGCCGACCGCCGACGATCAGGCGACCAAGACCCTGCCGATCATCCTCGACCTCGCGCAGCGGGCGACGGGCAAGAAGCCCGTGAAGCTCGGCCTGATCGCCGACAACACGGCGGCGCCGCAGAGTTTCGTCAAGCCGATCCGGGCGACCGAGGCCGCCAGGCACGGCCTCTCGATCGTGGTCGATGAGACCTATACCCCGCCAATGTCGGACGCGACGCCGCTGGTCCAGCGGGTGCGCGGATCGCGGCCGGATTTCCTGCTGTTCATCGCCACCAATATCCCGGACGACAAGCTTTTCATGGAGAAGCTGAACGAATACGGGCTCGGCCCAGGACGGCTGGTGACCATCGGCAATGGCGGGCACATGGCGACCCCGGAACTGGTGCACGTCACCAGCCCGAAGATCCTGGAAGGCCTGATGGTCACCATGGCGAACTGGGCCGGTAAAGGGCAGGAAACCCTGGTGCGGCGCTTCGCGGAGCGGACCAAGGAGCCCTGGATGGGCCAGGATTCGATCATGCCCTACGCCGACATGATGATCCTGCGTGAGGGCCTGGAGCGGGCCGGCGCCGCAGACCGCCGCAAGGTGGCTGAGGCGATCCGCGGGTTCGATCTGAAGGATACCGGCCCGGCGCAATACTTCCCGAGCAAGCGCCTGTCGTTCGACGATCGCGGGCGGCTGCGCGATGCAACGCTGATCACCGTGCAGTGGAAGGATGGCGTACCGCATCCGGTGGACCCGCCGGCGATCGCCACCGCCACCGCCTTCTGGCCGAAAACCTGAGGCGTGCTCTAGTGGTGCGTGCCAGACGGCTGGTACCGTCTGGCACGCACCACTCGCCATTGATTTGGTAGGCCGATTCACCCGACGCTTGGGTACCAAGCGTCGGGATCGGACCACGAGGAGCAATAACCGTTCAGGTGGACTCACCTAAACGGGTGTCCTGCTCTAGCTGCTGGTAAGGATTGGATGGCATCTGATACCAGCGGGGCGCGGCTTTGACTCGTGCCGAGCGCCCGAACGGGCGCTGCGGCCAATGCCGCGCGCCTCAGGAAACCGGAGGTTTCCGCCCGGCGCTTGAGGGCGAGAAAAAACAATACCACCGGTCAAAGGATTTGACCGCTGGCATGACACCCGGATCAGCTTGTGTGGGCGCGCCTACGGTACCGGTTCCATTTCCTCTCTCGTTGTCGCTAGAATTACCACGGGAATGGGGCCGTCACGAGGATGCCCCCAGGGGAGGACGCGATGCGCGATGCAAGGAGCCGGCCGAGCCGAGCCGAAGCCGAGTCGGCGGTGCGCACCCTGTTGCGCTGGGCGGGCGATAATCCCGAGCGCGAGGGGCTGATCGATACGCCCTCGCGGGTTGTGCGATCCTATGAGGAGTTCTTCGCCGGCTACGAGCTCGACCCGGCGACCCTGCTCGAACGCAGCTTCGAGGAAGTCGAGGGCTACGATGAGATCGTCCTGCTGCGCAACATCCGGCTGGAGAGCTACTGTGAGCACCACATGGTGCCGATCCTCGGCGTCGCCCATGTGGCCTATCTGCCGAATCATCGTGTGGTCGGCATCAGCAAGCTCGCCCGTGTGGTGGAGGCCTATGCCAAACGGCTGCAGATCCAGGAGAAGCTGACGGCGCAGATCGCCAATACGCTGGACACTGTGCTGCAGCCGCGCGGCGTCGCGGTGGTGATCGAAAGCCAGCATCAGTGCATGACCACCCGCGGCGTCCATCAGACCAATGTGGACATGGTGACCAGCCGCATGCTGGGCGCCTTCCGCGACAATGCCGATACCCGGCGAGAGGTCCTGGCGCTGATCCGCGGCCAATGAAGCGGCGCGGGCTGCTCGGGGCGTTCGCCCTGCCCGGGCTGGCGCATGCTGAGGGGCGGCCGGCGCGCATCCTGGTCGGCTTCGCCCCTGGGGGTCTGACGGATATCCTCGCCCGCGTCCTGGCGCCGGTGATCGGCGCCCGGCTGGGCCAGACGGTGGTGGTCGAAAACCGTCCTGGTGCGGCTGGCATCATCGCTGCCGAAGCGGTGGCGAAGGCGCCGCCGGATGGCCAGTTGCTGCTGATGGGCCACCCCACGGCGCTGGCCATCGCCCCGGCGCTGGGCCAGACCTTGCCCTTCGATGCGACGCGCGCCTTCGCGCCGGTCTCCCTGCTGGCCATTCAGCCGCATCTGCTGATCGTCAAGGGCAATGCGCCCTGGTCCGACGCGCCGACGCTGCTGGCCGATGGCCGGGCCCGGCCGGGGGAGATCAGCTACGGCTCCTCCGGCGTCGCTTCCGTGCAGCACGTGGCTGGGGAGGCGCTGGGCGCGGCGGGCGGGGCGCGCTTCACCCATGTGCCCTATCGCGGCTCGGCGCCGACCATGGTCGATATCGCCGGTGGCCAGCTCGGCTTCGCGATCGACGGCGTTGGCGTCGCCGCGCCGATGATCGAGGCCGGTCAGCTCAAGGCCATTGGCGCCAGTCACACCCGGCGCGTGGCGCGTTTTCCTGAAGTGCCGACGCTGATCGAACAAGGCCTGACGGGCTTCGCGATCGGTTCCTGGTTCGGGCTGGTCGCGCCGGCGGGTCTGCCTGCGGCGCAGATCGCCGTCCTGCAAATGGCCTGCGTCGAAGCCTTGGGCACCGCCGATGGGCAGCGGGCGCTCCGCAACGCCTCGGCCGAGGGCATCGGCTCCTCGCCCGCCGCCTTCGCCGAATGGATCGCCGCCGAGACCGCCCGCTACCGGGCCCTGGCCGCCGCCGCCGGGGTGCGGCCGGAGGGGTAGCGAGGCGGCGGCGAGGGTGCTAATGCGGACGCGTTCGGAGTGTAGCGCAGCCTGGTAGCGCACTTGTCTGGGGGACAAGGGGTCGTGGGTTCAAATCCCGCCACTCCGACCATTAGCCCCGAACTAGGCTGTCCCGTCGGCATGGTATCCTGGGCAATTGCCCGAACAGGGCGATCTGCGTTCGCCCCGCAGGACATCGCCCCGGCGATGCCTCAGTCCCGCTGGGGTTCGCGCAGGAGAGCGACGTGAAAGCGGATATCGCAACTGAGCGCGACGTTCTGGGCGTGCTGCGGGCCTATTTCGCCGCGATCACCGCGCGTGATGAGCCCGCTGTGCTGGCGCTCTTTGCCGATGACGCGGACCTCGTGATGTTCGGCAGCGGTGCCGATGAACGCCGTGTCGGCAAGACCGAACTTCTGTTGCAGACCCGGCGCGACTGGTCCCAGTCCCACGCCATGTCCTTCACGATCGACTGGAGTTCGGTCTCCTCCGCCAGCAACGTCGCGTGGGTGGCGACGGAGTTGACCGTCTCAATCGCGGCCCCCGGCCAGACCCTCACCCTGCCGGCGCGGTTTTCCGTGGTGCTGGAACAGCGAGTGGGACGCTGGATGATCGTCCAGGGTCACTTCTCCTTCCCGGCCGGCGGTCAGCCGGAAGGCGCCTCCTTCCCCAAGGCCTGACGGTCGCGGGTCAAAGGCTGCCGCTCTGGCCGTCCCCCCAGGTCAATGCGACCACGAGGCCCGGCGCCGCGTCGCCCAGGCTCAGCTGCATGCCGTGCAGTTCCGCCACCGCCGCCACCAGCGCCAAGCCAAGCCCGCTGCCGGGCGTTGCCCGCGCCGCATCCAGCCGGGTGAAGCGCCGCAGCACGGCGTCGCGCTGCGCCGCTGGAATGCCCGGCCCGTCATCGGCGATGGTGAGCATGCCGGGCGCCAGCCTGAGCGTCACCTCACCGCCTTCCCGCCCATGCTTCACCGCATTGTCCAGCAGATTGGCGAGCATCTGCGTGATCAGGTCACGATCGCCCAGCAGCGCGATGCCAGGCGCGATGGTAGTCCGCAGCCGCTGGCCGCGTTCCTCGGCGGCCGGGGCGTAGACCTCGGCCACGGTCGCTGCCACGGCGGAGATGTCGAACAGGGCGAATCCGGCGCGCCGCGCCCCTGCCTCCACCTGGGCGATCCGCAGCAGCGCGGCGAAGATTTCCAGCAGCTGGTCGCATTCGGCGATGGCGCCCTCCGCCTCGGCCCGCCAGGCCTCGTCGCCGGAGCCAGTCCGCAGCGCGAGGTCAAGCCGCTGCCGCAGCCGGTTCAGCGGGGTGCGCAGGTCATGCGCGATGTCGTCCGTCACCTGCCGCAGCGTCTGCATCAGCCCCTGAACGCGGTCGAGCGCGGTATTGATCCGGCGCGCCAGCCTGTCGAATTCGTCGCCGCCCGGGCGGGCCGGCAGGCGATGCGCCATCTCCCCCGCCTGCACCCGGGCCAGCGCCGCATCCATCGCGGCCGCGCGGCGGGTGACGCCGCGGGCGATCAGCAGCCCGCCGCCGAGGCCCAGCAGCAGCGCGCCGCCGCCGACCCAGCCGGCGGCCCCCAGCAGGAATCGCTCCTGCTGGCGCACCGGCGCCAGGTCGCGGGCGACGACCAGCAGCCCGGCCGGCAGCGGGGTCGCCAGCGCCAGCACTTCCCCCGGCGGCACGCCCGGGCCGGTCAGCGATAGGCGTTGCCAGCCGAACGCGGGGGGGGCGGCGGCGAGGTTGCCGGCCAGCCGTTGGCCATCGGGCGCCGCCAACAGGAAATACTGGGTGCCGCCGCGATCGGCGGCGATGCGCGCATCAATCGCCAGCGCCAGATTGCGTGGCCCGCCGAGCTGCGCTGCCTGGGCCAGCACGCTGGTATCGCGTGCCACCTCGTCGGCGATCTGGTTCAGCGCGAAGCGGGTGGTCGCCCACCAGGCCAGGCCCGAGAGCGCGAGCGTGCCGAGCAGCGTCAGCGCCAGATGCAGCAGCGTGATGCGGAAGGCGGTGGTGCGCCACCAGGCGCCGCGCCCCTCAGTCGGGTGCACGGAGGCAATACCCGGCGCCGCGCGACGTATGGATCAGCGCGGGCGCGCCCGGCTGTTCGAGCTTGGCCCGCAGCCGGCTGATATGGGTCTCAACCACGCTGGTCTTGGGGTCGAAATGGAAATCCCAGACCCCTTCCAGCAGCATGGTGCGCGTCACCACCTCGCCGGCCCGGCGCAGCAGGAATTCCAGCAGCCGGAACTCGCG
>Ga0114972_10004160_pt1 | contig 10761 bp, 10 predicted proteins | sample M_140807_EF_Meta_FD_87354 | JGI IMG/M metagenome (GOLD analysis project Ga0114972, IMG submission 87354) | Freshwater microbial communities from Lake Montjoie, Canada to study carbon cycling - M_140807_EF_MetaG | ecosystem: Environmental > Aquatic > Freshwater > Lake | place: Lake Montjoie... | reverse complement strand
TCACATTGATCCCGAAAGTATCGAAGATTATATTAAAACTGGCGGTTATGAACAATTACACCACGTTATTTATGAACTCAGCCCTGAGCAAGTAATTAGTGAAATTACCAAAAGTGGTCTGCGCGGTCGGGGTGGCGGCGGTTATCCGACGGGCTTGAAGTGGGCGACAGTGGGTAAAATGCAAGGGAAACAAAAATATGTGATTTGTAATGCCGATGAGGGTGATCCAGGAGCATTTATGGATCGCAGTGTTTTGGAAAGTGATCCCCATCGTGTCTTGGAAGGAATGGCGATCGCGGCCTATGCAGTGGGAGCCAATCACGGATTTATCTATGTACGGGCTGAATATCCTCTAGCGATTAAACGCCTCCAAAAAGCGATTCAACAGGCGAAAAAATACGCTTTACTCGGTTCCCAAATTTTTGATTCCACCTTTGACTGCAAAATTGATATTCGGGTCGGAGGAGGAGCCTTTGTTTGTGGGGAAGAAACGGCTCTAATCAACTCCATTGAAGGCGGTCGGGGTAATCCTCGTACTCGCCCCCCCTATCCCGCCCAATCTGGACTCTGGGAATGTCCGACTTTGATCAATAACGTGGAAACCTTTGCCAATATTGTCCCGATTATTCGAGAAGGCGGAAATTGGTACGCCAGTATTGGCACAGGCAAAAGTAAAGGCACTAAGGTTTTCGCCCTTACAGGAAAAGTCAAAAATGCGGGTTTAGTCGAAGTCCCAATGGGAACCACCGTGCGGCAAGTGGTAGAAATTATGGGCGGCGGCGTTCCCGATGGTGGTCAAGTCAAAGCTGTCCAAACGGGCGGCCCTTCTGGCGGTTGTATTCCCGCCGAGGCTCTGGATACGCCCATTGAATATGATACTCTGCTTGCCTTGGGAACGATGATGGGATCGGGCGGAATGATCGTTATGGACGACAGCACCAACATGGTCGATATGGCGCAATTTTATATGGATTTTTGTCAGAGTGAATCCTGTGGCAAATGTGTCCCCTGTCGGACAGGGACGGTGCAACTCTACGAAATCTTAACTAAACTCATCAATAAAGAGGCAAAACCAGAGGATATCGAAAAATTAGAAGCCCTTTGTCACATGGTCAAGGAAACCAGTCTGTGTGGCTTGGGACAAAGCGCACCTAATCCTGTTTTAAGTACTCTGCGTTATTTTAAAGACGAGTATTTAGAATTAGTTAAATCTGAGTGAAAACTCCTTAACTTACCGAGATAAAATCTTAATTTGTAATCGATTAGAATTCCTGAAAAAGATCTAACTAATCTTCCCCAACTACCCTAGCCACCGCAAACTCAAACAGTTTTTTCACTATCAACTATTCATTATCAACTATCAATTATTATGTCTGTTATTACCCTAACGATTGACGATACCGCGATCGCGGTTGAAGAAGGTACAACCATTTTACAAGCGGCCAAGGAAGCAGAAATCCCCATTCCCACTCTTTGTCATTTAGAAGGGGTTTCTGATGTCGCAGCCTGTCGTCTCTGTTTAGTCGAAATTGAGGGTAGCAATAAACTATTACCCTCCTGTGTGACAACGGTGACGGAAGAAATGGTGGTTCATACCAATACGCCTAAATTACAGGAATATCGGCGGATGACAGTGGAATTGATTTTCGCTGAAGGAAACCATGTTTGTGCGATTTGTGTCGCCAACAATAACTGTGAATTGCAAGATATGGCCGTCACCGTCGGCATGGATCACAGTCGCTTTCCCTATCGTTTCCCCAAAAGAGAGGTGGATCTTTCCCATCCATTTTTTGGCATTGACCATAACCGTTGTATTCTTTGTACCCGTTGTGTTCGGGTCTGTGATGAAATCGAAGGAGCGCACGTTTGGGATGTGGCCTATCGGGGCGCGGAGTGCAAAATTGTTTCAGGTTTAAATCAACCCTGGGGAACGGTAAGTGCCTGTACTTCCTGCGGTAAATGTGTGGAAGCTTGTCCGACGGGGGCAATTTTCCATAAGGGAATGACTACTGCGGAAGAACATAAAGATCAGGAAAAATTAGCCTTTATTGCCAAAGCCCGCGATCGCCATGAATGGACAAGATAATAGGGCGAAAAGATGACGCTAGACCCGAACCGATGGCAACATCTTGAGACTTACGAAAAACGATATTTGAAATCAGCCATGCAGGCCTATGATGACATCATGCTTCAAACCCAAGACATCTCTGTTATTTCGCAACATTACCACTTAAGTTTAGAAGAGGTAAAACGAGCCAAAGATTATGCTTTTGGAAGAGGGGTTTCTCAAAATCAATTTTCTCCTGATTCCAACATGGCTGAAGCTTGGCTTAGGTTGGGTTCAGAAAATGCTACTCAAGTAGATGAGGTGTTATTAAGACATGAAATATATGAATCAGATTTAGTTCTAAATAAAGGATATAAACAAGCAGATGCTCACAAATTAGCTCAGAAAAAATATCCTTGGTCTGATTTATCATCTAATAATTAAGGTACTAATTTATGACTATTAGAGAAAAATCGGAGATGCAATTTCTTCAGGCATTAGACTTATGTTATTCACTCACCCAACATCTAGGTGAGCCATCAGTTATTCCCTGTCAAGCAATTACACTTTTATGTGAAATTGGGAATGATCCTAATTTATTATTGAAGTATAATCAAAAATATTCTCTAGGAATAAGACAAAAAAAAGGTAGAAAACTATTTCCTGCAAAACCTTTCATGATTCAAAAAGCTCGTATAGCTATTGATCAATATGCTAGAAGTGCTGATAATTGGCGTGTTATCGGTGAAAATTGTTCTCTTGGGTTTGGAGTAAGAGATCATTGTAGTATTCTCGATTTCTTAGTTAATTTTTCCTCTTGCGACTTTAAAAAATTTACAGGTAATTTTGAATCCCCTGAACTGATTTGTGAATTTTTACAAGAATGGAAAGGAATTGATTTGTTCCCTCTTTTGTCGAAACAATCCCAACTTGTAACCCAGTAAAATATTGTTATTAATCTAGGAAATATCATGAGTAAAATTCGATTTGCAACGGTTTGGTTAGCGGGATGTTCGGGTTGTCATATGTCCTTTCTCGACATGGATGAATTTCTCATCGATTTAGCCCAACTAGTTGATGTAGTTTTTAGTCCCGTTGGCTCTGATCTCAAGGAATATCCCGATAATGTGGATGTTTGTCTCGTGGAAGGCGCGATCGCCAATGAAGAGAATTTAGCATTAGCCCTAGAACTACGAAAAAAAACAAAAGTCGTGATTTCCTTTGGCGATTGTGCCGTCACAGCCAACGTTCCAGGAATGCGAAATATGCTCAAAGGTGCTGATCCTGTACTGCGACGTTCCTATTTAGAACTGGGAGATGTAACACCTCAGTTACCCCATGAACCTGGTATTGTCCCCGAATTACTCGAAAAAGTTGTTCCCCTTCATCAAGTGATTGATGTGGATATTTTCATGCCTGGTTGTCCTCCTGATGCCCACCGCATTCGGGCCACCTTGGAACCACTTTTAAAAGGTGAACATCCTCTGATGCAGGGTAGAGCAATGATCAAATTTGGTTAATCTATTCTGAAGATAATCATGATATTACGGAAGATATTTTTGGGAATCGTTACTGTTATTTTCTTCTTCATGAGTATGACTTTTTTTGGATGGATTGCTTTTGCTGTTGGCCCGATGAGGTGTTCACTTCCCAATCGATGCACAGCATTTCAAGAAAACCTATATTCTATTCTCAGTCTTTTGGTAATGTCAATCCCCTTTGTTCTTCTTGTGATTTCCATCAAAAAAATTAGTCGATTGTAAGAATTCCATTATTAAAATTAAAAAGAATCTCATGATGTCTAAAACCATTGTTATTGATCCCGTTACTCGCATTGAAGGTCATGCCAAAATTTCTATCTTTTTAGATGACCAGGGTGACGTAGAAAATGCCCGTTTCCATGTAGTAGAGTATCGCGGTTTTGAAAAATTCTGTGAAGGTCGTCCTATGGCAGAAATGGCTGGCATCACGGCTCGAATTTGTGGTATCTGTCCCGTTAGTCATCTCCTTTGTGCCGCCAAAACAGGCGATAAACTTTTAGCCGTGCAAGTGCCTCCTGCGGGGGAAAAGTTGCGGCGTTTAATGAATTTAGGGCAAATTACCCAATCTCATGCCCTGAGCTTCTTCCATCTCAGTAGCCCCGATTTTCTCCTCGGTTGGGACAGCGATCCAGCAACCCGTAATGTCTTCGGTTTAATCGCGGCTGATCCTGATTTGGCACGGGCAGGCATTCGGTTACGGCAATTCGGCCAAACCATTATTGAACTGTTGGGTGCAAAGAAAATTCACTCCGCTTGGTCGGTTCCTGGTGGAGTGCGATCGCCCTTATCGGAAGAAGGTCGTCAGTGGATACGCGATCGCCTACCTGAATCCAAAGAAACCCTCTATCTTGCCCTGAACCTGTTTAAAAATCTGTTAGATACCTTTCAAACAGAAGTAGAGCAATTTGGTAAATTTCCCTCTTTATTTATGGGGTTAGTCGGCAAAAATGGAGAATGGGAACATTACGGCGGTCATTTGCGCTTTACTGATAGTGACGGCAACATTGTGGCAGATAATCTCAGTGAAGATAATTATCGAGACTTTATTGGGGAATCCGTTGAAAAATGGTCGTATCTCAAATTTCCCTACTACAAACCCTATGGTTATCCCGAAGGAATTTATCGAGTCGGCCCCCTAGCTCGTCTGAATGTCTGCACCCACTTTGGCAATCCCGAAGCCGATCGCGAATTACTCGAATATCGTCAACGGGTTGGCGGTGTGGCGACCTCTTCTTTCTATTATCACTATGCGCGATTAGTAGAAATTTTGGGCGCATTAGAAGGGATTGAAAATCTGATTAATGATCCGGATATTACCTCTTCTCGTTGTCGAGCCAAAGCTGATATTAACTGTTTAGAAGCCGTTGGAGTGAGTGAAGCTCCGAGGGGGACTTTATTTCATCATTACAAAGTTGATGAAAATGGCATTATCCAGAAAGTAAATCTGATTATTGCCACAGGAAATAATAATTTAGCGATGAATCAAACGGTGACTCAAATTGCTAAACATTATATTCACAACAATGATGTGAGTGAAGGCTTTTTAAATCGGGTAGAGGCTGGAATTCGTTGCTATGACCCCTGTTTAAGTTGTTCCACTCACGCGATTGGTCAGATGCCTTTAATGGTTGAATTGCTGAACAGTCGAGGTGAAGTGATTAATTCTTTGCGGAGAGATTGAGCTAGATTTGAGTAATAAATTAATTTTTTTGAGATGGGTTGTTTGATTTTGAAATGCTTGATCAATTAAGCCTTCAAAATTGAATAACCTGTCTTTTTTGTTGATTAAATTCTCAAAAATACAAGACAGAATGGGCATTAGTGATTGTGAATATAAATCTTCTTTTACCCCATTTTTAAAACCTAGATTCAAACTGACTTTTGGCTGTGTACAAAGTTGCTATTCATATCTTGATTCAGCAACGCCGCTATTTCTTTATGGTTTGAGTCTGTATTACACTAACCTGCGATGATTGCATTTTTAAAGTTTAATCAAAAAGACGACGATCATACTCAAATTTCTCAATAACTCGGTAGGTTGGATTAAGAAACGCAACCCAGCCAATTAAATAACAATGGTGTTAATTCGTTGCGAAGTATATGTCGGATTTATGCCAGATGTCAGATCATGCAAATTATACCCATAGAGTTTAGAGGCTAAAAGTCTTACTGTATATAGTGTTTAGAGATGCCAGGAACGAGACTTGAACTCGTGACACGAGGATTTTCAGTCCTCTGCTCTACCAACTGAGCTATCCCGGCTTTTTTCGTGCTTAACTACCTTAGCAAACATCTGGACGTTTGACAAGCATTGATTTATTTTTTTATGCTGAACGCTGGGACATTTTTATATCGGCTATGTTGATCTAGTCGAGAAAGGACAATTAGCAAGGTTGAGGGGAATCACTAAGCTCTTAGGCTAAGATTAAGTTTAGGCTGATGCCCTTCAGCATTTATCTCGTTTGATTTAATGATCTAATGGTTTGAGCTATTTCCCGTAATTATGAGTTTAACTCCCAAAAAAAAGCTAAAATTACCGAATTTATCCCCTTTGGGTAGCTTGTTGTTGGCTTCAGCGGGTGTCCTTTTTCTGATTGCTTTTTTTTTCCCGCGATCGCCAGAAAAGATTCCGTTACGACCCTATAGCCAATTTCTCAATGACATAGATAAGGGGAGGGTTGCCCGTGTGAAGGTAGGCGATCAATTAATCCTCTACCAACTCAAACCTTCCTTACTGCAACCTGGGGCAGATCTGTTTAAGATGCCCAGTAATCCCTTGAAGGCGGCGACGGAATCCAACAATCCCTTTCATAGTACGGGGGATATTAATGAAAATACGAGTACTCCGACGGAGAGCAACGAAGAACCCTTATTGGGAACTATTCCCCTCTACGATCCCCAACTTCCCGAACGGTTACAAAAAAAAGGAGTTCTCTTTGAGGCGGCTCCTGCGCCTTCCCCGAATTGGATTTCAACTATATTAGCTTGGGTTATTCCGCCCCTGATTTTGGTTTTTGCCATGCAGTTCATTTTGTATCGGGGAGAGGATAAGCATTCCTTAGCCTTTGGCAAGAGTAAGGCGAAAATGTATGTGGAGGGAGAATCGGAAAAAATTACGTTTATTGATATTGCGGGGGCAGAAGAGGCAAAGACCGAATTAGTAGAAATTGTAGAATTTTTAAAAAATCCTGAACGGTTTCACAAAATTGGCGCGCGTATCCCCAAGGGGGTTTTATTGGTCGGGCCGCCAGGAACGGGAAAAACGCTGCTCGCAAAGGCGGTGGCGGGAGAAGCTCAGGTAACGTTTTTTAGTATTTCTGCCTCGGAGTTCGTCGAATTATTTGTGGGAACGGGGGCCGCACGGGTACGCGATTTATTTACCCAAGCTAAAGAACAGGCTCCTTGTATTATTTTTATCGATGAGTTGGATGCGATCGGCAAGTCTCGCAGTAGCGGACAATCTTCGAGCGGGAGCAATGATGAACGGGAACAAACCCTCAATCAGCTATTGACAGAAATGGATGGCTTTAATGCTAGTGATTCAACGGTGATTGTTCTAGCGGCTACCAATCGCCCTGAAACCCTTGATCCTGCCCTATTGCGTCCAGGTAGATTCGATCGCCAGGTATTGGTCGATCGCCCTGATTTAGCAGGAAGATTGGCGATCTTAGAAATTTATGCCAAAAAAATTCAATTAGAAGAGGGAGTGGAATTAAAGGGAATTGCAACCCAAACGCCAGGATTTGCTGGGGCAGATTTAGCGAATTTGGTTAATGAAGCGGCCCTTTTGGCGGCCCGTGATCAACGAGACAAGGTTATTCTCAAGGATTTTCAAGAGGCGATCGAGCGCGTTATTGCAGGTCTAGAAAAGAAAAGCCGCGTTTTATCGGAACAGGAGAAAAAAATTGTCGCTTACCACGAAGTTGGTCACGCCATTATTGGAGCGGTTATGCCAGGCGGTGGTAAGGTTTCTAAAATTTCCATTGTGCCGCGTGGACTTTCGGCCTTGGGTTATACCCTTAAATTACCGACAGAAGACCGCTTTTTGATGACAGAGATCGAGTTCCGTCAACAAATCGCCATGCTACTCGGAGGACGGGCCGCAGAAGCGTTGATCTTTCAGAGTGTGACCAATGGAGCCTCCGATGATTTACAACGGGCAACGGATATTGCTGAGCAAATGGTTACTCTCTATGGCATGAGTAAAGCCTTGGGGCCTTTGGCCTACGAAAAACGGTCTGCTAATAATTTTCTAGGTAATGGGCAAAACAGTCCCCGCCGCTCCTTGAGTGAAGAAACAGGAAAGGCGATCGATGAGGAAGTAAAACAGATTGTAGAAGTCGCCTACGAGCAAGCTTTGCAAATTCTTCGTGATAATCTAGAGTTGTTGGAAACGATGACCAGTCAATTATTAACAACGGAGGTTTTAGAAGGCGATGAATTACAATCTTTATTAAATCAGGTTCGTCCGTTGGAAGTCATCAGTCAAAATTGATAAAATAGAACTAAATCTTTAACTAAAAGTCGTTTATTGAATGTGTGGTAATTATGGGTGAAATTATTGGACTCGTTTTAGTCATTGTTTATGCTGGGGGGATCTGGAAATTTTGGTCGGGTTATTCCAAGACAAATTTTAGCCGTAGTTTGCCGAGTCGGATTACGCTTTCTTTGCTCTGGCCTGCTTTGTTGGTGATTAATCCCGCCTATCGTAAAAATTTTCAAAAAGCTTTAAAAGGGAGAAATTAAGGGTAAATCATCGATTGAGCTTTTTCCCTGTCGCGACTGACTATCGGCGATCAATATAAATTTCCTCAACCTTGATCGCGGAAGATCTCTGTCTCGGATTTTAATTATTAATAGCCAAAGGTCTTGGTTGCTGGCTCCACGAGAAAGCTGCGATCGCGTAGAAAGTTAAGATAAAACTTTGATCAAAGGCCGTTTTGCATAAATTCTGTCTTTTTTATTGTATTATTTTAACAATATGTCAAAAAATCTTGGAATATCTTCTATAAGATTTATAGATTCTTCTATGAAGCAAGATATACTGGCTTTCATTTCAACTAATTTATTGATTTAGTATGCCAAGTGCGCAACTGCCCTATCGCGGTAGAGTCCAGGCTCAGGGAGCAGATATTGATGTTGACCAGAAAGGCGGTTATAGTCAGTCTTGGGCAAGATCAGAGCCTGTTACCGATGTTGAGGGTTTAGATTTTCTTGCTAAGATTGAGGGACAGTGTAGCGACACTCAACGGAAAGAAAGAGAGTTTTCCTTTAAGAGGGCTAGACGTTTTGTTCAGAATGCTAGTAAAGCAGGCGGCGTTTCTCCAGAAGCCCAACCTCATTCTTTTGAAGATCCAAAACGAACTATTCCTGATGCTCGTGTTGACATTGAGATTCATAGTGGAATTACTTTTGTTCCTGCGGATAAACAAAGATGACAGTAAGCCTTATTCATGGACAACAAATTTTAGGCTCTGATGATTGTAACCGAGTCAGAGAGGAGCTTGCCAATTTAGCGGTTGATTTGGCGCAGTTAGATGACAATATTCAATTTTTTTCCGCTATTTTAGCTCTAGCAACCCAAAATCAAGCAGAAATCGCTCTAGGAGTTTTAGGACGCAAAATTATTGAAGCAAATCATCAAATTAATGAAAATATTCTTTGGCTTTTACTCGCATCCATTTTGTCTCGATCCGATATTACGATTGATAGTCCTATCCGTATCAGTATTTTAGGCTTAACTACTTGTGTAAAAGATTGGCAATCACCGATATTTGCTTTATTAACTCCTGCTTTAGATTCTTTTTTGATGGTAAGTCTTGAACAGGGAACGCCTTTGATTGCTGAACAAACCTTAGATTTTATTTCAACTTGGGCAGAGAGTTACGCGAAGGCTCCTCGAACTTTAGAAATATTCAGTCGCTTTAAGTCTTTAGCTCGTTCAGTATTAAAACAAATTGATGATGAGGAGTTAAAGGACGAATGGACTGAAGGTTTAGTCCAGTTTGAAAAAATAGCTTCTAAAGCTTCTAAAGAAAAATATTCAAATCCAGGGATTTGGTCATCAGCGAACGATCTTTTAGAGCGAATCTATCCACGCAAGGACTTAAATGCTGATCGCCGTCCTGTAAAAGCTCTTCTTCTTCGACGAATTACATCTTGTCTCGCGGCTATTGAAGCGACTGTCGATAATGTTGATGCTCGTCGTCATCGCGGTGTATCCGTTGTTGTTCGTATTGATAATCCCGAAAATAATAACTCATGGTCAGTTGGAGCAAGTGCAATTGATAAAATAGAACGTCTTTTTGAAGAAATTGCAAATGTGTTAGACATCAGAGGTATTTCTACATTTAGTCCTGTTCGATCAGTTCCAGGATCTTGGGTTCAATTTCTCCACATGAATCTAAGTTCCAACGAATCAACCAAACTGGGAAAGGCGATTGCTCTTCTCTCATCAGAAGAAGATATTGACAATAAAGAGCGTCAAGACTTAGAAGAAAATATTAACAATGAAAAGCGTCAAGAAATTGTTCGCAGTTGGCGAGACTGTGCAACACTTCTTAAAAGAGAGAATCTCAAAGTAGATCTAGCTATTTCAACTAACGAGCCAGAATTATACTTAGTTTCTTCTATTTCTACAGAAGATCTTCCCCCGATGGAGGATTCAGAACAGGCCAGAATTATAGTTCTTTCTCATGATGTTCCCCAAGCAGATAGTCTTGAAAAAGTTTTAATTCTTGTATCATTTTTCATTCAATACAAGTCTTCTATAGAAATTATCCGAGAAAAGTTTTTAGATGAAAGTGAAAATAGCTCCAGGAATTTTTCCTACTATCGAAAAGCTACAGAAATTCTTGGACTTGTAGATTGGCGAAGTCACCCAACAAATGTGAGTGTTGTTCTTAACGGTTTACCAACAGAAGAAAAGAAAATGAGATTTTTAGCGAGTCAGTTTCTTTCATCAAACATTGGATCATCATGGTTAAAATGGAGCAATGTCAATGATCTTTCAGATATTCAGTCTGATAGTGCGTATGAGTTTTTAATTGAAGTCTGTCCATCACTTTCAGAAAATACAGCTAAACGACGCGCCCGAACCTTAAAATCTTGGCTAGAGGTGTTTCATCAATATTGGTAAAACACAGAGTGGGCAGTGAACTTACCCTTAACACC
>Ga0114972_10004159_pt1 | contig 10763 bp, 10 predicted proteins | sample M_140807_EF_Meta_FD_87354 | JGI IMG/M metagenome (GOLD analysis project Ga0114972, IMG submission 87354) | Freshwater microbial communities from Lake Montjoie, Canada to study carbon cycling - M_140807_EF_MetaG | ecosystem: Environmental > Aquatic > Freshwater > Lake | place: Lake Montjoie... | reverse complement strand
GCCATCCGTTCCAGTTCGGCCAGCACCCGTTCGCCCGCCACCTCCCGCAGCCGGGCATGGTGCCGCCGGATCCAGCCCAGGCTGGTGGCCTCAAGCGCGAACCCCAGCTCGCAGGCCAGCCGCACCCCCCGCAGCAGCCGCAGTGGGTCCTCGAGCAGATTGGCCTCACTGATCGCCCGCAGCCGGCCTGCCCCCAGGTCCGCCAGGCCGCCGCTGGGATCCAGCAGCTCGCCGGCCGACTCCGACGGCTGCAGCGGCAGGGCGATCGCGTTGGCGCTGTAGTCACGGCGGAGCAGGTCGTGGCGCAGATCCTTCCCCATGCAGCGCGCCAGGTCGATCGTCCAGCGGTGCAGCACCAGCCGGGCCATCGACCGTTCTTGGTCGAGCACCACCACCGCTCCGCCCCAGCGGCTGGCCAGGCTCCGCGCCAGTTCCACGGCGTCGCCCGGCACCACCAGATCCAGGTCGGGCCGCGGTGCCAGCCGGCCCAGCAGGGCATCTCGCACGGCGCCCCCCACCAGGGCAGTGCCCATCGGAAACCCCTCCGGGGGCACCGGCCAGGCTGCCGGCGTCAGGCTCTGCCAGAGTGCGTACGCCAAGGCCCCGGGCTGGCAGTCCACAATGGGAACCTGGCCTGGTCCGGGCGACATGTGCATCTGCGTGGATTGCCGCTTGGTGGATCGCTGCCAGGCCTACCACGCGGTGGAACGCCAGCACGGTGTGGCCCACCTCAATGATCAGCCTGATTTCAGGCCGCGCCAGCCGCGCATCCACGTGCAGGTGCGGGACCTGGCGGGTGGGGCGGTGGGGGTGGAGTGGGATGTGCAGGCCTGTGCCGATTTCAGCTCGGAGCCGGGACGGTGGCTGCGGCTGCGGCCCGGCGAGGCGGTGCCGGCATGACCTCGGGGACTCTCCCTGGGGGTCTGGGCGGCGATCCGGAGATGCCCCCCCCGCGCGATCCTGGGCCAGGTCCCTGGCTCCTCGCGCTCCACAGTTCCGCGGACACCCTCGGCGTGGCCCTGCAGCGTCTCGGGGACCGCACACCGCCACGCCTGGCCGCCTTTCCGCTGGGCCGGGCCCTCTCCAACGACCTCTTCGCCTGTGTGGAGTCGGTGTTGCCGGCCTCCCGCTGGCCCGAGCTGGCGCGGCTGGCGGTGGCCACCGGTCCCGGCGGTTTCACCGGCACCCGGCTCACGGTGACCCTGGCGCGCACCCTGGCGCAGCAGCTGGATCTGCCCCTCGACGGTGTCGGCAGCTTTTCGCTGATGGCACGCCGCCTGCTGGCCGCTCCGCCCTGCCCGCCGGATCCCTTCTGGCTGGTGCAGGAGCTCCCCCGCCGCGGGCTGGTGGCGGGGCTTTACGCCCCGGATCCGGAGCGGGCCGGCGCGGCCCTGGAACTCGCCGCTCCCCGCCTGTACCGTGAGCCCGCCGCCTTGGCCGAGGTCGAGGCGAGCCTCGTCACCGGCCCCGATGGCAAGGGGCTGAACCGCCCGCCCGCCGCTCAATGCCCCGCCCAGGTTCTCCAGCCTCAGGACGCGGCCCTACTGCTGCAGTGCAGCCAGGAAGCCGCCGCCGCCGGCCGGCCGGCACCCTGGCCCCTGGTGCTGCCCCTCTATCCCACCAGCCCGGTGGATCCCGCCGGTCCGTGAGGCCTGGCAAGCAACGGCGGCGACGGGGTGCCGGCCGCCTCTGGTTGCTGGCCCTGGCCGGGGGCAGCCTGTTGTGGCTCTCCCGGGGGTGGTGGTGGCCCCAGCCCCCGCCTCCCCAGATGATCCTGGTGCTGGGGGGCGACAAGGACCGGGAGCTGGCGGCCGCCGATCTGGCTCGCCGCGATGGTCTGCCCGTGGTGGTGAGCGGCGGCACCAATCCCGAGTACGCCCACTGGATCTTTGAGGAGCGGCAAGGGCTCCCCTCCCATCAGGTGCAGCTCGACTACCGCGCCCGCGACACGCTCTCCAATTTCACCTCCCTGGTGGACGACCTTCGCCGCGCCCGCATCCGCCATGCGCTGCTGGTCACCAGCCGTGATCACATGGATCGGGCTCTGCTCGTGGGCCGCATCGTGGCGGGCAGCCGAGGCATCCACCTCACCCCGGTGCCGGTGCCCTGCGGCGAGCAGTGCATCACCGAGAGTCGCCGCAAGATCTGGGGTGACGGGGTGCGAGCGGCCCTGTGGGTGCTGAGCGGCCGCGATCTCAGGGCCTGGGCGGCAGAGCGGCTCGGCCCCTGGATGGGGGGAGTCGGCCCGGCGCGCTGATCATCCCCTGATCGAGCAGGCGGTTGATCGCTTCCTGGCAGGCCCGGGTGGTGCTCTCGAGGTCCTCCCGGCGGCGGGAGGCGGGCGGCGGGATCGGTTCCCCGATGCGGATGTGCACGGGCACCGGTCGCAGCCTGCCCTGGTCCGGTCCAAGCGCCCGGTGGCTGTTGAGGATCGCCACCGGCAGGAGCGGCACGCCGCAGCGTGCCGCCAGCAGGGCCGCCCCGTTCTGGGGGGCATTCACCCGGCCGTTGCGCTGGCGGGTGCCATCGAGGAACACGCCGGTGGCCCAGCCCTGGGCCAGGCGCTCACAGGCCACCCGGATGGCGTCGCGGTCGCTGGCCCCTCGGGCCACGGGATAGGCACCACAGGCGCGGATGATGGGCCCAAGCAGCGGGACCTCGAACAGTTCCTCCTTGGCCATGAAAGCCACGGGCCGTCCGATGGCATGGCTCAATAGGGGCGGATCAAGGTGGGATCCATGGTTGGCCACCACCACCAGGGCCCCTTCAGGAGGCACGTTGGCGTTGCCGGTGGTGCGCCCCCGCAGCAACCAGCGGAAGAGCGGAAACACCAGCAGGTAGCTGATCGCCAGGTAGCTGAGGCTGGGCCGGGGCGAGTGGAGCAGGGCGGGTTTTCCGGCCCTGCCGCCACCCACGGTCAGCGCCGAGGTGGGCTGGCCAGCCCGCCGTGCGGGGCTCCCCTCCTGGCCCCGGCTGGGGCCATCGGCTGGCAAGGGCGGTGTCAACCGAGGTCCGCGGCTCCGCCGATCTGGCTGGTGGTGATCCCCGCGCAGCTGCGCTTGATCAACCCGCTGAGCACGTTGCCCGGCCCGATCTCCACGGTGGTGCCGATGCCTTCGGCGTTGAAGCGCTCCATGGTCTCCCGCCAGCGCACGCCGGTGGTCATCTGGCGATGCAGGCGATCCTTGAGGACTGTGCCGGCGGTGGCCGGAGAGGGGTCGGTGTTGCTCAGCACCGGGATGGCCGCATCGGCGAACGGCACGCTGTCGAGCACCGCCGCGAAGCGGGCGGCGGCCTCCGCCATGAAGGGGGAATGGAAGGCGCCGCTCACGGGCAGCGCCATGGCGCGCTTGCAGCGCAGCTCCCCCGCCACGGCGGCCACGGCTTCGGGGGTTCCCGAGAGCACCACCTGCCCCTCACTGTTGTCATTGGCGATCACCACACCCTCGTGGGCTTGCACCAAGGCATCCAGTTCGGCCCGATCGAAGCCGATCACCGCGGTCATGGCCCCGCCGCCGGCGGCGGCCATCGCTTCGCTGCGGCTGTGGATCAGGCGCAGGCCGGTGGACGCGTCGAACACCCCGGCGGCATAGAGGGCCACCAGTTCCCCCAGGCTGTGGCCCGCCACCAGCGAAGGGTTGCGCCCCTGGGCGCGCAGCGCATCCACCAGCAGCGACTCGATCACAAACAGGGCGGGCTGGGTGTTGCGGGTGTCGTTCAGATCGGTGGGCGCGCCGCTGTCATCGGGAGCCTCCCCGGCGCAGATGGCCAGCAGATCACGGCCGCACAGGTCGGAGGCCGCCCTGAAGCGCTCCCGGGCCCCGGGAAGGTCGAGCACGGCGGCCGCCATGCCGATTTTCTGCGATCCCTGTCCAGGGAACACCCAGGCAATCGCCATTCCCATGCGCATGGAGTGAGGCCAGGAGATTAGGCCGCGGCTGTCCCCGCCCTGCCCCGGGCCATCAGGCGGCCGGACCGCGCCAGCGCAACAGGGCCCCGCCCCAGCTCAGGCCCGCCCCGAAGCCGCTGCTGGCGATCAGGTGGCCGCTCCGAATGCGGCCGTCCCGCACGGCCTCGTCGAGCATCAGGGGGATCGTGGCGGCGGAGGTGTTGCCGTAGGAGGCCAGATTGCTGAGCACCCGTTCGTGGGGCATGGCGAAGCGGTCGGCCACCGCATCGAGGATGCGCTGGTTGGCCTGATGCAGCAGCAGCCAGTCGAGCTGGTCGGCGGCCAGGCCGCTGCCCCGCAGCAGCTCCTCGAGCACCGCCGGCACCTCCCGGACCGCGAACTTGTAGACCTCCTGGCCGTTCATCTGGATTGGGCTGAAGCCCCCCACCTGGGCGCTGAGCCCCCCCAGCAGGGGCTGGTGCCGGTCCAGCTGGGCCAGGGTGAGACAGCTGTTGCGGCTGCCATCGGAGCGCATTCGGAAGGCCAGCAGACCGTCCTCCTCAGCCGGGCAGGCCTCGAGGGCCACGGCGCCGGCGCCGTCGCCGAACAGCACGCAGGTGCGCCGGTCGTCCCAGTCGAGCCAGCGGCTGAGCTGGTCGGCACCGATCACCAGCACCCGCTCCATGGCGCCGCTGCGCAGGTATTGGGCGGCCGTGATCAGGGCGAAGAGAAAGCCGCTGCAGGCTGCCGTGAGGTCGAAGGCCACGGCATTGGTGGCGCCGAGGGCCGCCTGAACCCGCGGGGCCGTGCCAAACAGATCATCCGGGCTGGAGGTGGCCAGCAGGATCAGATCGAGATCCTCCGGCCGCCAGCCGGCCTGATGCAGCGCCGCCAGGCCGGCCGCCGCCGCCAGGCTGGTGACGCTCTCCCCGGGGCCGGCCACCCGGCGGGCGCCGATGCCGGTGCGGCTGCGGATCCAGTCGTCGTCGGTCTCGACCCGCTGGCTCAGGTCGTCGTTGCTGATGCTGGCGGCTGGAAGGGCGCGGCCACTGCCCACCAGGGCCATGCCCCTGGTGGCGCCTGGGTTGGATGCGGTGGGTGCCAGGGGAAGCGGCATCGGGTGTGTCGGGGAGGGGGGGCCGGCCGGCGCCCTGTCAGAACGCAGCGACACGGGGATCCACCCACACTCGGCCTCAGTCAACCACAGGTGGCCGCCGCCCCTTCGCTGGCCTCGCGGGGCAGTGCGCTGCCCGTTGCCCCCTCACCCGCCACCTCGGCACCGAGGGCATGGAGGTCGTCCATCACGCCGTGGCTGGCGGCGGAATGGGCGAGCCGCAGGGCACTCACCACCGAGAGGGCCTTGCTGCTGCCGTGGCCGATCACGCAGATGCCGTCAACCCCCAGCAGCAGGGCGCCGCCATGTTCGGCGTGGTCGAGGCGTTTCTTGATCCGGATCAGGTTGCTGCGCAGGAAGGCCGAGCCCACCTTGCCGCGCCGGCCGCGGGGCAGTTCGGCGCGCAGCACATCGAGCAGCACGCCCCCCACCGACTCCAGAAACTTCAGCAGCACGTTGCCGGTGAAGCCATCGCACACCACCACGTCGAAGTCGCCGGACAGCACATCGCGGCCCTCGCAGTTGCCGGCGAACCGGAAGCGCCGTTCACCGGCCAGCAGCGGGTGGGCCTTGAGGGCCAGGTCGTTGCCCTTGCACTCCTCCTCGCCGATGTTGAGCAAACCGATGCGGGGACGGGGCACCTGCAGCACATCGCGGCTGTAGATGTTGCCGAGCAGGGCGAATTGGTGCAGCCAGGCGGGCTTGCAGTCCATGTTGGCGCCCACATCGAGCACCAGCACCTGCTGGTTGGGGTCTTTGGTGGGGAACAGGGCGCCGATGGCGGGCCGCTCGATGCCCGCCAGGCGGCCGAGCCGGAAGATCGCCGAGGCCATTACCGCTCCGGAGTTGCCGGCCGAGTACACGGCCGTGGCTTCCCCGCGCTTCACCAGATCCATCGCCATGTTGATGCTGGCGTCCCGCTTGCGCCGCACCACGGTGGCCTCCTCGTTCATGCCCACCGATGGGCCGCTGGGCACCAGCTGGATCAGCCCCTGGGTGATCGCCTCATCGAGGGCTTCCTGAAGCCCGAGGGCCCGCACCGCCGCCGCCAGGGGCGCGGCTTCGGCCACGAAGCGCACCCGTAGGGGCAGCAGCTGCACGGCCCGCAGGCACCCCTCCAGGATCGGGCCGGGGGCGTGGTCCCCCCCCATCCCATCGACCGCCACCCAGAGCCGCTGCCGCGGATCCATCGGAGGCAGGCCGGTTCCGGTGTCCGGGCCGCTGCCATTGCCCTGCAGCCGGCGCAGGGGATCGAACACCAGGGGCTGGAGCACCGAACCGGCCACCGAGGTGGCGGCCCCGGCCATGTTGCCGGCCACATTGCCGGCCGCTCCCGCCACGGTGTTGGCCACCGATGCGGTGGCACTGGCGGTGTCGACCAGGGCGGAGGCGGTGTCCACCAGGGTGGTGACCGCCGCATTGCGCCGGTACCAGATCACCAGCCGGCGGATGGCGCGGCTCTGCTTCGGACGGCCGATCCGTCCTCCCCGTTCGGGGGGGACGCGGCCTGCGCCGTAGTCAGGCTCCTTCGGAGGCGGGGGAGTCAACGATGCGCTGGAAGAGATAGCCGGTGCCCCGGGCCGTGAGGATCAGCTCGGGGTTGGCGGGATCATCCTCCAGTTTGGAACGCAGCCGGGAGATATGGACATCCACCACGCGGGTGTCCACATGACGCTCCGGCGTGTAGCCCCACACCTCCTTGAGGATCTCGCCGCGGCTGAAGGGTTCTCCCGAGCGGCTCACCAGCAGTTCCAGCAGGCTGAATTCCATGCCGGTGAGCCGGACACGCTCCTCGCCGCTGTACACCTGGCGCTTGTTGGTGTCGATGCGCAGGTCGCCGACCTGGATCACGCCGGAGTTGGGGATGCCGGGACCCTGGTCCTTCTCCACCCGCCGCAGCACGCAGCGGATGCGGGCCTCCAGCTCCTTCGGGCTGAAGGGCTTCACCACGTAGTCGTCGGCACCGAGCTCCAGGCCGGTGATGCGGTCGGCCACATCGCCCAGGGCGGTGAGCATCACGATCGGCACATCCGATTCCTTGCGCAGCTCCTGGCAGACGCCGTAGCCATCAAGCTTGGGCATCATCACGTCCAGCACCACCAGGTCGGGGTGGGATCGGTGGAACGCTTCAAGGGCCTCTTCGCCGTCCGAGGCGGTGACGACCTGATAGCCGATCATCGAGAGACGCGTTTCCAGAATCCGGCGGATGCTGGCCTCGTCGTCCACGACGAGAATGGTTTCTTTGGCGGAGGAAGAGACCGTCATCTTGCCTGGAATGTGCCTGAATTTTTCCTGAAGTTGTGCCTTGAATCCTGTTTTGGCAGCCTGTTTGAGCTTGCGGCTGGGGTTGAGGCCGGGATCGGGGCGTCACCCCTGGGATCATGACCTGATCTCCGCGGGGCCGGGAGGATGGGCTGGAGCTGCACTGGGGCGCTGTGAGGCGGGTCTTGTTGGGTGACGAGGGGGGCGAGAGGGGAGCGCGCGGTGAAGAGGTGACTCTGTGCGGCCGGGCCACGGGCCGGGTGCACAGGCCCTACTCCCGACCGATCTACTGAAACGGCCAGAGTGCCGCCACGTTCACTGAACGCCACCTTTCTTTATACACCGTGGCCCGGCGGGGATCGCCCCCGCCACCTGCTCCATCACCGCCAACGCCCCGTCGCCGTTCACTTGCCCCCACCGCCTTGGCCCGTTCCCTCTCCAGCTACGTGTGCCAGAGCTGTGGCGCCCGCACCCGTCAGTACTTCGGCCGTTGTTCGGGCTGCGGTGGCTGGAACACCCTGGTGGAGCAGGCCACCGTGCCCACGGACAGCCGCCGCCGCCGGCCGGTGGCCGCCGCCGACGCCCCCAGTGGGGATGGAGGGGGCGGTCGGGCGCGCCGTTCCGAACCGATCGATGCGGTGGGGGACCGGCCCCTCCAGCGCCTGGCCAGCGGCTATGGCGAACTGGACCGGGTGCTCGGGGGCGGTCTGGTGCCGGGCTCGCTGGTGCTGCTGGGCGGTGATCCCGGCATCGGCAAGTCCACCCTTTTGCTCCAGTGCGCCCGCACGATGGCGGCGGCGCAGTCGGTGCTCTACGTGAGTGCTGAGGAATCGGCCCAGCAGGTGAAGCTGCGCTGGCGGCGGCTGGCGGAGGAGGGGCAAGATTCCCCTTCCTTTCCTCCTGGCTCCTCGGGGGCACCGCGTTCGAGCGGGGATGGCCCCGGAAGGCACGGCGCGGCTGCATTGGAAGACGCCGTGACCACCTCAGCCCCCTCCGGCCTTCAGCTGCTGGCCGAAACCGACCTGGAGCTGGTGCTCCAGGAGCTGGAGGCCCTCCGCCCCGCTGTGGCGGTGATCGACAGCATCCAGGCCCTCCATGACGCCGAGCTGGGCAGCGCGCCCGGTTCGGTGGCCCAGGTGCGGGAGTGCGCCGCCGCCCTGCAGCGCATCGCCAAGCGCCAGCACACCGCCCTGCTGCTGGTGGGCCATGTCACCAAGGAGGGGCTGCTCGCCGGCCCGAAGGTGCTGGAGCACCTCGTGGATGCGGTGCTCACCTTCGAAGGGGACCGCTTCGCCAGCCATCGCCTGCTGCGGGCCGTGAAGAACCGCTTCGGCGCCACCCATGAGCTGGGGGTGTTCGAGATGCGGGGCAGCGGTCTGGTGGAGGTGACCAATCCCAGCGAGCTGTTCCTCGGCGGCGAGGGCCCCGGCACCGGCACGATCGTGGCCTGCGAGGGCACCCGGCCGCTGGTGGTGGAGCTCCAGGCCCTGGTGAGTCCCACGAGTTACGCCAGTCCGCGCCGATCCGCCACCGGCATCGCCGCCAACCGGCTCCATCAGATCCTGGCGGTGCTCGAGAAGCACCTGGGTCTGCCGCTTTCGCGCTTCGATTGCTACCTGGCCGTGGCGGGCGGCCTGGAGGTGGAGGAGCCGGCGGCCGATCTCGGGGTGGCCGCGGCGGTGGTGGCCAGCTACCGCGATCTGGTGCTGCCGCCCGGCACGGTGTTGATCGGCGAGCTGGGCCTGGGCGGTCAGCTGCGCCCGGTGGGGCAGCTCGAGCTGCGGCTGCAGGAGGCGGCCCGCTTGGGATTTCGCCGGGCGGTTGTGCCGAAGGGCACGTTGCCGCCGAGCCTGGCGGCGGCCCTGGCCCTGCAGGTGCTGGAGGCGGGCTCGGTGGCGGAAGCCCTGGTGGCGGCTCTGGGGGTGGATCCCGCCGCCGACGACTGAGGGGCGGAGCGGCTAGCCCACCGAGCTGTGGATCCTCAGGGGGACACCGCCCCCTCCCGCCTGATGGGAAACAGGAAGGGGAGGCTCACGCCGGCCAGGATGAGGAGCATGCTCACCAGCGTTGCTGGCAGGATCGCTTCCCCCAGCAGCAGGGCGGCGCTGAGCACTGTGACCACGAGCGTGGAGGAGCTGGCCAGGCCGACCTGGGTCACGGCGAAATGCCGCTGGGCGTACTGCCGCAGCATCTCGGTGCCCAGGCAGGCGGTGAGGCCGTAGAGCACGATCACCCCCAGCACCCACCAGAGGCTGAGATAGAAGAAATGCTGGGGTCCGTATTGCTGCAGCGCGATCACGGCGAAGGCCAGCGCTCCGGCGAGGTTGGGGATGCCCGCCGAGAGGCCGCGGCCGATCGGGTAGGTCGCCAGCATGCGCCGCAGGGAGTTGCGCACGGCGGTGGCCAGGATCGATACCGAGGCCCACAGCACCCCCTGGGTCTGATCGGGCATCGGGCCGTCCGCCAGGACCATCGGCGCCAGCAGCTTGCCGATCAGCAGCCCAGCCACCACGAGCATCAGGCTCCACCAGAAGCGGTCTGGCAGGCGTTCCCGGAGCCACCAGAAGGCCACGGCGGCCGTGCAGGGAAGGGTGAGCGAGAACAGAAGGGTCTGGTTGATCACCGACAGCTTGGCGAGAGCCAGAAAAAAGCTCATCGGAGCCAGGAAGCAGCCCAGAAAGGCGTCGCTCGCGATCAGCCAGCGTCCCCGGCGGTCCAGGCGGGGTAGGTCGTTGAGGGTCTGTTGGCCATTGGCCAGCACCAGGGCCAGCCCCACCATCAGCTGGGAGATCAGAAAAACGTTGCAGAAGCTGATCGGGTTTTCACCGTGGATCGGATGCATCGCCCCCTGCAACTGGAGGGCCTTGAGGATGGTGGTGCGCAGCCCTGAAACGAGCACGTAGGCCAACAGTCCCAGGCGGACCAGATTCAGGCTCGCCGCCGCCGCGTCGGAGCGTTCAGAAGGTTCAGAAATAGACATCCACGTTGCTGCGGCCGGAAGACTTGAGCCAGTTTTCGATATCGAGATAGCCACCGGGATAGAGCTTCACGGCCTTGGTCCAGAACTCGGCCGCTTCGTCGAACCAGCGGTCGGCGGTGTCCTGATCGCCGTTCTCGGCAGCGATGCGGCCCCACTTCTCGTAGATCAGTCCCATGTTCTTAAGGCAGGAGGGTGAATTGGGATTGGCATCGAGCGACTGGCGGTAATAGTCGAGGGCTTTCTCCTCTTCACCCGTGCTCATGAAGATGATCGCCATGTTCTTGAGAATCTCGCCGCGGTCGATCGCGTTCTCCTCCAGCCGCAGGGCCTCCTCGTAGTTGTCGAGGGCTTCCGCATAATCGCCATCATTCTGGGCGGAGAGGCCATCGCGGTAATACACGTAGGCCTCCTTGGCCTTGGGATCGATCGGCAGCAGCTTCACGATCAGATCGGCCATCACCGTGAAGCTCTTGTCGATGAAGTTGTCGTTGCGCTGGGAGCGGGGCACGGCGGCAGGT
>Ga0114972_10004155_pt1 | contig 10767 bp, 10 predicted proteins | sample M_140807_EF_Meta_FD_87354 | JGI IMG/M metagenome (GOLD analysis project Ga0114972, IMG submission 87354) | Freshwater microbial communities from Lake Montjoie, Canada to study carbon cycling - M_140807_EF_MetaG | ecosystem: Environmental > Aquatic > Freshwater > Lake | place: Lake Montjoie... | reverse complement strand
GCAAGGGCAAAAATCGGTAGGACCAAGTATGTGATCCACGGAGCGAGTAGATTCTCAAGTCGCTGAAGCGGCATCTGCACCCGCTCGCAGGCCGATTCCAGAACGCTTACAGCGGTTTGGTGGCCTTCGGTTATAAAACCGATGTCTGTTGCGTCATTCCAAGACTCAAAGTTCTCCACCGCGGCCCGAGCCGTCTCGGCAAACTCCTCCGGATACAAGTGGGTTCGCACGGGAATCGTCATGGCTAACAGCACTCCCGCCACCGTGGCGTGAATGCCCGACAGCAACGTGAACCACCAAAGAACCACTCCCAAGGCCAGATACGGCAAAAGCAGGCGAACGCCAAGCCGGTTCAGTCCGATCAGCGCCGCCACGCAAACCGCCATCCCCGCCAGCATCGGCATCAGAATTCCTGAGCTGTAAAAGATCGCAATCACGATCACGGCCCCTAGGTCGTCCACAATCGCCACCGCCGCCAGAAAGACCTTCAGCGCCACCGGGCATCGTGGACCTAGCAACGCCAGCACCCCCAGCGAAAAGGCAATATCCGTTGCCATCGGCACGCCCGCTCCCCGAGGATCGCCGCCCTGGGCGTTGATCAGCAGATAGATTCCTGCCGGCACCAACATGCCGCCCAAGGCCGCAAAAACTGACAGGCTGGCCTTCCGCAAGTCGCGAAGTTCGCCAATGAGGAATTCTCGCTTTATTTCCAGCCCGACCAGCAGGAAGAAGAGCGCCATGAATCCGTCGTTGATAAAGTGGTGGAGCGACATTTTCCCCACCGCATTGCCCGCGCCCAACTGCAGCTTTGTGTTCCAGAAATCGTGGTAGGAGTGAGCTGGCCCAAGATTGGCCCACAACAGGGCCACCACGGAGGTCGCCATCAAAAGCAATCCGCCCGTGGCTTCGTTTTCGGCAAATGCCACGACCGGCTTCACGAGCCGATCCTTCAAAGGAACTCGAGCCACCCGAGCTTTGTAGGAATGACCAGCGCTCATTGGAGAAGTAATCCTAGATGAGTTCGCTCAAGATTCGGCTAAATCGTTTGCCGCCACCCGATTGCTCAATCTCGGTCTGAATCTGAGACACGGCGATTTCGCACGCCACCCCGTCGTGAATGCTCGCCCCCAGTACGGGATGGTGGCTAAAGTAGCCCGTATATCCGGTCGCATCATGCCCCGCCGTAAGGCTCGATCGGTGGTCTACGCCCACTCGCAACACACCGCCTGGCCGCTCCCAAAGCTGTATTCGAACTCCGTTAGCCTCCGCCTGGGCAATCGCCTCTTCCAACTCTTCCGCGTGGGAAGGATCACAAATAATCGCCGCCGACTTCTTCGCGCCAAGAATCAGCCGCATGGCGTAGCCAATGCAGGCTGGCTCGCTTTTCAGCGTAACGACACTGTCATCCAGCGGTGGTTCTTTGAACTCGCTGAGAGATTTTTCAACCTGTGCCAACCGCTTCTTAAAGTCGCGCTCAAAGCGCTTCACCAAATCTGCTGAGGGAACCGGACGCACGGATTTGATGCCCTCATTCTCGGTGGAGACGGCCCCCTTGGCTTCCAGTGACTGGATTGCTTTGTACACATTAGCGGCGGGTTTGTTAATCGCCTGCGCAATTCGGTATCCCGTCGCCGGACTTTCGCCCAACAAAAACACGTAAATCTCGCTTTCCAAAGCGGTGAAGCCAAATTCGGTGAGATGTTGCGCCATGAATTCTGGATTTCCTGTGTTAAAGTGAGAGCCAATGCCCGCTTTCAGTATAGCCGCCCTATTTGTTCTTACTACGCAGGGTGCCGCCGCCCCCACTGGCGTTCGGCAGAATTATGACAAATTCGAATATATGATCCCGATGCGGGACGGTGTGAAGCTGTATACGGCCGTTTACGTACCCAAAATTCAGCCCGAAGCGGGACCGATTCTCTTGGAGCGAACCGGGTACAGTGCCGGACCCTACGGCCCCGATACCTATAAAGGCGGCTTCCGCGGCAGTCCCGAACTCAAGAAGAACGGCTACATCTTCGCCTATCAAGACGTCCGTGGCAAATACCTAAGCGAAGGGGAATTCGTAAACGTCCGCCCGATGCTGAAACGCGGCCAAAAAGGCATCGACGAATCCACCGACACCTACGATACGGTCGATTTCCTGGTCAAAACTGTCCGGAAGAACAACGGAAACGTCGGACTCTGGGGCATCAGCTACCCAGGCTTTTATGCGGGGGCTGGCGGAGTGAATTCCCACCCCTCCCTCAAGGCTATCTCGCCGCAAGCACCGGTCAGTAACTGGTTCGTCGGCGACGATTTTCGCCACAACGGGGCCCTCTTTCTCCACGATGGCTTCGATTTTCTGCGCGGGTTCGGTCAACCACGACCGGTTCCTTCCCCAACCGGCGGCGAGTCGGCGCCCCCCATCGAGCGACCATCAGGTGCCTACGATTTCTTCCTGAAAACTGGTGCTCTGAAGAACTTCGATCCCCAGCATCTGAAGGGCCGTGTCTCTTTCTGGAATGAACTCATCTCCCACGATACCTACGATGATTTTTGGAAGGACCGTGCCCTGCCAGAGCGTATGACGGGCGTGAAGTGCGCGGTTCTCACGGTCGGCGGATGGTTCGATGCGGAAGACCTGTGGGGCGCACTGAATCTTTACAAAGCGACCGAAAAGCAGAATCGAGGCATTTATAACGCCCTCGTCATGGGGCCCTGGTATCACGGAATGTGGGCTGGCCCAACGGGGCGCACCTTCGGCGACCTTGATTTTGGAATGCCTACCTCCACCTGGTTTCAGGAGCGAGTCGAACTGCCGTTTTTTGAGAAATTCCTTCGTAACCAGTCGGTAGAAGCCCCCAACGAAGCCACCATGTTTGACACCGGGGCTTACGAATGGAAGGCTTTCCGGGAGTGGCCACCTAAAGGGCTCAAATCAGTTTCGTACTTCCTTTCTGAGCAAAACTCGCTTGCAACCGAAAAGTCGAAGGTCGAAGGAGCCGACACGTTTACCGCTGACCCCGCCAACCCTACACCGTACGTGGCCGACCCCGCCTCCAATCGCCGCACCCGCGAGTACATGATCGACGATCAGCGGTTTCTCGCAAATCGTTCCGACCTGGTTGCGTACACCTCGCCCGTGTTCGCTGATAGCACAACCTTCGCCGGTACGATAACGGCGGATCTGTGGGCAACCACCACGGGCACTGATGGGGACTTCATCGTGAAACTGGTTGACGTATGGCCAAGCGATGCCACCGAGAAGTCCGCCAAGGGAGCCAGCATGGCCAGCTACCAGCAACTAGTCCGCTTCGAAGTGATGCGCGGCAAATTCCGCAATAACCTCTCCAAGCCAGAGCCCTTCCGCCCCGGCGAGCCGACCCGAGTGAAATTCACGCTCAACGATTGGTATCACACCATTCGAAAGGGACATCGACTCATGGTCATCGTGCAGCCGTACATGTTCCCGCTCATCGACCGCAATCCCAACCAGTTCCTGCCCATCCAGAATGCCAACGATGCCGACTACATTTCGGCCCGCGTCAGCATCCTTCGCGATCGCAAACACGCCAGCAAGATAGACCTAAATATCCTGTCAAAGTAGGAGTCGATCAATTGTTGATGAGGGAGGTCCAGGATTCCTGAGGAACCCGGATCTCCGTCATCCGCCACTTCTTCACCGGGATGATGCCGTAAAGGCGGTCGTCTTCTTTGGCGAAAATCATCGTGACGTTCGGTAGCGTTCGCTCCCCAAAAATGCCCAGGCTCAGGCTAACTGGCGTCACCACCCGACCTTCTTCGCCAATGATTTGAGGCTCGACTTTATCCACGTCCACTACTGGCTTTTGCTCACGGATAAATTTCGCGACGGTCTGGCGATCTACCGGCATGGACTCCGAATTCATCGTGAGATTCTTGCTCAGTAGATCTAACGCTCCGCCCGGTTGGCCAGATTTGCTCGATTCGGTGGCGTTAGTCAAAGCTTGCCGAATAAGTTGGCGGTCATCTTGACGGCTCGAGTAATCCATTCCGACGCGCACCCCAACCAGCGCGAGCAGTAAGGCAATTCCCACCCCCACCACTTTCTTGTTCATTAATACTCGGACGGCGAACGGCGAAAAGCCGTTCGCCGCGATAAGACACCGGGACCTTTAGCCAGTTTTGACGAGGCCAAGCGATACCTTTCCGCCCGGAGTCTCCGAATCTAGGGTCAATGTCTTCTTGTCGCTTCCAATCGTCAGCTTCATTTCCTTTGCCCCCTGCGCTCCTTTGTCCGGTGTCAGTATGAATGCTTTTTCATCAAACTTCCACTTTCCAGAAATCGAGCCCGTTCCGGCGCCGAACGTAAACGTATCGTCGCTACTCAGCTTCAATTCCGTTTTTCCGACGCTGTCTTTGATCATCTTTTCCATTGCCTTCAAGCCAGCTGGCAGCACTAGCGTGTTAACATCGGCTTTGTAGTTACCCACCAACGCGGCCTTGGGATCGGTGGCGCATCCGGTGAGAACACCGGCTAGCAAAATTGAGGTTGCCGCGAGGCAGGCGATAGGTCGCATTCGTCTATGGTACAGCCTTTTACGCTCGTTTCGCCAAATGTGGGTTAAAGTTAAGGCATGGGGACCATTCGCCCACGTTTCGTGCGGCCACTACCATTTCTGCTGATTGCACCGCTTTCGCTCGCGTTAACGGCTGCCTCGTATGCCCGTAGCGGCCCAACTTCCGAAGAAACCGCCCGAATTATCACGGAAGGCAAAGACCGCAGCCAGGTTATGAGAATCCTCCGCGGACTGACTAACATCGGGCCTCGCGTGACTGGGTCTCCTAAACTGGCCCGAGCTCAGCAATGGGCCATGGATCAATTCAAACGGTACGGATGCGAAAACGTGCAGCTCGAGAAATGGGGTGAAACACCATTCGGATTCGAACGTGGACAGCGGCAATTTGGTCGCATGGTCACGCCATTCGCCAGTGAATTCCAGTTCTCCACCCCCAACTATGCCGCTGGTACGAAAGGTCTCGTGCGCGGTCCGGCCGTGAAAATGCCCGAGGATCTAGCGTCGGTAGCGGCGCAGAAAGATGCCCTGAAGGGAGCTTGGGTGGTGATGCCGAAAGTGGTCGACGTCCGGGGACCCGGCGAAGCGGGAACGGACCTCGATTTAGCCGTCGATGCCGCGGGAATTGCGGGCCGTATCGACGGCCAAAAAGATGAGCGAGTGTATAGCCACGGCAACTGGCGCGGGAAGACGTTTGAGAAACGCCCGACACAAGTTCAAGTCGCCGTGCGAAAATCGGATTACGATCGCATCGTCCGCAACATCGATTTTGGTCGCAACCCGGTTATCGAAATCGATACCGAAAACAAGTGGTATCGCGACCCCATGCCGCAGTACAACGTCATCGCCGAAATTCCGGGCACCGACCTAAAGGACGAAGTCGTCATCGTCTGCGGTCACCTCGACAGCTGGAACAGCCCCGGCAGTCAAGGCGCGTGCGATAACGGTACCGGCAGCAGCGTGGCGCTGGAAGCGGCCCGAATCCTGCGTAGTGCCAAAGTCCAGCCCCGCCGCACCATCCGGTTTATCCTGTGGAGCGGTGAGGAACAAGGCCTGCTGGGCTCGCGCGCTTACGTTGAGACCCACAAGGATCAACTCGAAAAAATCGTCGCGGTTCTGAACGATGACGGTGGCACCGGCTACCAGGCGGGCTACGACGGCATTGCCGGGCAGAAGGCGATCATGGAAGCCGCGTTTGCGCCGACCGTAGCCGCGTTCCCCGATCTGCCCCAGACATTTAACGTGAAGCCCGCCTACAGCGGCGGCGGCTCGAGCGATCACGCGCCATTCGCCTGGGCCGGCGTTCCCGCGTATTTCACGGTTGAAGGTGGCCCCAAGGCGAACTACGGGTTCGTCTGGCATACCCAAAACGATCGCTACGAACAGGCCGTGCCCGAGTACCTCGTGCAGAGTGCCACCAACCATGCCGTGGTTTCTTACTACCTGGCCACCATCGACGATAAATTGCCCCGGTTTGAACCGCGCGCCACCACGGCGGTCAATCTAAACCACGCTCTCGCGGTCGGTGCCGACCACATGTATGAGGATCCGCTGAATCATGCCATGCACGATCACAATGACGATTACGTTCTGGAGCTCGCTGACCGGTTGGTGCGATTTGGGGTTCGACTGTTCTCAATCGCGCGCCGCTAAAGTCCGGGTCCTGATCCCAGCACCCAAGTCAAAAACCATATAAAAACGATGATGGTAATGCCACCCACCACGGCATTAGCCATCATCGCCAGCGGAGCCCCCGGGTGCCCCTTTCGACGGGCACTCTGAGCGGCCAAGAAACCGCTGATAAAGGTCACCGAACAGCAAGTCAATCCCAAAGCAAACATCACCCAGGCGCGGGAGATATCTCCCGCCCCGGTATCCCCGTTTGGGGGCGCCCATTGGTGCGGATAGGCCATCGGCGCGTGCTCGTAACCGATTGGCGGGGATGTGGGTGCGGGTGCATACCCGACGGGTGGCGAGGCGAATGCTAATCCGGGAATCTGGCCCGCCAGACAGTGCTCTCCCGTCGCCTCAAAAATCAATGGCGTCGAAGAAAGTACTCGCCCCTCAGAAATCCAACGGTTGAGTAACGCCAAGTCCGCCGGACCAAATCGAGATCCGTCCGGCGCAATGACGTAGTACCGCATTTCCTTACGGTACTCGATGCATCGCCCGGTCTAGGCTAACGTTACCGACTGGCTCGCCCAGCAGCGGTCATCAATGGCAACATGACCGCCAAAACAATAAACAGCACGGCGAGGATAAAACAGCCAAGCGCCCATTTTTCCATACGGCCTGGCAATCCATCATGTCCGTGATGGTACTAAATCGTCCGCTTTCCCAGGCCCACTGGTTTCCCTGAAAACCCACCCAAATCTGAATACCAAGGCTTGCTGCGAAATATCCTATCACGGGAATAAAATGCAGCACGAAGCTTGCCGGAATCATGAGCAACAGAATCGGCTTGCGGTGATTGAGGCCCCAGATCCAACCAAAGAAGAAGGCTCCCCAGTTGAATCCACCAGGAACCACCTGCGGGCCTGCTCCGGGCATTTCGGCGCGGGGATAGGCGACATAACCACCCGGTTGCTCTGGCTGGCGAGGCCCTCCGGGACCGGCGTATCCGGCCGGAGTGGGCACCCCAACCGCGGCAAATACCAACCCGGGAGTCGCCTGCGCCGAAATCCGCTCTCCGGTCAGTTCGTTTTCGAGAAGCGTTGTAGCAAGCAGCCGACCCTCGGTGATCCAAGAATTTAGCGTGGCCACATCGGCCGGGCCGTACTTTTGCCCATCATCCCCAATAACGAAGTAGCGCATGAACGGCTATTTTAGCCCGGCACTGAAATATCTGAGAACGTTATTTGCGATATTTCTCGAAATTTGCGTCGAATTGTTGCCGAAGCCGTGCCGCTTCTCGTGCGTATTCTGCGCCATCTGCCCAGGTGTCTCCAGGATTAAGAATCTCCGCCGGAACGCCGGGACAAGCCTTTGGAATCTCAAGCCCAAAATGAGGTTCGGAATGAAATCCACCCTCACCGATGGATCCCGAAAACGCTGCATGTAACAGTGCCCGCGTGTGCCCCAACTTGATGCGGCTCCCCACTCCGTACTTACCTCCCGTCCAGCCGGTATTCACCAGCCAAACCTGCACTCCGTGGCGATCAATCTTCTCCCCAAGTAGCCTTGCATATACCGCCGGCGGCAACGGCAAAAACGGCTGCCCGAAGCACGTCGAGAAAGTGAGTTCAGGTTCAGTCACTCCCATTTCCGTCCCCGCGAGTTTGCACGTATAGCCGTTCAGGAAGTGGAACATCGCCTGTTCCGCGGTAAGCCGGCTGATGGGAGGAAGCACTCCTAACGCATCGCAAGTCAAGAAGAATATCTGCGTCGGATGCCCACCCACACTCGGCAATTTCGCGTTCGGGATAAATTCAATCGGATAGGCCGCCCGCGTGTTTTCGGTGAGGGAAATGTCGGCAAAATCAGGACGTCCATGGTCGTCCAGCACCACATTCTCTAGTACCGACCCGTATCGGATCGCATCGTAAATCATCGGCTCGGTCTCCCGCTTTAGACCCACGCACTTGGCGTAGCAACCACCCTCAATGTTAAAGACCCCGGCGTCCGACCAACCGTGCTCGTCGTCGCCAATCAACTGCCGCTCGGGATCCGCCGAAAGCGTGGTCTTACCCGTCCCGCTGAGCCCGAAGAACAGCGCCGTCGAACCGTCATCGCCAGTGTTTGCACTGCAATGCATGCTCAGCACACCACGCTCGGGCAACAGCCGATTCATGATGCTGAAAACAGATTTTTTCAGTTCGCCCGCATACTGTGTGCCCGCGATCAGCACCTCTCGCTGCGAGAAATGAAGGGCGATCACGGCATCGTCCGGAACGCCATCCTCAGCCCCATCCAACGCCAAGTGACTCAAGTTCAAAACTGTCCAACCCGGCTCAAAATCCGCCAACTGAGCCTCCGTCGGCCGGATCAGCAGGTCTTGCATGAACAGTGCGTGATACGGCCTCTCGACAATAAATCGCACCTTTATCTGAAATTCGGGGTCAGCTCCAGCCACCGTATCCACTACGAAAAGCGTCTTTTCCGCCGCGTAATCCACCAGTTTTTGTTTCAGCTGGCTAAACCGCTCTGGCGTCATCGCATGGTTGTTGTCCCACCATATGGCGGCCTCCGATTCTGCGTCTCGCACCACGAACTTCGACTTGGGCGTGCGGCCGGTGTATTTGCCACTGTAGGCCACCACGGCTCCGCTATCCGTCTCGCGACAGCCATCCTCGCGCAGGCACTTATCAACCAGAAATTCGATCGACGGATTCACCACGAGATTGGCGGCAGCTAGAGTTTCAGTCATGAGATTGGGGGTACGACAACGTTGGCGTATGGGAAAGCATTACTGCCTCTCACTCCTAAATGGTACCAGTCGAAAACAGAGGTGAACCGGCTGCCTCGGATGGTTTGACGCCTGTTCCGCTAGGACTATCGGCATTTCAGACGCCCGAAAGTTGCCGTCGGCGTGGGCATTTACACCCGGATTTGTCGGCCCGCGAATTTGTGCGTAGCGCAAACCCGTTGAACGATTGAGCGCAAGAACATGTCTTGCACTTGGTTAGCGGAAACAATCGCTACGAGTCTCGCCCAATGGTGGCGAGCAAACAGTTTTTGGTTTGCGGCAACGGCTTGAAAAATTCGGAGAGAGATGAGAAGAATCGAAAAAAAGTCAGGAAAGTCTAGGTCGCGAAACCGGGGATGGATCGTTTTGGTAGCCACCGTTATCACAATTGTCGCCGCCTTTGAAGTTCAGCCGTACCGGCCGGTTGTTGTGAGTGGAGTGTCCATGAGCCCCACCTACTCCGATCACGAACTATTGCTCGCGACCAATCAGATTGGCGAAGTTAAACGGGGCGACGTCGTCATCATCGACACCAGTTCCGGGCCGATGATTAAACGCGTGGCCCTGCTGCCGGGAGAACATTTCTACCGCATGAAATATCTGGGGATCACCTCGGATCTCATCGAGATTCGCCCGCCGTTCTCAAAGAACTCGGTGGTTGAGAAGGTCAAAGTTCCCGCCGGCACTGTCTACGTGCTGGGCGATAACCTCACCCTGTCTGTAGATTCGCGAAAACTGGGATTTATTCCGATCCGATCCATCCGCGGCAAGGTTATGGATCAGCGTCCCGTACCAAAAATACCTTTGGGACTGCTCGCGGCGTACCGCCAAACGCCGGTCAACTCGGCACTCCCTCGTGGGATTTAGAGCCGCCTCACCGGCGGCTAGCTTAAGATTCCACAATTTCTAGTTCAAAATCCCGTTTCCTTTGGTATTATGAACAGCACCTGCAACGCATCCGGGTTATCCCGGTTGGCTCAATGCAGAGGTTTGAGGGTTGCGTTAAACAATGGTCTACCGACCGCTTCGTTACGAACAAATCATGAAGGCTGCCGAGGCATATGACGTTCGTGCCCGACGAATGTTTGGCGGCATGGGCGTTTATACCGGCGAGAAAATGTTCGCCTTCCTCATCGGCGAGGAAATCGGATTCAAGCTGTGCCCCGACGATTTCGTCAAGGCCATGCAGCTTCCCGGGGCCGGGCCGATGAAGCCTGATAAAGACTCTGAGCCGATGCGCGAGTACGTTAAAATGCCACGTAGCGTCCTGGATGACATGGAGCACTTTATGGTCTGGCTGGAAAAATCCACCGAATATGCCCAACGTAAGTCGGGCAATGCCGTCGCCATTTAATTATCGCCTTTTACGGACTTTTAGAACCCACTTCCTGCCGCACTAAACCACGTAACCAGTCGCCAATTGGCGATGTCCGCCCGAGCGTAAGGCACAAACGGTACATAAGACGACGGACTCAGGATTACTTCCACTCCCCAATCAACCCGGTTTATTTGCGTGCCCACTTGGCGATTTTCCCGTCGCCGAATCCCGGTCAGATTTCCGTATTCGTCGAGGTCAAACTCAACGCTACGCTCAAAGGGCGTCGTCTGAGCGTACACGTAGCCCGTTGGGACCACCTGCGCCACATGGCCCGGCATCCAGTTGCGATAACTGGATTCGGATCCAGCCGCGATCTCCTTGATCAACCGAGGGAAAAACGCATCAATCGCCGAAGGGGTGGTGGAGAAGCTACGAAACAGACGTGCCGAGTAATCAGTTGGAATATCCCCAACTGGCGACCCGTATTGAACGGAAGATGCTTCCTG
>Ga0114972_10004152_pt1 | contig 10769 bp, 1 predicted proteins | sample M_140807_EF_Meta_FD_87354 | JGI IMG/M metagenome (GOLD analysis project Ga0114972, IMG submission 87354) | Freshwater microbial communities from Lake Montjoie, Canada to study carbon cycling - M_140807_EF_MetaG | ecosystem: Environmental > Aquatic > Freshwater > Lake | place: Lake Montjoie... | reverse complement strand
TCGGCGGCGCTCTCGCCCGCCTCGGGATTCATGCGCATGTCGATCGGGCCCTCGGCGCGGAAGCTGAAGCCCCGCTCGGCCCGGTCCAGCTGGGGGCTGCTGACGCCCAGATCCGCCAGCACCGCCTGCACCAGGCCCTCAGGACTGAAGGCGGCGAAGTTGGAAGCCACAATCGTTAAGCGCTCACCCCAGGGCGCCAGCCGCTCGGCCGCGGCGGCCCTGGCGGTCGGATCTTGATCCAGACCGATCACATTCAGGGTGGGGTGGACCTCCAGCAGCAGGGCGCTGTGGCCCCCGCCGCCCAGGGTGCAATCGATCAGCCGGGGGCGGGCGCCGTCCGGGGCGAGCGGCAGGGTGGCAAAGGCTTCTACCACCTCGGCCGCCAACACGCTCTGATGGGAAAAAGGGGCGGGGCTCAGCAGGTTCATTCAGGTTTACCTAGGCACCTCAATGGCTCTGCCATCGCCCTACGCAACATGCCCACCTGCCCGCTTTAGGTGGGCAGGCACCCTAGATACCTTCAGCAGACCCTTCATCAATGGGTTCACTTGCGCGAGCAGCTCTGAGGAGTCGCCAGCCTAAGGGCCCTGGATGCGCGGCAGATCCTTGGCGGAACAAGGCAAGCGCAAGGCTGGCGGCTCAGACGCCAGCCTTGCCCCATAAACGTGCACAGCCGGTACTTGAGGGAGATCCGCACCAAGGCAGCCAGGCCATTAAGTCGGGCCCATCAGGGATCCGGTCAATTAACAAGTAAATTCCAGCGAATGATCGAAACCCCGATCAGCGCCTACCACGGCAATACGGACTCCCTCTCGGATGGAAACCTTCGCAAGACTGGCTACACTACGATGGGCTTTCGTCCGATATACCGGCGTGCGTTTTGTCCGCGGTCTGCTCGTAGTCACCAAAGCCAAGCTGCCAGCCATCCAACAAGTCAGGCCATCCACAAGCAAACCAAAGAATTGTTACGGGGATAGGCTGGCTATCCCAGGCATTCCCTAGTCTTCAAACTAGGCTCACCCATATCGCACTTTGAGCGCTTCTACAAATATAGTTTACTTTCAAAATCTAAACGCTTATAGAGATGAAGAAATTGGACAAATAAAACAGCGGGGACAAGGCAAGCAGTCTCGGCAGAGGCTTGCAGAGTCGTCAGCGCAATGTTGTCCGCAGGCACATAAATAAAGTAGTCATACAAAATGCAGGCTTGTAACATACCACTTTTATCTGCGGATGATGGCTCAACGAGTCACGAACAAGAGCACCATGATCGAAGCGCCCTGGCACAAGTAATCGAAGGTAACCAGAATGCTTTCTGGCTAATTTGGATGAAGCATAACGATATACTCAAGCAGCTATGCATGGGTTGGACAAGTAGTCCTGCGGATGCGGAAGACGCCCTGTCAATCGCCAGCCTTCGCTGCTACGAAAAGCTCCCCAAAGCAGCCGCAGAGATCAAGAATATAAAAGCATGGCTAACTACAGTCACATACAATATCTGCATGGATATCCATCGAGGCTACCGGCGAGAATCGGCTCTTAGCCTCCAGGCCCCGCAAGTGGAGACAATACTAGATAAACTCGAAACACAAGAGTTGCATGGCAAACTCAGCAAAGGGATCGACGCATTACCTGAAAGGCTAAGAGCAGTGCTCGATCTGCGTTTGAGGGAGTGGAGCTACCAGGAAATCAGCGTTCATCTTGGGATTAGCATTAAGTCTGCGTACAAGCGCAATTCAAAGGCGCGCAATCACTTGCGTCAAATGCTTGTAGAGGATTTCCCTTCCAAAAGCATTGAGCCAAAATGCCACTCTATAGGCAGAATGACGCCAGCATTAAACGAAGAATTAAAAACACTGGATCGCGGCCATGAACGCGACAGACAACCCAGCTTGCCGACATGTCCTAATTGCGGATCGGATGTCGTAGTTCGCAATGGCAGTAGGGAGGGTCGGCAAAGATATCGCTGCAAACATTGTCGGCATCAATTCATAGCCTTGAGTCAATCAATGGCTACTCGACGGGCGGAAAAAATAAAGATAAGCCGGGAAATGACAAGAGAGGGGAAGGGAGTAAAAGCCATCGCGAGGGAGCTGGAGGTGAGTCCGAAAACAGTTCGGCGCTGGATCCGTGGGCAAGCAGCAAGGCCATCCTCCTGAAGGCCCCCACTAAAAAACGAGTGACTGCAGTGGCTGAGGCATGGATCTGCAACGAATGGGGCAAAACGGCTACTCCATGCGTCTGACAATTATATTGCCTCTCGAATTCGTTCTTCATGTCCCTCAAACCCACAATGCCTGTTGATAGCCGGAGTACGGATGCAGCCCTCCAGGTTGCATGGTCATCCCTGAGCCAAATGGCCTTGGACGAGAATCTCTTCGCTTTGGCCTTTGGAGCGGCGTTTGGGAGTTTGAGCAGCAGCAGGAGCTGGAGTGAGAAACAAAGGAAGTGGGCGAACGGGCAATTCGACGGCTTCCCAGTCGTGGAAGTGTTACCGGCGGTCAGGCTGATGGGTGTGCAGGCTGCGTTTGCTAAAAGTACAAATAAAATCTACATCTCAGAAGATTTTCTTCTCGGCAATAAAAACAACACCGCCATCATCGCTGCGGTATTATTGAGAGAATACGTCCACTATCTTGACTGGACATATAATCCATATGCCGGCGAAGGAAAAGGGGGAATCTTTTCTCGCCTGGCGCGCCATCAGCAGCCATCGAGCGCCGAGATGGTTCAGTTGAACGCAGCCAGAATGCTGCTGGAAATAGCGGGGTCAGAGTCAAAACGGATAAATATCAACAAGGCCAATGATGCTGACCCAGATGTGGGTGCTGATGGATTAGCGAAAAGTCGAAGCCATCTACCAATTTTCCACGCAGTGGAAGCTGCAAAAATAGGTCTTGAGATCCATGCAAGCCATGGTTGGACGGATAGCAATGTTGTTGATGCAGCAGCAGGTACTCTAAATGAAAATGACATTCAACCAGGAGACGATGACAAAGGCAATCCGAAGGCAAGTGGATCAATTGCAAATCCATCTATAAGGCTAGAGGCAAATCGAAACGAAACGAGACCTGCGGACAAGACGGCATTTAATGTCGCTGATACTCTTCAGAATAATACCGGCATGAGCTTATTAGATATTAACCGAATAGCATTTCAAGCACTACGGGATGGCTATGAATACCTTAACACGTTCAGATTTGATCCTGAGTATAGCCAGAAGCTAGTTACAGCATTTGGCAATGATTTTAATCGGCTAGTAGCAGATGACTTATTTAATAATTTTTCTGATGGTAATTTTAGCGCTCTTCCTGCTATCAGAATTGTCAATCGTGCAGATATTTATGGCGGAAATGCTGCATTTTCTGCGGATACAGGATTTGTTTATTTAACAGTCGAGTTCCTTAGTGAGAATCAGAAGAACAAATCTAGAATAACGGATATTTTATTGGAAGAAATGGGACATTTTATTGATTCAAAAATTAATATATTTGATTCTCCTGGGGATGAAGGAGAAATTTTTTCAAATCTGGTGCAAGGGAATACTCTGTCTGAAGAGGAGTTACAGGCATTAAAAGCAGAAAATGACATAGCTACTATACTATCTAATGGTCAAGGTATTATTATTATCCCAGGGCAACCAGCTATTCACGTTGAGCAAAATATTAAACCTCTGAGGGTAGCAACATGGAATATTTGGAATGAGACAGGGAGCCCAGCAAATAACACGATTGAAGGCATAAAACGTCGTATCAATTACATTGCTAGATTTGGCTGGGAGACTGGTATTGATGTAATTGCACTACAAGAAATCAAAAATCCAATGACAGACCCCCTAGCAAATGCCTTACAAGCCTATAAGAAAGGGGATGCCCTTCCTCCTGGATATACTCAAGAAGGACTGAAAGCGATGTTGGATAAGTATGATTTTATAGTTGCAACAAGTGAGAATAATCCAAACAATCCTCAAAACACCCCTAGTGGCACTGATGGATACTTGATCCTGTTCAATCCCAATACTATCACGATGAGGAACGCAGGTTTCTTTTCGCCAAGCAAATTTTTGGGCATAGCTAATAATAGTATATACTATACACGACCTCCCTATGAGGTAAACATTCAGCACAATCAAACCAATAAAGCATACAGAATTTTAACATGGCACAATGAATACGAAGGCGGAGAATTAGGCGCACAAGCTAGATTTACGGGAATGCAAAGGCTGAGAGAAGGTCTCCTAAGTCTCCAACCTAATTCGCCTACTATTGTTCTTGGTGATTTTAATGTCAGACCCAATGAAATACAGCAAAGAGGTGAAATAGATTTATTTGCAGAGGGATATACCGGTGTATATAGTGCAGAGTACGATTACATTCTTGCAAATCCAAAAGGTGCTAGAATAACACAACTTGGTTTGACAATAAAAAACTACCCTCAATTAACTACTGATGCCCATACAGCGTTATTTGCCGAAATTGATGGACGTGATCCTGAAAGAAGGACAGTAGGGAGCACGCAAATAGAAGTTATACAAAGATTGGAACCAAATATCGATAGAACAAATCGATCAGTATATGAATATAACACTACTTCAATATCAGCTACTTGGATAGATCAAACAATTAAGATAGGTAAAGCCGGTAGTTTCTTTACACCACAGACTACTGTTGATGGTGGCAAAGTAACAGTTCGCGAAGAAACTGTAAACGGAAAAACAAAAAAATATATCGACGTTAAAGCCAATCAATCTAATATAAATGCGAAAATTTATTCTGCTATCGGCAATAACCAAACTACTCCCTTATTTAATGGAGAAATGGCATTTGATACAGATAACCTCAAGGGTTCTATTATTGATAGAGGTGATAGCGACGATCCTTCTGCCTTCAAATTAATTGGTGGGATAGAAGTTAGTTTTAATGGGTTATCCTTCAGTGAAGATTCACAGGGTAGCCCTCAACTAAGACTGCAAGGTTCAATGCTGCTCCCCAAAAATCTAGTTGGTGGAAATGGTTTGGAAGTAGCGATTAACGGTAATGATTATCTTGGCATTAGCGATAATGGACTTGAAGTTACAGGAGGATTTGTAAAACTTCCAGGTGAGACAACTTTTGTCGCCCTTGGTTTACTAGAAATTAAAGCTGTTGATGCCAAAGTCAAATTCGATTTTACTAAAGATGAAATTACACTTCAAGGTAAGTTTTCCATCCCTTCCCTCAAGAATGCTAACTTTGACTTGCAGGATGGGAACTTTGACTTGCAGGATGGGAACTATATAAAAGTTAAGAAAATCGGGTCTGATCTTGCCTTCTCAATGGTAGCCAGTGCAAGTGTCGCCAACATACCCCTATTAGGTTCGTGGGAGATTCAAGACATTAAATTGAACGTAGATAGTACAAAAGACAATTTTTCTATTAATGCCAGTCTGAAAACTCCTGGCAGTTCGATTGCCCTGGTATTAGGTTTTGAGAACGGAAGACTAAAGACAGTCACTGGTGACAGTGGAGTTGGGACAGATTTCAGCTTCTTAGGTGCAGCCATTGACATTCGTAGTGTTACAGCCATTGTGGATAGAAATGCCAAAGACAATGAATCCTGGGACCCAGAGTTTTCTCTGCAAGGTGAAATTGTCATCCCTACACTCAAGGGTTTAAAGGGCACGCTCTCGGGCGATAATAAGTTCGTCGTCAATAAAGAAAAAGCATACTTAACAGGGGCAAAGCTTTCGGCAGCTGATATCAGCTTAGGTAAGTGGAAACTCAAGAATATACAGGCCTTTTTTCAGGCCAACACAAATTTATTTACAGGTAGCGCCAAGTTACAGACTTATGCCAATCAAGATATTGATGTATTCCTTGCCTTTGATCAGAACGGTCTAAAGAACATCACCGCAACTAACGTCTCATTTGGCTTATTCGGTGCAAATGTCATTGGTGCTAGTATTAACTTTATACCAGATAGAAAACCCACTGAAGGAGATGCCTGGGATCCCGAATTTAAAATCCAGGGGAGAATAGTACTTCCAAATAATTTGGCTGAAATCATCGTTAATGGCAACGATTATCTCTTGGTCAATAATGATGGCTTGGTTTTTTCGGGCCTTGAGATTTACAAAGAAAATCTAAATCTTAATCTTTCGGGTCTAAGCATTAATGGAAGGGGGATCAGCCTTAAACTCAGCACAGTAAACAATGAGTCCATTTTCTTGCTGCAAGGCAAAATCATTCTGCCCGAATTTTATAATTTAACTGGCGACTTTAGTGGTAACAACTATATCAGAGTCACAAGTAGTGGTGTTATCGAAGTCGTCGGCTCTATCTCGGCAAGCAATATATTGATTGCTCCAGGTTGGAAGATTAAGGTTGCGGTTGTAACCTTCAACACAGTGGAAAATCAGATTTTTGCCAACGCTACCATTGAGATTCCATCGGGTGTTGAAGTTGGTGCAGCGATTTTATGGAAGAGTAATCAACTGCAATTTATTTCGATAGAGGCAGTAGATCTTAACAAGCCTATTGGTACTACTGGCGCGTTTCTCCAGAACCTCAAAGGTTCATATGGCAAGAATGTCGTTTATAATAATAAAATTTATGAGAATGCTTTTTCTGGCAGCGCCAAGATTACAGCCGGTCCTAAGATATCTTTAAACCTTCCAGACTTTCTAGGTGGTCCTATAAATGATTCACTCATTCGTTTAGATTTAGAGGCGCTAATCACCGAAAACCTGCTAAATGCTAAGGGGAGTATTCGCGTCCTCGGTAATTTAATTACAGGACAGGGGGAGGTCAATCTCAATTGGAAAGTCAACTCTTTTCTGGCAACAGCTAATTTAAACATCCTTTATGGGCTTATTATAGCAGACGCAACCCTGATTGCACGCGCACGTGAAGGAACTAAGCTCGACTTTTTTGCCTATGCAACGGGTAGTGTTAACATCCCCACTCCCATTCCAGTCATCGGAGGATTCACTCTTGGATCTGGAGGTGTTTATTTTCAATACATCGATGATGGCCAGAGTTATAATGATTATGTTGCCGCTTGGGGCCAACTATTGGGTTGGACAATTGGGTTGAAGATTGGCTTTGATGGCAGTGTAGGTTTAATTGGATCAGAGCTACCTGCTCTGGCAAAAACCCATATCGAATCCTTAAAGGATAATATCAATAACCCCTATAAGATGGCTCCACTTTTGCTTACTTCCAAAGGTACAAATGATGGTGAACTAATCGATGGCAAGGATCAGTCTGAGCTTCTTGAGGGCTTGGGCGGCAATGACACCATCCATGGAAGAGGTGGTGATGACATCCTTGACGGAGGAGATGGCAATGATATTCTCAATGGAGGTGCTGGCAAGAATGTCTATACTGGTGGCGCTGGAAACGATATCCTGATCGGTGGAACAGGAAATGATATTTATATCTTTGATACGGATAGTGCCCAAGGCAATGATACAGTAAACGAATTAATAATTGCCATTAAGTTTAATAGAGAGCTACCCTGGCCTACCGGCTGGAAAGTTAATTATGCACAGGCTACACAGACACTCTGGAATATACAACAACAAGATGGTAATGATAGCATAACCGACGAGAATAAATTCACGGTGGTCAATAACGGCGATGGAACCGTTTCACTCAAGACAATCTATGATCGGTTCTGGAGCGCCGACAATATTTCGAACATAACATCCTCTGGAAATCTTAACAGTTGGGAAAAATTTACTATTATCACCAATAACGATGGAACCACTTCCCTAAAAAGTGTTCATAATACTTACGTCAGTGCAAATTTAACTACGCTAACTGATTTCCGATGGAATATAGATCAATCAACAGAACTTAAGGCTTGGGAAAAGTTTACGGTTGAAGACCAGAACAATAACAGCATCGATACTTTGGATTTCTCTGCAACGTCAACCAAGAGCATTAACCTAAACCTTCGCTTAGCTGGTTTACAGCGAATAAACGAAAATCTTTCCCTGACATTAGGGATTACCATAGGATCGCGGACTTTCATCAATATAGAAAATGCAATAGGTGGCAGCTTGTCTGACACTTTAGTGGGTAATTACTTAGGTAACAGACTTCAAGGTAATGGCGGCAATGATACCTTAGATGGTGGCGATGGCACAGACGAATCACTCTACTCCGGCACATTTGATCAGTACACAGTGGTGCGGGATGGCTCCGATTTCTTGGTCTATGACAACCGCGATGGCGCCCCCGATGGAGTCGACAGGGTGCGGAATGTGGAGCGCCTGATCTTCGCCGGCGGTGTTTCGTTCCAACCCAATGCCAACAACACTGGCACTATCCAAGCGGGTACTGCAGGGAGTGACATGCTTATCGGCAGTGCCTTCGGTGACCAGCTAAGTGGCGGTGATGGCAAAGATACCCTGGTTGGTGGTGCCGGCAATGACATTCTTCGCGGTGGGAGTGACTGGGATATCGTTGACTATTCAAACGCACACAGTGGCGTTGATGTCAGCCTAGGCAATGGCAGTATGATCAACAATGATGGTTTTGGCAATCGCGATGTCCTCTGGGAAATCGAGAATTTAGCAGGTAGTAATTACAATGATACTCTAAATGGTTGTGATGTTACTAACGTTATCTATGGGCTCGGCGGAGATGACAAGATTTTTGGCTATGGGGGTAATGACACTCTATACGGTGACCTTGGTAATGGCAACCCAACAAGTGGAAATGGTCAATACGTCAAAGTGGCTTCATGGAATGCTGCGAACGCTGACTCGTACCAAGATATCAAAGTAGCCGGTAGGTTCTTAAGTCTAGATTATGATTCCATCTTAAGTCAGTCAACGACGGGTTTTCTAATTGGAACAGTTGCCAATAAAAGCCAGATCACGGTCAATGATCCAGAATTCGATCGCAGACAAGTGAAAGTCATGGCTGGTGATTTTGATGGAGATGGTTGGGACGATCTTTTCCGTCTAGAATACGCTGATTGGTGCGACTCATATCGGGATGCAGAGATCTACCTGAATCGCTCCAATGGTTCAGGCGGAAGATCTTTTGTTAAATCAATAGATCTTTCTAGTGCGCTATCAATAAGAGGCGATTTGACGAACATCATCATCGGCGATTTTAACGGTGACAAGAAGGCTGACTTTCTCCGCCAAGAAAAAGGCTGGTGGGATGATGACAATACCTACACGATTATAGCATATCTTAACACATCTACAACCTCTGCAGTAAAGACAAACATAAGCTTTAATGGTTTTGATCAGAAGCTGGAAGAACTTAAGGGGGATATATCTAAGCTAGTTGTGGGTGATTTTGATGGCGACGGGAAAGATGACTTTATCCGCCAAGGAATTGGAAGTAACGGTAATGACGCTGCAAAAATTTACTCATTAGGTTGGTCCAATACTTTTTCTAGCTACAGTTATCAAGGAATAATTCCTGGTATATCACTAAATGGTGATTTTACTGAAATCATTGTCGGTGATTTCAATAGTGATGGAAAAGATGACTTCATTAGACAAGAGAAGGGCTGGTGGGCTGCTATTGACGATATCGGAACAGCAGAACTGTTTATCAATCGTACTAATATGGTATGGGATATCAACTGGAAGTTTGACAACGCAGGGATGTTGATACCTGTATCGGAAAAGCTCTCCGTAGAGAACGGAAAATTTATTGCGGGCAACTTTTATGGAAATAACCAGACTGATCTGTTCCTGAACGGCTTTTTTAATAATACTCAGAGTGCACGCTCTGATCTATTCTTGTCTACAGATATACCTCCTGGCAATGATACGCTGTCCGGTGGCGAAGGCAACGACTGGTTGGATGGAGGTGCAGCCAATGATTATCTCCTAGGTGGCTCCGGCGATGACACCCTGGTTGGTGCTGCTGGGTACGATATCCTGGACGGTGGTGAAGGGTATGACACAGCTGACTATTCAGCTTCGACTCTTGGTGTAAACGTTACGCTTAATAATGGCTGGCTGAGTACTTCTAATTCATTGAATAGAACTTTTAACGATGGATTAGCCTCCGCAGACAAGCTATACAATTTCGAGAACTTAATAGGCAGCGACAATAATGATGAGCTCAACGGTGGTTTAGATTTGTTCGATATATCTTCGCTGCCAACAACTTCTAATGATCCAAGAGCCAACCTTCTTATATTTGATCCTGAATATTATCTTGCTACATATCCAGATATCAATTCGGCTTATGCAGGCTCAATTGGAGCTGCCCAGTGGCATTGGCTGAAATATGGTATAAACGAGGGTCGTCGAGGTTCCTCAGTATTTGACCCAAAATTCTATCTTCTAACATATCAGGATGTTGCGAATGCCTATGGCATTACCAATTATGCTGGTGCCATAAGCCATTGGCTTCAGAATGGCTTGAAAGAGGGACGAAGAGGGACTGCCGATATGAACCTTCGATGGACATCTGATAACGAGATTCGTGGGCGAGCCGGCAACGATCAAATCTCAGGAAATGGAGGTAATGATTCTTTGTATGGTGATGATGGTGCTGACACTCTCAACGGTGGGGATGGTGTTGATAAAGTTTATGGCGGGAATGGCAACGATGCACTAAACGGAGACAACGGCAACGACGACCTACACGGCGAAAATGGCGATGACACTCTCCTCGGAGGTGAGGGTAATGACACTCTCAACGGTGGGGATGGTGTTGATAAAGTTTATGGCGGGAATGGCAACGATGCACTAAACGGAGACAACGGCAACGACGACCTATACGGCGAAAATGGCGATGACACTCTCC
>Ga0114972_10004148_pt1 | contig 10775 bp, 9 predicted proteins | sample M_140807_EF_Meta_FD_87354 | JGI IMG/M metagenome (GOLD analysis project Ga0114972, IMG submission 87354) | Freshwater microbial communities from Lake Montjoie, Canada to study carbon cycling - M_140807_EF_MetaG | ecosystem: Environmental > Aquatic > Freshwater > Lake | place: Lake Montjoie... | reverse complement strand
GATCGACGACATGGTGGCCTCCGCCCTGAAGTGGGAAGGCGGCTATGTTTGGGCCTGCAAGAACTATGATGGCGATGTGCAGTCCGACATCGTGGCCCAGGGCTTTGGCTCGCTCGGCCTGATGACCTCGGTGCTACTCTCTCCGGACGGCAACACTGTCGAATCCGAGGCCGCGCATGGCACGGTGACGCGCCACTACCGCGAACACCAAAAGGGCCGTGAGACCAGCACGAACCCCATCGCCAGCATCTTCGCCTGGACCCGTGGCCTGGCCTATCGCGGCAAGTTCGATGGCACGGCCGATGTGGTCGATTTCGCCAATGCGCTCGAGGCCGTGTGCATCGAGACGGTGGAAGCCGGCGACATGACCAAGGACCTGGCCGCGCTGATCGGCAAGGACCAGCCCTGGCTCAACACCCAGGCCTTCCTCGCCAAGCTCGATGAGAACCTGAAGAAGAAGATGGCCTGAGCCATCGGCCCGCCTGCGCGCGCCACCCGGCGCGCGCAGGCTTCACGGGATTGTAGCCCGTACGTCACCAATCAGACATTAACGCTTCATTATCAACTATTATGATTAGGAAATCATTTCGCAGGATTTCCTTATGTCGTTCAGCTCCAGTTTTCCGATTGATTTCGCCGGCTTTACCGCCGCGGGCTTCCAGCCTGTTCCGGCCTCCGGGCAACTCGATTCGGATATCTGGCGCATCCAGGGCTTCTCCGACAATGCGGGGCTGCTGGATTATGGCGCCACCGTTACAACCACTGGCGACTATGGCCGCGGGACACTCACTGCCGACCCGAGCACGGCTGGAATCTACGCCGCCAATACCGGCCTGACCGGGGTTGGCACCGCCTTTATCATCCAGCCCACCGGAGCGGAATTCGGCACCACGCCCGGCACGATCACGCTGCGGCTGCAATACACCGGTCCCACTTCGCTCTCGGCATTCACCTTCGATTACGACGGCATCTACCGCAACAACGCCGACCGTTCGGTCGCGGTGAATGTGGCCTATGCTGTCGCTTCGGTGCCAACCCAACCCGCCAGCTTCTCCAGCAATATCGAAGGCCTCAGCTTCACCACGCCCCAGGCGCTGACCACCAGCGCCGGTTGGACCCAACTCGACCTCGCTGCCCAGACCATCAACGCCACTGTCAACCCAAACGACTATATCTTCCTGCGCTGGCAGATCGGCGACAATGGCGGCACTGGCAGCAGAGACGAGGTAGGCTTCGACAATATCCTGATCTCCGCAGGCAGTGGCGGCGGTGGCGGTGACACCCCCACCATTAGCCTATCGCCCAGCACGGTCAGCCTCGCTGAGGGCAATACCGGCAGCACCGCCTACACCTACACCATCACCCGCAGCGCCACCGCGCCCGGCGATGCTGCGGTGAGCATCACCATCACCGGCGGGCCGGGCTTTGACCTGACCGACATCGCCTCCGTCACCCTGGGCGGCGTGGCCATATCGGACTTCACCCTGGGCACCGCCTTCACCGCCTCCCTGTCCGGCGCCGCCACCTCGGCCGTGCTGGTGGTCAACATCCTCGGCGATACCACCATCGAGGCTGATGAGGGCTTCACCGTGGCGCTCAGCAACGCGGCCTCGGGCTACACGCTGGGCACCGCCTCGGCCACCGCCACCGTGCTCGATGACGACACCACCACCACCGCCATCAGCACCATACAGGGCACCGGCACCGCCTCGCCGCTCGTTGGCAAGACCGTCACCATCGAGGGTGTGGTTACCGGCGATTATCAGAATGGCGATGGCGATACGGCGCGCAACCTGCAGGGCTTCTTCGTCCAGATGATCTCGGGCGATGGCAACCCGCTGACCTCGGACGGCATCTTCATCTACCAGACCGATGGCGCCTCCGGCCCTGGCACCAACGTTAATGTCGGCGACATCGTGCGGGTGACCGGCGTGGTGACGGAAGCCTACAACCAGACTGAGCTCGTGGTCGGCACCTCCACCACCGGCATCAAACTGGTCACCGCTGGCGCCTATACGCCGGCCCAGGTAGTCAGCAATTTCGCGCTTGATATGAACCTGCCCGCCACCAGCACCATCACCGCGGGCGGGCGCGTATTGCCCGACCTGGAATTCGCTGAGGGCATGCTGATCCGCCTGCCGCAGAGCATGACCATCACCGAAATGTACAACCTTGACCGCTATGGCGAGGTGCGCGTGGCCCAGGGCGGCCAGGCCACCCAATTCACCCAGACCAATGCGCCCAGCGTGACGGGCTACAATGCCTATTTGAACGACCTCGGCGCGCGCTCGCTGCTCATCGATGATGGGCTGAACGTGCAGAACCCCAATCCCGTTACCTTCCTGGGCAATACGCTGGCCACCGCCACCGCACCGCAGATCGGCGACAGCTTTTCCGGCCTCGTCGGCAATCTCGGCTATGATTTCAACGAGTATCGCCTCCAGGCCTCCAATAGCCCGGTGATCATCGATACCCAGCCGCGCGCAGCCGCCCCCGGGCGCGCCGATGGCGACATCAAGCTGGTCTCCACCAACCTGCTGAATTATTTCGCCACCCTCGACACCGGCACCACCGCCACCACCGGCCCGAACAATGCCTTCGAGCCGCGCGGCGCCAACAACGCCGCCGAATTCGCCCGGCAATCGCAAAAACTCTACACCGCCCTGACCCAACTCGATGGCGACCTCATCGTGGTCAATGAGATGGAGAATAACGGCTTTGGCGCCGGCAGCGCGATCAAGACGCTGGTCGATGGCTTCAATTCCGCCCTCGGCACCCCCGGGCGCTGGAGCTATGTCGACCCCGGCATCACCTATCTGGGCGGCGATGCGATCAAGGTCTCCATCCTCTACCGTACCGACAAGCTGGCCATTGCCACCGGTTCGACGGTGCAGGTGCTCGACGACACCGACATCCCCGGCCTGATTACAGCCAAACTACTGCCAACCAATTTCCTGTCGCAAAGCTCGATGGGTGCTGTGTTCAACGGCACCAACACCAGCCGCGCCGTGCTGGTCACCAGCTTCCAGCAGATCAGCAGCGGCGAGGCCTTCACCGTCGCTGCGATCCACAACAAGTCCAAATCCGGCACCGGCACCGGCCTCGATGCCGACCAGGGCGATGGCGCCGGCAACTGGAATAACCAGCGCCTCCTCGCCACCCAGGCGCTTGACGCCTTCCTCAAGACGAACCCAACCGGCATCAATGATCCCGACAAGATCATCATGGGCGACTTCAACAGCTACGCCCAGGAATTGTCGATGAAGAACCTGACCAATTCAGGCTATAGCAACCTCATCCAGGACTTCATCGGCAATGACAAGGCGGCCTCTTACGTCTTCGACGGACAAAAGGGCTATCTCGACGCCGCCTTCAGCAGCCAGTCTCTCAAGCCCTATATCCGCACCGTGGATGAGTGGCGGCTGAACTCGCCCGAGGCCGATGGCATCGACTACAATACTGATTTCGGCCGATCCACCAATATCTTCGACGGCACACTGCCCAACCGCTATTCCGACCATGACCCGGTGGTGGTCAACCTCAAGCTCGATCCGGCCTTGCTGCTGAATCGCGGCGGGGCCACGGTGAATGTGGGGGACAATGTCGCAACCCTAAGCCTTGTCGCCCAGGCGGGTGACACCATCACCATCCGCAAACCCGCCGGCATCAATGACGGACCGATCGCCACCATCAAGCACAGCGATGTCACCATCGACGCGCCGAGCGGCTATAATGGGGTGTTTCTGCTCGCCGAGGGCCAGGCGAATCTGGACTCGAAAGGCTCGGGCAATATCGCCCTCAACGGCAATGCCGGCGCCAATATCCTCACGGGCAATAGCGGCGACAACCAATTCACCGGCGGCGCTGGCGACGACACGATGAATGGCGGCATAGGCAACGACACGGCTAACTTTTCCGGCAGCCAGGACCAGTAAGGCTTCGGCCTGCGCGACGCGGCGCTGACCATCAGCGGCCCGGACGGCCGCGACCACCTGCTCAATGTGGAGTTCGTGAAGTTCGGCGCCGCCGCTGCGGTCAACCTCGCGTCGCTGCAGGGCAGCGCGGGCGACCAGGGCTTGATGCTGGTCAACCGCAATGGCCGCGACAGCTATGAACTGCCGGACCTCTATAACGGGCCGGTGGCCGGGCTGCAGAACCAATTGCTGGGCAGTGACCAAAAGGAAATCGTCCTGGGCACCGAGAAGGCGGACTTCATCAATGCCATAGGCGGCGATGACGCTGTCGATGGCGGCGCTGGCAATGACGTGATCGATGGCGGCCTGGGCTCCAACTTCCTTGTCGGCGGCGCGGGGCTGGACCAGTTCTTCCTCGATGGCCGCGGTGCTGCCGCCGCCAATACCTGGTCCACCATCACCGACTGGCAGGCCGGCGAGACAATGACGATTTTCGGCTACCAGCCGGGCGTCAGCAGGCTGCTCCGCCTGGCCAGCGACGGCACCGCCGGCTTCAAGGGGGCGACCCTGCATGCCGATCTTGACGGCAATGGCCTGATCGACACCTCGATCACCTGGTCCGGTATCGCCCAGGCGCAACTGCCGGAAGCTCAGTTTGGCGCGGACTACATCTTCTTCGGCTGAGACAGCGGCACCTGCCGCCCATGAAGCTTCAGGCTATACCGGCGCCATGACCTATTTGGACTGGGCCGCTCTGGCGGTCTTTTTCGCCTGCTGGATCGGCTATTCCGCGGTAACCGACCGCGTAGATACGATCCAGCGGCAAAGCGTTATCGCGGCGATGGACGAATATCGTCGGCGCTGGATGCTGGCGCTGCTGGACCGGTCTAACCGCGTCAGCGATACCGCCATCATCGGCAACCTGATGACCAGCACGGGTTTTCTCGCCAATACCTCCATATTCATCCTGGGTGGCCTGGTGGCGTTGCTCGCCTCGCCCGATCTGGGCCGGCGCGTGCTGGCCGCCCTGCCCTGGGCCGAACCGCCGGGCAGCGACGCCGCCTGGGAGATCCGCGTGGTGCTGCTGATGCTGATCTTCGTGCGCGCCTTCTTCGAACTGACCTGGGCGCTGCGGCAGTTCAATTACTGCTCGATCCTCATCGGCGGCATAGGCATGGGCGCCGCATTCACCCCCCAGGCCGAAATCGCCGCCAGGGTGGCCAATCGCGCGGCACGGCATTTCAACACCGGGCTGCGGGCGTATTATTTCGGCCTGGCGGCACTGGCATGGATCATCCATCCTGCGGCGCTGATGGCAGCCAGCCTCTTGGTGCTGCGCGAATTGTATCGGCGCGAATTCAGGAGTGCGGTGCGCGATGCGCTGCGCGAAGGCTAGCAGCAGCAGACTGGCGAATGCCCGGGAGGGCCGCTCAGAACCGCTCCGCCCTTAACACCGCGCAATCGGAGATCGAGACAATGGCGGGTCGGGCCCCCAGCAATTCCTGGTGCGCATCCAGCACCGCATCGGCCACCGCCGCGCTGGTGATGCAAAGGATCAGCACATTATCGAGCACGCCCGACAAATCACCGCTATGGCGTAGCCCGTTGCGGCCACGGCCGCGGGTGACGGGCAGTACCGTCCAGCCCTTGGCGCCCAGCCGATCCAGAAGATCGGTCACCGCCTCGGCCTGCACCGCTTCCACGATGATCTCGATGCGTTTGCGCGCGGTGGTGTCCATCATGTTCCTGCCGCCCAGAGATAGAGGGGAATGCCTATCAGGATATTGAACGGGAAAGTGATGGCGACGGATAGGGTCACATAGATCCCCGCATCGGCTTTTGGCACCGCCATGCGCATGGCCGCCGGCACCGCAATGTAGCTGGCCGAGGCCCCCAGCACGATCAGCAGCGCATGGCCGCCGGCGGAGAGCCCGGTCAGCAGCCCCAGCCCCCAGCCACAGCCCGCGCCAAACAGCGGCATGACCAGCGCGAAGGCGATGAGATTAAACGGCAGCCCGCGGCCCGCCGCGCGCAGCTGCCGCGCCGCCATCAGCCCCATTTCCAGCAAGAACAGGCAGAGCGCACCGGGAAACAGCCCTTCGGCGAAGGGCGCGAGCTGCGCCTTGCCCGCCGGCCCCGCAATCCAGCCAATGGCAAAACTGCCCAGCAGCAGCACGACCGAGCCGCTGAGAAACACCTCCCGTGCCAGGCGCCGGGAGAAAAGCCCCGCGGTGCTGCCACGCGCCAGCAGCAGGGCAGTGATAATGGCCGGCGTTTCCATCGCCGCCAGCACGGCGGGCATGAAGCCCTCATAGGCCACGCCCCGGCTGGCCAGAATACCGGCCGCGGCGGCGAAGGTGACAACAGAGACCGAGCCATAATGCCCCGCCACCGCCGCCGCCGTCTCGCGATCGAGCGAGGATGTGGCACGCAGCGCGGCAAAAGCGGGCAGCGGCAGCAACAGCGACAGCGCCACGCCCGCGGCCAGTGCGGGCCAGAGCCCCTCCGTCGCACCCGGCAGCGAGATGGCGGCGCCACCCTTGAGGCCGATCACCACCATCAGATACAGCGACAATGCCTTGTCCAGCGCATCCGGCACGGCCAGATCGCTGCGCAGCGCGCCGGCGGCGAAGCCCAGCGCGAAGAACAGCACAGGCGGCGGCAAAAGAGCGGCGAAATCCGACATCCCGTGGCAACTAGCCGGGCGGGCGTGGCTTGCAAAGCCACCAGGGCCGCTCGGCAACTCGTCACTTGCTATTGGCGCAACAAACGCCGTTCCATTCATTTCCGCTCCGATACGGAGGACGCCAATGCCGCCGCCATACGGGCACGCCAGGGCCGACCAGGAGATGCTGCTGGATCACACGATCCAGAGCCTGGCAGAGCTATCCAGTGGCGGCTTTGCCGAGCGGATGCGCCTCGATGCTGCGGCCAGGCTACTGTTGACTGTCCATCGGGTTTTGCACCTGCGCGAAGCGGGGATGATAAGCGCACCCGATCCCTGGCCGGTGCAGCGCGGCGAATTGCTGGAGGTGGAGCGGATTTGTGCCGGCTGGAAGCCTTACGAAATAACCGCAAGCGAATTCGTCAGCGACCTGCCACCGGCCGATGTCACCCTGATGATGGAACTCTGCCCGGCATGGGCGGATATTGTGCGGGCCAGCCTGGGAAGTCAGCGCCGATAATGTGCCGGCTCAGACGCCCCGATGCTGGGCGATGATGGATTTCATCCGGGCAATGGCAGCCGGCAAACCCTCGAAAACGCTGGTAGAGATGAGAAAATGGCCAATGCTCACCTCGATAATGCCGGGGATGGCGGCAATCGGTCCTACCGTGTCGTAGGTCAGGCCATGGCCAGCATGGCAATTCAGCCCCTCGCGCCCGGCCACCGCCGTGGCGGCAGCAATGCGGGCCAGTTGCGCCGCGCGCTGTTCTAGCGGCCCTTCGGCATAGGTGCCGGTGTGCAATTCAATGGCCTGGGCGCCCAAACGCCTCGCTGCCTCAATGGCTGCCGCATCGGGTTCGATGAACAGGCTGGTCTCAATGCCGGCAGCGTTCAGCCGAGCAATAGCCTCGGCCAGGAAAGGCCCGGCATTGCGGACATCCAAGCCCCCCTCCGTGGTCAATTCAGCGCGCTTTTCCGGCACAATGCAGCAGGCAGGCGGGCGCAGGCGTTCGGCCATGGCGACCATTTCCTCGGTTGCCGCCATTTCGAAGTTCAGCCGGCATTCCACCTCGGCCGAAATGCGCTCCAGGTCATGGTCGCGGATGTGCCGGCGATCCTCGCGCAAATGCACGGTGATGCCATCAGCGCCCGAGGCCATGCACAGCTTCGCCGCCTCCACCGGGCAGGGGAAATGCCCGCCGCGCGCATTGCGCAGCGTGGCGACGTGATCGACGTTGACGGAGAGGCGCATCGGTCTTGGTCCGATCAATGATGGGGCGGCGCAACATCGCCGTGAAACGCCGCACCGGCAACCTTCCTGTGCGCGGCGAGTTGCTGGGCGAGGCGCAAAGCGGCGATCAGTGAAGCCGCACTCGCCACCCCCTGCCCGGCGATATCAAGCGCCGTGCCATGATCGGGGCTGGTGCGGATGATCGACAGGCCGAGGGTGACATTAACGCCGCCATCCATGTCCAGCGTCTTGATCGGGATCAGCGCCTGATCGTGATACATGCAGATCGCGCAATCCATGCGTGGCCTGGCCAGGGCGGTGAACATGGTGTCCGGCGGCATGGGCCCACTCGCATCCACGCCCAATGCCCGCAGCGTGGCGACCGCCGGGGCAATAATCGCCTGATCCTCATGGCCCATCGTGCCGGCCTCGCCCGCATGCGGGTTGAGGCCGGCAATGGCGAGGCGTGGCCTGGCAATGCCGAAATCGCGCACCAAGGCAGCCTGCACAATTTGCGCGGCCTCAACAATCATCACCGGCGTAAGGCGAGCGATGGCCCGGGCCAGCGGTTCATGGATGGTGACCGGCACCACGCGCAATTCAGGGCTGACCAGCATCATCACCGGCGCCGCCGCCTCGGGCGCCAGCGCATGGAGAAATTCGGTATGGCCGGGATGCTTAAAACCCACGCCGGTCAAAACCGATTTCTGGATCGGGTTGGTCACCACCCCCGCCGCGCGGCCGACGAGGCTCAGCGCCACTGCAGCCTCGATGCTGGCGATGACGGCGGGGGCATTGGCAGGGTTCAGCCGGCCCGGCACCGCAGGCTCGGCCAGCTTGCTGTGCAGCACCGGCAGGGCATCGCTAAAGGCGGCCTCAGCCTCCTCCGGCGCCGAAATGCGCACCACCGGGCAGCCCTGAATGGCATCCGCATCGCCGATGAGGAAAAAGCACGGCCCCGCGGCGTGCAGCGCATGCCAAGCGGCGGCGGTGATCTCGGCGGCAATGCCGGCCGGTTCACCCATGGTGAGTGCGAGGGGCTTCACAGGCTGGCAATCCTTTTGGGCGGCTTGGCCGATGGGTGAGCGCATAGCCGGCAAGATGTGCGCATGGCCGGCATATGACCAGGGTGGCGGTGGCGGCATGAGCAATGTCTGCCCGCTGCTGGACTATGACATTCCAACCAACCGGCGGGCCATCTTCAGGGCGCTGGCAGAGCGCGGGAAATCAAACATCCTGCTCAGGCTGAACCTTCCATGCCGCACCCGGGCTCGCAAATTACTGAACTCGTCAAAGCCAGCCTGGCCATTTCGCCGGCCAAAACCGGAAGCCCCCACACCGCCAAAAGGCAAGGCATGGAAGGCGGCGTAATCCACCGCCCGGCCACAGACCAGCGCGCCGCTGCGGGTACCGGCCGCCACCGCAGCCTCCTCGGCCGGCGTAGCGCCGAAGAGGTAGACCGCCAAAGGCCGATCAATGCTGGCGATGGCGCTGGCCAGATCAGGCCATTCGCGCAGCGCCAGAACCGGACCAAAAATCTCCTCGCGGTGCAGCGCATGCCCCGCCGGCGCGGTGGCGAGAGAAAGGCCGCCCAGCGCAGTCAGCGCCGCACCCTCGCACAAAGCCGCCAGCCGGGCGGGGTTGATCGTATCGGTCTCCAGCGCGCCAATACCACTCACCCGGGCGGCGGCAATGAAATCGGCCACGCTATGGCCGAGCAGAAACACCGTATCCGGCGCCACGCAGGTCTGCCCGGCATTGATCGCCTTAGCACTCAGAATATCCTTCGCCGCGCGCAAAATATCCGCTCCCGGCAGCACAATGGCCGGGCATTTGCCACCGAGTTCCAGCGTGACCGGGGTGAGGTTGGCGGCCGCCGCCTGCATCACCCGCCGGCCCGTCGCAGTGCCGCCGGTGAAGACCAGATGGTCCCAGGGTTGGGCGGCGAAATGTTGCGATACCGCCACATCGCCCAGAACGCAGCGCGCAACGTCATCGCCCAGCGCCGCGGCCAAAATCTCACCGATCAGCACAGCGCAGCGCGGCGCGGTCTCGGAGGGTTTCACCACCACGCGATTGCCGGCGGCAATGGCATCGACCAGTGGCATCAGCGCCAATTGGAGGGGATAATTCCACGGCGCCATAATGCCGATCACCCCCTTGGGCTGCGGCTCAATCGCCGCCGAGACCGGCCAGAAGGGATAGGGCGTGGCCTGCCGGCGCGGCCGGGCCCAGCGGCGCAGATGCCGCCTGGCATGGGCGCAGGCATCGGCCACCAGCAGCACATCGGCCAGCAGCGTGTCCATTTCCGATCTGCGGCCGAAATCGGCATGGGCAGCGGCGACGGCATCGGCGGCGCGGCGCAGCATCTCTGCCCGCAGCGCCGCGAGCAAGCTGCGACGTTGCTCCACCGGCAGGGGCCCGAGCGGGCGAAGGGCAGACAGGGCTTCGGCAGGACTCATGACGACAGGGCTCATGACGACAGGGCTTTCGCGGCCGCCTCGCCACTGCGGATAGCAGCGTCGATGGTGGCGGGCAGATCCGGCCAGATCCAGTCGCCAGCCAGGGCCAGATTGACCAGGGGCAGGCGCGGCGGCGTGAGGACGGGGCCGGGATTGTGCCGGGGCGTGGCGCGGCGCTCCTTCACCACCCGGCATAAAGGCGACTTGATCGGCCATTCGCCCGGCACGCCGAAGGCTGCAACCGCGCGCAAAATCTCGCCCCAGGCCCGCGGCGCCAAGGTTTCGGCATCCTCCAGCGCCTCAGCATCACCGGCCGAGACGGTGACCGACACGCCCGAGGGCCGCACCAGCACCCATTGGCACAACGCGCCCACGAAACCCAGGAAACGCACTGGCCCCGGCGCGCTCCGGGCAAAATGCAGATTGACGATGGGCGCATGCGCCTCCGGCACCACAAGCCCTGGCAGCAGCCGGGCCGATTCCCAGGGCGGCGTGGCCAGCAG
>Ga0114972_10004146_pt1 | contig 10778 bp, 5 predicted proteins | sample M_140807_EF_Meta_FD_87354 | JGI IMG/M metagenome (GOLD analysis project Ga0114972, IMG submission 87354) | Freshwater microbial communities from Lake Montjoie, Canada to study carbon cycling - M_140807_EF_MetaG | ecosystem: Environmental > Aquatic > Freshwater > Lake | place: Lake Montjoie... | reverse complement strand
TGGACTATCACTACATGGTCGCTGATCAGCGTCACGCATCCAGGCGGCCTGATGTGCTTGTGTACCAGACACCCGTCCTGACTGAGGACACCACGGTCTCCGGGCCGATCAAGGTCGACTTATGGGTGAAAAGCACCGGGACTGATGCCGACTTTGTCGTGAAGGTGATTGATGTGTTTCCGGGTGACTATCCGGATTTGGATCCCAATCCGACTGGTGTGAGGATGGGAAATTATCAGATGTTGATCAGAGGCGAACCGTTCCGGGCCAAGTTCCGTAACAGCTTCTCCAAACCCGAACCGCTCGAACCGGGAACCCCGACCAAAATCTCTTTCACCATGCCCGATATTTGCCATACCTTTCGTCCGGGACACCGGATCATGGTGCAAGTCCAATCGAGCTGGTTCCCTCTGGTCGATCGCAATCCCCAGAAGTTTTGCGATATCTATTCAGCGACCGAAGCCGACTTCACCAAAGAGACCCAGACCATCCTTCGGGCGCCAGGCCAAGCCAGCGCCGTGACGCTCTGGGTTCGGTAAAAGTTCCGGTTGGGGATTCTTTTATGAATGTTTGGTTTTACCGGTTGGGTATTTGGTGCCGGCCGGGATAAAACAGGAGAGTTAAAGACTTTATAAATTAATTTTATCGAAAATAGAATCTCTAATCCTGAGCCAATTGTATCGTTGATCTATCCCCGGTTTGGTCAGGAATTTGTCAAAACGCGTAGGCAAAACCGGCCTGGCTGACGGTGGGACTGCCTATGTTGTCCAGCGTCCAGTTCCAGCTACCAAAAACACTCACCCGGTCGCCCAGACTCAGTTGGGCGCCCACCCCCACGGTTAGATCCGACGGAAAAAATGGCATATCGGCGGTGTTATAAAACCCTTGAACGAAGGCGGCGAACCTTTTCGTGAACTGTTTTTGAAGTGCCCATTGGGCACCCACATACAGCTCGCTTTTGTCGAGTGTCGCTGGCAGATTTTGCCCAAAAAGCCCCACATTCCATTCAAGTAGCAGATCCCATGGCAAATTGTGATCCACAAGAAGCGAAATTCCAGGTTGAATCCCTGACCGGAATTGTTGCGAAGCCATGTCCGTCGAAAGGAACACCTCAAGCCCCACAATTGGAGCCCATTCCCATTCTTTCTCTCCCCAAAGGTGGATTTTCAGATCAAATACCAATGGGGCGAATCCCTGAAACCCGGGATCGCCTTCCGAGGGCCAAATCACCGAGGGACCGTTACTGAATAGCCGGAATTCCACATTGTCGGTCAACCCAAACCGCAACATAAACGACCAACCCCATGTTTGTGGCTGCCCATTGCCCGCCTGGGAAAACAGGAAAGGCGATGTTTCGATATAGGCCCGCCCCTTGGGGAGCGTAAATGGGCTGTTGGGAAAATTGGCGGTGTCAGGCCCGGGAAAATTGATGTCAGGCGGAGGCGATGGTTCCCTGTTCGTCTCGGGAATCAGGCGATTGATGAGCCTGTAAAGAAAAGTGTCATCCACCCCTTGTGGAGCCGGGGCTTCAAGGTCGGGCGCAAACATAGCGCTTGTCGGAACGGTTCCGGATGAAATGTTAGGGGATGTGACCGCCGAAGGTGTCGCGGCGGGCAAAGGCATCGCTTCCTGGGAATAAACCGGCATGACCAAAAACAGCATAACCAGCGGCAACACTGTTGCCCGAACTGTTCGAATGGTCATCAATCGGTCCCCCAAACCAAAGCATGGGCACACACCTTCCCCCGAAGATGAATTCCCACAATTGGGCCTCTTAACCCACCACACCGTTTGGGGGCAAGACAAAAATCGCTTGGCACGAAAAAGAAAAAGCGAACGGGAACCGCCAAAAGCCTGTCCAAAAAATTCGCAATCCGGATGCCCAAAGATAGACTTCCTATCACAAGCCTTCCTATCTTCCCAGACCAACTCCTATGGATGGGTCCCTCTCCATGCTCTCCGTGTCCTCCGTTATACTCCTTGCGCTGCTTTTTCCGGCCCAAAAACCGGTGGCCGATCCACCCAAAAAACTCCCCATCCCCGAAAAGCTGGTTGTGCTCACCTTTGATGATGCCGCCAAATCCCACTTCACCAAAGCAGGGCCTTTGCTCAAGGAGCTTGGGCATGGGGCGACATTTTTTGTGACGGAGGGTTTCGATTTTCCCACCAACAAAAAAGACTACATGACCTGGGAGGAGATCCAGGCGCTCGACAGGATGGGATTTGAAATCGGCAACCACACGATCGACCATGGCGCCGTCACCGCCCCCGATCTGGCGGGCCGTCTTCGCGCGCTCAACAAAAAATTCGATGAGTACAAGATCTCCAAGCCGGTCAGCTTCGCGTACCCTGGGAACACCATCTCTCCCGAGGCGCTCCCCATTCTCAAGGCCGAGGGGATCCGTTTTGCCAGGCGGGGTGGTTCCCCCGAGTATGCCTATTCCACAGGCGGCGGAGTCGGCTATGAACCGTATCTCGATCATCCCCTATTGATCCCCTCGGCGGGCGATTCGCGCCCCGGGTGGAAGTTGAAGGATTTCGAGAAAGCGATTGAAAAGGCCCATTCCGGTCGAATCGCGGTTCTGCAGTTTCATGGCGTGCCCGACACGGCCCACAACTGGGTCAACACGCCCTACGAAGCTTTCGAGGAGATGATGCGCTGGCTTAAAACCACAGGCCACACGGTGATCGCCATGCGCGATCTGGAAAAGTATATCGACCCCACCATAACCCCGACGGATCCGCAGTTTGTTATGAAGGACCGCCAGGCACGCATCGCTGCGGGCAAGCCCCTTGAAGACATTCGTCCTTCCAAAAGTGGGGAAGATCGCACCGCCTGGGCGTTGAACATGTCCAAGCACCGCTTCACCCCCGCCGAAACCCGCGCGGTCACAGGCCACCGGCAGGATATTCCCCATCCGGACAGAACAGCTTATGATGTCGCGCAACTATCGTGGATTGCCCCCTATCCGGGTGGCCGCCATCCACGCACCGGTTTTCGGGATGGGGCCATTCGTCCCCAGCGCGAAACCAAGCTCAGCTTTTTCGCACCATGGAAGGATGGAGGATATGCCGTTCTGGATCTGCCCGAGGCGATCTGGATCACCCAGAGTGGTGGAAGGACGCTCGAATACCTGGCCCATACGCATGTGAACACCGTTTGGGATCTGAAAAAGATTGAATTACCCAAGCTCGAATGGAAAGCCACCGGAAAGGGATTCGCGATCGAGCGGAAGCTCCCCGATGGGATCGTCTTTCGGGCCAAAGCCATGCCGTGCGGTCCAAGTTCGGCGGAACTGGAGCTTGAAATCACCAATGGGTCGGGGGAGAAGATTCGGGAATCCTCGGCCCAGGTTTGTCTGATGTTGGCCCAACTGGAGGGGTTCCGCGCACAGACCAACGACAACAAGCGATTCGATAATCCCCGGGCTATCGCGGTGGATGCAACGGGCAAGCGATTTGTGCTGCTTGCCTTTGAACATTGCCAACGGGCATGGGGCAATGCTCCCTGTCCGTGTCTGCATAGCGACCCCGCCTTTGGGGAGATTTCACCAGGTGAGACCAAAACTCTTCGAGGCTACATCGGCTTTGGGGAAGACGCCAAAGTGCTGGAAGAGGAGGCCTCCCAGGTGCTGGGGAAAGCGAAACCATAGGGGGAGATAATTCGTTTTGTTTTTGTATTGTTCGGACGCTTCCCCTTCCCGCCGATTCGCCAATTGGCTTTGAAGGATTTCATTGTGCAATCGCCCTGCCTCAGGGCTTCCGTTGAGGATTTTTTGAAAATTTGATTTTTCGATAAAATTTTCTAGAAGTATTTTACTCCAAAAAAGTACAGGGACATGTTCAATTTTTTGAAGGGACGCACCTTTGGATTTTTGGTAAAAGTCGGCCGCGGCTTTCCCCTTATGAACGAGGAGAACACATGTTGAAATTCATGAATTTTCTAATCGGGCTTGCTTCTTTAGTTTTTTGTAGTGCAACAGGATTTGCTCAAGGCAATGTTTAGTTTCCTTTCCCAAACATTAGTGGAAATATCTCTGCAGGTAATGATTTGCCAGGTGTGTTTCCATTCTATTCCCCAATTCCATCATATTAAACAATTGGAAAAATAAGTTATGCTACAAGTCCATCATGCACTTTATCAGCGGTAACCTTGAAATATGGAAAGAAGAAGGCTGATGGAACATACTCATTATTTACATCCGCTGGAAACTACCCTTCGGTGTTTAATGCAAGTTTCGGAAATAATGCTAGCGAATCAAATGCTAATATTTTAGTTTTTGATTATTCACACCCTAATAGTGTTGGGTTTAACTTTGGCGCTTATCCTATTCAAACCGGTGAAAATTATGCAGTTGAGGTAGAATTGACTTTGATTGTCCCCGTTACCGGTAGCATGATTCCTGCAACGGTAAAAACATCAAAGTTTTTTAATAAATAATATTATATTGATATGTTAGGAGCTAGAAATGCCACGGAAAGGCCTTACACTGCTTGAACTTTTGGTTGTTCTTGGAATTGTTGGGGTTCTGATAAGCATAACTGTGGTTGCTGTTGCGGCCGCCAGGCAGGCTTACCTTTCCCTTCAATGCAAGAACAATCAGAAGCAAATCATGGTGGGGCTCTTAAGCCACCTTCAGCAAAACCAAAAGTTGGTGGAAAACAATCTTGGAGTGCCGCAAGTCAATATTTTTCCCTATATTTTAAACCAAATGGGTAGAATTGGCCCAAAGGCAATTATAGAAAAGAAAAATGGTGTCGATACATTCATCAATTATGAGGGTGACAGAATTCCCGAATTTATGTGCCCTTCGGATTTTACTACAGTGCTTGAGAGCAAGTTTGACGGGAGAATAGATGTTTATGGAAATAAGGTGATCAGCGATAGCTATTTGTTTTCATCTTCTTATTGCGGTAACGGATTTGTTTTTTTAGCAAATAATCGTTTTCCCCAATCGATTTCTGATGGGATGTCCAATACGATCGCTTTTTGTGAAACTTATAGCAAAACGGGCGGTGAAGGCAGCATAGTATTTAGTTACAATCAGTTGCCTTTTCGAAGCAATTCCGGTGGTTCCTATGGAAGTAGCCGCCCCGCCATTTTTGCCAATCGAACTTATGATGACATACTTCCTGCCAGGGATCCCGCAACCCGGCAAACGGTCGCAAGCCAGCGGGGAGTGACCTTCCAGGTTCGTCCACCCTTCATGGAATCCAACCATCATTACCCCATATCTAATCATTCCGGCGGGATGAATACGGCATTTCTTGATGGATCGGTCCGGTGGTTGTCTTCCGATTTGGGAGAAACACCTTTCTGGGCCCTGGTTACGCCCGACTGGAATGATTAATGCGCAGGGCGTGTTTAGGTTCTTCGATATGTAAACTTCGTTCAGTCAATTGCAGGCTGTTTTCACCGTAAAAAAGGCCCTGAAGGAAACATCCCAGGTGATGGGGAAAGCAAATCCGTAGGGAGCCGCTTTTCCTTGGTTTTTGTATTGTTGGGACGCTTCCCGCCGATTCGCCAAATGGGTTATCGCATGGAGTGGGTTTATCTTTTTTGGCGGGATTTTTCCGGACAAACCCGGGGAATACCGGGCTTCTGAACGGGCGGGGTTGGGGGGGGCTCTCGGGGCAACGCCTTGAGCCTCTTCCGGGAAGGGAATTTCGGACGAGTTATTGGTCTGGCTGGAGTTCCCTCGTCAATAGACACCATTTGAAGCGATAAGAATCTGTTAAAAGATTTTCAAACATTTGGATGTTTTTTGCTAATTCGTTTTCTAATTCCATTTTACTGTAAATGCAAATGGATTTTTTGTGACTCTTAAAAATATTCGCCTGTTTTAAAGATAGTTTTTCTAAGCCAAATAAAAATAAGTAAGCATTTTTATGATTGGCAAGGTTTTCGGTTGCCGGATCAGTAAGAGTCTTCACATTTCTCAAAAACAAAGTTCCCCGGATTTTTGCAATATTCCTGAATTGATTGTCGGAAAGGGTTTCGACTCCCCCCAGGCTAATGGGGCCAATTTTTTTGGACAGAATTTCGCATTGCCTTTCCGTTAGGTTGGTCAGGCCATCCAGAATCAGCAACCCGGGGAATTTGGTGTACTCGATCAATTCGTTGTCCGTTAAATATTTACGGTCGCCAAGATCAATCAATTTGTCGTTTGACAAGACCAAGTATTTGGCATAGTAAATATCAAAAGTATCAGTAGCAATTTTAAATAAATCTGAATTTGCAATAGTGGAATCTTTGCTAAAGGAACCGCTAGAAACAGAAGCGCCGAATAGTGTTATGAGTGAAAACGAAAAAATTGCAATCGGAGGTGCGGACCATTTGGTTCTCATGACTAGCGCCCCAGCTGGTGATCTAAAATTTTGAAGTCGCTTGACACCTCCACCAACCCATGAGTGCCCAGTTGCCGAGATTCAATATCATAAAATATCCACCATGAGTTATTGTCCCTCTTCTCGATCATGGTAATCTTTACCCGTCTTTCCGGAGCATTTCTGAAATAGCATATTTCCTTCATGGCACATTTTACCGCTTTTTCAGAATCACTAAGGGGCAGGCAAGAGGCTGTAAAAACGGATATTGTTGCTATGAAAAACAGAATTTTTGGATTGGAAAAAAGGGAATATAACCATTCGGGGTTGTCCGAGTAGTCAATAATGCCCCATTAGGGATTTTGACCCCGGAAACATGCATTCCGGGACGGGGATTGGACGAGAGGATGGCCGAATTGTCCATGGACGCGGACTCATTAGGGGGTCTTTTGCTTAATCCTGACTTGTTTTGAAGGTTGAGTAAAGAGGAATTTTTCCAACCCTCCTTCCCGCTTCTGGGGTTTCCCATGTCGGTAATCATCACCACGCAAATCGCATGGCATGTTCGGCCCCGGGGAGGCAAACAGCCTGTGGGTGGATAACAAAAAAGGCCCTGGAGGAAATCCTCCAAGGCCTTGGGTGAATCAAAAATCCAAATCTCAAAATACCTTTAGGCGAGCAGCTTGCTCACCCGTTGTTCACAACCTACCGCAAGGCATGGAAAAGATCGGGTAACGGGTATTTCCGCTTTTGCGCATTCTCCCGCATTAGGGTCAAATAGGGGATGAGCTGTTCCCATTCAGCATCCGTTACATCGCCCAGATACGAGTTCTTTGGGGGTTTCATTCCCCAAGATGATCCACCCTGTACATAAGTCAATAAAAGGCTCCAAGCGCCCTCTTCTCCAACCCTCCGGCCCAAAGTCTGCAAAAAAAAATCCCCAACTATTTTTCAAAGCGTTTTCGCCCTTCATTCTCCTTTTCAATCCCCCAAAAAACAAGCTGTTTTCGCATCATTACCACCCCCATTTCTACTCGATGTTGTCGATGAAGTTTTATTCGTGTCTAAATCAGGCGCTTGACCAAACGTTTCCTTCTCTTTAATCTGAACCCAGCATCTCCCCATGCCCTGACCTCGGAGCCCCCATGTCTTCCCGAGTTGTTTTCTTTGTTCGTTGGTTTCGGAAGTTTTATCGTCCCGTTTCCCAGATCTTCAAGCGTCCTCCGCTTGCCCTGGAATCATTGGAAACGAGGCTTGTCCCGGATGGCCAGGGGTTCTCGCAACTTCTGCCCCAATGGAACGGGAATAACTGGCTCAATCCTCCGGCATCCGTTGCGCCTCTTGTTTCCAGCACCGTTCTTGTTCCCCTTGTGGCTCCTTCGGTTCCCTCCTCCGGCCCGGGAACTGTGCCTTCCGCCTTTTCCAATTTCAACTTTCCAACCACTCTTCCCGCTGCCACCGTAACCCCCACCCTGGCCACATCCGTTCTTGCCGGGAATTACCAACGCCATTACACACTCAACGCCCAAACTCCTGCTACTTCTTCCACACCTTCGGGGCAGGTTTTCCTGGATGTCCAAATCGTATCTGCCATCCAATTCGGTGCTACTTCCGTCACCGAATCCGGATCATTGACGGTTTCCCAAACCGTCCTGCAAAACGGAACCCTGATCAGCCAAATCGTGGCATCCGTGATCCCGTTTTCCCAAACGGTCCCCGAGGATACCAATGGCCTTCACTATTTCGGACTCGACTCAGGCGATGGCGCACCGGGGTATACCGCTTCGAGCCTTCTGAATTCCCAGACCTCCTGGGATCAACTCTCCTGGTCCGATTCCGCTGCCTTTTTGACAACTGGATCCTGGACCTATTCTGATAACACCACTCTTGGTCTTTCGTCCATCGATCAATCCTCCCTCTCCTACACCTCGAACACCAACACCCTTTCCGACGGGACCAAGGTTTTCACCGATACCACTTCCACCTCGTGGCAGTCCCAATTCACCCTTTCCGATCAACCCGCCAATATCCCCACAATCCTCCTCACCCAAAACACCGTTCTTCCGGCAGTCCTTGGCCCAGTCGCCAATACCCATCTCTATCTTCAATCCCGAGATGCCGGAACTTCCCAGGAAACCCTCATCGAAACCACCCCCGCAGCCGGGTCCCCCAATTCCGGATCCACAGTATCGATCGCCTCGTCCTATTCGGGTGCCGAATCGCTGCGGTATTTCAATCAGGATTCTGTTACAGCCGCCATCACCCCCCAACCCGCCGATCCTGTCCTAAACACCCCAGTCCAGCCTTTTTCCGGATACGCAACCATCTCCTGGCTGATGGATACCCAAACCTCCGGAACCTATTCAGGCTCCACCCAGGGGAACTTTACCCTGGCAACGCCCACCACCCCCATTGGAACCCTGACCTACCAGGACATTCGCCACGATACCACGACCACCGATACCCTCAACCTCTCCGAGGAGATTTACCTCACTGATAACGATACCCAATTCTTTGAGCAGACCACTCTCCAGCAATCCCTGACCCAGCCTCTATTGGAAGATTCGACCCTTACCCAAACCCTGGGCTATGACCTCCCCCTGATTGTGGGTCCCGTCATCGATTCCCAAATCGTCTCCAACACGCTTGCGTATTCCTATTCCGCCTCGCAAGGCGCCATCCAGTCCAGCATCACTGACCAATTCCATCTCCGCTCCAACACTGCCGCAACCTCAGCCACCACGACTAAAACTGCCACTCCGGCAAGTTACCTGACCCTGTCAGGCTATTCCAGCGCCTCCGGATCCGATCAGAGTCAGGGGACAGTCTCCGGAACCTATGACCTGATCCACGACACCCAAACAGTCAACGACCAACTTACCTACCAATCCCATTGGGTTTCCCTGGATTTTGGCACTCTGGGCTACAACGAATACGGAACCATCCCCGTAGCCCTCCGAAGTTCCGATTTCTCCCAATCCCAAACCGATTCCAGCGGTAACTCCACCCAACAGGGCGGGTTTGATGCCACGGGAAAGCAAATCTCCGGAATCAGCCAAAGCCACGATCAATCAACGACTACCATCCCCCAGTTCTGGTCCTGGAGCCAGGTCTCCGGGGTCAACCAGCCGACCCTGACGGAATATCAGGCAGGTGGAGGCCAGGAAGTATTCACATCCAACAGCAATCTTGCTTTTGCCTCCGATGGTAAGGCTACCGGGACATTCAACCTATCCCTGGTCTCAGGCGTAGCCAGCACTATCACCAGCGCTCTGATAGGTACCCTCTATCTGGACCCGGTTACTGGGAATGTTTCGGGGGGATTTGATCCCACACTTGGAACCTCCCCCACCAATAATCCCCCTCTCGATTCGCTCACCTTCAACGATCAGACCCAATCCCTGATCCAGGCGGGTACGGTGTTCCAAACCCAATTTGCCTGGGCCTCGGATGTTCCCACCGGCACAGTCCTTTTGGGCCAATCGGCCCAGATCACCAGCAACTCGTTGGATAACCGAGCCTTTGTATCCAACCATGGCAAGGACCATGCCCAATACGATGCAAACGATGGGGGCCAAATTCGAATCAATGACCAGATCATGAGCACGATTGCCGGAGATCTGGTAACCACCACCGCCTCGACGGCAACCTCCATCAACTGTGCCGGGCAATCGCAACTGATTGCCGATGGGAAACTGGATGCCGCCGAGACAGGCCAAACAGGGGATTACCACCTGGAAGATCGGACCCGCTACCGGATCCAAGATACCGAATCGATTCAGTCCCTTTGGTCAAACGATGCCTGGACCGAAACAGGGCACAACTTCACAGTCGACCATGAGGCGCATGATGCCTGGGTGTACAACCAAACGGTCAACCTCCCAAAAAATTCCGATACGATCATCACCAATAACCCCGATGGGTCCACCACTTCCCAGATTATCCGACTGGGACAGGATCAATCGACGGTAACCTCAGGCGGAGGATACGATTACCACCTGACTCAATCGGGAACGCCTACGGATTTTGTGTTTTCGCTCAATCACACCAGCCAATCGCAATCTGGTAAGCACGACACAGGAACCTGGCAGGCAGCGGATGGATCCAGCGGCGCGACTTATGACAATCTGGGAAGTGAAACAAAGAACTCCCGGGCCAACCTTTCCGGACGAGTCCAAAACGGTTCGGTCTATTACACCGGGATCGATGTTTACCAGACCAGAAACACCAGCACCAACAATACGGGATCAGGCTTTGCTCTGGGTTCAACAACCAGTTCGCACACGGTAGGCTCGACCCAGACAACGGAATCCCGGGGAGGCAATTCGGGATCGTGGTACGGCAGCAAGCTGGAATCAGGCAACAGCACCACCAATTACACGACGGTTTCGGGGACAATGGGCCAGCCTTTTTCAGGTATGACCCAAACCGGATTTTACACGACGACGCAG
>Ga0114972_10004144_pt1 | contig 10784 bp, 4 predicted proteins | sample M_140807_EF_Meta_FD_87354 | JGI IMG/M metagenome (GOLD analysis project Ga0114972, IMG submission 87354) | Freshwater microbial communities from Lake Montjoie, Canada to study carbon cycling - M_140807_EF_MetaG | ecosystem: Environmental > Aquatic > Freshwater > Lake | place: Lake Montjoie... | reverse complement strand
CCAGGGGGGCTCCTGGCAGATGGAGCTCTATGGTCGTAGATCCGAAACTGACACGTGAGGGTTCCGTATTGATGCTGACCAAACCGGCGGTCGAAAGATTTGCGAGTTGGCTGATGGTTTTTGCGGCGTTCTTTTCGGCAGGGTGTTATCGGCGTTGGCCTTGGTTTGTATTGTTTGTCGCGGTTATTTGCTGGATAGGTTCTTTCTGGCTTGTCGCTGATTTTTCTGTTTGGTGCCAACAAGTTTTTGTAGGGTTGGCATTCGGGGGAATTTTATACCGTCTGTATCAAATCATTCGTCCGTCGGCGATGATCAATTCTCAAAGCATTCGCTCGGACCGTTCTAGCACTTGGGATCCCAAAGGGGAATCCAAGGGGATCGGGCCAAACATGGTTCTACCATTGTTTTTTTATCCAATCGGTTTGGTCTCTCTGCTGCTTGCTCATTCGGGCCATGGGTATTCACAGGATCCCCTGGATGAGATAGCCAAGGTCTTCGATATATTGATTCCCATTACGGACCAAGGAGAGCTCTCCGGAACAACCATCTACGTTCCGGACGAACTATTCAAACTCGTTGAGCAGGAGGATCGTGAACGCCGTCAGAGAGACTCCCTTGCGTTATTCGGTTCGAGCAAGCACTATCTGCGTTTGGACAGCCGTTCGTTAGGATTTGGAAACGCCGATCAGCCATTGACGAGCAATTATGAGATATGGATCAGCGACGCAGCCGTCGGCAGAGCTGTTCGAATTCCGTTTCCTGCCGAGTCGCTCAAACTAAGTCGCTTTAGCATCGACGGAGTAGAAGTTCTATCCGGGCGATTTAGCAAGTCGGATACGGAGCTGGTTTGGTTCCCTGATCGCCCTGGTCGCCGCTCGGTCCAGATCGAGTCTCAGGTCCGGTTGCGAAGCATCGATGGGCTGCCTAATGGAAATCCCGTGGGGACGATTTTATCAAGCAACAACGTTTCGTCAGCCGGTGGCCTTGCAGGGGAAAAAAATCCGAACAAGGCTTGGGCCATCGACACCGAGGTCGTGCCGGTAGGGAATGCAGTCCTTGAAATCGAAACCGATGGAGCTTGGATGGTGAACGTATCGGCATTCGGACGATCTTCGAATCCCTCGATGGGTAGGAGCGTCGTTCAACTTGGGAATAAGAATCGAATCGAGGGATTCTTTCAACCTCCATTGTCCCGGGGAAATCGTTCCCCATTGCTTGCCATGCCCAGCGATCCTTCCCCGTCTGGCCCAGATGTCCCCACGATGAATACAGAACTTTTTCTCGATAGCGATCAACTTGTGGCCAGGACGGTCATTGAATATCCTGGAGTTTCTTCCATAGCTGGCGACATCGAAATCGAAGCCGATTCGCAATGGCTGCCGATCGGCATTCACTGGGGCGATGCAACCTTGTTCGACGTCCGAACAGGTAGCACACTCGACCGTCGCCGTTATGCGGTTCGATTGAATCCGATATATTTAGAAGAACAGCAGACCGGCGGTCAAGCCAATGCGAAGCGATCGATCGTAACGACCTGGGTGCCCGTTGGCGATGCATCGCTTCGGAGCATACTCTTTGCCGAGTGCCGTGATCGGCGAGTCCGTCAAGGTGTTTTTCGCTACGCGCGCAGCCCTGGATCTCTCTGGACGCTCGATGGGGTCAGTAGCTGGATACCCGCGATCAACGCAAAAGAGCGGCTCGACTGGCCGGACCTAAAAGAACCTCCGTTGACAACCAACCTTCGGATTCCTTTGAGCAGCGGTTTTGGGGTTTTGCGGCGACAAACACTCGCCTCGTCCCAGCAACTCTTTGCAACCCACAAGATCCATCTAACCTCGGATCGCGCTCGGGTAATGACGACGATCAAACTCAACAGTCCCGTTGGAAATAAAACGCAACTGACTTTTGATATCCCAAAGGGTTACCGAGTGGATCGAGTACTAACTCAAAGCGGTTCGCTAGAGTTTCTCTCTTGGGATCAGGAGCCCAAAAGCTTCTTGCAGATCCTAATCGACCGCCAGGTGGAATCGGTCAGCGAGTTTGTCATTGAGTATTCACTACCACTGTCTATTGCACACAGTAGTGCATTTGAATTTCTATTGCCCGAACTCAAAGCCTCCGTCGGCTGGGCAAGCCCACCAACCTTCCTGTTATCCGCCGACCCCAGTTGGATCGTCGATGGAGCGAAAACCGAATTAGCGAATATATCATGGATCCAGGGTGGCGGACCAGAGAGAATGCTCGCTCAGGGAAGTATGGAACTACTCAGTCGCAACCCTATTACACTGAAAAAATGTCCATCTGACTGGAGCGGGGTACTGGTGGTGCGATTGCCCGAGGAATCCTCCGGGGCTGGTATGCAAATCTACGGACTACGACCGGACGCATCCAACGAACCATGGCATGGAATTGAACTATCGATACCAAGAGAATCGATGGCCTCATGGTCGAGCAAGAACCCCACCCAGGAATACACCGATCTGAGATGGAACCATCGAATCATCTCGATTGATCCGTTGGTTTCCAATCCGGAAGACCAAACCCGACGGCCGTATGACTTTCTTATCGATCTAGCACCCGAGCTTGGGGTTGCTGTGGATCTTAAAGCAGTTGAGCAGATCGAGATCAACGGCCGAAAACCGAAAGATGTTTTGATCGCTATTCCAAAGTCAAACGGGCTTGCGATGAATGTCGCACAGCTCCTAGGAATCTCCGCAAGTATGGATTCGCTAGTTCGAAAGACTCTAGGTTTTAATGAAGATCAGTGGCTCATAGGTACATTGAGCCGTCAGCCGGATACTCAACTCAGAGGGGATGCCAAGCTGGCCGACGGGTATCAACAAGTTTTTGCAAGGCACCAGCAGAAAGCCAATGGATCGATTCAGTCGGAATTCTGGATACGGCGTCAACCTGGACTTAGTTCTCAGGGTTCGCTACAGTGGATAGTTCCTGTTGATTGGAAGTGTGGATTGGCGTTGGTCAACGGTCATTATTATCCATTTCGACAGGATGGTTCGAACCTCGAGGTGTACTATCCGCCCATAGATACAATCGCGCAGGTAGAGCTAAGGTTTGCAAGCGTAGCGAGTGTTCCCTTGTTGTTCGAGAGCGTTCAGCCGCCTTACCTAGAAAGCTCGTTGCCCAAGGGATCAGTCGTATCTCTTTTGAAGTCAGCGTCGCTGAGCGATCAGCAAGCAAGCGTCCAGATCGAATTTGACGCTTGGACTAGCACGCTCCGAAACAACCTGAAGAGGGATGATGGGAGCGAGGCGTGGAGGTACTGCGCTGGGCGTTTCGCAGAGATGCTTTGGGCTGCTGCCTCGGCTTCCCAACCGTCGGTTGCATCGTTATCCTCGGAGGATTTTGAAGCAGGGGTACAGACTCTCTCCGAACTACCTTGGACTAGCCCTGCTGAATATCGCCATTTTTTGGATTCGAAGATTCGATCCGATCTGCACGACCACGACACAGATTTGAACAACCTTGCCAAGGAACATACGAGTCCGATCGCCGGAAGCGGATCGTTCAAACCTGTGACCAGTGAGCTTATGGTTCAATGCTTCTTGCCATTGCTGGTGTTTATCGGCTTGTCATGGCTCTGGCAACGCAATCAGGGATGGTTGCACCATCGCACTTGGTGGCAACTGCTGAGTCTTGCACTAGCATGGTGGTTGCTTACAGGCGATTTGCTGCTGCCGAGCTTAGCGGCCTTATTGGCCGCGGCTTTGGCGATGGATACCTACTGGATGATTACCGCGCAGTTTCGACAAACCGGGATTCGCGTACCACGGTGACCTTGATCTCGCCAGGATAAGTCAATTGCTCCTCAAAGGCTTTGGCGATATCCCGGCAGATTTTTGCAGCGGTTGCGTCGTCGGTTTCCTTGGAGCTGACGATCACTCTGAGCTCTCGACCGGCTTGAATCGCAAAGGCTTGTTCGACCCCTTGGAATCCCTTAGCGATCGTCTCGAGTTCTTCCATCCGCTTGACGTACCTCTCGAGCGACTCGCGTCGAGCGCCAGGCCGAGAAGCGCTGCAAGCATCGGCGGTAGCCACAAGGAGTGTATAAGGGAACTCGGTGGTCAATTGGTCGTGGTGACCGAGTGCTGCATGAACGACATGTTCATTTTCGCCGGATCGCTTGAGCAGATCCGCACCGATTTTGGGGTGACCTCCCTCGAGCTCATGGTCGGCGGCCTTTCCGATGTCGTGCAAGAGTCCGCAACGGCGGGCAACAGTCCCGTTCAAACCGACCATTTCGGCCATCATCCCGGAGAGGAACGCGACCTCGATCGAGTGGCGTAGGACGTTCTGAGAATAGCTCGTGCGGAAATGCAAGCGGCCTAGCATTTCAATAACACGGTCGCTCAATCCCAGCAGATTGACCTCTTGTGCTGCCTCTTCTCCTTTCCTGCGGATAAAGGCGTCCATCTCCTTTTCCGTCGCAGCGATGACCTCTTCGATACGTGTCGGATGGATCCGTCCATCGGCTACCAGTTTTGCCATCGATTGCCTTGCGATCTCGCGTCGGACTGGATCGAATCCACTGACGATCACCACTCCAGGGGTATCGTCGATAATCAGATCGCAACCCGAAGCTTTTTCAAAGGCTCGGATGTTACGTCCCTCCCTGCCGATGATACGGCCTTTCATTTCGTCGTTGGGAATGTCGATGGAAGTCGTGGTGCTCTCAGAGGTTTGTGCCGAAGCATACCGCTGCATGGCCGTCAGCAAGATATCCTGAGCTTTTTGTTGAGCGATCTCGGAAACCTTTTTCTCGTGTTTGAGAATTACCGATCCGATTTCACCCTGCAGTTCCTTTTCCATCAGATCCATCAGCTGTCGCTTGGCCTCCTCCTTGGAAAGCCCGGTGACGCGTTGCAAATCCGCTTGTGCCTGGGTGATTAGCTTGCCGTACTGATCCGATTTCTTGCCCACATCGTCGAGTTTTTCAGCCAGCTTTCGTTGATTGGATTCGACGAACTTCTCCTGCTTCTTCAAGTCCTCGTTGGATTGTTTGAGCGACTGCTCTTTCGAGAGGATTTGGTTTTCGCGTTCCCGCAGTTCGTCTCGTTGCTTTTTCAAGTCGGTTTCGAACTGATTTTGAAACGTGAGGAGCTTTTCTTTTTGTTCGAGCTCGGATTTCTTGAAGAGGTTCTCGGCATCAAGCTGAGCTTGTTCTAGCAACCGTTTGGCTTGCGTTTTAGAGTCTTGTCCAAGCAGTTTCTGGACCACTGCCGTCCCGATCGCACCGATGATTAGGCCAAGGATAGCGAGCAGTACGGAATTGTTGCTAGTTGTGCCGGTAGATTGGCTGAGAAATAGAACTGAAGAGGATAGATTGGTTGTCACGCGAGGAGATCTTTCTGATTAAAAGCGAAAAACGTCGCGCTGGATGCGACGCGTTCCGATTCCTTCGCTAGACGATCTTCCCTGACGGCGGACTTTAGGCTTCAGACAGGTCTGTGTCTCGCCCGTTGACAGTGCAGTAATTATGCAGCGCTGGGCGCAATTCCAGATGCAGAGCGTTTCCGGTCAAGGAAGCGGCTGAACTGTTCAAAGCATGGAGTCGGGCCCGCACGTGCTCAGTCTCATCGACGTCAGGACGCAACGGCGCTGCACTCTGGGTGTCAGCGACGACATCATGGTCGGAAGATTCACGATCCGGGGTTTGGAACAAGTAGGATGGCAAGGCAACGCTTGACCGAGGGCCAAACGCCAACCAAGTTATCCAGCCAAGTACCAGGATCGCAAGGATCAGGACAGGAACGAGCAGGGCCATAGGGAAATCATCTTAGCGATTCGGACGGGACCCGTCCCTCCCGGTTTGCAAGAGGGAAACTCCGGATCGAGTCCGGAGCCATTGTATCAGATCAGATCCTCTGCCGAAATAAGGCAGAGATCTTTTGGGAGAACTAACGTAGGATTCCCTTCTGGGTTTGCTAGCGGATCCGGCAAATTCGATTTCTTTTATTCACTTTTGACCCTTGTCGCGACCCTTCGGATCGCCTCGCAGGCCTGATCGATTTGATCGCTCGATACGTCCAAATGAGTCACCATTCGAATGGAAATCGGACTGAATGCCATTGTTTTCACTCCGTATTTCTCAAGCTCTACGGCGAACTCATGGGCTGTGCCCCACATCGGGCCGATGTGGAAAATCAAAATGTTGGTTTCCGGTTCGCCACCCATGACTTTCAAGAAATCGAATTCGCCAACGGCTAGCGCAAGCCTTTTTGCATGCGTGTGGTCCATGGCTAAACGCTCTACATGGTGGTCCAGAGCGTACATGGCTGCCGAAGCGACCACCCCTACCTGTCGCATCCCACCCCCAAACAATTTCCGAGCCCGCCGAGCTTTGGCCACAAACTCCTTGGTCCCTGCCAAGCAGGATCCCAACGGGGCACCGAGACCTTTGCTGAAGCAAACACTCACCGAGTCAAACGGTTCCGACAACTCCTTCAGACTGAGCCCTGTTGCTACCGAAGCATTGAACAACCTGGCACCATCTAAATGCGTCTGCAACCCAGAATCGTGCGCCCAGTGGCATGCCCGAACCACCTCGGCCTGCGGTTGCACTTTTCCGCTACCCCTGTTGTGGGTGTTCTCCATGCACAGGAGTCGCGTATGGACCATGTGCTCGTTGTGCGGACGTATGGACCCTGAGAGATCTTCGAGGGTCAAGACCCCTTGTTTTCCCTGAATCGTCTTTGCAACCAGTCCGCTCAACTGGGCGAATGCCCCCTGCTCGTAATTGTAGATATGGCAATCGCTGTCGCAGAGAAACTCATCTCCCGGCTTGCAGTGAATCCTCAGCGCGATCTGGTTGGTCATCGTCCCGCTGGGCATGAAAATCGCAGCCTCCTTGCCAAGAATCTCCGCTGTCCGGCACTGGAGAGCGTCGAGGGTCGGATCCACATCGATGACGTCGTCTCCAACCTCCGCGCGATACATCGCCTCCCGCATCCCTGTGGTCGGACGTGTCACCGTGTCGCTTCGCAAATCGATCATGCTGACTGTTCCTATCTCAAATAAACCAACACCTATCTCGAAAGCCCAGCCGACACCCTGGCTTTTCTTTTTGGACTAAAAAACTCTCGAAAAAGACGGCTAAATTGCCATGAATTTCGACCCGATCGTCCGAATACGACACCCGAGTCAGTCATGAACTGTTTACTATAAGTGTCCTCGAAATCTGTTGAAAATAGCGTTTCGCTCTTGATTGACAAGTATTCAGCCCTAGATCGAAAAAACAAAGGAGCCCTTCTCGTGACCAATCCCGCAATCTCCTCCCTAGTTCAGACAGGAACCAAACTTTATCTCGATTCAATCGATCCGGATCTCGTCAAACAAAACCTTGCTTGGGGTGCCGTAGGGGCCACTAGCAATCCCATCATCATTTCCAACCTAATTCGTACCGGACGATTCGATTCGATGATCGGCGAGCTGGTAGCACAAGGTCTCGATGACGATACCCTCTGCTGGAAACTCACCGATGCGCTTGTCTCTCAAGCCCAAAAAGAATTCTTGCCATGTTGGGAAAAATCCAATGGCAATACCGGTTGGGTCAGCTTCGAACTCGATCCACTCCTGGAAGACCCCGCAGCGAATTTGCCACACGCCGAGCGGGTCGAACGATACGTCGAACTCGGAAAGAAATGGTCGGCCAATCACGCCAATCGTATGATCAAGGTACCTGCAACACCCGCTGGTCTCGATGCCGTTGGACCCCTGGCCGCTCACGGTGTCACACTAAATGTTACGCTGATCTTCACAACCCGTCAGTATCGCATCGCCCGCGACAATGTTTGGGCTGGTGCCAAGCAACGTGCCTCGCTGGACCACTTTAAGAGCGTCTACAGCATCTTCGTTTCGCGAGTCGATCAGTACACGGGCGAAAACTGCAAGGGGCTGTCGAGCCCTGCACAAGGTCTCTACGGAATCCTGAATGCCAAGCGTATTTGGAAAGAGAACCAAGAATTTTGGGCCGCTAACCCCACTCCTCTGCAACAAGAGATCATCTTCGCAAGCACCGGGACCAAAAGCGCGGCCGATGCTCCCTGGAAATACGTCTCGGCCCTAGCAGGATCTGACATTCAAACCAATCCACCGGAAACCAACGCGGCGGTCGCTGCAAGCTCCCAGGTGTTCTCGTCTCACCTAACGGAGCTTCCGACCGAAGCTATCTGCCGTGAGCTGGACTCAGCCGTCCAAGTCCAACACATGGAGGATACGCTCATGGAACAAGGTGTCGCGAAGTTCGTCGCCCCCCAAAAGCAGCTTCTTCAGACCATCCAGGAAAAACGCGCAACTCTCGCGATTCGTTAAACTTTTCCACCGGCCATCGCAACCCCTACCAAATGCACGATCCACTCCCGGGCCCAACCCGGGAGTGCTTTTTCCTGATCTGCCGATTATAGTAAACTGGTGATTGCCGATCTCTTAACCACCCACGGGGCTGGCCCCGTTCCCACCCGGTGGTGTTCGTTTCTCGAACCATTTTACCTAACTATGATTTTTCGGCTCCTTTCGCGCGCTGCGACCATCTGGCTTCTGTGGCTCGCGGCCTCCACGATCGTACTCGGTCAATCTACCGACCTGGCAAAACTCGTCTTGCCCGAAGTCGCAGAGCGCCTCAGCCTATCGGACTCCCAACGCGCTGAAATCCAAAAACTCGTCCAAGATCAAGCCGGAGCCGTCGCTTCGGCCTCCGATGCGGTAACCAAAGCCTCGACCAAAAAATCTTTCGACGACAAAATCATCGCCCTGCTGACGAACGAACAAAAAGAACTGCTCAACGAACTCGAAGCCAACCGGAAACTGAGATTCCAGTTCCGTGAAATGAAGTGGGACGATGTCCTCGAGTGGTTCGCCGACCAACAGGACCTCACGCTCGTTATGGACCGTACACCCCCAGGTACTTTTACATACAGCGACGCGAGGACTTATTCCCCAACCGAAGGGATCGATTTGATCAATAGCGTGCTGATGACGCGCAATTTCTCGTTGATGCGTCGCAACAAAATGCTCGTCGTCGTGGAGCTTAGTGACTCATTACCGCTGGAACTAATCCCGAGAGTCAAACTTGAAGAACTGGCCTCCCGAGGGCGATTCGAACTGGTCTCTGTGGCATTCCCTTTGGGCGGGCGTCCCATCGAAGCGGTCTTGGGTGAAGTCAAGCCGTTTCTAAGCAACTATGGTCGAGCGATACCACTAGCCCAAGGTTCCCAACTGCTGGTTGTTGAAAACGCTGGGAAAATGCAGACGATCAACGAACTAATCGCCTCGATACCCGTTCCAAAGGTACCCCCAAAACCCGATCCTGTACCACCTCCCCCGAAGCCCGTCTTCGCGACGTATTCACTGGGCAATCTCGACCCAGCCGCCGTCATCAAGACAATCCAAACGCTGATCTCGTCGGACAATATAACAGTCGATCCAAAGACGGCCGTGCTGAGCGCCTATGTTCCTCCAGAAGCCCAAGCGACCATCAAAGCCATCATCGAGAAGATGACGGAAAACGCACACGGAATGAATGTGCTCGAATCGGTTGCCTATCAAGCTTCCAAGACACTCCCCGAAGATCTCAAAAAGCAGATCCTCGCCATCGCTCCCAACGCAGTCGTTCTAACCTCCACCGATCGAGTCCAGGTTACCGCCTCGAACGCCGACCAAGCCTTGATTCGCTCAGGACTCATCGGTTTGGATATCACTCCGGTGGTCGAATCGCCCAATATGAAGGTCTTTGAAATCGATCCAGCCATGGCAACCATTGCCGAGACAGCGATGAGGGCGTTTCTGCCTAAGTCCCAAGTAGGCGCCAACGCAGGCGCCGGTGCGCTGATTGTTCGTGGCACCGAAAAAGATATTAAGCTGGCAACCGAGATCTTTGAAATCTGGAAGAAATCCCAGGTCAACAAGTCCCTGCAGATGAGATCCATTCCTCTGGATCGTGTTGCCGATGCCAAATGGCTCGCCACCGTCCAAAAACTTGTCCCCACCGCAAACGCTTGGCTCAACCCCGAAGGCAGCGAGCTCTTGATGCTCGCCACGCCGGCGGATTTGGGCGCCGTGGAATCATCGCTCCAGCCTCTCTTGGCCCTATTGCCCAAGCCAACGACTCGTGAATTGAAACTCTATAACCTGTCGAAAAATCAACTTGCTCGAAGAGCCTTGCTAGCAGCCGAACTTCCGGCCGAGCTTGCCTCCATAAAGCTCGTCGATGGGTCCAACAAGGATGAGCTTTTTGTCTGGGCTCAGCCCGATCAACACACCAAATTCAAAATGTTTATCGAGAGCCTCGACCAGCCCCCATCGACCCCAACGCCCACCTCTTTAAAAATATATCCCCTGGAAACCGCCGAATCGACTCTGGTCCAAACCCTTTTAACGGCCGAGTTCGCCGATGCCAAAATTACTTTGGATACCGAAGGCAAACGTCTGACGGTCGTTGCCACAGATTCGACTCAGCAAAAATTCGCCGAGAGGCTCCAAGCGATTGAGAAGGAGCTGCCCAAGCGACAAGTAATGCGCCTCGAAAGCTACTCGGTACCAGGAATGCCTGCCGCTGCACTCAGCACCGCACTGACGCCTCTGACCTCCAAGGCCAAGGTTAGCGTTGATACGATCAAGGACCGACTGCTGATAACCGCGGATGAAAGCAATCATCAAGAAATCAAACAACTGATTGATGTCCTAAGTGCTCAGGTTAGCCCCGACAAACAGAAGCTCGTCGTGGTCTACCCGATCCAAAACGCTACACCTACGCAAATCAAGACCGTCTT
>Ga0114972_10004143_pt1 | contig 10785 bp, 11 predicted proteins | sample M_140807_EF_Meta_FD_87354 | JGI IMG/M metagenome (GOLD analysis project Ga0114972, IMG submission 87354) | Freshwater microbial communities from Lake Montjoie, Canada to study carbon cycling - M_140807_EF_MetaG | ecosystem: Environmental > Aquatic > Freshwater > Lake | place: Lake Montjoie... | reverse complement strand
GATCTGGTGGGACAGCTGTCGTCGGCGCTCGCCAACAACACGCGCGGCCCCGGCATGCCGCGCCCTCCGCAGGATCTCGAACCGCCGGCATGGGCGAACTCGATCGTCGAGGAGCTCGACACGGTCGTCGGCCCTGCGGACCTGGCCCGACTCGACTCGATGGACGAGGCATCGCTCGCCTCGGTCGCCGAGCGGATCGGGGCGCTCGAACAGCAGGTGTCGGGAGCCCGGCGAGATGTGCACGGTCGGATCGACCGCATCCAGGACGAGCTGATCAGCCGGTACCGCGACGGCGCCAGCGTCGACGACCTGCTGCCCTGAACCGTTCCCGATCGGGCGCCACCGCGCCCGGGCCGATCGCGGTCCCGCCGGGTGCGCGCAGTAGCCTCGGACAGCGTGAAGGACGATCTCGATCGACGGTGGCACGACCTCGGTGAGTTCATTCGCGAACAACGCAACGTCGGTCAGATGTCGCTGCGGAAGCTCTCGGATCTCGCCGGGGTGTCGAACCCGTACCTGTCGCAGATCGAACGTGGCCTGCGTCGGCCGTCCGCGGAGATCCTGCAGCAGATCGCACGGGCGCTCGAGATCTCGTCCGAGTCGCTCTACATCCGCGCCGGCATCCTCGACGAGCCGACGTCGACCGTCGATCCGATCGCCGAGATCCGCCGTGACCAGACGCTCACCGAGGATCAGCGCAAGTCGCTGATCCGGATCTACGAGTCGTTCCGGCGTGAGAACGAGCTGACTGCAGCCGCCGAGGCCGCGACGGTCGGTGTGACCGACGCGCCGGTCGGTGCAGGGAATCCTTCGCTCGACGATTCGTTGTAACGGTCGTGAGTTCGGTCGCGGTCCTCTCGTTGCACACGTCGCCGCTGGCGTTGCCCGGCGTCGGTGACTCCGGCGGAATGAACGTCTACGTCCGCGAGCTGGCCGGATCGCTCGGTCAGGCCGGTCTCGACGTGCGGGTGTACGTGCGGCGGTGGGCCGACGACCTGCCAGCGCGGGTGGCGGTCGAGCCGGGTGTCGAGGTGGTCCACGTGGCCGCCGGTCCGTCCGACGTCCCGAAGGAACTGCTGCCTGACCGGGTCGCGGCGTTCGCCGACGGCGTGGCCGCGGACCTGGCTCGCCGTCCGGCCGACGTGCTGCACGCGAACTACTGGCTGTCCGCCGTGGCCGGACACGAGCTCAAGCACCGGCTCGAGCTGCCGTTGGTGTCGACGTTCCACACGCTCGCCCGTGTGAAGGCTGACGCCGGCGACCTCGAGCCGCAGTCGCGTATCGACGCCGAGGCGGCGGTCATCGGCTGCTGCGACGTGATCTGCGCGTCGAACTCCGTCGAATCCGATCAACTCGTCGGGCTGTACGGCGCCGATCCGACCCGCATCGAGATCGTCCCGCCCGGGGTGGACCACGCGTTCTTCTCGCCGGGTGACCGGGCGGGGGCGCGGACCGCGCTCGGACTCGATGCCCGACCGACGGTGTTGTTCGTCGGACGTGTCCAGCCACTCAAGGGGCTCACGGTGGCCGTGGAGGCGCTCGCCCGCCTGCACGACCAGTCGGCCCGACTCGTCGTGGTCGGTGGTCCGAGCGGTAACGAGGGCGCCGCCGAGTGGAACCGGGTGCAGGCGCTCGTCGACGGGCTGGGCCTGCGCGACCGCACCGTGTTCGTCGACCCGCAACCGCACCACATGCTGTCGACCTACTACCGGGCGGCCGACGTGGTCGTGGTGCCATCACGGTCCGAGTCGTTCGGGCTGGTCGCGCTCGAGGCGGCCGCCTGCGGGGTCCCGGTGGTGGGTGCGGCCGTCGGTGGGCTGCGGACGCTCGTCGAGCACGGGCACACCGGTTTCCTGGTCGAGGGTCGCGATCCGGACGACTTCGCGATGCGGATCGACGAGGTGCTCGCGCAACCGGCGCGGGCTGCGGCGATGGGCCGTGCGGCGGCGCAGCTGGCGCTCGGCTTCTCATGGTCGACCACTGCCGCCCGGCTCCGTCGCCTCTACGCCGATGTCTCGTTGCGGGAGCCGGTCCGGTGTCCGTGAACGGCGACGCGCCGCCCACCGCCGCCGAGCTCGCGGCCGCGCAGGCCTGTATCGAGTCGTGGTTGGAACGGACGCTCGCCGAGAACCCGGTGGTGCAGGCCGTCGAGCGCGACGACACGACGGGTGAGCGCCGTTGGTTCGTGCGGGTCGCCGGCGAACAGAAGTCGGTCTTCTCGGTGTGGTTCCACCTGCGGCAACGGTCACTGCACGTCGAGACCTACGTGATGCCGGCGCCGATGGAACGACACGGCGAGTTCTACGAGCACCTGCTCCGACGCAACGTTCGGTTCCATGGCCTGGCGTTCGCGATCGGCGACGAGGACGCGATCTACCTGATCGGGCAGGTGCCGGTCGATCAGATCGACGAGGCCGAGCTGGACCGGTTGCTGGGTTCCACGTATGCGTACGTCGAGCAGTGCTTCCGCCCGGCGATGCGCATCGGCTTCGGCTCCCGCTTCACTGCGTGATCCACATCAGGCTGATCGCGGGCGGCCCGATCGCGGGCAGTCGGGCCCGTGGCCGGGTGGCCGGCGCACGTCTACGTTCCACCTCGGCGGGGGCCGTGCCCTTGGGGAAGCGGTCGGTCCCCGCCCGGTAGGCTCGCACCCCATGGCCGCGCCCACCTCGCCCGATGCCGGCGTTCCGTCGACGCCGTACGCGATCGTGTTCCTCGGCGGCGGCCGGATGGGCGAGGCGCTGCTCGGCGGCGTGCTCGCCGGCGGTCACGTCGCCGTGACCGACATCGCTGTCGTCGAGCGTGACGCCACGCGGCGGGCGGCGCTGGCGGCCCGGCATCCCGGCCTGCACGTGGTCGAACGTCCGGTGATCGCACGGGACGTGGTGGTCTGCACGAAGCCCGGGGACGTTCCCGCGGCGCTCGGCGAGGCCGCTGCGGTCGGGCTCGACCGGGTCGTGTCGATCGCCGCGGGCATGACGACGACGTCGATCGAGGCCGTGCTCGCACCGACGCTCGGTGCGGTCCCGGTCGTGCGCGCCATGCCGAACACCCCGGCACTCGTCGGCGCGGGAGCGACGGCCATCGCCGCCGGCTCACATGCGACCGCCGCCGATCTGGACGACGCCGAGGCGCTCCTGTCGCCGGTCGGACTGGTCGTGCGCGTCGACGAGTCGCTGATGGATGCCGTCACCGCTGTGTCGGGGTCGGGTCCCGCGTACGTCTTCCTGCTCGCCGAGGCGATGATCGACGCCGGCACCGCCGCCGGCCTGTCGCACGCCGACGCCGCTGCGCTCGTCGGCCAGACACTGCTGGGTGCGTCCCGGCTGCTGTGCGAACACGACGACGATGCCGCATCGCTGCGCGCCGCGGTCACGTCGCCCGGCGGCACGACCGAGGCCGCGATCGGGGTGCTCGAGTCGCGCGACCTGCGCGGCGCGCTGGGCGAGGCGATCGACGCCGCGATGCGCCGGTCCGCCGAGCTGGACGTGGCGGCGCCCGCCACTGCACCCGTCGCCGAGGTCGCTGACGCGGACGGGGAGTAGGTTCGCCGAGTCATGGCCCTCCGCTACCAGCACGTGTCACTCCTCTCGGACTACGGCCGCACCGACGAGTTCGTGGGCGTGGTGCACTCGGTGCTCCACCAGATGTGCCCGGGCGTCAACGTCATCGACGTCACGCACGACGTGCCCGCCTTCGACGTGCGCGCCGGCGGACTCACGCTGGCCCGCAGCGCGCAGTACCTGGCACCGGGGGTCGTGATGGCCGTGGTCGACCCCGGGGTCGGCAGTCGTCGGCGAGCCATCGCCGTCGAGGGGGCCGGTGGCGCGGCGGTGCTGGTCGGTCCCGACAACGGACTGCTCGCACCGGCGGTGGCGATGATCGGCGGTGCCGAACGTGCGGTCTGGCTGAACGACCCGCAGTACCACCTCGACTCACCGGGCACGACGTTCGACGGCCGCGACGTGTTCGCCCCGGTGGCCGCGCACCTGTGTCAGGGCGTCGCGCTCGAGGATCTCGGCGAGGTGATCGACCCCGCGGGGCTCATGCCCGGCCTCATGCCGGTGGCCCGCACGGAGGACGACGGCACCATCGCCGCCGAGGTCCTGTGGGTCGATCAGTACGGCAACGTGCAGTTGAATCTCGGCCCCGAGGACCTCGATCCGCTCGGCACGCACGTGGAGCTGACCATCTCGGGCGCACGCCACTCGGCGCGCCGCGCCGCGAACTTCTCGGAGATCGGCGTCGGTGCGCTGGGTCTGATCACCGACAGCTACGGCATGCTCGCCGTCGCCGCCGATCGGGCCTCGGCGGCCGAGGAGCTGCGCGTGGCCGCCGGCGACGAGGTCGTCGTCCGGATCATCGACACCCCCGACGAATCGCCCGGCGGTCCCGCCGAGGTGCCCATCCGACTGGGTCGAACGGAGGCCTGACCGTGCGTCGCAACACCACCATCGCCATCGCGATCCTGCTGCTGGCCATCGTCGGCGCCGTCTTCCTGCAGTTGGTCGTCCTCGCTCCGTGAGGGGCCGGTAGGTTCTGCTCCCGTGAATCTGGCGAACATCCTCGAGGGGCATCCCGACGACTCGGTCGCACTCATCAGCCGAGGTCGGACGACGACCTACGGCGAACTCCGTGACCAGGTCGCTCGCCTCCGGGGCGGACTCGCGGGGCTCGACCTGCAGCCCGGTGACCGGGTGGCGATCGCTGCGGGCAACAACTGGTACTTCGTCGTCGCGTACCTCGCGGTGATCGGCTCCGGCCTGGTCGCGGTACCGGTCAACCCGGCCAGCCCGGCGGCGGCACTCGAGCACGAGCTGCGCGACGTCAGCGCCGCCGCGGCGATCATCGGCCCGACGGTGCGCGCCACGTGGGAGGGCGTCGACGTGTCGTCGATCGACGGGTTCCGTCACGTGATCGGCGCCGGGTTCGAGCCCGAGGACGGCCACCACCTCGATGAACTCATGGAGTCCGAGCCGGTGCCGGTCGTCGACGTCGAGCCGTCGCAGGAGGCGATCCTCATCTTCACGTCGGGCACCGCCGGGTCGCCGCGGCCGGCCGTGCTGACGCACGCGAACCTGGCCGCCAACATCCAACAGGTGCTCGCCTCGCAGTCCGAACGCCAGCACGCCGACGACGTGGTCTTCGGCCTGTTGCCGATGTTCCACATCTTCGGACTCAACGTGATGCTGGGACTGTCGCTGGCGAGCGGCTCGCAGGTGCTCCTGATCGAACGGTTCGACCCGGCGTCCGCGCTCGAGGCGATCGAACGGCACTCGGTGAGCATCATCGCCGGCCCGCCGACGATGTGGGCCGCGTTCGCCGGGCTGCCCGGTCTGGGCCCGGAGGCGTTCGCCACCGTGCGCACCGCGGTGTCGGGTGCCGCGAAGCTGCCGGTCGAGGTGGCGCAGGCCATGGAGGAACGGTTCGCCGTCCACATCGACGAGGGCTACGGACTGACCGAGGCGTCGCCCGTGGTGACGTCGTCGGCCGGCACCGGTGCGCCGTTCGGATCGGTCGGCGTGCCCGTCCCCGGGGTCGAACTCCGCATCGTCGACGCGTCGGGTGCGGACGTCCTCATCGGCGACGTCGGCAACCTGTTGGTCAAGGGGCCGAACGTCTTCGCGGGGTACTGGCACGACGACGAGGCGACGTCGCGGGTCATCGTCGACGGTTGGCTCCACACCGGCGACACCGCCGTCGTGGACGACCAAGGGTTTCTCTACATCGTGGACCGAGCCAAGGACCTCATCATCGTGTCCGGGTTCAACGTGTTCCCCGCCGAGGTCGAGGACGTGCTGCTGCGGCACCCGGCCGTCGAGGCGTGTGCCGTGGTCGGCGTGCCGCACCCCTACACCGGCGAGTCGGTCCGGGCCTATGTGAAGCCCCGCGAGGGCAGCCCGGTCGAGGAGGACGAGATCATCGGTTTCTGCGCCGCGAACCTGGCCCGGTACAAGTGCCCGAACAAGGTGTGGTTCGTGGACGATGTCCCCCTCGGGATCACCGGCAAGGTGCTGCGTCGGTTCCTGCGGGATGCCGCCGAGGCCGACACGTCGGGCAACTGACCGGCGGTCACCAGCCGCCGGGTCGAGCGGATTCGGCGGCGGTGACGGCTTTGTGACCGCTCGTGTGAGCGCGTTACCGTCCGGTGATGGCATCCGAGGACGGCCGCCGGGCCATTCCTGACGCCGCTGTGGCTCGTCTCCCCGTGTACCACCGCTGTCTGCTCGACCTCGAGGCCGAGGGGCGGGTCACGGTCTCGTCCGAACAGCTCGCCGAGATGGCCGGCGTCAACGCCGCCAAGGTGCGCAAGGACCTGTCGCACTTCGGGTCCTACGGCACCCGAGGCGTCGGGTACGACGTGACGCAACTCATCATCGACCTGCGTCGAGAGCTGGGGCTGACCCACAACTGGCGCTGCGTGATCGTGGGCGCCGGCAATCTGGGTTCCGCGCTCGCGTCGTTCGCCGGCTTCCGGGAGCGCGGCTTCGAGGTCGTGGGCGTCGTCGACGTCGACCCGCAGCGCATCGGACGCGAGATCGGCGGGCTGGTGGTCGGCCACGAGGACGAACTCGCCGCGATCGTCGCTGACCGTGACGTGGCGATCGGCGTGATCGCCGTGCCGCCCGCCGCCGCCCAGGAGGCCACGGACCGTCTGGTCGAGTGCGGGGTGCGGTCGATCCTGAACTTCGCACCCACGGTGCTCGACGCGTCCGATGAGGTGCAGATCCGCAACGTCGACCTGGCCATCGAACTGCAGATCCTCGCGTTCCACGAGGGTCGGCGCAGCGACGACCGGACCGCTGACGCCGCGTCGCCCGCCTGAGCGCGTCGCGCCGCTGATCCCCATGCTGCTCAGCCTCGACGTCCGCGACTGGCCGTGTCTGGTGGTCGGCGGCGGACCGGTCGGGGCCCGCCGTGCACTGCGACTGGCGGACGCCGGAGCCGTGGTGACCGTGGTGTCGCCCGACGCCGTCGACGAGATCGTCGCCGCGGCGGATGCCGGGCGTCTCCGCTGGGAGCGACGGCCCCATGATGCGAGTGGCATGGGTCACCCTCGGCTGGTCGTGACGGCCACCGACGACCCTGCCGTCAATGCCCGGGTGGCGGCCGACGCCCCGGCCGGATGCCTGGTGTGCCGGGCCGATGATGCCGGGAGCGGCGAGATCGGGTTCCCGGCGCTCGCCGTGGACGACGGTGTCGAGGTGGCGGTCGCCAGTGCCGGCGGGGTTCCCGGGCTGTCGCGGTGGGTCGCCGAGCGGCTGGCGGTCGCGCTGGACGGCGTCGTGGGCCTCGACGCCGCGGGCCGGGCGCTGCTCTCGGAGCTGTTGGGCGAGATCCGGCGTGAGACCGCGCCATCGTCGGAGGCGATGGCTGCCCACCCGGAACGGCAGGGCGTAGATTGGCGGACGAATCTCGACCGGACCATGCTGGACCCGGTCATCTGGGACCTCATCCGAACTGGCCGTCGGGCCGAAGCGAAGGAGCGCCTGCAGGCGTGTCTGTCGTCGTCGTAGGAGCGAATCATCGAACCGCACCGCTCGATCTGCTCGAGCGGATGTCGATCGACGCGGAACGACTCCCGAAGCTGCTGCACGCCATCGATGAGGGCGAGCACACCTCCGAGGCGGTCGTCATCTCGACCTGCAATCGCACCGAGGTGTACCTGGTGGCCGAGCGCTTCCACGGCGCCTACCAGGAAGTCCGCGACTTCTTCGCCGATCTGACCTTCCTGCCGCCCGAACAGTTCGCCGACAGCCTCTACGTCCACTACGACGAGCAGGCGGTCCGGCACCTGTTCGAGGTGGCCGCCGGGCTGGACTCGGCGGTGCCCGGCGAGCACGAGGTGCTCGGACAGGTGCGCACCGCGTGGGAGACCGCGATGGCCGAGGGCACGTCGCGTCGCAACCTCAACCTGTTGTTCCGCCACGCGCTCGAGGTCGGCAAGCGTGCCCGGTCCGAGACCGCGATCGCGCAGAGCGTCACCTCGGTCTCGCAGGCGGCGGTGATGCTCGCTGAGCGCCGACTCGGATCGCTCGACGGCCGCTCCGCACTCGTGGTGGGCGCCGGATCGATGGGCCGTGCGGTCGCCTCCTTCCTGGTCGACGCCGGCGTCGAGTCCTTGGTGCTGGCCAACCGGACGGTCGACGTCGCCCGCGACGTGCTCGACACCGTCCTCGATGACGCCGAGTCGTCGCTGCCGTGCGACGCCGTCTCGCTCGACGACGTCGGCGAGCACCTGAGCGTGGTGGACCTGGTCATCGCCGCCACCGGAGCCGGCGCGGCGGTCGTCCGCACCGAGCAGGTCGAGGCGTCGCTCGTCGAGCGCCGCAACCCGTTGTTGGTGGTCGACATCGGCGTGCCGCGTGACGTCGAGCCGAGCGTCGCCGACCTCGACGGGGTCGAGCTCCTCGACATGCAGACCGTCTCCGCCCTGACCGAGGCGAGCCTCGCCGAGCGACGCCGCGAGGTGGCAGCGGTACGGGCCATCGTCGACGACGAACTGCAGCGTTTCGCGGCCGTGTCGACTGCCCGCGAGGTCGACCCGGTGGTCACTGCGCTGCGTCAGCGGGCCGACGACCTCCGGGTCGGCGAACTCGCTCGTCACGCGTCGCGGCTGGCGGCGCTCGACGACGAGCAGCGTGCGTCGGTCGAGCATCTGACCCGCTCGCTGGTCGCCAAGCTGCTGCACGATCCGACGGTGCGCCTCAAGGACGCGGCCGGTTCGTCGCGCGGTGACCGTCTGGCCGAGTCGATCCGAGATCTGTTCGACCTCCCCGACGACGTCCGGGGAGACACCGGATCGGATCCGCTCGGCCCCGACCGGTTGGACTGAACGTCTCGTGGGCGGCGACGCACTGCGCATCGCCACCAGGGAGTCGCCGCTGGCGCTGTGGCAGGCCCGGCACGTGGCGGCCGAACTCTGCGCCGTGCACGCCGACCTGACTGTCGAACTCGTCCCGATGACGACCGAGGGTGACCGACGGACCGACGTCCCGTTGTCGGAGATCGGTGGCAAGGGGGTGTTCGCCAAGGAGGTCCAGCGCGCCGTGCTCGAGGGACGCGCGGATCTGGCCGTGCACTCGGCCAAGGACCTTCCGGCGCTGACCCCGGACGGACTGGTCATCGCCGCCACGCCGCCGCGCGCCGACGTGCGCGACGCGCTCGTCGGTCACGGGCTCGCGGACCTGCCCACCGGCGCGGTGGTTGCGACCGGGTCGCAGCGGCGACGTGTCCAGCTCGCGCATCTCCGTGGCGACCTGCAGTTCGTGGAGTTGCGCGGGAACATGGCGACCCGCCTGGGGCGGGTCGTCGACGTCGACGTCGACGCCGTGGTCGTCGCGGCCGCGGCGCTCGATCGTCTCGACCTGGGGGATCGGATCACCGAGTACCTGGACCCGACGGCGATGAGCCCGCAGGTCGGACAGGGTGCGCTCGCGGTCGAGTGCCGATCCGGCGACCACGACACCGCCTCGCTGCTCTCGTCGATCGACGATGCCGACACCCGGACGCAGCTCACCGCCGAGCGGTCGTTCCTCGTCGAGTTGGGCGGTGACTGTTCGTTGCCCGCCGGAGCGTACGCGCAGGTCGATGGCCCCATGGTCGTGCTGCGGGCCGTGCTCGCTCCGGCGGAGTGGCCCACGCATCCGGCACCGCTGTGTCACGTCGAGGTGCGCGGTGACGACCCGGTCGCACTCGGCGTGCAGGCAGCGGTCGCGCTCCGAGACGCCATCGAGTCCCTGGAGTCGGCGTGACCGTGTACCTGGTCGGTGCGGGACCCGGAGATCCGGGCCTGCTGACGCAACGCGGCGCCGCGGTGCTCGCCGGTGCCGATGTGGTCGTCCACGACCGACTCGTGTCGCCGGCACTGCTGCGACTGGCTCCGGCGACGGCCGAACTCGTCGACGTCGGCAAGTCGCCGCGTCACCCGACGATGACGCAGGACGAGATCAACACGCTGCTGGTCGAGCGCGGTCGGACCGCCGGGTCGGTGGTCCGCCTGAAGGGCGGCGACCCCTACGTGTTCGCGCGCGGCGCCGAGGAGGTGGCGGCGCTGCTCGACGCCGGCATCGACGTCGAGGTCGTCCCGGGTGTGTCGTCGGCGTTCGCGGTTCCGGCGGCGGCCGGGATCCCCGTCACGCTCCGCAACGTCTCGACCAGCGTCACCGTGGTCACGGGCCACGAGGACCCGACGAAGGATGAACCGCAGGTCGACTGGGAGGCGCTGGCCCGCGTCGGCGGCACGCTCGTGATCCTGATGGGGGTCACGCACTGGACCGAGATCGCGCGGCGCCTCGTCGCCGGCGGCCTCGCGCCCGAGACCCCTGCCGCCGCGGTCACCTGGGGTACCCGCGCCGATCAGACGAGCATGCGCGCGACGTTGGCGACGCTCGGCGGCCACGGCCTCGCGGCGCCGGCGACGATCGTGGTCGGTGCGGTCGCTGCGGAGCACCTCGACTGGTTCGAACGCCGACCGTTGTTCGGTCGCCGCGTCGTGGTCACGCGTACCCGGTCGCAGGCGTCCGAGCTGGCCGAGCGGTTGGCGGCGGCCGGCGCCGAGGTGATCGAGGCGCCGGTCATCGAGATCGCCGAACCCGCCGACGGCGGCGCAGCACTCGATGCCGCCGTGCGCGACATCGGCGACGTCGACTGGGTGGTGCTCACCTCGCCGAACGGAGCCGAACGCTTCTGCGCCCGCCTGCGCGACGGTCGGGACCTTGCCGGGGTCCGGCTCGCCGTGATCGGGCCGGGGACCGCCGCGGTGCTGGAACGACACGGTCTGGT
>Ga0114972_10004140_pt1 | contig 10785 bp, 9 predicted proteins | sample M_140807_EF_Meta_FD_87354 | JGI IMG/M metagenome (GOLD analysis project Ga0114972, IMG submission 87354) | Freshwater microbial communities from Lake Montjoie, Canada to study carbon cycling - M_140807_EF_MetaG | ecosystem: Environmental > Aquatic > Freshwater > Lake | place: Lake Montjoie... | reverse complement strand
TGCCACTTTCTGTGATTGGTCTGCTTTCACTTCTTTATGGCGGTCTCAATGCACTTGGCAGCCCCGACCTGAAAAGGATGATTGCCTATTCTTCCGTTTCCCACATGGGCTATGTGCTGATTGGACTTGCCGCCCTAACGGCCGAAGGACTTGGTGGCGCGATTTTTCAATGCATCTCCCATGGTTTGATTTCTTCCTTTCTATTCCTTATCGCTGGCGTTGTTTATGACCGGACTCAAAACCGAAACCGGGATGATTTTGCCGGCCTTGTAAACCCAATGCCAAGGTTTGTTGCCCTTGCGATGCTGGGCTTTTTCGCGTCCATGGGCATACCAGGATTCTCTGGATTTATCGGGGAAATTCTGGTGGTTTTGGGAGCCTTTAAATCAGCCGGATTCAATCAGTTGATTCCAAGATGGGTTGCAATCGCAAGCACTTTCGGCATGTTTCTTTCGGCGGCTTATTATCTCTATACCGCGAGAAAAATGTTTCTCGGCGAATTCTGGGTAAGAGACAAATCCATCCAGGAAAATTTAAAGGATTTGAACTTTCGTGAATACACTATGCTGATTCCACTTTTGGCAACCATCATTTTGCTGGGCATATTCCCGCAATACCTGATGGAATACATCAATCCGGCTGTGGAGAAATTAACGCAAATGGTTCAGGGAATTTGATTTTTGAAAAATGACAAAACCAAGTCCGGAAGAACTCGACAAAATCTGCAGCCTTACCATTGAGATGGTAAGAAGTACTTGTGAATTTCTTTTAACCGAGAATCAAAAATTCAGCCTTGAAGATGTCGAGTACAAAGGCCTGAACGACCTGGTTTCCTATGTGGATAAGGAAGCTGAAAAAATGGTGGTTAGTGCCTGTAAAAAAATCCTTCCTGAGGCTTCATTCATTACAGAAGAAGGCACTGTGGACCTGGCAGCTGAAGAATCAAAGCTTGTTTGGATTATAGATCCGCTTGATGGAACCACAAATTTCCTGCACAAACTGCCCGTATTTTCGGTATCCGTCGGACTAGTTTGGGAAGGAAATCCAATACTCGGGGTTGTGGGCCATGCCCCGGAAGGAAAAATCTACCACGCCCGAGAAGGCGGTGGTGCCTGGTGTAACGGAAAACAAATTTTCGTAAGCCATGAAAGTTCTTTGGAAAGAAGTCTATTGGCAACCGGATTCCCATATTTCAATTTTGAAAAAATGGATCAGTATCTGGATGTAATTAACCACTTGATGAAAAGCTCCCATGGCTTGAGAAGAATGGGCTCATCCGCCATAGATCTGGCTTATGTGGCCAGCGGCATTTTCGATGGTTTCTTCGAGTACAATCTTAGTCCCTGGGATGTGGCAGCTGGAATCTGCCTTGTCCGCGAGGCAGGTGGATATGTAAGCGATTTTCAAGGAGAGGACAATGCCCTTTTTGGTCGGCAGCTAATAGCCGGAGGTGCAGTACATCCGGCTTTGCTCGAAGCCATCAAAAATCGTTGGAACTGAGTCCGGCTCATTCAGCCGAACTCGTATTTTTCCTTGGCCTTCCTGCTTTGCTTGCAGGTTTTGCGCTTGCCTCCGAAGTAGTTGTTGTAGCATTTGCTTTTCTGCGACCACGTGTCTTTGCTACTGGAGCTGCTGCCTCCGAAATAGCTGTTGAAGCATTTGCTTTTCTGCGACCACGGGTCTTTGCTACTGGAGTTGCGGCATCCGAAGTAGCTGCAGCATTCGCTTTTCTGCGACCACGGGTCTTTGCTACTGGAGTTGCGGCATTCGAAGTAACTGTAGCACTCGCTTTCTTGCGACCACGAGTCTTGGCAACCGGAGCTGCTGTTGCAGCTGCTGCATTCGAAGTCTCAACATTTGCCTTTCTACGACCACGGGTTTTTGCTACTGGAGCTGCGGCAACCGGAGTCTCAGCATTCGCTTTTTTACGACCGCGGGGCTTGGCTGCAGGCGCAGAAACTGTAGCTTCTGCATTTGCCTTAGGGCGACCACGGCCACGAACTACTTTTTTCCCTTTGACTGATTTCTTTTCTTTTTCAGAGTTGTCCTTTTCCTCTTTCTTATTGGCCTTTTGGATTTTCTTAAGCAAGGTTTTCTCAATCTCAGCCTCCATTTTCAGAAGCTTTTTGCTCAAGTGCTTGCTTACCGATTTTGCCTCTTTTTCAAGAATGGTACCCATTCCAGGACTGGCTTCCTCTAAAATTTGGCGAATACCTTTAAGAATATTTTGTTTTAATGCTTTGGATCCTTGAGACGACATACTGATTTATTTTTTTTGCAAACAAATTGAATTTCGAAAACTAAAATAAAAAACCGCTCAAAAAATTGTCAATTTTTAGTTTAATAAATGACAATTAATAAAACGATTAGACAATTCTACGGAATTATTTTGAATAACAAACCTGCCATTCTATCTTTTGTTTTCAATCATCGAAAATGAATTTCGAAAATAACCCTTCGACACTGGTATGAATTCAAATTTTTGCTTCAACTTTTATTTGCAGCACAATCGATTTGAAATAAAAAATTAACATCGTTATTAAATGCTTAAAGTGGATAAATAACCAATCATGAAACAATTGGTTTCAAGGAAGCTTCATCGATAATGAACTGAATAAAAAAGTTTTATACCCATCAAAATGGCCTGATTTGTAATACAATTAAATAGTAGGATTCAGAATTAATCGACTTGATTTTCAAATTAAAATACTCAACACATATTGTTACATTTAAAAAAAATCACAAGGCACAGACCAGATTTTATTTCCTTTGAAAGTCAGCCAGAAATTGATTCTTAAATCATGAAAGCAGAAAAAAGATGAGCATCCGATTAACGATCATCACACCGGTTTTTAACGGAAAAATTTACATAGAAAAATGTCTTGAAAATGTAGCAAGTCAGGCGTTTCCAGAAATGGAGCACCTGATTATGGATGGAGGAAGCACAGATGGCACCGTTGAAATTATCCAAAAATGGATGGTGAAAAATCCACACATTAGACTAATTTCAGAAAAAGACAAGGGACAAAGCAATGCTATGAATAAAGGCATTAAACTGGCTCAAGGAAACATCATCAGTTTTCTAAATGTGGATGATTATTACGAACCAGCTGTACTGCAAAAAGTTCTTCCAATTTTCGAATCTCTGCCTGAACCATCCTTTGTTTGCGGGAACCTCAACATCTGGAATGCTGATGGAAGTTTTAAGCATTTCAACCGCCCCGACAAACTATCTCTAACTGAATTGCTTTCCCACAAATTTGAATGGCCCTACAATCCCTCAGCCTATTTTTACCACAAGTCTTTGCATGAAAAAACAGGTTTATACAATGAAGGGAACCATTATTGCATGGACTATGAGTTTATTTTAGAAGCTGCGAAAAATACCCGGATTGTTCATGTTGATGAAGTGTGGGGAAATTTTTGTGTGGTGGAGGAATCCAAAACCCTTCAACGCTTTAAAGACAGACAAGAAGAGGCTGCGGCAGAGGGAAGAGCCCTCCGGGAGGCTGCAATTTCCAAGTTAAATCCTTCACAAAAAGCTGAACTCGAACAGATTCTATCAGATTTCGTTCAAACAAAAAATGTAGTTCAAAAGTCAAACCCGATTCGGCGTATTCTTAAATTCATTGGTATTTAACAAGGCCAATTTGATTTATCGGCAGAAAGCGCCCTTTTTTGTTGCGCAACAACAACAGCTTGCACCAAAGCCCTGGTCATTCTTAGCATCATAACCCCCGTATTCAACGCCGGCAAATGGCTGGAAGCTTGCATTGCCAATGTAGCAGAACAGGCAGCTGGTGAAATTGAGCACCTGATAATTGACGGAGGAAGCACAGACGGAAGTATTGAAATTCTTCAAAATCAAAGCGAAAAACTCAGCCATTTGCGATGGATTTCGGAAAAAGACCGAGGCCAGAGTGATGCCATGAATAAGGGAATCCGCATGGCCAAAGGGCAATGGATTGGCTTCCTGAATGCGGATGATTATTACGAAAAAAATACGCTATCCAGGGTCCTTAAAATTATTTCGAACAATCCAGACAAACAGAGACTTTTACTTGGAAATCTCAATGTCTGGGATGAAAATGAAAATCTAATTTCGGTTAACAAACCCTCCGAAATGAGTGCCGCCCGCATGTTGGCCGATATTTGCGAATGGCCCTACAATCCTTCTTCCTATTTTTACCCAGCCGACTTACACAACACGATCGGATTATTTCCTGAAGATGAGCACTTTGCAATGGATTATGATTTCATGCTAAAATTGATGCTTGGGGGAATTCCTTTGGAGTATCACGATGAAATCTGGGGAAATTTCAGACTTTTGCCGGAAGCTAAAACAGGAAAAGATCAGGCCAGCGATTCTTCTTATTCCAGAGCAGCCGCCATGCGGGCATACTATTTGGAGAAAGCATCTACATCTGTAAAATTGCAGACACGGTTCTTACAAATCTTCTGGGCCATCCGGAATAAAATCTACGGAATTCTACACGCTAGAAAACAGGATTAAGGCATGGACATTTCGATCATTCTTTGCACATACAACCCCGATCCTGAGAGCTTTTACCGCTCGTTGAAAGCCATTTTCTCGCTGGCGGTTCCGTCTAGCAAAAAGGTAGAATTTGTGCTGGTAGACAACAACAGTACGGAGCCAGTTTCCAAACTGGTTGATAAACAGTTTCCGGATTTTACACCGCCATTTTCATTCCGGATTGTGTCTGAAACCACACCCGGTTTGTTGCATGCCCGCAAAAAAGGACATACCGAATCCACCGGCGACATCATCGTTTTCTTTGATGACGACAACGAACCTGATGGTGCATACTTGCAGGAAGTGTGTAAGTTGTACGACCAGTTTCCGAATATCGGGGTGGCGGGACCTGCCAACATTTCGGTCGAATACATTGGCGAGGTTGAACCATGGCTGGCCTATTACAAAGGATATTTTCAGGAACGAAAAAACGAGCAATTGCTTTATGCATCTTATCCCCACTGGCTGGGATTTTATCCGCCAGGAACCGGACAAACTGTGCGACGGTCCATATATTCGGCCTATCTGGAAAAGGTGAAAAACGGAACCTATTCCGCAATTGGCCGAACCAAGAATTCGATGACCAGTGCCGAAGATGTACAACTTGTTTTTTGTGCCATTCTCATGGAATATGCCGTAGCCTCTGTCCCAACCCTTTCTCTAAATCACCTCATTGCATCCCGAAAAACTGGCATTCCATATCTGAAGCGATTGTTATTTGGCATGTCGTCGTCCTATCCGGAAGCCTATGCAGAATGCTTCCCACATACAAGACGTGTTTTACCGTATTATACCAACTGGCAAATTTTCACAATTATATTGATTACTTTTTACCAGAAAATTTTGTTGAAAAGGAGTCCGAAAGCCTTTAATTTCCAGCTAGCCGAATTGCTGGGTAAAATTTACGGATCCAACCAAGCCCGTGGCGGAAACACAGACAGCTTCTGGTTTTCATTGATTACCCTTCTAAAACTGAAATAGATGAGAATAGCCATCATGGCAGACACTGCAGACAATTTCGTAAAACCAAGAGCCGAAGGTCTGCATCGAATGCTCAACCAAATAGGTATCAGCAGCACGGTATTTTATGACGGATTATTTTTTCTTGATCACAAATTACCGGAAACTAAAATTCGCTTTTCGGGTGCTAAAGACCTTGTAAAAAGTGTAATTCATGCAGTGAACCCTCCATTAAAAGCCCGTTTCAATGCTCGCTGGAAAGAACTAGCTGGTTATAATCTGATGGTGGTGGTAGAAACTGTTCCGACCGCTTACCTCACTTATCATTTGCAACGGGTGGAAGAAGTTCGGTCCCGTTTTCCTGATATGCCCATCGTGCTGTACAGTTCAATCTATCTCTCTACCATTGGCGAATGGGTACGGTTCCTAAAAAAAGGAAACGACTACCATGGTTTCATCAAAGGTTCTTGCCATTATGGACTCGAACGCTTCGACTGGTACCTCATCGGTTCTGCCACCACAGAACTTCCAATGCCGAAAGGATTTCAGCCTCTCACAGTAATTGGCTGCGACCTCAATGACGGCACACTATTTCCAGAACAGGAAGGTAAATTCCGAGCATTGATTGATTTTGAGCGGCCTAACCATATGGCCGAAAGAGCCATTCAGATTCTTGCTCTGGAGAAAACCAAAACTGATTATACCGTTCTTCATGGACGGTACCCAATGTCGGAAATCCGGAAAATCTACCGGCAGTCGTCCATTTATTTTCTGGCTCACCTCGAAGCCTTTGGGCTTCCGATTGCTGAAGTACAGGCTTGTGGAGGAAAAGTATACACTCCCTATTCCAAATGGGCCTGGGCACATTACCACAAACCCGATCTTACGGTACGCGGGCCTGGAACATTGTCAGAAAATTTTGTGGTTTACAACAACGATCTGGATGAACTCTGCTCAAAAATTGAAGCTGACAAAAAAGCCTTTGACCCGCAGCAAAACCTCGAGCGATTCCGTAGGGAAGACGGCAAGTTTCTGGACGGAGATATGGACCAACTCAAAGCATTTGTGGAACAGGTGAAGAACGGAACCATCCACAGCCGCCTCCACAAAGAGCACGAGAGGCTCAACGACCTTATCGAAGAATAGAGAGAATTTTGTTCTTCACGCCCCCCGCAAAAACCTGAGCTTTGTAATATTCAATGGTTATCGTGCGGCCATAATAATAGCAGGTATTCCGGATGCGGGAAGAGAAAATATCGGAGAGGAACTCAACCAGCCGCTCTTCGTTGCAATAACGATTTACTTCATTTCCATTAAAATAAGGCTGGTTGTACACTTCTTCGTACAAATCCTCATTTTGATCAAGCTGGATGATTCGCTCAATGACAGCTTCGTCGCTTCCATAATCATCCCAGTTGATAAACGATGCTGGGTTAAAATCAAGTGCCACCTTTTTGTTTCCCCAGTAAACTGGCATGGAGCCACAAAACATTGGCTCTACTAGTTTTTCCGTGGTGTATCCATCCTGTGATTTGTTTTCGAAGGCAATGGAGAATTTATACTGAGAAATAAACTCCATCTTGTTTTCAATCGGACCGCCGATGTTGTTGATATACCGTCCTCCGGAATCCACCTGCTTATATTGACTGAGTTTATGAAAAAAGTCGATTCGTTTGGTCGCTCTCGCATTGGAAACAACCATGTTACAGAATTTTGTATGCTGACTTCTGACCTCAGAATACGGCTTTTTCGGACTCAAGAGCGAATTCATATCTCCGTATAAAATATACAGCGGATAGCGGAGGTTACGGTGATTCTCAATTAATTCGAATGAAACCGAATAATCGCAATCGATATAGTTGGGTGGAAAACTCTCGCCTGTGTAATAGATCTTGATACAGTTGTAGCTCTTGTGCCGGATTCCGGAAGTAGAGAAAAAGAGAAAGTCCGGATCATCACAAACCACCACTTGAAAATACTTACTGAGCAATTGTGTAAAGTAATTTTGGTAACGGTCAAAACCCGACCAGAAATCACAAAAATCAATCCTAATTACCTTCATTTTTTAGAGTTTTTGAAAACCCAATTTTCCATAATTCTTAAATCAATTCGTAAATGTCTAATTCAGATATTCAAGAATTGTTTTTCGCCCTGAATTCTACCTTGTCCACAATGTGGTTTACCTCCTGAAACAAACTGGCGCAAGGCTTTTCCAGCTTGTCTTTTGATTCCAGCAACATAGTTTTCCAAAATTGCTGGTTCCTGATTTTCTCCTCCAGCCTGCGCTCGATAATCACCTCCATTTGCGCCAAAACCTGCAAGGTTCTTCGTTCCCGGAAATTGCCGGACTTTAAGATCTCCATTTTAAAATTCTCCAGCGCATGAATTACATTCAAGATGGACTCAATTTCTGAAATGCTGGCAGTTAATACCTCGGCCTTTTTGCCATTTCCTCTATTTGGCCAAAGGCTCGATAAGTGCTGCAATTCTCTTGCAAAAGCAGCGGCCCGTTCCCGGTTTTCTCCATCGGCCTTGTTCACCAAAACCACATCCGCTTCCTCCAAAATGCCTCTTTTCACTCCTTGAAGGTCATCACCGGTGCCGGTTACAAGTAAAAGCAGACCGGCATCTGTAAGATGACTCGCCTCAATCTCCGACTGACCAACACCAACCGTTTCCACAATAATGCGGTCGTAGCCAGCGGCTTCGCACAGCATTATTGTTTCGAAGGTGGAAGAGGCCACACCACCAAGATGAAGCCGGGTAGGAGATGGCCGGATAAAGGCATTTTCCTCTCTGCCCAGTTCGGCCATCCGGGTTTTGTCTCCAAGGATAGAACCAAGGGAAACCCCGCTGCTGGGGTCGATTGCGAGCACGGCCACTTTGTGACCAAGCCGAATCCATTCCTGACCAAGCAAATTAATCAGGGTACTTTTTCCGGCACCGGGAACTCCGGTGACCGCAAGGCGAAAAGTATCCGGTTTTGGGGCCTCTTCCGCAAGCTGAAGCAAGCGGTCGCGGTAAGGAAAAAGCGCAGAACTTTCAGTTTCAGCGAGGGTAATGGCCTTGCTCAGGTGCAATCTTTCGCCCCGAAGCAAACCCTCCGTGAGGTTCCTGAAATCAACTTCCTGCATCATTTTTTTCGAAATGAGGTGCAAGATGCAGAATTTATGAAATGCCCGAAAGAAAGCCCTGGAAGCCTTTTCAAATCAATGCGAAAATCCCTCTTTCCCAATCCGCTTTCAAAACCTATTTTTGTCGTTCGAAAAACCGGACTCGTCCGGAAATCCCAACTGGAAGAAATGCAGATCCCGTCCGAAATGGACAATCAAAAAATACCACGGCACATTGCCATCATTATGGATGGCAATGGCAGATGGGCGCGCCAACAAGGAATGGCTGCAAGAATTTTCGGGCACCGCAATGCCATTAAAGCAGTGCGGGAAGCAACCGAAGGCTGTGCAGAACTTGGGGTAGAATTCCTGACGCTTTATGCATTTTCTACAGAAAACTGGGGGCGACCAAAGGAAGAAGTGATGGCATTAATGGAACTTTTGGTTCAAACCATTCGGGAAGAAACGCCCACTTTGGTAAAAAATAATATCAAGCTTACTGCCATTGGAGACATTGCCGGACTTCCAAAACGTTGTCAGGAAGAACTTTCCCAGACAATGGAAAAAACGGCAGAGAACAAGGGCATGATTTTAACGCTTGCGTTAAATTATTCAGGTCGCTGGGAAATAACCGAAGCAGCAAATCGTTTAAAAACCCGTTTACTTTCAGGAGAGACTTTTCCTGAGAAATTAAGCGAAGATGATTTTGCCGCATTGATGCCGTCTTTTCCAACACCAGACCCCGAACTTTTGATTCGCAGCAGTGGCGAAATGCGCGTGAGTAATTTTCTACTCTGGCAAATTGCATACACAGAGCTTTATGTAACCCCGGTGCTTTGGCCGGATTTCGACAGGAAGGTCCTGCACGAAGCCATTATATCATACCAGACCCGTGATCGCAGGTTCGGCAAAGTTTAAAACCCAGAAATGCGCCTGAGTCACTTCTTATTTCTAATTCCATTCTGCTTCTCACTTGCTGCTTCAGCACAGGTAAAACTTGGCAGCCGAACTTCCAGTTCAGTACCAACAGAAATTGACTTCGAAAATCCTAAAACCTATGAAATCGGAGGAATCGAAATCAAAGGGGTGAAGTTTCTTTCACCTGAAGCCTTGATCGCCTATTCGGGTTTGAGAGTAGGAGACAAAATTGAAGTTCCCGGACTGGGAATTTCCGCAGCCATCAAAAAACTTTGGGAACAAGGAATTCTGGGTGACATTCAGGTTCAGATAGCCCGGGTAGAAAAAAGGCCTGAAGGTGAATTCATTTTTCTTGATTTTGTGTTGAAAGAAAAGCCCAGGCTTTCGAAATTTCAGATAAAAGGACTTAAGAAAGGTGAAGCAGACGACATCCGTGAAAAGATGGGCCTGATTCGTGGAAAGGTAATCAACGATGCGCTCATACAAGCTGCTTCCAACAGTGTAAAAAAACATTTCCTTGAAAAAGGTTTTTTCAGCACGGCGGTCAACATTACACAGGAAAATGACACAAGTCTTCCCAATTCGGTTGCCCTGCAAATCAATGTAGACAAAGGTCCAAAAATGAAGATTTCCAGCATTGAAATTGTTGGAAATGAAACGATGGATGCAAAAACGCTTCAAAGAAAACTCAAGGATACCAAGCAAAAATATTTCTGGAGAATCTTCAAAGCTTCCCGATTTGTTCGCTCCAAATTTGAGGCAGACAAACAAAAACTAACCGAATTCTACACCAAAAACGGGTACCGCGATATGCAGGTGCTTTCTGATTCTGTATGGAAGAAAGAAGACGGCACAATCGGCCTGAAAATTAACCTGGAAGAAGGTCAGAAATACTACTTTGGAAACATCAAGTGGTCTGGAAACTACCTGTATAAGGATGATTTTCTTGCCACGGTTCTGAACCTGCGAAAAGGAGATGTGTACAACATGGACTTGCTTCAGAAAAAGCTGAATTACAATCCGAGTCGGATGGATATCAGTTCCTTGTACATGGACGATGGCTATCTTTTCTTCAGCATTGACCCCAGCGAAGTGGCGGTAAACAAGGATTCGATTGACATTGAATTAAGAATGCACGAAGGTCCGCAGGCCAGAATCAACCGAATCACCATTGAAGGAAACACCAAAACCAACGACCAGGTGGTGTTGCGTGAAAACAGAACCTTACCAGGAGAAAAATTCAGCCGGTCTAATTTAATT
>Ga0114972_10004139_pt1 | contig 10788 bp, 7 predicted proteins | sample M_140807_EF_Meta_FD_87354 | JGI IMG/M metagenome (GOLD analysis project Ga0114972, IMG submission 87354) | Freshwater microbial communities from Lake Montjoie, Canada to study carbon cycling - M_140807_EF_MetaG | ecosystem: Environmental > Aquatic > Freshwater > Lake | place: Lake Montjoie... | reverse complement strand
TGCTCGGCTGAACCGCTTTTTTTTGCTCGGCTGAGACCGCTGTTGGTCATTTCGATGGGGTACGGTTTCGTCACAATTGGTGAAATCTGCCGAATAATCCGTTGATTATCAGTCGTTTATTGAGAAAACAAAAAAAATCGCCAAATCAAAAAAAAAGTTGTTGACCTCGGCTGCTTTTCGTCTACGTTTGGCGTGTCGCAGAGCGACTAGCAGGCGGTCCGATCAATTAGCACTAGGTTTTGGGTTTTTCCTAGGTATTCTGATCGGACCGCTTCATTTTTTCCCTTGAGAATGCGAGCGTGCGCCATCAGGCGTGATGTTAGATCCCCTGCAGAGCGTTGCAAAGATAGGAAATCCGGGCCGCCGGTGATTCAATTTCCAGCAGATGCTGGCGAATGTCCACATCCTGGAAGAATTGCTGTGAGACGATGTCCGCAATGATAACTGGGTCGTCGGTGCGATGGATCATTTCCATGACCGCATTTCGGACCTCTTCGGGCAGTCCCCTGATGGCATCTTCGACCGAGCCGCGCAGAGTTTTGGTCGCCGCTGCTTTCTGGTGTGCCGGAGAAAATTCCGAGTGGATCGGTTGGATGGTTGCCACCGGATAAGGCTTTTCGTCCAGCCACTCGAGGAATTTGACACGAATGACGCCGTGCAGCAGCAGATGGGATGTGCCGTCCTCCTGCTCGTGGGAAGCCCGGATGATGCCGATGGTGCCCACCGGAGCGGCGCACTGTTGCGGGTCGGCCGAGTCTTCAGAAATCTGCTGCGTTACAGCGAAAAGACAATCGCCGTCAATCGCATCCTGAAGCATCATGCGATAGCGGTCTTCGAAAATGCGCAACGGCAGACCGCCGTGCGGAAAGAGCACGCAGTCCGGCAGGATCATCACTCCAACCTGGTCGGGCAAATGGAGCGCATTCATGTGTGGGTGGCGGGGGGCTCGGCATGTCGCACGCAGGTGAGGATGCCTTTCTTGGAGGGATGGCGCACCGCTTCCACCAGCAGGGCGGCGGCCGCGCCCCATGAGCGTGTTTCCGCTTCCTTCAAGGCCGCTTCGCGATTGCCGCCATTGAGAAGCAGGCGGAAGGCTTCCTTGATTTCGGAGCGCTGCTCGGGGCTGAATCCACCGCGTTTGAGGCCGATGGCATTGAGCGATGCGAGTCGATTGATTTCGTATGCAAGGCAGTAAGGGGGGACATCCAGACTCAGGCCAGACATCCCCTGCACCATGGCGTAATCGCCGATGCGGACGAACTGGTGAAACACACTGGCTCCACCGACGACGCAGCGGTCGCCGAAAACCACATGTCCGGCCACCAGAATGTTGTTGGCCAGAATATTGTGGCTGCCCATCACGACATCATGCCCAAGGTGCACGCCGGTCATGATGAAATTGTCGTTGCCAACGATGGTGTTGGCATTTGCCACCGTGGCGCGATGAATGGTCACGTATTCGCGCAAGCGGTTGTTTTCACCGAGGATCACACCGGAGTCGGTTTGCGGGTCGAAGCCCAAATCCTGGGGATCGGCACCGATCACGCTGCCCCAGCCGATCTGGCTGCGCGCGCCGATGGTGCAGCGACCGCGGATCAGCACGTGGCCGTCGATGATGACATCGTCGCCGATGGTCGCGGGACCGTCGATGACGGTGAAGGGCCCGATTTTCACGTTTTTACCGACGACGGCTGCGGGTGAAATGATGGCACTGGGATGAATCGGTGTCGTTTGCAAAGTAGCGGAAATGTAGCGGATTTTTTGATTTGGCAAAGGGCAAAGATCAGCAACTTGCCGGCAACAGGCATTTTGGCGTTGAAAAGCTCGTCCGATTGATGCTTGCTAGCCGCGCCCATGTCCGACAGAAAAACATTAGAAGAGCGTCATCAAATGTCCGATCTGGACCGTCTCCGCCATTCCTGCGCCCATGTCATGGCGACGGCGATATCTCGGCTATGGAATGACGTGCAATTCGCCGCAGGCCCACCGGTGGAGAACGGCTTCTATTACGACATGGATTTGCAGCATCGCATCACTCCGGATGATTTTGTCAAAATCGAGGAGGAAATGAAAAAGGTGGTGAAGGACAACGACCCCTTCGAACGGGTTGTCGTCAGCCGTGACGAGGCCATGGCGTTGGCGTTGAGCGGACGATTGAGCTTTGTGGCGGAGCGTGGGGTAGCCAGCACGTTCAAGGTGGATCTTCTGAACGATATTCCCGCAGGAGAGGAGATATCCCTTTATAAAAACGGCGACTTCTGGGATCTCTGCGCTGGCCCTCACGTCGGTCGCACCGGGAACTGCAAGGCGTTCAAGCTGATGAGCGTCGCGAGCGCTTTTTACAAGGGCGACAAGACACGTCCGATGCTGCAGCGGCTGTACGGTACTTGTTTTAAAAATTCCACAGAACTGCAGGATCATCTGACGAAATTGGAGGAGGCGAAAAAGCGCGACCATCGCAAGCTGGGTCGCGAGATGGGGTTGTTTCACATCGATGAAATGGTGGGCCAGGGTTTGATCCTCTGGAAGCCCAAGGGCGCCTTGATCCGCCGGGCCTTGCAGGATTTCATCACCGCCGAACTCGACAAACAGGGTTACTCCCAGGTCTTCACCCCGCATATCGGCAAACTCGATCTCTATCGCACGTCGGGACATTTTCCCTATTATCAGGAGAGCCAGTATCCGGCGATTCCCGAGCGCAGTGTCATCGAAAAACTGGCGGACGAGGATGCCTCCTGCGCCACTTTGGTCAACGGTCTGGAAAGCGGTGAATACGAGGGCTACATGCTCAAGCCGATGAACTGCCCGCATCACATCAAGGTGTTCGACAGCGAGCCTCATTCCTATCGCGACTTGCCCGTGCGCCTGGCCGAGTTTGGTACGGTCTATCGCTGGGAGCAATCCGGAGAACTCGGCGGCATGACCCGGGTGCGTGGTTTCACGCAGGACGATGCCCACCTTTTCTGCACACCTGATCAGGTGGCGGAGGAGGTTCAAGGCTGCCTTGGTTTGGTGAAAAAAGTTCTCGGTACACTCGGCATGAACGATTACCGCGTGCGGCTCTCCCTTCGCGATCCGGATTCCGACAAGTATGTGGGCGATCCGGCAAACTGGGAGAAGGCCGAAAACGCACTGCGTCAGGCGGTTTTGACACTCGGGGTCGATTACAGCGAAGAACTCGGCGAGGCGGCATTCTATGGTCCCAAGATCGACTTTGTGGTCAAGGACATCATCGGTCGCGACTGGCAGCTCGGCACGGTGCAGGTGGATTACAACCTGCCGGAGCGGTTCAATCTCAGCTACGTCGGTGAGGACAACCGTCCGCACCGCCCGGTGATGATTCATCGCGCTCCTTTCGGTTCGTTGGAGCGCTTCACGGGTCTACTGATTGAGCATTTCGAAGGCAAGTTCCCGACCTGGCTCGCTCCCGAACAGGTCCGCGTGCTGCCGATTTCCGAAAAATTCATGGACTATGCCGCAGTGGTTGTCGCGCAGCTTGCCGACCAAAAAATCCGCGTAAGCATGGATCGTAGTTCCGATAAAATCGGCGCGAAAATCCGCAATGCCCGCCTCGAACGGGTCCCTTACATGCTGATCATCGGTCAAAAAGAGGAAGAAGAGCAGGCGGTTTCGGTTCGTCACCGCGACAAGGACGATCTCGGTTCGCAAGCGCTGGGTGACTTCGTCGCCGCGATCACCCGCGAGGTGGCGGAGCGTTCCTTGTGACGATCTTTTGCCAAGATGAATTTTCAGGAAATCGCTTTTGGCTCGGAAAAATTCCGCCAGGAATGCGAACTTCGCAATCAGATCCTGCGCGTGCCGCTGGGGCTGAGTCTCGACGAACTGGATCTAACAAATGAACGGGACCAAATGCACTTCGGCCTGTTCGACGGGGACAGTCTTTTGGCCTGTGTCATCGCGGCGCCACTTTCCGCTACGGAAGTGAAACTTCGACAAATGGCGGTTGCCGCAACAGTTCAGAGAACCGGTTGCGGAAGCGCAATCATCCGCTTCCTTGAATTGCAGTTGCTCAATCGCGGCTTCATCCACATTTCGTTGAACGCGCGGATGTCAGCTGTGGGTTTTTACAGAAAACTCGGCTACACCTGCATCGGAAAAGAGTTCATCGAAGTGGGAATTCCCCATGTGAAGATGCAGAAACACATCAGCTCCCAAGCAGTCGGTCCGAGTGCTCAAAGTGCCTGATAACTCGTAGCTGAATCGCAAAGCATTTGCGCATTGCTACGTTTGTCTTAAATTCCCTCTACCACAACATAATGTATCAATCATATGTTTTATGTGCGATATATTGTGTTTTCGCCATCTGCCTGCTTGCATTTTTGCTTGGGCTGACTACGATTTTCCCCACGCGGTTTTTGCCGCAGTAACATCAGTCCCACGCGATCATGTATCTGAAATCTCTCGAAATCCACGGCTTCAAATCTTTTGCTGACAAAACCACCTTCGAATTTGCGACAGGGGTGACCGGCATCGTCGGTCCGAACGGATGCGGCAAGTCGAATGTGGTCGATGCGATCCGTTGGGTCCTGGGCGAAACATCCGCCAAAGCGCTGCGCGGTGGAGAAATGGCGGACGTGATTTTCAACGGCACCGAGAAACGCAAGGCCCAGGGGATGGCGGAAGTGACCTTGACGATGGCCAACTGCGAGGAATCCCTGAAAGTGAATTTCAACGAGGTGGCGATCACCCGCCGGGTGTTTCGCGATGGAAGATCGGAGTACCGAATCAATCACACCTTGTGCCGCCTGAAAGACATCCACGATCTGTTCATGGACACGGGCATCGGTCGCACGGCGTATTCCATCATGGCGCAAGGGCAGATCGACCAGATTTTGTCATCTAGGCCCGAGGAGCGTCGCGTGGTGTTCGAAGAGGCCGCGGGCATTACCAAATACAAGCGCGAGAAAAAAGAGGCTTTGCGCAAACTGGAATACACCGAGGCAAACCTGTTGCGGGTCGGCGACGTGTTGGCCGAGCAGGAGCGACGGATGAATTCGCTGCGCCGCCAGGTGGCCAAGGCGCGGCGCTATCAGGCCCTGGCTGTTGACGTTCGAATTCTTGACACGCATCTCTGCCACAAGAAATTCGGAGAACTTTCCGCCGAACTCGGTGAACTGCAAACATCGATCCGGGTGCTCGATGCCAGGGAAAGCGAGATTGAGCAGCAAATGCCCGAACGCGAGGCCTTGGTTGAGGAGGCACGAGCAGTGGCGCGCAGTTTTGAAAGCGAACTTTCGGAATTGCGTCAGAAAATCAACGAGCACCGCAATGTGTTGAATACTTCCGAAGGCCGGGTGGCGTTCAACAACGAGCGCAAATCGGAACTCGAGGGCCGCATTCGCCAGAACAACGAGGACGTCGAGGATACCCGTCAAAAATTGACCCAGCAGGAGTTCGACTTCTTGAATTGTCACACCGAACTCGCAAACCTGACCAAGCGCATCATCGAACGCGAAGGAGAATTGGAAACGCATGAACAACGCACGAGGGGTGTCAAATCGCGCCGCGAGGGTATGGAATCCGCCCTCAAGGAGAATCGCAATGCCGCCGCGAAAACTCAAACCGCCGTTACCTCAACCCAGGCGAAAATTGAAAGCTCGATCGCGCAAATGGAGGGCAATCGCGACCGTGCACGCCAGTTGTCCGAGGAGGAGCAGCGCCTCCGTCTGAATCTGGAGGAATTGCGCAATGAAGAATCGCGGGTGAGCAGGGAACTGCAGCAAAGCAGTGAGGCAATCGCCTCTTTTGAGGAGGCGTTCCAGGGAGCGGAACGCGGCTATCAACGCATTCGCGCCGATCTCGATGTCAGCCGGGTGGCGGCGGCCGAATGTCATAAAAACCTGGTGCAGCGCTCGTCGCGACTCGAAGTCGTCAGCCAACTGGTGAAAAGCGGAGAAGGCTACGAGAAGGGCACGCGCAGTGTGCTTGCGGGCCTGGGCCAGCCGGAGAAATTCAGCGATGGCATCCTCGGTGTGGTTGCCTCGTTCATCGAAGCGGAGAGCACTTGTGCCCGCGCGATCGAAGCCGCTCTCGGTGCCAATGTGCAGGCGGTGTTGGTGAGCGATGAGGCACTGGCAACCGCTGTGGTTGACCGTCTCACCGAACAAAAGCTCGGCAAAGCCGCATTGATTCCCGAAACATTCGTCGGCCAGCCCACGGCGACCCAGATGGAAGCCGTGCCTGCGGGCGCGATCGCCTGGGCTCTTGATCGCGTCAAGGCGGACCGCCGCATTTCAGCCGTGATTGAAAAACTGTTAGAAAATGTCCTGATCGTCGCCGATCTCCCCTCCGCGATGCAGCTCCGGCATGTCATGCCGGCTGTGACCTATGTGACGCTGCGCGGCGAACTGTTAGGCCGGGTCGGCACGATCAGCGGCGGCATGTCCGGTAACGGAGGTGACTCCCTGTTGGAACGACAAAACGAAGTTCGCGATCTCACCTTGGAAGTCAATCAACTCGCCGAGGAAGAACAGGCGTGCCGCGGGAAGCTGGGGGAACTTGAAAAGGCCCTGGAGCAACAGCGCGAAACCGTGGAGTTGTGTCGTGAACGTCTGCACCGGCAGAAAGTGGAGGTTTCCACCTTGCAGGGGCAGCTTTCTCTCGCAAAACGCGAGGTCGAGTCCTTTGAAACAAAACTTCAAAACGTGGTTTGGGAACGGGGCGAACTGGAGAAACGCGAGCAAATTGTCGCGGCCAATCGCGCCGGGATGGAACAGGAGTTGAGCACCGCCCGCGCCAGCTTGGAGTTGTTGGAAGACGAGCAACGGCGTTTGCAAGCAGAACTGGAGTCGATCCTGCGCGAGGAAGCCGAGCTGGTGATGATGCTGAACGAGCTCAAAACGTCGCTGGCTGTGGACAAGCGGGCGAAGCAGGCGGCGGAGGAGCAGCAAAAACCCATGGAATTGCGGCTCATGGAACTGCGCGAACTTTCCCTGCGCCGCGAGGCGGAGATCGCGCAGTTCACTCAGCGCATCGAGGATGCGGTGACGGAAAACGCCCGCTTGGCAGACGAGATGGAAATGCACCGGCTGGAACTAACGGATTTGACGGAGGAATCCAACAAACGCGCTTCAGGCCGCGAGGCGATCATGGAACGCATTGACCAGGCGGAGCGCCATTTGTCGGAGCTTCGCCGCCAGCATGCGCGGGTCGTGGAGCAACGCGGACGCGAAGAAGTTGCCGCGACAAAAATCGAACTGCGCCTGGAAAGTCTCGTGCAAACCACCCGGGAGCGCCATCAGGTCGATCTCACCGCCTTCTGTCCCGACGCCCATGCGTTGCTGACGTGCATCGATTCGCAGAAAGCCCTGCAAAAGGAAAATTCGCGTCGCATCATTGCCGACAGCGGAGACGGGGACGACGAACCCGATACCGTGGTCTTCAATGAGTCGGGTCGGGGCCGCCCCGCCAGGGAGATTGTGCCGGTCTTACCCGGCGAGCTGGAAGGGGAGCCCGACTGGTTGTTCGTGGAGGAGATTGTGGCGGACCTCAAACGTCGCCTGGACTCGATGGGGCCGGTCAATCTCGATGCGATCGAGGAGTTCGAGGAACTGGAAGAACGCTTCAATTTCATGCGCGGTGAGTTCGACGACCTTTCCGGTGCGAAAAAAGAACTGCTCGCCATCATCGAGCGCATCAATGAGGAAACGCAGCGTCGTTTCAGCGAAACCTTTGCCAAGGTGCGGGAGAATTTCAAGGAGATGTTCAGGGAGTTGTTCGGAGAAAAGGGCAAAGCGGATCTCATGCTGATCGATGAGAACGATCCGTTGGAAAGCGGCATCGAGGTGATCGCCAAACCGCCGGGCAAGAAGTTGCAATCGATCTCCCTGCTTTCCGGTGGCGAGCGTTCGATGACCGCGGTCGCACTGTTGTTCTCGATCTACATGATCAAGCCCAGCCCGTTCTGTGTGCTCGACGAGCTTGACGCGCCGCTCGATGAAGCAAACATTGGTCGTTTCGTGCGGGTGTTGGACCGCTTCATCGACAAGAGCCAGTTCATCATTGTCACTCACAGCAAACGCACCATGGCGCGCGCCGATGTGATCTATGGAGTCACTATGGAGGAATTCGGCATTTCCAAACCGGTGGGCATGCGCTTCACCCAGGCGGAGCCGGCCATTCCCGAACAAGCACCCCTGAGCCTGGGTTCCTGAAACGCAACAATGCAATTTCACGCGCGGTGATTTTTCTTTCCCGCGCGGGTGCAATCTGTCATTTTTTTCCAACAAATGACAGCAAGCCCAAACCAGCGAGTTCCGATGTTTTTTTTCCTGGGTACGCTCAGTTTGCTGAGCGCCTTTCTGCTCTTTCAGGTGCAGCCTGTGATCAGCAAATTCATCCTGCCCTGGTTCGGAGGCAGTCCGGGGGTGTGGACGACCTGCATGGTGTTTTTTCAAGTGGTGCTGTTCGGCGGTTATGCCTACGCGCATTTTCTTTCCCGTCTGCAACCCCGCTGGCAGGCGATCATTCACACGGTGCTGATGGTCGGAGCTTTTGCCCTGCTGCCGATCGCCCCGGCGGAAACCTGGAAACCCTCAGGGAATGAGGATCCGGCGGGTCGCATTCTGCTGCTGCTGTTGGGAACCGTTGGATTGCCCTATTTCATCCTCTCCAGCACCAGCCCGCTGGCCCAGGTTTGGTTCACGCGCGCCGTCCCCGGCGGCTCGCCATGGCGGCTTTACGCGCTGTCGAATGTCGGCTCGCTGGTCGCACTGATCAGCTATCCGTTTTTTTTCGAACCTCGCATTGATGTCGGCGCGCAAACGAAGCTGTGGTCGATTGCTTTCGTCGTGTTCGGCTTCCTGTCACTACTGTTGGCCTGGCGTTCTAGCGGCAAAGACGGAGAGCGACAATCGGCTGTTCATGCGGCGGAGTGGGCATCGGCTCGTCCCGCATGGTGGCGCCGTCTGCTCTGGGTTTTTCTTCCCGCCCTGGCGAGTGTGATGCTGCTCGCGACCACCAATCATGTCTGCCAGGATGTGGCTGTCGTCCCCTTCCTGTGGGTGATTCCCCTGAGCTTGTACCTGCTGACTTTCATCATTTGCTTCGAGCACGAACGCTGGTATCAACCGTGGTTGTGGGCTCCATTGGCATTGATCGCCATCTTCGTCACGGCGGGTGGCGACTCATTGATCGCTGATCTGGCGAATAAATGGTTCGGTCTCGAAGTGGATCTGATGCCGGATTATCGCTACGAAATCACCTGGAGTTTCAGCGCGATGTTTCTGGCCTGCATGGTCTGTCATGGCGAACTCGGGCGTCTGAAGCCGGCTCCGGCGCGGCTCACGGAGTTTTACCTGTGCATGTCGGCAGGCGGAGCCATTGGTGGTCTGCTGGTGAGCTTGATCGCCCCGCATGTTTTCGTCACCTACATGGAGTGGCCGCTCGGGTTGATTTTTTGCCTGATTGTCGCCGGCATCGCGTGTTTGTTCTCGATCAAACATCTGCGTCGCAAACCGCTGCGCTATTCCCTGCAAGGCCTGTTGCTCGTCGCATTCGGATCGGCAGTGGTTTGGCTGTCCATCGAGGAATTGCAGGTGGAAAAGCGCCTGGAACGGGTTCGCAATTTCTACGGCACCGTGAATGTGAGAGAAGGTCATGACACTGGCCTCGACACTGATTTCAGGATGCTCACCCATGGCGGCACGCTGCACGGTTTGCAAAATCTGGCCGATGCCTACAAGGAGGAACCAGTCACCTACTACGGACGGCATACGGGCATCGGCAGGGCGCTGGAATCGATCCACGACAAAACAAACGCCCGTGTCGCCATTGTGGGACTAGGGGCCGGCACCGCGGCCTGTTATGCCCAAAATGGTCAGTCCTATCGATTTTATGAAATCAATCCGGATGTCGTGCGTCTGGCTCGCAAGCATTTCAGTTATCTCAGTGATGCCGAGAAGCGGGGGGCATCGGTGACCACCATCATTGGAGATGCCCGCCTCATGCTCGAACGCGCGCCGGATCAGAATTTCGATGTAATCCTTCTCGATGCCTTCAGTGGCGATTCGATTCCCATGCACTTGCTGACCCGCGAGGCTTTTCAAATCTATCGACGCCACATGAATCCCGATGGCATCATTGCCGTGCACGTGACTAACAAATATCTTTATCTTTTTCCAGTGGTGGAAAAACAGGCTACCGAGTTGGGGTGGAGCTCGACTCGCTACACCACCCACAAAAAGGGTGATCATTACAGCACCGATTACGCACTGGTCACCCGGAACAAGGCGTTTCTCAAAGCCAATCCCTCACAGGTCGACAAGAAAGATCCGGTGCTTGACGTTCCGTTGTGGACGGACCGCTACCACAACCTTTTCCAGATTTTGAAAAAGTGAGATCAATACGTCGGCACCTGCGGGTCGATCTCGTCCGACCAGCGTTGGATGCCGCCTGCGAGTGAAAAAACGTTCTGTCGACCGTGTTGCCGCAACCACCGGGTGGCGTGCAGCGAGCGCATGCCATGATGGCAGTAGATGACCATCGGCTTGTCTTTCATGGCAAGCAACGACGCGGCATGCGTGGCAAACTCGGAGAGCGCAAAGAGTCTTGCATTTTCCAAACGGCAGAAATCCCACTCGTCCTGCTCGCGGCAGTCAATCAGATCGAACTCGCCACCTTCGCTTCTGATTTCATCTAATTGCCGCGGGCTCAGCTCCTCGCTTTGTTCGGGGTCGGGAAATTTCATTCAATGATCACCGGTGTGCCGACCTCGGCATTCTCAAAAAACTTCTGCGCCATGAAGTCGGGCATGCGGATGCAGCCGTG
>Ga0114972_10004128_pt1 | contig 10802 bp, 8 predicted proteins | sample M_140807_EF_Meta_FD_87354 | JGI IMG/M metagenome (GOLD analysis project Ga0114972, IMG submission 87354) | Freshwater microbial communities from Lake Montjoie, Canada to study carbon cycling - M_140807_EF_MetaG | ecosystem: Environmental > Aquatic > Freshwater > Lake | place: Lake Montjoie... | reverse complement strand
CCATTGTAGCACGTGTGTAGCCCTGGGCATAAAGGCCATGATGACTTGACATCATCCCCTCCTTCCTCACGCCTTACGGCGGCAGTTTCACTAGAGTTCCCAGCATTACCTGATGGCAACTAGTGATAGGGGTTGCGCTCGTTGCGGGACTTAACCCAACACCTCACGGCACGAGCTGACGACAGCCATGCAGCACCTTACGATCTGTGTATTGCTACAAAATGAGCTTTCACCCACGGTCAAACCGCATTCTAGCCCAGGTAAGGTTCCTCGCGTATCATCGAATTAAACCACATGCTCCACCGCTTGTGCGGACCCCCGTCAATTCCTTTGAGTTTCAACCTTGCGGTCGTACTTCCCAGGTGGGATACTTAATGCTTTCGCTCAGACACATACAGTGTATCGCATATGTCGAGTATCCATCGTTTAGGGCGTGGACTACCAGGGTATCTAATCCTGTTTGATCCCCACGCTTTCGTGCCTCAGCGTCAATCATCCCGTAGTGAGCTGCCTTCGCAATTGGTGTTCTATGTCATATCTAAGCATTTCACCGCTACATGACATATTCCGCTCACCTCCAGGATATTCAAGACAGATAGTATCAATGGCAGTTTCCGAGTTAAGCTCGAAGATTTCACCACTGACTTACCTGCCCACCTACGCACCCTTTAAACCCAGTGAATCCGGATAACGCTTGCACCCTCCGTATTACCGCGGCTGCTGGCACGGAGTTAGCCGGTGCTTATTCCTCTGGTACCGTCAAGTGAGAAAGAATTCCCTTTTTTCGTCCCAGATAAAAGAAGTTTACAATCCAGAGGACCTTCATCCTTCACGCGGCATGGCTGGTTCAGACTTGCGTCCATTGACCAATATTCCTTACTGCTGCCTCCCGTAGGAGTCGGGCCCGTGTCTCAGTGCCCGTGTGACTGGTCGTGCTCTCACACCAGTTACTGATCGATGGCTTGGTGGGCCGTTACCCCGCCAACTACCTAATCAGCCGCACGCCCATCCAAAACCGCCGGAGCTATAACAATCAAGAGATGCCTCTCAACTGTGTTACGGGGTATTAATCCTCCTTTCGGAGGGCTATTCCCCAGTTTTGGGAAGGTTGCGTACGTGTTCCGCACCCGTTTGCCGGTCGCCGCCAGGTATTGCTACCCGCGCTGCCCCTCGACTTGCATGTATTAAGCCTGCCGCTAGCGTTCATCCTGAGCCAGGATCAAACTCTCCATTGTAAATGTGTTGTTTGAACTGACTGTTTAATTTCATTGGAAATTAACGTCAAATTCTAAATTAATATTTGCGCTAACCATTACCTGTTTATTTTACTTCGCAATAAATGCGAAGCGTTGCTGTTTCCATTCTTTCAAAGATCTTTCGAATTAGCAAATCAAAAGTTTAACCTCTTGACCGTAATCCCTATTTTAATTTCTTAATTTCTAATTTTAAAATCTCTTGTTTTTCTCTCTAGAAAAACAACCCGTTTTTGATTGGGAGTGCAAATGTAGAGGATTTTTCTTTCCTACCAAATTTATTTTAGAATTATTTTTATTCTTTTTTGAAAATTTAAAATATTGGTCATCAATATGTTCGGTAAAATATCGCAATATTAATTCATCGAGTATTTTTAAAATTCGAATGAAATAGCCGTTCTACCTAGTTTGTAACAGTTCCCAACTAACCTGTAAATAATTTATGAAAGACAAGCTGAACAAAAAATTTATTTTTATGAATTAATTGTTGTCCATTATTTAATTCACGAAATATTTTTGTTCAACAAACTTGATTTTTATACCATTTTTATTTTTTACAAAACGAAAAGTGATTCAAATCTCTAGATTTTGACAAGTTGTATTTTCGAACACCCATTTTGAAAAATTGTAAATGGCTACAATTAAATTACGAAATCCAGTATAAATAATTTTAATACATAAAGCACTAACTGTCATTAATTATTAATTAGATTTCATTTTGTTTATTTTTTTAAAAAAAAAACTAAACATTTTCATTAATTAATTGTTAAATTCACATTGGAGACCAGAAACCATTAAAAACGGGGAGTAACCGAAAATCCAAAAGAGTAGGGAAAATCTAAAAATAAAAACAAATGGAACATTTAAAAATCGCAAGTGATAATTACGTGGCATTCACGTTTTTTATCGGAACAATGGCCATGATGGCTGCATCTGTTTTCTTCTTTTTTGAATTGAGTAACACCTCTCAAAAATGGAGAACATCTGTTTTAGTATCAGGATTAATTACCTTCATCGCAGCAGTGCATTACTACTACATGAGAGGTTACAATCTTGAGACAGGAGAATCTCCTACGTTTTTCAGATACGTTGACTGGATACTTACAGTTCCATTAATGTGTGTAGAGTTCTATCTAATCACCAAAAAAGCAGGTGCAAAAATCGGTTTACTTTGGAAGCTGATCTTCGCTTCACTTGTGATGTTAATTACTGGTTACATTGGAGAGGTTTTAGATCCTACTCAAAGCGTTCTTTGGGGTGTAATTTCAGGAGCAGCTTATTTCTACATCGCTTATTTAGTTTGGTTTGGTGAAGTTGCAAAACTTTCTCAAAGTGCTGGACCACAAGTAGCAAAAGCTACTAAGATTTTAGCTTGGTTCGTATTAGTTGGTTGGGCAATCTATCCTTTAGGTTACATTTTAGGAACTGAAGGTGGTTTGTTTGGAATGAAACTAGTAGCTGATAAAGCTGCTGCGTTACATGCTATGGATATTGTTTACAATATCGCTGATGCTATCAACAAAATTGGCTTTGGTTTAGTTATCTATGCTTTAAGCAGAAACGAAGACTAATTTGTCTCTTTATATTTAAAAAAGGGTTCTTCTAATTTATGAAGAACCCTTTTTTTATAAAGTTTAAATTGAAAATAATGTCAATGCAAAACACTCACACTAAAGTGGATTATCTGTTTGCAGGTGCCGGCGCCTCTGCAACACTTCTGCTTATGTGTATGGAAAAGCAGGGACTATTGAAAGATAAAACAATTTTGATTTTAGATCCAGATGCCAAACATAACAATGACAAAACCTATTGTTTTTGGTCTGATCAAAATGAACACATTACTACCCAATGCCAACATTTAATAAGCCATCAATGGAGTGAAGTAAGTGTCAATCGAAATAAACAAGAATCTTTATTCCCTAAAAAATACTTTCACATATCTGGCATTGATGTTTACAAAGAATTAAGACGCATCATTGAGAAATATAATCTACAAAGAGTACATAGCTCCGTTGTTGAATTAACCCCTTTTGAAAATGGAGTTAAGGTAATTACAGATACCAATATTTGGGAATCAACATTAGTTTTCGATAGTCGCCCACCCAAATATTTACCCCTCAAAAAAGATGACGCCCATTTGCTTCAATCCTTCATTGGTTATGTAATTACTACAAATGAACCAATTTCGAATATTAATTGTGTGGACCTGATGGATTTTAATGTAGAACAATTAGGTTCTACTCAATTTATGTATGTGCTTCCATTGGGCGAAGGGAAAACACTTGTAGAATTAACGCGTTTTGGATTGGAAACTATTTCAGAAAACGAAGCAAATCCAATATTAGATATTTACATCACCCGCCGTTTTGGGAACTATCAAATTATAAGTAAAGAAACAGGATGTATTCCCATGAGTACCGCCGATATTTCTGTTGAAGCATTACCAGGCGTTATTTCCATTGGAGGAAGAGCCGGTGCTGTTAAACCAAGTACTGGTTATGCTTTTAAAAATATGTTTCATCATGCGGATAGATTAGCTGAAAGTTTTAAAAAAAATCTCAAACCTGCAGATATAACAGCATCATCACGTTTTCGATTTTACGACCGGTTATTACTTTTGATCCTCACTAGACAGCCATCCCAAGGCAAATCAATATTTGAAGCCTTGTTCAAAAAAAATGAAACAAAAAATGTGTTGCAATTTTTAGATGAGAAGACAACGTTGATGCAAGACATTCGAATATTTTTGACATTACCCATAAAACCTTTTTTAAAAGCTGTTGGTTGGGTAGCTTCATCAAGCATGCAAAAAATAATAACTCCAATATTATTGCTACTATTATCAATACTGATGTTATTAATTTATAAAACCACTCCACCTATTTTTAACTGGATACAAATTATTATGTTCACCATTGGGATGTTTTTGGTAGGCATACCACATGGCGCTGTAGACCATTTACTAGAGACAGGCAATTTACAAAGTGGCATCAAACCTGGCTTTGTAATGAATTATCTTGGCTTGGCTTTTCTCAATTTAATCTTATGGTTTTTCTTTCCAATTGGCGCGTTATTCTTTTTTATTGCTTATTCTGCATGGCATTTTGGCGAAACTGATATGAAGGAATGGGCGCATAAAAAAATAAATGCTTTAATGAATATTACCTGGGGTATTATGATTTTAAGTATCATATTATTGGGTCATGTTGCTGAAACCAATAGCATTTTGGCAAACATGAATACTTTGGAAATACCTATTAGTAATGTGATGGGAAAACAGATAAGTGTAATGCTTGCGTTTGTTGGAATGATATGGGCACTCCTTGAAAAAAAATGGATGATGATATTAAGTGCTTTAACGCTTCTTGTTAGTATTGAGTTACCGCTTATCACTTCATTTGGTTTGTATTTCATTGGGCAACATAGCATGAATGGTTGGTCGCATTTAAAACAAGGAATGAAAGTTAATAATAGCGCACTCTATTTAAAAGCATTGCCATTTACTATTGGCGCACTTGTATTGTTTGTTGTTTTTATTTTCTTACTGCGAAATAATTACATAGCTAATTTCAACGAAAATTTAATTACAATATTTTTTGTTTTTATTTCTTGTATAAGCTTTCCTCATGTAATGGCAATGAATAAGTTTTACAAGAAGTAAATATTATAGTGATTAGACATCTTATTGGTCTAATGAAATTGTCGCAAAAAACTACCTCATCTATATTGTACAGAAATATCCATACTAATTTATAATTCCTTTGGGCTTAAGTTGTTAGTTTCCTTACTTTTTGAACAAAATTGTACGTTTAATTGTTGATTAAATAAAAATAATTATGCAACAATATCTAATAATCGGTGGTTCAAGTGGTATTGGACAACAACTGGCAAAACAACTAAGTGAAAACAACAATCATGTTTTTGCCACTTTTAATAAAAATAAACCTGAACAACAATTTTCAAATATTGAATTCCATTATTTGAATGTGATGGAAGATGCTATTTCTCTCGATTTTTTACCCGAACAATTAGATGGATTGGTTTACTGTCCGGGAAGTATAAATCTCAGGCCTTTTGAACGCATTAAACCTGAAGACTTTGAATCTGATTACAAACTACAAGTTGTTGGAGCCATTAAAATAATTCAACAAGTACTTCCTAGATTAAAAAAATCTGAGAATGCTTCGGTCGTTTTATTTTCTACTGTAGCCGTTCACACCGGTTTACCCTACCACACCCAAGTAACCGCTTCAAAAGGAGCCATTGAAGGACTTACAAAAGCTTTGGCTGCAGAATTAGCTCCAAAAATTAGAGTCAATTGCATTGCGCCTTCTTTAACCAATACACCACTTGCTGCCACTTTACTAAACACTGATCAAAAATTGGAAGCCAATGCATTGAGACATCCATTGAAGAGAATTGGTACAACTGAAGACATTGCAAACATGGCTTCGTTTTTACTTTCAAACCAATCTGGCTGGATAACCGGACAAATTATGCATGTTGACGGGGGAATGTCAACCTTAAAAATTTAGATGAAATATTTCAAATGAAATAAAACAAGAACTAGAGTTGTTTAGTTGAACACAATTTCTACTCAATTTAAAAAAATGTTAGAACAAAAAGATATTGACAGAATCATTGAAATGGCATGGGAGGATAGAACGCCATTTGAGGCCATTAAAATTCAATTTGGTTTTTCTGAAGCGAATGTAATTGCACTTATGCGAAAAGAGTTGAAGCGCAGTAGTTTCAATCTCTGGAGAAAAAGGGTGAACTCAGGTGTAAGTCAAAAACATTCTATGAAAAGAAATCCCGAAATAAGTCGATTTAAATGTAGCCTTCAAAAAACAATTTCAATGAATAAAATAAGTAAGCGATAAATGGAAATCAAATTTGACAGATCTTATAATTCTGTTCTCGAAAAAATAGATACAATTGATCCTATAAAATATGGACGTACCCGAAATTATATTGATGGAGATGTAAGTTATTTATCACCATACATATCAAGAGGTGTAATAAGCACAAAACAAATTCTGGAAATCGTTTTAAAAAAAGGATATAAAATTTATCAAATTGAACAATTTGTAAAAGAATTATGTTGGCGAGATTATTTTCAAAGGGTTGCTCAGGTAAAAGATTTAAATACAGAAATTAAAAATCCACAATCGCCAATTTTAAATCATGAAATTCCTTCGAATATTTTAGACGCGAATACGGGTATAAATAGTATTGATGATGCCATAAATACATTGTACCAAACAGGCTATATGCACAATCACTGTAGAATGTATACCGCTTCTATAATTTGCAATATTGCCAAATCTCATTGGCATCATCCAGCTCAATGGATGTATTATCATTTACTAGATGGAGATTGGGCCAGTAATGCATGCAGTTGGCAATGGGTGGCAGCGGCAAACAGCAGCAAAAAATATTTCGCAAATCAAGAAAATATAAACAAGTATACTTATTCCAATCAACGAAATACTTACATGGATAAATCGTATGAAGAAATTGAAGCGATGGAAACACCGATTCAATTACTTGATACAAAAAAGTTTGAACTAGAATTATCATTACCAGAAAGTTCATCTATTAAAATCGATAACACCCTTCCTACGTTTATTTATAACTATTACAACCTCGATCCTCAATGGCATAAAGAAGATGAAGGCAATAGGGTTTTGTTAATTGACCCCAACTTATTTTCAAAGTATCCAGTAAGTAAAAAGTGTATCGATTTCATGTTGGATTTAAGCAAAAATATTCCTGACATTCAATTGTATATTGGCGACTTCAAAACCTTAGTAGAAACGCATCAAATTGATCATGTATACTTCAAAGAGCATCCTTTTAATTCTGATTACAAGGGAATACAAGAAGATAGAGATTGGATTGCAGAAAAAGTATCAGGATATTTCCCCTCATTTTTTGCATATTGGAAAAAAGTTGAGAAGCAGTTAAAATAATCAAACCAATGCATTTACAACAGGCAGATATAGAAAATTTAGAGAAAAGATACAGAACTACTTTTATTAATTCTCTTGCTGGTTTCAGACAAGCCGTTTTAGTAGGCACGAAATCGGAATCAGGATTGACAAATCTAGCCATCTTTAATTCTCTCATTCATTTAGGTGCAAACCCTGCCTTATTGGGATTAGTTAGCAGACCTGATGTTGTACCAAGAGATACGTACAAAAACATGCTTGAAACAAAATCTTATACGTTGAACTATGTGCATTATTCTGATTTTGAAAAAGCACATCAAACCTCAGCTCGTTATGAAAGTGGAATATCTGAATTTGGTCAGGCTGGTTTTAATGAAGCGTACACGAATGACTGTTATGCCCCATTTGTTTCAGATGCAATAGTAAAAATTGCGATGAAGTTAGAAGACACCATTTCTATTCCATTAAATGGCACCATCCTTATCATTGGTAGTATTCAACAAATTGAAATGGAAAATAAATTAGTTGGACAAGATGGATTTGTAGATTTATCACAAGCAGAAGTATTGATCAGTCAAGGGCTTGATGCGTATTTTGTATCAAAAGCTGTTGGAAGACTTGGGTATGCGAAACCTTAAAAATTTTATCGAATATTTACACAACAAAAAATCAATACTAACCAAAGAAATCCAGAAAGTTCAAGAACCAAATTAAAATAATGTGCAAGACAATTCAAAACAAGATATCGTAATCGTATGGTTTAAAAGAGATCTAAGATTTACGGACCACGAGCCTTTATACTTGGCACAAAAACAACAGCTTCCCATTTTACTCATTTATTGTTTTGAGCCTTCCATCATGAATTATGTGGATAGTGATGTTAGGCATTGGCGATTTGTATATCAATCTATTCAAGATATGCAAAACAAACTTATTGATTACAAAACATCGATTGCCGTTTTTAATGATGAAGCACATCATGTTTTTCAAAAAATTCAAACCCATTACAACATAAAAATTATTTTCTCCCATCAAGAAATTGGAAATCAATTAACTTATAGTAGGGATTTAGTAATAAAAAAGTTTTGTGTTGACAATAGCATAGAATGGAAAGAATATCAACATAATGGCGTGATACGAAAATTGAAGTCGAGGAAAGATTGGGAAAAAAGATGGAAAGAAAAAATGCAAGAAACACCTAAAATCGTAGATGAAAACAATTGGCATTTTTTACAACTAGACCCAAACTTTTATGCAAGCAACAAAGGAAATGATTTGAAAAGTGACATTACAAACTATGATAAATCATTTCAAATGGGTGGAGAAACTTTCGCTTGGAAATACTTACATAGTTTTCTAAAAGAGCGCTATGTAAATTACTCCAAACATATTTCCAAACCTGCATTAAGCCGAAAAGGTTGTAGTAGAATTTCACCTTATTTGAGTTATGGAAATATTAGTATGCGCATGGTTTATCAGTTTACAATGCAACATTACAAGGATGCAAGTAACAAAAGGGCATTATCAAATTTTGTGTCAAGATTGCATTGGCATTGTCATTTCATGCAAAAATTTGAAGATGAATGTAGCATGGAAATGGAAAATGTAAACAAGGCATACAATATTTTGGTTAAACCCAAAAACGAATCATATATTTTAGCGTGGCAACAAGGAAATACAGGCGTACCTATTGTGGATGCTTGTATGCGATGTGTTGTAAAAACCGGATACATAAATTTCAGAATGCGCGCAATGGTAGTTTCGTTTTTTGTATTTAACCTATGGCAAGATTGGAGAGAGTTGCATTTTTTAGCAAAACAGTTTTTAGATTACGAGCCCGGAATTCATTATCCTCAACTACAAATGCAATCTGGGGTTACTGGCATAAATACCATTAGAATTTATAACCCAATAAAAAATTCTATAGAACACGACGAACAAGGTGAATTCATAAAAACATGGATTCCGGAATTGATTCATGTGCCTGTGGAACTAATACATGAACCCTGGAAAATGAGTTTAATGGAACAAAATTTATACGATGTAATAATTGGAAAAGATTACCCCTATCCTATTGTAGATATTGAAGCAACCAGAAAATTTGCAAGCGATGAAGTTTGGCGTTTTAGAAAAACAGATGCAGTAAAAAAAGAAGGCAGTAGAATTTTAAAGAAGCATGTAAATACTTCTAAAGTCATCAGGAAGAAAGTGAACACAAATAAAAAAGATTCATAAAAAATAAACACAGCATTAAAAAAAATGGATACAAATAAGAAAATAGGCATCATTTTTCCGCATCAATTATTTGAGCAGAATTTACTTATTTCTACATGCGATACGATTTATTTAATTGAAGAATGGCTGTACTTTAAGCAATATAATTTTCACAAAAGTAAAATCGCTTTTCATAGAGCGAGTATGAAATTTTATGAAACTTATCTACAATCCAAAAACATTAAAGTTGTTTATATTGAATCAATCGATGAGTTATCTGATACACGAAAACTAATTCCATTTTTGAAATCAAATGGCGTGAATGAAATTGAATATATTGACACCACCGACTATTTGCTTGAGAAAAGAATTAAAGATACTTGTGCTACTCAAGATATTATTTGCATTAAAAACAATACACCACAATTTTTAAACACTGTTGAAGAGATTATAAGTTTTTTCAAGGATAAAAAAAGAATGTTTCAAACTGATTTCTATAAACACCAACGTTTACATAGAAACATATTAATAGAAAATAAAAAAAATCCCACAGGTGGAAAATGGACCTTTGATGATGAAAACAGATTGAAATATCCAAAAGGAAAAACACCTCCTATTTTACATTCCATAAATCAAAATAATTATTTCGCTGAAGCCATTACCTACACTCAAAAAAACTTCCCAAACAACTATGGCGAAGTGAATACAAAATTTATTTATCCAACAACATTTGATGAAAGTAAAAATTGGTTAACTGATTTTTTTCGTTCGAGGTTTTCAGAATTTGGTGCTTATGAAGATGCCATTGTTTCGAATGAAAATATTCTACATCACAGCTTATTAACCCCAATGATGAATGCGGGTTTATTGACACCACAATTTGTGATAGACGAAACAATTCTTTATGCGATAAATAACGACATTCCGATAAATTCTTTGGAAGGTTTTATTCGTCAAATAATAGGCTGGAGAGAATTCATCAGGGCTGTGTATGAATTGAAAGGTAATGAAGAACGAACAAAAAATTATTGGAATTTCAGCAGAAAAATACCTTCGTCATTTTGGAATGGAACTACTGGCATTGAGCCAATAGATATTACTATAAAAAAAGTTTTAGAAACAGGCTATTGCCATCATATTGAACGGTTAATGGTTTTAGGAAATTTCATGTTGCTTTGTGAATTTGATCCAGATGAAGTTTACCGTTGGTTTATGGAATTGTTTATTGATGCTTATGATTGGGTAATGGTTCCCAATGTTTATGGAATGAGTCAGTTTGCAGATGGTGGATTGATGGCCACAAAACCGTACATCAGTGGCAGTAATTATTTAATGAAAATGAGTGATTATAAAAAAGGAGAATGGCAGAATCTATGGGATG
>Ga0114972_10004125_pt1 | contig 10804 bp, 9 predicted proteins | sample M_140807_EF_Meta_FD_87354 | JGI IMG/M metagenome (GOLD analysis project Ga0114972, IMG submission 87354) | Freshwater microbial communities from Lake Montjoie, Canada to study carbon cycling - M_140807_EF_MetaG | ecosystem: Environmental > Aquatic > Freshwater > Lake | place: Lake Montjoie... | reverse complement strand
CCGGCGTCACTTCCGACTCCCTTTGAGTCAGTGTGCCCTTCCACCTTGATCGCGAAATTGGTTTCGCCGACCACTTTCCCAATGATGCGCATCAACCTGCGGATATGGTCTGCCAACACCGTTCCGCCACTCTCAAACATCGGGCGGTTTTTTTCATCAACGATCTGCAACCGTAAACCGTCAGAAGTGATGTCCATCATCAACTGATTCTTAATCTTAGAAAGCTCGCCGTCCGATTTGACGGCGCGCTCGATCTCGGCCTTGACCTGCTGCTGAGCTTGGGCGTTCTCTTTAGCAGCCGCTGCTGCAGCAGCACCCTGAGCGCCACCCGCCGCACCCTGAGCGCCACCAGCGGCTCCGGAGCTAGACCCTTGCGCTCCGCCCTTTTCCATACCAACACCATCTTGAACCCCTTGAGTACTTCCGGGGTTCTTGGCTTTTGAATCGAACTGGAATTTGCGAGCTTCGTCGTCAGGCTCTTGCGCGGCTGTCGTTGACTTGCTGCGTTGTGTCGAATCCGAATCAGCCTTCGCTTCTTGACCCTGCGCATGCATCATGCTCTCGCCGCCGCCTTTGATCAGACGGGTTGCATCCCCCGAACCGGCACCACCATCCACTGCCACGCGCAAAGGGTTCTGGAAATAAGCAGAGATCCCTGCCAAGTCACCGCGAGTCGTTGACCCGAGCACCCACATTAGCAGGAAGAACGCCATCATAGCGGTCACGAAGTCCGCGTACGCAATCTTCCAGACCCCGCCGTGGAAGCCATGCCCGCCCTTTTTGACCCGCTTGATAACAATCGGGGCCTTATCTTTGTCCTTCTCACCGGCCATTGAGCGGGCTCCGTGCCATCAGCATAATTGTCATGAAGGGTCAGTCAACTGGGCTTGAAAGCCGCACCTACTTTCCTTTCACCGCCTTCATGGCTTCATCGAGTTCACGGAAGCTTGGGCGCTGATCCGAGAAAAGAATCTTCCGACCAAATTCCACGGCCGCTTGCGGCGTAAAGCCGTTCAGGTGGGCCAAAAGCACGGTCTTGGTCGCAAGGAATGCTTTGCTTTCGAGGTCGCCTTTCTGCTCGAGGGCCGCCGAAATCGGACCGACGAAACCGTATGACAGCAAAATCCCCAGGAAGGTACCGACCAGTGCAGCAGCAATCAGCTTGCCGAGTTCTGCTGGTGGCAATCCCACTGATTCCATGGTGTGAACCACACCCATCACAGCCGCCACAATCCCGAATGCAGGAAGTCCGTCTGCCATCTTCTGGATCGCGGTTGCCGGATAGTGCGCCTCCTGGTGGTGAACGTCGAGTTCAGTTTCCATCAGCGCTTCGAGCTGAATCAGGTTCATTGCACCACCCAACATCATGCGCAGGTAGTCAGTAATGAACTCCACAAGATGGTGATCATGCTCGACCTCGGGATACTTGGTGAACATTGCGCTCTTTTCGGGCTCTTCAATATCCGCCTCAAGCGCCATCATCCCGTCTTTCCGAATCTTGTTGAGAATCTCAAACAAGAGGCACAGCAAATCGAGGTTCTTTTGCTTGCTAGCCGCTGGGTTCTTAAAGGCTACCGGGAACGCCGCAAGTACGAGTTTAACGTTGCGCATGTTGTTGCCGGCAACGAAAGACCCCACCACCGCGCCCACGATGATGATGACCTCGTAAGGCTGCGCTAATGTGGCCAAATGCCCCCCGGAAGCCGCGTAGCCCCCAAGACAACAAATGATCGTGATTATGTAACCAATGAAAAGGGTCATCGGTTTGACCTATAGTAAAAATTAACGGAGGAAGCTGAAGAGCGACATGCCCTGAATTCTAGCGAAACTTGCCTGCAGGTTCTCAAGGACTGTCTTATCGCGCGACAACGCGATTGCAACAGCCCCAATGTCGGCATCCCGCAAGTTTGCCACGACTCTCTGGGTATCAAGTCGCAAAGCACCCCGTGTGTCCCGAATCTTGTCGACCTGCTGATACTGAGCTCCGTAACGCACCCCCATCACCAACGCGCTCGAATCCGTCGTGAGGTTCAATTCATTATTGATCTTCGCGAGAAGACTACCCCAACCAGCAGCAGTCGATAGAGGTTCGATCTGCGCAGCGTCGGGATCGTCGGCTGGGCGATTTTTAATCAATACCCCCAACTCTGCACTCAAGCCCTTCAGTGCGGCCAGATCCGTCGAGGTTAATGAGATTGGCATCTTTGTGCCATCGGAAACCAGAGTCGTCCGATCAACGCCAAATTGGCCCTCGTCAATGGCGGCAACGAAGCCATTAATCACGTCTAGTGTACTCTGGGCCGAGGTTCGCATCGCGGCCCGATCTTGCACCGAATACGTCCCGTTGATCCCCTGCACCGACAATTCCTTGAGGTTGCCGAGCAAATCTCCGATTCGCGACAAATGGTCCGACAGCTTGGAAAGCCGCTCCTCGGCGAAATTCAGGTTGTTGTCGTACTCATCCATACGACCGAGTGAGGTAGAAAGCTGCAGAATCTTGGGTGCAGCAATCGGATCATCCGAAGACTTCATAACCCGCCGACCCGACCCCAATTGTTCTTGCGAGGTCTGCAAGCGTGAAGCCGCTATCCCTAGCTGGTCAGTCGCTGTGCGATAACTGCTATCAAATGCAACGCGGGTCATGAGCAATGCTCCGAAAAATAATCGCGAAAATCAAACAAAGCCAAATAAACATCGTTCATCGACTGGTCAAAGCGCTGCAATCAACGTGTCAAACATCTTGTTCGCGACGTCGACGACCTTGGCTGCACCCGCGTAAGCCTGCTGCAGACGTACGAGATCCAGCGCTTCTTCGTCCATGCTCACACCACTGGACAGAGATCGCTCGCTTTCAATCTGGGTAGACATCGACGTCAAAGTCGTGGTGATCGCGTCGTTTGACACCTTCCGCTGCCCGACTTCGCCAGTGAGCCGGGTCATATCGGATTCGGTTCGGCCACGTCCGGCAAGCAGGCTGTTCGCTGCGCGTGCAACCAGTTGGTAGTCGGTGGTTTTGGTACCGTCAGCAAGAGTCTTCGGAAGTTCAAATTCCGAAATATCATCGACCTTCAAATTGTCTACGGTGGTACCAAAGGCTCGAAACACATCGGCTTTAAACCCCTCATACACCCCCCTCAGTCGCGCCCAGGTAGACGACGTCTGAAAGACGGCCTCCCGTGCGTCGGTGTCCTGAGTCGTGACCGGATCGATAACGGGTGAATTGGTATCCTTACGGGCATTGTCGGTGTCCACAAAATAACCGTTACCGAGGTCGGTCAAACCACGCGGATTATTGAAGCGAACCACATAGAGCTGATAGGGTTGAACGGTCTCAACCGCGGTCCCGAGGGTAGGTTGCTGACCTTCGACTGGAGTCACTGCCGGCGTGGTTGTCCTCACAGTGCCAGCTGGAGTCACATTGCCGGCCTCGAAAAGTACGGTCCCATTATCGTCCGTCAGATCGCTACCGGCTTCAGCCTCAACGTTGTCGACAGACAAGCCCAGCGTATCAAAACGCACAGTTGCTGCGACCCGATCCTTGGTGACGGGATCGGCGCCGGAAACGGTATACCCCTCAGGCGACACCAAGGAAACTCTAGTATCGGAAACCATCCCTTGATCGACGATCTTGGCGTGATTCTCCGCCTTTAGATCCAGCGCATTCAGGCCAACGCTCAGGGTACGGGTATACAACCGCTGACCGTTGGAGTCGGTGACTTCAAAAAACTCGTTGGCATTACTGGTCGAAAACGTATTTAGAGAAGCCAATCGCCCGCTGGCATTCGCTGTCACTGCGGCGAGTTCGCCCTTGAGCAATTGGTCAAGCGCGCCCAGGGTTCCGCCCGAACCAATCTCGGTATTCGCCAGCGCAGAGGCCGTGACACCAGTGACCAGATTGGCGCCGGTCATGGCCTTGACATTGACCGTACCGTTGTTCTGGATATTGACTTCGACGTCATTGAGCTTGGAGAGTTCGAGCAACAAGTTGTCGCGCTGGTCGAGCAGTGATGGAGACGCCTCCCTCCCGGCCCCCAAATCCAGCTCGATGCCCGTATTCGTCCCTGCCAGGGCCTGAGAAATTTGATTGATCCGATCAACGACGCCCTTGCGCTCCGCCAGTACATTGTCGCGAAGACCGCCCAAACGGGCATCTAACTGGGAGTAAATGTCCTTGACCAGCGAAATTGAATTCAGCAGCCCAGCACGGTAGGCGCGGTTTTCCGGCTCACGCGCGACATCGTTTACCGAGGAGTAAAAACCATTCAGTGCCTTGGCAATCCCTTCATCCGGAGCACCCATCAAGCCGTCGATGGATCCTAGATACCCGCCCAGAGTCTGTGCTTGCGCGAGCGCTGTTGACGTCGTTCGACGCTGACGCTCGATGAGTTCGGACGCATTACGGCGGATCGACTCGACCCCAACGCCGTTTGCACCTGGTCCGCCACCCTTGACGAGATCGCCGATGATGACGCGTTGCCGCGAATAGCCCGGTGTCGATGCGTTAGCGACGTTATTCGCCGAAACATCCATCGCGGCCCGGGTCGTTGCCAGAGCGCTTGCCGCAATATTGAGGACTGAGATGCCTGCCATGGGAAGTTGTCCGAAAAGGTGCCGTTATCGAGCGAGTAAATTGAAATCGGCGGCCGGAGTCCCACTCACCGGCGTCGCCTTGTCGGCATCAGCTTGCCGAGAAACCTCCTCGGCTTCCTCTGCCTCTGCCGCAGCAATCGAAGCCTTACGGGCCTCCAGTTGCTTCACCATATAACGGCCAAAACCAAGCCCGCCGCTAGCTGCCAATGAACCGGCCAGCGCTTCCGTGACCATGTCACCATAGGCACCCGATCCAAGCGCTGAGTTTTCGCTGTCGATCGCGCCCGATTTCATCGCCTTGACGAGTTCGAGCGCAAACACGTAATCGATTCCGCGCTGGACGCGGGTGGATTCGTCTGCCGCCGGGCCACCGATCTTGGCGCCGAGCGCCGTTAAAGGGTCCATCGACATCAAATCACCTCGAGGTCCGCTTTCAGTGCACCCGCCATTTTCATCGCTTGAAGTATCGCGATCAGATCCTGCGGGTTGGCACCGAGTAAATTAATCGCCCGCACCACATCCGATAGATTCGCCCCTGACTTCACTTCGGTCAGCGCCGACTCAGCTTGGGTGATTTCGATCGTGTCTTTCGAAGTTTCCACTGTCGTACCCTGCGAAAATGCATTGGGCTGGCTGACCACCGGTTCCTTGTTGATTTTCACCGTCAGACCACCGTGCGCGATCGCACAGTTTTCGATGGTGACGGTCTGATTCATGACGACTGAACCCGTGCGGGCATTGACTACAACGCGAGCCGCATCCCGGGTTGCACCGATCTGCAGCGCCTCCAGCTTAGCCAGGAAACCAACCCGACGCCCGGGGTCCGAGGGGGTCCGAACGTTCACTGCGCGGCTGTCTACCGGTACCGCCGTGTCCGGACCGAAGGCCTGATTCACCGCGTCCGACACCGCCTGTGCCAACGCAAAATCGCTGCGGCGCAACTCAAGCGTCACCAAATCCAAGGGTCCGGAAGGAGGCGGCACTGCCCGTTCGATAATGGCACCGTCCGGTATCCGACCGACCGATAAGTGGTTGACGACTGTACTGGCTTTGGAGGTTGATGCGCCAAACCCACTGACAATAATATTGCCCTGCGCAACCGCGTAAATCTGACCGTCGGCCGCACGCAGCGGCGTCATGATGAGCGTGCCCCCCCGCAAGCTCTTGGAGTTACCGATCGAGGAGATCGTAATGTCCATTCGCTGTCCTGGTCGGACATACGGCGGCAGGTCGGCGGTCACCAGGACCGCTGCAACGTTTCGCAGTTGGGCAGTCCCGGGGGGTAGCGAAACTCCAAGCGTCTCGAGCATCGAACGCACCGATTGTCCCGTGAACGGCGCCTGTGTCGTCTGGTCACCCGTCCCGTCAAGACCGACGACAAGCCCATAGCCGACGAGGGGGTTGGCCCGCACACCGGAGATCGTGGCGACCTCCTTGATCCGTTCGATAGCGAAAGCGGAACCGGAACCCAGCGCAATCCAGAGACCGAGAGCGAGCAAGCATCTGGCGAATACGAACGAGCGCAGCATCAGAACGGGTTCACAATGGTCAAGGCCCGGCTGAACCAACCTGGCCGCATGGAGTCATCAATTGTGCCGCGACTCCGGTATTCAAGCCGAGCATCCGCAACCTGAGTTGATCGAACGGAGTTTCCAATCATCATCGTCGGATTCACAACCCCTGAAAACCGGATGAACTCTTCGCTGTCACCAATCGCCACCTGCTTTTCTCCGGCAACGATCAGATTTCCGTTGGCAAGCACGTCGAGGACCGTCACCGACATTGCGCCAACAAACGAGTTGTTCTCACTCGTAGCGCCCTTACCCTCAAACGCCGAGGTACTGCCGAACGTCAACCCAGCCTTGCCCAGGTAACCCAGCTTTGTTGACGCAGCAGCGGAAACCGACTGATCCAGCTTGCTGTTCCGCTCCGCCTTATTCCCTCCCGCCTTGGAGGCGCTGGTCGACTCTTCGATCGACACGGTCAGCGTATCACCCACCTGGCGTGCACGTCGGTCCTCGAAGAGGGGCCGCCAGCCACCAGACGCCCCCCCGGCCAAGGCAACCTGCGGAAACAAACTGCCGTTTCCGACCGGGGCCATTGAGCCGACCTGCGGCCGTGCGGTAGATGCAGCCCAGGGCTGAACCGAACGCTCCGCCGTTGAACAGCCGCTCAGCACCAGAACAGTCGAAAGCAGTGCGCAATAAAGCCCGGCGAAATGTCGCATGTGATTTACAGCGATGTGAGTTTCTGAAGCACTTCGTCGGAAGCGCGGATCGAGCGCGTATTGATCTCATAGGCACGCTGCGCCTGAATCATCGAAATCAACTCTTCTGCGACGTTGACGTTCGAACCTTCGGTGTAAAACTGCTTGAGTGCACCTCGACCCCCGCCGTTCGGCGCACCCGATTGGGGTGCACCTGATCCCGCAGTCTCGATAAAAATATTGCCACCAATGGCGCTCAGTCCACCCGGGTTCGCAAAGGTTACCGTGTTGATCGTGCCCGCCTGCTGCGGCGCCGCCTGACCCGGCAGCGTCACGGTCACTTCACCCGATGCCGCAATGTTCACCGCCGTTGCCGTTGCGTCGATCGTGAAATCTGCCACCGGATAACCCATCGCCGTCACTAGGCGATTCTGCGCATCTTTGGTGAAGTTACCGTCGCGGGTATATCCGACCAGGCCGTTACCCAGATCGATCCGGAAGAAACCATTGCCGTCGATTGCCAGATCGAGCGGGTTGCCCGTGCGCTGAAGGACGCCCTGCGTGAAAATCGGCTGGGACGCCGCTGCCCGCGAGCCAGTACCCATCTGCAGGCCAGTTGGCGCAACGTTTTCACCATCGGTCTTGGTACCCGCGGAACGCATGGTCTGGTAGAGCATATCTTCGAACACGCCCTTGTAGCGCTTGTAGCCTGTGGTCGAGGCGTTCGCAAGGTTGTTCGCAATGATGTCCAGACTAGTCTGTTGGGCATCGAGACCGGTTTTGGCAACGAATAGTGAGCGAATCATGTGATCAGTCTTCCAGGAAATTCAATTGGATTAACGGGCGCGGCCAATCAGGGAATTAGCGGCTTTGTCATTCTCACTGACGGTCTGCACCATCTTCATATTCATATCGAACGCGCGGCTCTGTGTGATGATCTGCAGCATCGCGTTGGCCGTACTCACGTTACTGGATTCAAGGAACCGGCCCCGAATCTTGATCGCCGCATCTTGCTTCAGCTGATCCACCGGCTTGTCCAACGTCACAAACAATCCATCTCGGTCTCGAAGCAAGGTACGCGGCGGTGGATTCACCAGTTTTAAGCGCCCGAGCACCTGACTCGTCACCGGATTGGTGGGGAACTTCATGTTCACGGTGCCGTCTTCGGCGATGTCCAGTTGCCCACCCGCAGGAACCGTGATCGTGCCCTGTTCAGCCACCACCGGCATGCCGTCCACGAAGCACAACTTGTCGTCAATCACCTTGAATGTACCGCTACGGTTCAGCGCCTGCGTCCCGTCGGGGCGCTGGGCAACAAACCAACCTGATCCATCGATCGCGGCGTTAAAGGGATTGTTGGTCGCCTCCAGAACCCCCGGCGCCAGCTTGGCGTAGGGCGTCCAACCAATCGCGAACGCTCGGGTCGGAGCACCCTCACCTTCGAGGGGCGCCGTCCGGAAAAACGACAGTTGCTCCCGAAAGCCAGAAGTCCCCGCATTGGCGAGGTTATTGGACGTCACACCAAGCAGCTCAACAGCATGCTTGGCGCCCGTCATGGCGGTAAAAGCGGCGCGATCCATGGCTGATTAAATCTGAAGCAGCGTCTTCAGCAACTCATCGGCCGACGAAATCGTCTTTGCATTGGCCTGATAGATTCGCTGCAACTGGGTTAACTTCACGAGTTCCTGAGCGAGATCCAGATTGGAGTCCTCGACGGTCTCGGAACGAATCCTTCCAAAACCTGCATCTCCAGGATTGCCAATCGTAGACGCACCAGAAAAATAGCTTTCCTGGTAAAGATTGGAACCCACCGGAATCAGACCGTTCTCCGCTGGGACCAGAGCCAGCGCAAGGCGGCTACCATAGGTGACGTCCCCGTTGGAGTAGCTGGCCACCATACGCCCGCCGGGGTCGATGGTCAGTCCGGTCAAGCGCGACAGGCTACGACCGCCCACCTGGACCGACTTGGTCTGTGAATTCGCTGAATTGACGCTCGTGCCTTCCCACTCAGAGATCTCGAAGTTCAGCAAAGCGTTCGTGCCACCGAAGGGCACGCCTTCGACGATATTAAAGTCATCGCCCATCTTCAGGGTGTACTTGAACCCTGGACTGAGTTTTGGAATCAGTCCGTCCACGCCACTGGCCTTATCGGGCTCCCCGTTGGGCAAGCTCTCGAAAATCTTGCCGACGGGATTATTCAGCGTATCCAGCATCGTACCCGTGGTCGGATCGACTTCGAAAACATAGCGAACCGCCTGAGGCCGACGTACCGAGGCCGCCTTGGCTTCGAAGATTAGCGCTTCGTCCTTCTCGGTGCCACGGCCGGTCGTCAGTAACTCCTGAAGTCCCTTAGGGGTGTCCGCATCTCCTCCATTCGTCGAAAGAATCTTTTGACCTGACGGATTCTGCAGATTGATCGTCATGATCGTTTGGTTGTCGTCGGACGACCTAAACGCAAAACTCGCCTTACCACCTGCCGCCAGATCGATCCCGACAAATGAGGTAGCCACGGTGACGGGCTCGTCTGCTGGGTCAGCGGGCAACATTTGAAGCTCCAGCGTGTCGGCCTCCGCTCCCTTTACAATCTGGTACTTGGCACCTTCCTGGGCTTTTTCGCCAAAGTTGACCGAAGTCAGCGTCACACCCGCAAACGTGAGCGATGATGTCAGCGATGAGGTCGTTAGCGCTTTCCCAGCATCAGCCGCGGTGATATCGCTTTTTCCAGTGGGAGTCAACGAAAACGAGACAAGTTCCGTATCACCGTTCTTAAATACGAATGTTTGCGGATCCCCACCTACTGCGAACTCTGCAAGGGCGGTGTCTGACTCGTAAACGAGCCCGTTATAGGTCAATGCCAGCTTTGTATCAGTACCCGATACCCGGGTTTGCAGCGTCGCAGTCCCAACGTCCGCACCGTCAAGTGCGACCACATTCGAAATTTGCAAACCGTTCGGCAGAACCTTCGTGAATCGTTCAAGCGATGAAGCGTCTACCCCGGGACTCAGGCGGTTACCCACGAAGGTATTTGAAGCACGGCCAGGCTCGTAGATGGACTGAACAATGGCCCCACGCGAATCCCGCCTCGGTTCCCCGGTTGAGGTGTCAATCTCTGGCCTTGCTGCGGACCACTGTCCACTCGAGTCGAGCTTGAGCGCATAGTCGTCCAGGTAGGTATACATCGCCCATTGGTTTACCTCTAAACCGGACTCGCGTCGATAGTAGTAACGCAGCTCGTGCTTGGCACCCACCGAGTCATACACCGTAACTGAGGTCTGATAGTCGAAAGAGGACGGATCTTTCGGACTGAAATCAAAACGAGTGGTCCGGTAGGCACCCTGATCCGCCCGAGTGACAGGCGCCTCGATTGCGCGGTTCAGGTTAAATTGCAACTTGGCATCGATCGTCTTTTGCGGTTCGATCGTCTCGGCGGGCAGGCTCATCGGCACCAGATCGTTGCTTGAAGTCTCGCCGGTGGACGGATACGTAGCGCGGCCGTAGACGAACTGTCCGTTACTGTTGATCAGAAAACGGTTCTTGTCGACTGCGAGTTGGCCATTTCGGGTCAGGTACTTCTGCCCCGAACCATCGCTGGCCGGACTGGTCACCAGAAAACCTTCACCGCTGATCGCGACGTCAAACTGGCTGCCGGTTTTGCGAAACGAGCCTTGGCTGAAGTTTCGGCGCACGCCGATCTCCATCGCACCCTGACCAACTTTACCGGCGTCCGTTTGCGACAGGTAGGTACTGAACTGGTCAGCGAACAGGTATTCGCCTGCCTTGTAGCCGACCGTCGATGCGTTGGCGATGTTATTCGCCGAGGTTTCCAACGCGCGCTGGTGGGTGGTCAGACCCGTCAGACCGATGCTGAACTGTTTCATCTCAGTAAATTCCTTTCAAATCTGACTGCGCGTATGTTTTTCCGTCGCCCAATTTTATTTTCCAATCGCCTGCGTCATTGATTGCAGCATCCACTTTGAGTAGCGGATTCACCTTGAGTGGAACGCGTGT
>Ga0114972_10004124_pt1 | contig 10810 bp, 7 predicted proteins | sample M_140807_EF_Meta_FD_87354 | JGI IMG/M metagenome (GOLD analysis project Ga0114972, IMG submission 87354) | Freshwater microbial communities from Lake Montjoie, Canada to study carbon cycling - M_140807_EF_MetaG | ecosystem: Environmental > Aquatic > Freshwater > Lake | place: Lake Montjoie... | reverse complement strand
TTGAAATGCGATATATTTTACTGGCTTTGTTGCTTGGTATTTGCCCACAGGTCCGGTCAGAGATTGTTTATGGCCAGGTTGGAATTTTCGCAGGTGGAAACAATGGCGAAATACGAAGCAACTACACTTGGGGACAATCCTTCACCAACGCAAATTATGTTTCAAGAATAAATTCGATTGCGCTATATCTAAACCGTAATTCAGCAAGCGGCACACTTTCCCTCAGCATTTACGCTGCACAATCTTATACAGATTCAGGCAACAGAACAGGCTACATATCAACAGGACCAGCTCTTTCAACAAGCAATTCGATTGACGTAAGCACCATAGAATCTTCTGGCTTAGGCTTAACTATATTCACTGGTTTCAGTTCTTATGATCTAACCGCCGGGAATCGCTATGTTTACCAAATCAACTCCTCGAATGTAACCGGTGCCGTTATGATAAATGCCGGCGTTCCCACCAACTCCCTAAATGCCGGACAAAACAGGTATCTAAGCACTAACGGAGGTTCCTCGTACTACATTACTGGTGACTACAATACACTCACTGGTTATGTAGATGTGACCGCGGTTCCCGAACCAACAACATTTATCCTTAGTGGTGGCGCCCTCGCCGCCGGGGCCATTGGCGCCTACTTCAAGCGGCGGCGCAAAGCAAACCAAGAAACCACCAACTGATTCCATTGTCGGATCCAAACAGCTCCCAACACCTTACACCTTGCTTACGGCAGGGTGTTTTCTTTGGATGAGTGATTGGTCCCAAAGCAACAATTAAACATCCTACCCTGCTTTGATCGCGTCTAACTTTCGGAAAGCACCACAAGATTATCCCGGTGAACCACCTCGGCATAGGCAAACGCACCAAGTCGTGAAGCGATCTCCTCGGAGCGAAGGCCTTTGATGCGAAGTGTATCCGCCGCAGAATAGTTACTTAACCCCCGGGCAAGGTCGATCCCATCGGTGCCCACAATGGTCACCACCGCGCCTTTGTGAAAGTTACCTGTGACATCTGTAATCCCGATTGGAAGTAGACTCTTCCCTTGGGAAACCAGGGCGCGAGCCGCCCCCGCGTCCACTTTGATGCTTCCACGGGGCTGGGCCGTGTAACCGATCCAACGCTTCCACGAAGGAAGCCCCTCTTTTTTGGCCAAAAAGAGCGTCCCTTTTTCCTCGGGTCCAAAAAGCCCCTTGAGGATTCCTGGATCGGTCCCCCTCGCCATGAAAACTGATGCTCCCGCAATCGAGGCCATTCGGGCGGCCTTCAGTTTGCTCTTCATTCCGCCTGTGCCAAGAGAGCTTTTGCTCACTCCGGCCCGTTCCAAAACAGCATCATCAATTTCGGGAATTTCGCGAATCACTTTCGCGCTGGGATCGGTATTGGGATCGCGTTCGAAAAGCCCATCAATCACACTTAAAAGGACAAGAATGGGTGACCGAATCAGATTGGCAACCATTGCGGCCAAGGTATCATTGTCGCCAAAACGGATCTCCGCGACGCTCACCGTGTCGTTTTCGTATATGATGGGGACGGCACCCCATTCCAAAAGGGTAAGGATTGTGTTTCGGGCGTTGAGGTAACGGGTCCGATTATCAAAATCGCCTGCTGTTAGGAGGATTTGAGCAGTCGGTATGCCATGGGGAACAAACGCATCTTCCCAGGCGCGCATCAGGAAACATTGTCCCACAGCGGCGCAGGCCTGTAGACCCGGAAGGTCAGTCGGGCGCCCGGAAAGGGCCAACCGCCCGACACCCGCGCCAATCGCGCCGGAACTGACGAGGACCACCCGCTTGCCCGCCTTTTTTAGTTCCGCGATTTGCTGGGCCAAGTCCGCCAATCGGGAAGGATCAAGTCGGCCTTTGGCATCGGCAAGAACATTGGTCCCCACTTTGACAACGAGGGTGTCCGCCTGTTCCAAAATTTCCTGTCTCACCCTGGACTCCCGTCCGACCGGTTTGGCCTGGTCGGCTTGACGTACCCCGAAAGCGGCCCGGCAATTCCGTTTACCTGTTGGAAACCGCACCTGAAGTCTTTAGTTTAAGAAAAACAACCCTCAACTAAAGGGTACCCTCCCATGCGATTTGGACTCTCCGCGCTGATTTTTTCCATTGCCATACTCCCGGCAATTCCCTCCATCTCAAACGCATTGGAAAACGGCGTTTTTGAAGACAAGGTGCTTGTGGACGGCAACGGGGCCGAGGCGAAATATGTCCTCTTCAAACCCAAAGGCTCAGCAAACCCCAAAGAGGGGCAAAAATTTCCCCTGATCCTTTTCCTTCACGGAAGTGGCGAAACGGGTACCGATGGGAAACTCCAATCGACGGTGGGTCTTGGCCCTGTTGTAAAAAAACAGGCGGAAACCTTTCCCGCATTTGTGATTTTCGCACAATCCCACAAGCGCACCTGGAGCGCCAATTCCAACGACGCCAACCGTGCGCTCAAGATGGTCGAGGAGCTTTGCAAATCCGCTCCCATCGACACTGATCGCATTTATTTGACCGGGCTGTCCATGGGGGGTTACGGCACTTGGAGTCTGGCTGCAGCGGAACCTAACCGCTGGGCGGCGATTGTCCCTGTTTGTGGTGGAGGCAACCCAAAATTGGTCGGAAAATTCAAGGATCTACCCTGCTGGTGTTTTCACGGCGACAAGGACAATGCGGTCAAGGTTTCCAAATCCCGGGAAATGATCGAGGCACTCAAAGCCGCCGGAGCCAATCCCAAATACACCGAATACCCCGGTGTGGGTCACAATAGTTGGGACTTGGCTTATGGAACTCCAGAGCTATTCACCTGGCTTTTTGAGCAAAAACGCACATCTAAATAATGTTTTGCTCCGACTCCCCTAAGGGATCGGTCCCAACAAACCGAACTGATGATTATCACCTGTTAAATGATTTTTTTTGGAGGTTTTCGGCATGAGCGAGAAAAAGACCCCCCTCAATCGCAGGGGATTCATCGGGGCCACCGCTGCGGGCGCAAGCGCCCTGAACCTGAGCGCGGCGACCTATGCACGCGCCATAGGCGCTAACGACCGCATGGGAATCGCTTTTGTTGGGGTGGGGGGGCGCTGCCAGGCCCACCTCCAGATCATCAACAAGCGTGCAAAAAACCAAAAGGATGTCGCCGCTGTCGCCGTTTGCGACGTTTGGGATGGCCACGAAGCCAAGTTCACCCGGGTCACCAACGGGAAGACCGAAGAAAAGCTTTATTCCCAGGGGCTTTACCCATCGGCCAAAACCGTGGGCCTCGATCCCAACGACAAAACCCATGTCACAAAGGACTATCGCCGCATCCTTGACCTCAAGGAAGTGGATGTCGTTTGCATCGCCACCCCCGACCACTGGCACGCCAAGATCTCGATCGACGCGGCCCAGGCGGGCAAGGATGTCTATTGCGAAAAGCCGATGACCAAAACCATCGACGAGGCTCACGCTGTTGTTGATGTGATGCAAAAGTACAACCGCGTGATGGCGGTAGGCGTTCAGTCGATGGCAGATCCCCAATGGCGGATGGCCAACGAGGTGATCAAGTCGGGCAAGATTGGCCATATCGCCCAGGGGCAGACCAGCTACTACCGCAACTCGGCGGTGGGCCAATGGCGCTATTACCGACTCTATAAAGAGCAAAATCCGAAAACCATCGACTGGGATATGTTCCTTGGTCACCAACACAACATTTTCCCAAACACCCCAATTGGCCCCAAGGTCCCGTTTGACCGGGCCGTGTTCGGACAATGGCGCTGCTATTGGCCCTTTGGGGGCGGCATGTTCACCGACCTCTTCGTTCACCAAACAACCCACCTTATCGAGGCCATGGGCGTCCGCTATCCTCGCCGGGTGGTGGGTGGTGGTGGTCTCTATCTGGAATACGATGGTCGCGATGTGCCTGATGTCGCGACGGTTGTGGCCGATTACGGCGAGGGGTGCCAACTGAGCATCACCGCGACCATGATCAGCTCCTATCCGGTCGAGGAAGTGATCCGTGGCCGCCTGGGAACCATCAAGTTCGTCAAGGGTGGCTACATCGTCATCAAGGACGATCCCGCAGGCGGCGCCGGAATTCCCGCGCGTCTGGAAAAGACCGTCGAAGGGGAATTCACCCCGAGCAACGGCCCCGTCGCTACCCCAACCTGGCCGCACTCGGACACCGAGGCGCTTTGGGACAACTTTATCGGATGTTGCCGGGCCCGGAATCGGGCGACTCTCAGCACCCCCGAATTGGGCGCCGCGGCTTTCACCACCGTGGCCCTTGGGGTCCAGAGCTACCGCACCGGCAAAGCGCTTTATTGGGATCCCGAAGCTCGCAAGCCTGTCGAGGCCGACAGCACCTGGGCCAAGCGTCTTGAGGAGCGTTCAAAACAGCGCGCCAAGCCGAATCAAATCATCGGCTGGAAGGGCGGCGACGCGGGTAGCTATCTCTCGCCTCCGGATTACATGGCCCTTGCGGGTCCATGGGTCAACGGCCAGGATCCCGCCGACGCTCCCAAAAGCGCCGGGACCGCAGCCCCCGCGGAATCAGGCGACGAAGCCAAGCCCGCGACCAACACCCGTCGCCGTGGCAAAAAAGACAACTAAAAGATCTCTCTTGGGATAAACCATATGGGGCGGGGGGACTGGTTCCTTCCGCCCGTTTTTTTTGCTTGTGTCCACGCCTGCTCGCGCCTCCCCCTCCCCGTTTTGGACATTGCCGTCATGCGCAAATTTTGCCTTATATTTCTTTTCTCGATTCTTTCCCATTTTGTTGGATTGCAATGGTCCATTGCCGGGGAACCATGGGCCGACCCAAGGCTTAAAAACCAAACCGGGATCGAATTTTGGTATGATGCATCGAGGATTTCCGAAGCTGCCAAATCCAACGGCCAAAAGCCGGTGGCCACGGACGGTCTTGTCTCGTTTTGGCCGGATGCCTCGGGCAACAAACGGCACGCCCAACAGAGCCTTCTCAAGGCACAACCCAAACTAACGAACCTTCCCGGGGGATCGGTGGTTCGTTTTGATGGGGAAGAGGACCATTTTCGGGCCTTCGCGCCGGGCCGAGGCGTTTCGGGTTTCACCATTGCTGTCGTCGCAATCCCCCACTCCAACTCAGGAGATTTTCGCGGGTTGATGGCGCTTAATGCCCCAGGCGGGAGGGATTATGAAACCGGGCTCAATCTCGACCTCAGCCCCCAGCTTAGCATGGAATTCAGTCTGCTTAATGCCGAGGGGAACGGATTTGGTGGCTATCGCAATTTGATGAAAGGGCAGTTCCCTTTTGGCACTTTGCACAGAATGATTCTCACCGGGGATAGAAAAACCAAAAAAGTGGAACTGTTTGTGAATGGTGTTTCGACGGGCAGCCGGGAATGGAACGGCTCCCCGATTTCCATTGAAGAGATCACCCTGGGGGCGCGGTTTTACACCAATGGCCCGGGAGCGATGGAAGTACGGGGACACTTCGGTGGCGATTTGGCCGAAGTAATCGGGTTTGATCACCCATTATCCCAGAAGGAACGCGCCGACCTCGATGGCTATCTCAAAACCAAATACCAGACACTTTCGGCGGGCCTTCCGCAAAACCTTGGCCTTGCCCTTGAAGGTTTTCCACTGGTCACGGTCGATCCAATTCCCCCAGTACAGATGTTATTACCTGGTTTTTCGGCGAAAGTTCTTCCCGTCGATTTGCCCAATCTGAACAACCTCAAATATCGCCATGATGGAAAACTGGTCGCCCTGGGTTATGGAGGCGACGCATGGATTCTCGAGGATACGGACGGGGATGGTCTTGAGGACAAATCGACTCCTTTTTTTGTCAACAAGGGAAATCTCCGCTCGCCCATAGGCATGGCATGGACTCCCAAGGGGCACCCGCTTGGCGATGGCCTTGTTGTCGCAAGCAAAGGCAAAATCAGTTTCCTCTCCATTCCACCGGGAAAAGAATTGGCCGAGGAACGCGTCATCGCCAGCGGCTGGAAAGAGTTGATTGTCAATGTGGACGCACTTGGCGTCGCGTTTGATCCCAAAGACAACAGTATCTATTTCGGCCTGGGAGTATGGGATTTTTCCAACGCGTTCCAGGTTGATAAAGAGGGAAAAGCCGGATTTCGTCTCGATTCCGAGCGCGGCACCATCATGCGACTTTCGGCGGATTTGAAAACACGCGAAGTGGTTTGCACGGGAATTCGCTTTCCCGTGGCCCTTGACATCAACAAACAGGGAGACCTCTTTTGCACCGATCAGGAAGGCGCCACCTGGCTTCCCAATGGGAACCCCCTGGATGAACTTCTTCACATCCAAAAGGATCGACATTATGGCTTTCCCCCCAGACACCCGGTGCATCTGCCCAATGTGATCGACGAACCCAGCGTGTATGATTACGGCCCGCAGCATCAATCAACATGTGGTCTCTGGTTCAATCGTTCGGATCGGGGAGGCAAGCCCTTTGGCCCGGCCCACTGGATCGATGACGCCCTAGTTTGCGGAGAGTCCAGAGGCAAATTGTACCGAACCAAGATCGTGAAAACGCCCGCTGGGTATGTCGCCGCCAACCAGATCATTGGCTGTCTGGATATGCTCACGGTTGACGCGACGACCAGCCCGGCGGGGGACATGGTGGTTTGTGTCCATAGCGGAGCCCCCGACTGGGGCACCGGACCCACCGGAAAAGGACGCATTTACAAGATCTCCTATCGCGATCAAGATATTCCCCAACCCGTTCTCACCTGGGCTTCCGGACCCAAACAGGTCAGCGTTGCTTTTGACAAACCGCTTTCCGGGGAAATCCTCGCGAACCTTGGCAAAAATCCAGGCAAAAGCCCTTCTATCGTCCATGGGGCATTTGTCCGGGCAGGTGACACATTCGAGGGGATGCGCCCGGGCTATGAGGTTGTCCGGAGGCAAATGATCGCACCGCGTTTCCCGCTTGCGATCCATGGTGTGCAAGTTTCCCCCGACCGGCGCACCCTGACCCTTAACACCGACACGCATTCGGCACCCGATTGGTACGCCCTGACCCTTCAGGGAATGGGGCGGCCAGCCCGGGGCCCCATTACACCCGTTCCCAAAGCGGAACTGGGACAATACCCCCAAGTGGATCTTGATTATACGCTTACAGGGGTCCAGGCGAAACTTTTCGCCCCAAATGTAAATGAGGTTTGGGCGGGCTGGTTGCCCCACACCGACTCCAAAGTTAATCGGGAACTGACCCAAAAAAGCGCCACACATGACCAACTTTGGAACCACTGGACCAAGGACACAAAACTCAAATTGACCACCAAACTTTGGCTCAAGGACATGCTCCGGCCTGCGGTGCAACACGGGGCCAAACTGGACCACACCTTTCCACCCGAAACCATCACGCTCATACTCCGGAGCAACGCGCCGTTTTTCGCCTTCGGGAAAACGAGCCAAAACAACGAAATGCGGATACAGGCCAGCGAAACCGCCAAACCCTTGCCCCTCGATGTGGTGTTGTCGGGGGTGGAGTTTTCATTGTCATGGAACACCGCTGAAGACAAGAGGGAACGGGCCTTTCCCCTGCACCGTTTTCTGCTCCCATGGGCACCCAACCCCGGATCGGAATTGCCACCCGCTCCCCCCGAATTGGTCAAAGGGGATTGGGCCAAAGGTCGCGCCATTTTCAAAAGCGAACAAGCAGGCTGCGCCAAGTGCCATCAAGTCGCCGGCGAGGGAGCCACAATTGGCCCCGACCTTTCCAACTTGATCCATCGTGACCTGGATTCCGTCACCCGGGACATCACCCACCCCAGCCATGCCATTCACCCCGATTACCTCTCTTATGTGGTGACCACCAAATCGGGCCGTGTCATCACCGGAACCCTACGGAGGGTCGAGGGGCAAACCCTGGTCAGCGACAATCAGGGGACGGTACATACGATTGAGGCATCGGAAATCGAGACCGTCGCTTCTTCGGCCAAATCCATCATGCCCGAAGGGATCCCGGCGCTTCTTGGACCGGAAAAGATGCAGGACCTTTTGGCTTATCTCCTTTCGCCTCCCCCAACCATGCCCCTTGATGGGCTCAAAATTCCCTATCCCGCGCGCACCCGCGCCGAGGTAGAGGCGGTCCTTGAGGGGGCGACTCCGGAACGAAGGGCCCCTGCACCCCTTCGGATTCTGTTGGTGGCCGGACCCAAGGACCATGGACCGGGCGAGCATGATTACCCCGCCTGGCAAAAGCAATGGAAGCGCCTCCTTTCCGCAGGGCGGGCCACCCATGTCGAGACCGCATGGGAATGGCCAACCCCGGAACAGTGGAAAAACACGGATATGGTTGTTCTGTTTCAATATGGGGATTTCAATAACAAACGGGCCAAGGATCTTGATGCCTTTCTGGAACTGGGAGGCGGCGTGGTCCTTGTGCACTGGGCCGTGGCGGGACGCGCCGAAGCCCAGGCGTTTTCCGAGCGTATCGGCCTATCCAGTAACATCATCAAGTATCGCCATGGGCCACTGGACCTCGACTTTGGCCCCGGAAAGGGACACCCCATCACACGCAATTTGGATAAGGTCCACTTTCACGATGAAAGTTATTGGAAATTGACCGGCGATCCAAAAAGGATTCGCCCTATCGCGACCGGAATCGAGGAAGGGGCATCCCACCCGCTTTTCTGGACCCGCGAACAAGGCAAGGGACGGATCTTTGTAAGTATACCAGGACATTACAACTGGACCTTCGATGATCCGCTCTTCCGGGTCATCCTTTTCCGGGGGATGTTATGGTCTGCGAAGCAACCCGTTGACCGTTATAACGAACTGGTTTGGCCGGGGGCCCGCCTGCGGGATTAATACCGCCCTCCCCTGGCTCACCAAAGGTTCCCCCAGGTTTACAAAATCCATCATCCGTTGGCCCCAACCCGGCTGGGAATGAGTGGGGCGGATAACGGATTTCCTTCACTTGCAAATTTGCAAATGGTATCATGTCCAGAATCTCCTTTTTTGGAATCCAGCAAAGGTGTGAACTTGACCATTCCATCTGAAAAGCCCACCCTGATTCGATTTGGCATGATTGTCATCACCACTTTTGTGGCGCTGATGCTCTACCTTGACCGGGTTTGCTTGGGCATCATGGGAAGCTCAATCAAAGCCGACCTGAATTTTTCCGAAATCGAATTTACCAGCCTTTTGACATCGTTTTTTTGGGCGTATGCGCTTTGCCAGATCCCTGCGGGCTGGATAGGGGATCGCTATGGGCCAAGAGTAGCCCTTGCCATTTACCTCTTCTTTTGGTCCCTTTGCACGGGACTCATGGGGATTGTAAGCGGTTTCACGGCGTTTCTGATATTGAGGCTGGGTTGTGGAATGTTCGAGGCGGGGGCATACCCCCTTGCCAACGGAATTGTGCGCCGCTGGGTACCTCTATCTTCAAGGGGACTGGCAAGCGGGACAGTGGCGGTGGGTGGGCGACTCGGTGGAGCGATCGCCCCCATGTTGACCACTTATATTGCCGCCGGAACGGTGGATGGATGGCGCAAACCGTTTCTTGTTTACGGTGCATTGGGCATGGTGGGCGCGGTGATTTTTTGGTTTTGGTATCGTGACAGGCCGGAACAACACCCGGCGGTCAATCAGGCGGAAATCGACCTGATCAAAGGCCCCAATGCAGGGCCACCAGAAACCAAACCCTCATTTCCCGATTTTTGGGCATTGGCAAGCAGCGGAAGCCTTTGGCTTGCGTCCCTGGTGCAATTGCTCACCAATTTTGCCTGGGTGTTTCTGCTCACTTTGCTTCCAAATTATTTGGAGGAGGTCTTTCAGACTCCCTTGGAAACCCGGGCCTTTTACCAGTCGCTCCCACTTTACTTTGGCATTGCGGGGATGTTTTTTGGAGGCTGGATAACGGATTATTGCTTTAGAAAAATGGGGCCCAAGTGGGGCCGATCCCTCCCCATGGGGGTTTCCCGGATTGTGGTAGGCATGGCTTATATTGCGTGTCTTTTTCTCAATGAGCCTATGCCCGTTATTGTGATGATGTGCATTGTGGCCATGGCGACCGACGCGGGGAATCCTGCATTTTGGGCCTGGTGCCAGGATGTGGGCGGAAAGCATGTCGGCTCGGTGGTTGGGTGGGGTAATATGTGGGGAAATATCGGCGCCGCTTTGGCCCCGGATATTTTCATCCGGATCAAACGGATGTATCCTGATGACCCGGTAATGGGATGGAACGCCGTCTTTTTGCTCTGCGCCCTGGTTCAGGTTGTGGGCGCCCTTGCGGCCCTGGGCGTCAATTCCACAAAAACGATCCAGGTGGACAAGGTGAAAACAGCCTGATCTTAGCTGAATCTTGCCCCTTCCGGCAAGCCGCTACGCTTTGAAGACCCTTTAAATTAGCGATTTCCCTTATATTCTCCGCATTTTTGCGGAGATTAGACTGGATCGTGCGGAGAATAGCCCCTACTATCACCGCACACTTTGCGGCGAATAAGGGCTTTGCCTCCCCATGTACATCCACCAGCGACAGGTTTGGCCCCACTTCCACTGGAACCAGGAGACAATTACCCGCCAGCTTGCTTCCGTTCGACATCAGCAGGGTCGGCTCTTGGGAAGACTGGGAAAATGCTCCCAGGACACCGCCAACCGCGACATCAATGATCTTCTAACAAGGTGTATTTTAAAAAAAGATCCTGGAGGGGGACGAAGCACATCCTATTCGATCAATCATCCTTCAAAAACAGGCGGAGATCACCAAGCCTAAAAACGGCGGTGCCCATCGATGGGCCAAACCCAGGCTGACTTCCGACCGATATCAGAAATTAAGACCCAATTGCTGAATTCCTGTTTTTCAAAATCAAAACAGTTCTTCAATCGGACTG
>Ga0114972_10004123_pt1 | contig 10811 bp, 10 predicted proteins | sample M_140807_EF_Meta_FD_87354 | JGI IMG/M metagenome (GOLD analysis project Ga0114972, IMG submission 87354) | Freshwater microbial communities from Lake Montjoie, Canada to study carbon cycling - M_140807_EF_MetaG | ecosystem: Environmental > Aquatic > Freshwater > Lake | place: Lake Montjoie... | reverse complement strand
GGCCAACGCCCAGGCTGTTCAGCCCGCGCACCAACTCCTGCAGGGTGACGCCGGTGCGCAGCACCCCCAGCCGCCGCTCGGCCTGGTCATCCACCTCGATCTGGGTGCGCGGCACCGTCACCGTCTGGCCAGTGGAGTACGGCCCGGGCTGGCTGACCTGCGGCGTTTCGGTGATGCGAATGGTCAAATTGCCCTGGGCAATGGCCACGGTGGAAACCCGCACATTGGCGCCCATCACGATGGTGCCCGAGGCCTCCTCGACAATCACCCGGGCCACCTGGTCGGGCTCGACCCGCAATTGCTCGATATCGGTCAAGAGGCTCACCGGATCACGCCCGCGCAGGGCCAGAAGCACCGTGCGCGGGTCGGTGGCGCGCGCCGTGCCATCGCCGGAGGCACGGTTGATGGCGGCGGCCATGCGCCGCGCCGTGGTCAGATCGGGGTTGCGCAGAGAGAGGCGCATCTGCTCGCGCCCCGCCAGCGCGAATGGCACGCCGCGCTCCACAATGGCGCCTGAGGAAATCCGCGCCGAGGTTGGCACGCCCCGGCTGACCGAGGCAGCGGCGCCGCGCGCGGCAATGGCACCCGTGGCCACCGCCCCCTGGGCCACGGCGTAAACCTCGCCATCCGCACCCAGCAGCGGCGTGACAAGCAGCGTGCCGCCGGTGAGGTTGGTGGCATCGCCCAGCGCGCTGACCGCGACATCAATGCGGCTGCCCGGCTGGGCGAAGGCGGGCAGATTGGCGGTGACCATCACCGCGGCCACATTGCGGGTGTCGAGTCGCGCCTCATTGTCGCGGGTGTTCACCCCCAGCCGCTCCAGCATGCCCACCAGCGATTGGCGGGTGAAAATGGCCGTGCGCAGCCTGTCACCCGTGCCATTCAGCCCGACCACGAGGCCATAGCCCACCAATTGGTTGTCCCGCACACCCTCGATATCGGCGATGTCCTTGATGCGCACCGGCTGCGCCACGGCCATGCCAGCCAGCAGGCAGAACAGCGCCGCCATCTTTGGCAATCGGCAAGAATTTCCCAGTAGCATCACCCAGTTCCGATCAGCTTCGGGGGCAAACCCCGCGCTGATGGGCATCGCAAGTGGCGTGCCAGGGTCTGGCGCCGCCTGGCCCGGCAGGATTTGCCGGAACCGGGCAAAGTGCCGTGCCCAACTGGGCAATTCGGATGCAGGGCAGGAGAGATGGCGATGGATCAGCGGATCAGAACGGGCCAGGCCGCAGCTTATCAGGGGGTGAAAGCCCCACGTGCCGCCGGGCAGGGTGCGCCGCCGCCGGGCGGCTTCCGCATACCGGAGCGGGCCTCGGCCATCACCCCGGCCGCCCTGCCGGGCACCGAACTGGCCGGCCTGGTCGCCGCCAGCGCCTCACCGCGCGACCATATGGCGCGGCGCCGCGGCCGGGCGCTGCTGCGTGGCCTGGATGATTTGCAGCGGGACATGCTGGCCGGCGCAGACAACCCCGATGTCATGCGCGGCCTCGCAGGATTGCTGGAAGGAGAGAATGGCGACGACCCTGAACTGGCTGACGCCCTGCGCGCCCTGGCCCTGCGGGCACGGATCGAGCTTGCCCGGCGTGGCATCCAACGCCGGGACGAGCCGGATGATCAACGATGATATTGCGTGTGGACCCCTCTACACTTGGTGAAAATTACGCGAAAATCAGCCTTGTAACCGTCTAGCCCTTGGCTTCTCCATGACAGGGCACTATGGTACGCCCCGCCGAGGACGGGCTGGCGCCGGGCTGGACTGTCTGTGGCAGGGGAAGTTCTTCCATGTTGGTTACAATCCCGCCGGATTACCGTCCAAAAGAAGACGAAGAATTCATGAACGCGTTTCAGCTGGAATACTTCCGGCAGAAGCTCCTTCGCTGGCGACACGAATTGCTGCGCGAGGCGGGGGAAACCCTCAATAGCCTCTCAGCCGGTGGTATCACCGAAGCCGACCTGACCGACAGGGCCAGCGTCGAAACCGACCGTGCGCTGGAATTGCGCACCCGCGACCGCGCCCGGAAACTGATCAGCAAGATCGACCAGGCGCTCGAGCGGATCGACAATGGCTCCTATGGCTATTGCGAAGAGACCGGCGAGCCCATCGGCCTACGCCGCCTCGAAGCCCGCCCCGTCGCCATCCTTTCCATCGAGGCGCAGGAGCGGCATGAGCGCATGGAGCGTGTCCACCGCGACGATTGATCGGCCGCTCACGGTCGATAAACGGGGGCATCGTCCAATTCGGGCGGCACCACCACATCTGCCCGGGCCAAAAGCCCCGCATCATTTTCTGCAAAACGCCCAGCCCGCGCATGCACTGGCCAGAAGGCCAGCGCCTCTGGCGGGCATGGGCGCAGCAGCGATTGCGGGTCGGCGCAAGGCGCCTCGCCCAGCCATTGCGGCCAATCCCGCCGCGGCAGGATGGCCGGCATGCGCTCATGCACCAACGCCTGCCGCGCATTCGCCGCGGTGGTGATCACCGAATAGGTCCGCAGCCATTGGCCATCAGGCTGCTGCCAGCCCTCCCATAGCCCCGCCACCGCCATCGGCGCGCCGCTGCGCAGCGCCACGGCAAAGGGCTGTTTGTGCCTCCCCTCACTGCGCCACTCATAAAACCCGTCCATCGGCACCAGGCAGCGGCGCCGGGCAAAGGCCTCGCGAAAGCTGGGCTTGTCACCAATGCCCTCGGCCCTGGCATTCATCAGCCGGGCAGCCCCTGCGGCGTCCTTTGCCCAGCGCGGCACCAACCCCCAGCGCAGCATATCAAGCTGCCGCACGCCGCTTTGCGGGTGGCGGCGCAGCACCAGCCCCTCCTGGGTGGGGGCAATGTTCCAACTGGGCCGGTGATTGGGCGTGGGCGCCGCGGCCTCGAAATAGGCCGCCACCTCGGCCACCGGTCTGGCGAGGAGGTAGCGGCCACACATGGCTCAGACGATCTGGTTCACCAGCCCCGATTCGCCCCGCCACAGCCGCTCAAGATTCTCCAGCAGCAGGTCGATCACATTATCCTCATAAGCGCAGGTCTCGCCCGCCGTATGCGGAGTGATGAAGACATTGGGCAGGGTCCAAAGCGGCGATGCCGCCGGCAGCGGCTCCTCCGCCGTTACATCCAGCGCCGCACCCTTGATCTGGCCGGCACTCAACGCCGCAATCAGCGCGGCCTCATCACACACCTTCCCGCGGGCGCAATTGATCAGATAGGCGCTGGGCTTCATCGCCGCCAGCGCCGCAGCATCGATCAGCCCGGTGGTCTGAGCGGTCAGCGGGCAGACCAGCACCACCATATCGGCCTGGGGCAGCAAGGTGGGCAGGGCTGAGATGCCATGCACCTCATCCGCCCCCTCAGCGCCCGCGCCCGGATTGGCCCGCACGCCAATAACCCGCATCTCAAACGCCTTCGCCAGCCGGATCAGCCGTCCACCAATCCGCCCCATGCCCACCACCAGCAGCGTCTTGCCAGCCAACTCATCCTCGCGCTTGGCAAAATCGCTCATCATCCCACGCCAGGTCTTCTGCTGCTGATTGTCGCGCGCCTCCACCAGCCGCCGCGTCATGGCGAGCATCAGCGCCATGGCATGCTCGCTCACCGCCTTGGCATTGACCCCCGCCGCACTGGCCAGCCGAATGCCATGGGCGGCGAAGACCGCACGGTCATACTGATCCGTCCCCGCACTCATCGACTGCACGAATCGCAGCTTGGGCGCCCGGGCGGGAATGTCATTGCGCCACATGCCCGACAGGCTGAGCACGTCGATCTCGGGCAGCATGGCCTCCAATTCGGCCTGGGTGCGGGCCTCAATCGCCCGCATGCCGGTGTTGCGCAGCGCCAGCCGCGCCTGGCAGTTATAAGCGACATGGGCAAAGCCGATGGTGATGTTTTCGCGCGCGGTCAGCATGATGGGCTCCATAGGGTTGCCACAGGCTTACCCCAACCGGCGCCGGCGGCAATCCCGCTTGACCTCCGGCCTCGGCCCGGCCCAGCATAGCGCCGTGGATATGACATCGGCCAAGCTGGTCAGCCTGCACCGGCGCGAGAGCGGCGGCGAGGATACGCTCTGGGCGGTTGTCGCCTCCATGGGCAAGCGGCACCGCGTGGCCGAGGTGTTTCGCAGCCACGCCGCTGCCGCCGCCGATATGGCCTGGCGCACCCAACAGGTGCAGGCCTATGTCGATTTCCTGCGCCGCAACGAACAGCCCGTGCCGCATTACTCCCTGGCACCGATCAAACGCACCGACCTGCCACGCCAATGGAAACCCCTGCCCGCACTGGGTTTTCTGCGCGGTCAATTTATCTGAGCGCCATCACCCCAACATCGCCGGCACCAGCAGCCCCACATTATACCGCATCATCGCCTCATAACTCGCCGCCACCCCATCGGGCGCGGAGAGCGCATCCGCATAAAGCCTGCCGCGAACACTCACCCCCGCCTCGCTGGCCAAGCGCCGCAGCGTGGCAGGATTGCCGATATTCTCCATAAACACCGCCGAGACATTCTGCGCCCGAACCTGGCGAATAAGCCCGGCCACCGCCTGGGCAGAGGGCTCGGCATTGGCCGAAACCCCCATCGGCGCCAGGAAGCGCACCCCATAGGCAGCGCCGAAATAACCAAAGGAATCATGGCTGGTCAGCACCACCCGCCGCGCCTCCGGCACCCGGGCGATCTCAGCGCGAATCCAGCCATCCAGCGCCGCAAGCCTTGCATCATAGCCCGCAGCCCGCTCCGCCAGCCCCGCCGCCCGCAAGCCGGCGGCAATCTGCCTGACATAATGCCGCGCCAGACCAACATCCTGCCAGGCATGCGGGTCCGGCCCCTCATGCCGATGGCCAGTATTGGCCGGCGCCTGCCGGGCGGTGAGGCCCTCGCTCGCCGTCACCATCCGCCCGCGAAAACCCGCGCCACGCGCCGCCCGGTCAAACCAGGCATCCAGCCCCAGCCCATTGCGCAGCGCCAGCGTGGCACCGCGCAGCGCCTCCGCCTGAGAGGGGCGGGGCTGAAAATGATGCGCATCCACATCCGGCCCAGCCAGCACCCGAATATCCGCACCCAGCGGCGCCACCTCGGCCAGCATATCGCCCAGAATCGAGAAGGAAGCGACCAGCACCGGCCGCGGCTGCGCCAGCGCCGGCGAGGCAAGCGCGACCAGAAAAGACCGCCGCCGCATGCCCATCACTCCGCCCGAGACGGCCGCGCGAGCAGCGCCCCCATCGCCTCGCGCACCGAGGTCCGCCCGGCCAGCATCGCCGCCACCGCAGCACAAATCGGCATATCCACCCCCAAAGCCTTCGCCCGCAGCAGCAGGGCAGGGGCGGTGGCCACGCCCTCCGCCACGCCACGGCTTTCCGCCAGCGCCTGCTCCAGGCTCAGCCCACGGCCCAGCCTTTCGCCCAGCGCGGTGTTGCGGCTGGTGCTGGAACAGGCGGTCAGCAGCAAATCCCCCAGGCCCGAAAGGCCCGACGCCGTTTCCGCCCGCCCCCCCAAGGCCAGCACCAGACGCCCCAACTCAGCCAGGCCCCGGGTGATCAGCGCGGCGCGGGCATTCTCGCCCAGCCCCGCCCCCATGGCGGCGCCGGCGGCAATGGCCAGCACATTCTTCGCCGCCCCCCCGGCCTGCACCCCCAGCACATCCTCGCTGGAATACAGCCTGAGCGTGGCCCCCCCCAGCGCCGCCAGCCCCGCCGCGCGCAGCCCCGCATCGCTGCTGGCCAAAACCCCAGCGGCGGGCAGCCCTGCGGCCACTTCGGCCGCAAAATTCGGCCCCGAAATCACCCCCAGCCCCGCCCGATCCAGAATTTCGGTGGGAAACAACCCGCTGCCCGCCTCCACCCCCTTGGAGGCCACCAGCATCGGCACCGCAGGCAGCCCGGCCAGCGCCGCGCGCATATGCTGCACCGGCACCGCCAGAATGGCGAAATCCGCCCCCGCCACGGCCATGGCAGGCTCCCCGCTCAGCCGCATGGCGGCCGGCAGGTCCGCACCAGGTAGGCGCGGATTGCGCCGTGTCTCGGCCATCTCCGCCGCCCCGCTGCGCGCCCAAAGCGCCACATCATGCCCCTGCCGCGCCGCATGCAGCGCCAGCGCCGTGCCCCAGGCCCCCGCCCCCAGAACCGCGATCCTACTCATCGGCAACCCGCAACACCCGCACCCCGCAGCCGGCCTCACCATCGCTCAACCGCGCCAGCAGGGCCGCCAGTATGGCACCGCCCTCAGCCTCAAACCGCCAGGGCGCATTCACCACCAAAAGCCCGCAGCCATTGAGGCGCGAGGCATCCAGCGGCTCACGCAGCCACAATTCCGCCGCCAGCACATCGCGAATACCAGCGGCGCGGATAGCCGCATGAAAGGCCAGCACAGGCGCCATATGCTTGATGGGATACCACGCCAACTGCACATGGCCACGCGCCCGCCCCCAAACCTCAGCCATCCCCCGCGCCAGCCGGCCAAACTCATCCCCCGCCTCAAAAGGCGGGTCGAACAGCACCAGCCCCCGGCGCTCAGGAAAGGGCGTGAGCGCCCGGGCGCATTCATAGGCATCGCGCATATGGGCCGGCGTGCCGCGCATGGTCTTGCGCAGCGCCGCATGATCCTCCGGATGGAGTTCGTTCAGCACCAGGTGATCCTCGGCCCGCAACAGCGCCTGGATCAGCGCCGGGCTGCCCGGATATTGCTGCGGCATGCCCAATTCCCGCAGCAGCCCGACATAATCAGCCAGCGGGCCATCATCGAGCGCCATCAGCCGCCCAACACCCTCCCACCATTCACCGCTGCGGCGGGCCTCCTCGGAATCGAGCGGATAGACCCCCCGCCCGGCATGGCTGTCCAGCACCCGCAGCGGGGTGGGCTTTTGCTGCATGGCGCGCAGCAGCCAGACCAGCAGCGCGTGCTTCATGCAATCAGCGAAATTGCCGGCATGAAAGGCATGACGATAGTTCATGCCCCCCTATCGCGGCTTGCCGCCCCGCCGCCTAGCCCCCCGCCGAGGCGCAGAATTCCTGCCAGATCCGGCGCAGCGCCGCCTGCAGGTCCCGCGTATAGCGGTCAATATCCCAGGCAGGGGCGGCCAGCAGCCGGGCGCGCATGCCACGTTTCAGCGCCAGCAGCCCCGCCCGGTCCGCGCCCTGGCGCACCGCCACCTCAACATACGCAGCATCGCTATCGGCCACCCAATCGCCCAGGCCCGCGGCGGCCATAAAACTCGCCCCCATGCGGGAGACAAACCCCTCACCCCGCCGCGCCACCACCGGCGCCCCCATCCACATCGCCTGCAGCGTGGTGGTGCCGCCATTATAGGGCACGGGGTCGAGCGCGATATCGATGTCAGCATATTCCGCCATCATCTCCACCATGCCGGTCGGCCCGCGCAGCTCCAGCCGATCGGCGGCAATGCCCAATGCCGCCATCCGGCGGGTAAAACCGGCCATGGCGCCCGGGTCGCGGAAGCTTGGCGCCTTCACCAGCAGGCGCGACTCCGGCAGGCGATGCAGAATTTCGGCCCAGAGGCCCAGCGTGCGCGGCGTCAGCTTCGGCAGGTTGTTAAAGGAGCCAAAGGTGAGCTTCCGCGCCGCATGCCCCGGCCCGAAATCGGGATAATACGAATCCGGCGCCGGCGCGAAGCAAAACACCGTCTGCGGCAGCCGCATCACCCGCTCGCTGAACAGCCCCTCCGAACCCTCCGGCGCCACCACCGGATCAGCGATGATCCAATCCATATTCGGCACCCCGGTCGAGCCGGGATAGCCCAAAAACGTCACCTGCACCGGCGCCGCCCGCTGGCCGAAGACCGGCATTTTGCCGCGCTGGGTATGGCCCGAGAGGTCGATCAAAATATCGATACCATCAGCCTCAATCCGCCGCGCCAATTGGCCATCCGTCCAACTCGCGCATTCAACCCAATGCGCCACCCGGCCGCGCGCCTGCCGCGTCTCATCATCATGGCTGGTGCCGGTGAAATAGAGGCTGATGGGCATCGCCTCCCCATCCCAGCGCGCCAGCACCGGCTGCATGAAAATATTGACCGGGTGCTGGTGGTGCAAATCCGGCGTGACCATGCCCAGCCTGATCGGCCGCCCCGGCTCGCGGCCATTGCGAAAACTGGCCACCGCCCGCGCCCCCTCACCCAGCCGGGCAAAGAGCCGCCGATGCAGCGCCGCCACCTCCGCCGCATCAATGCTATCGGCATAAAGCGCGCTCATCGCCGCCCCCGAGGCCAGCGCCGTATCCCCCGCCTCCACCTGCGCCAAAAACAGCTGCAAGGCGATATCCGCCTCGCCCTGGCGTGAGGCGATGGAAGCGCGCATCGGCCCCGCGCCCGGCTGCGGCGCCAGCGCCTCGGCCCGGGCCAGCGCTTCCAGCGCCTCCTCCATATGCCAGGCCTCAGAGAGCATATGGGCCAGGTTCCAATGCGCCGCCGCATTATCCGGCCGCAGCGCCACATTGCGCCGCAGAATGACCAAAGCCTTCTCCCAGAGATTATGGCGCAGCGCCAATTCCGCCGCCTGCACCAAAATGGCCTCATCCGCGGAGGCCTCACTGGCCTCAACCAGCCACCGCTCTGCCTCCTCACCCAAGCCCAGCCGCAGCAGGATGGCGGCAAGCTCCAACTGCATCCGCGCCCGCTCATCCGCCCCCGGCGGCGGCTGCTCCAGCGCCGCGCAGAGCATGGCCTGGCGCAGCGATTCCAGCGCCAGAGCGGCAGCGCCGCGCTCCAGCCGATATTGCGTCATATGCAGATGCAGCCGGCGCGGCCGGTCATCGCCGACCACCGCCAGCGCCTGGTGGTAATGCGCCGCCCCCTCATCGGTGCGGCCAGCCTCCTCCAGCGCCCGGGCCATTGCCAAATGCCCCTCCCAGCGCCCCGGCGCGGCGCGGATCGCCATGGCGTAGCAGCCCAGCGCCTCCGCCTCGCGGCCCAGCCGGCGCAGCGCATGGCCGCCCTCCAGCGCCGCATTGAAATTGCCCGGCTCGCCGCGCAGCACGGCAGCAAAACCCTGCGCCGCCGCCTCATAGCGGCCCAGCCGCGCCCGGGTGCGGGCCAATTGCAGCGCGGCCACGGTCAACGCCGGATTGGCGGCCAAGGCCTGGGCCAGCGGCGCCTCGGCCTCGGCCCAGCGCCCCTGGTCGCAGAGCGCATTGCCAAGGTTGAAATTGAGCTCCGCCGGCGCGCCAGGCAGCGCCACAGCGGCCCGATAGGCGGCGATGGCGGCGGCAAGATCGCCGCGCCGGCGATGCGCCATGGCCTGTTCGGCCAGGGCCTGCCAATTGATCTGCGGTGGTCGGGGCATCGAATGCGTGTGGATCATCCCTGGCCCGCACGCAACCGTGATCAGCCGATGGCGATCACCGCGCCCTGCCGCAACTCACCCGGCAGGCACAGCGCGGCGATGGCCGGCGCCACATCGGCCGGGCTGGGCAGCGCCGCCTGATCCTCGCCCGGATAGGCCGCGCGGCGCAGCCTGGTACCCACCGGCCCAGGCTCGGCCAAATTCACCCGGATATTGGTCTGCGCCAGCTCCTCGGCCCAGCATTGCACCATATGCCGCTGCCCGGCCTTGGCGGCGCTATAAAGCCCGAAATAGGCCGAAGCTGCCGCAGCCCGCCGATCGGTCAGCACCACCGCCCGCCCGGCCGGAGCAGCGCGCAAAGGCGGCTCCACACTGCGGATTAGCCGCCATGTCGCGCTGAGGTTGATCGCCATGGAGGTGTTGAAATCCCTGGGCTCAATATGCGCAACCGGTGTCAGCTTGCCCAACCAGCCCGCCGCATGGACCACAATATCCAGCCGCCCAAACCGCTCAACAATGCTGGGCCCCAGCAGATCAATCTGCTCCGCGCCCTCGATCAGGTCGAGCGGCACAAGGCTGGCGCTGCCGCCGCCCACGGCGCGGATGGCGTCATCGGTCTCCTCCAGCCCGCCCTGGGTGCGGCCGGTGATGACGCAATGCGCGCCCATCCGCGCCAGTTCCACCGCCACTGCGGCGCCAATCCCGCGTGAGGCGCCGGTCACCAGCGCCACGCAACCTGTCAAAGCGTTCATTGGCCGGGCAGCAGCTCCGGGGTGGTGGCATGCGCCTGTTCGGCCGGCCAATCGGTCAGCGGAATGGCATAATCGCCAGTGAAGCAGGCATCGCAGAATTGCGGCTTATCAGCATTGCGGCCGCCCTGCCCCAGCGCGCGATACAGCCCCTCCAGCGAGATAAAGGCCAGGCTGTCCACCCCGATCAGCTTGGCCATCTCCTCGACACTGTGCTGCGCGGCAATCAATTGCCGGCGCGAGGGCGTATCAATGCCATAAAAGCAGCTATGGGTGGTGGGCGGCGAGGAGATGCGCATATGCACCTCTGCCGCACCGGCCTGGCGCACCATTTCCACGATCTTCTTCGAGGTGGTGCCGCGCACAATGCTGTCATCCACCAGCACCACCCGCTTGCCCTCCAGCATGGCCCGATTGGCGCTGTGCTTGAGCTTGACGCCCAGGTGCCGGATCTGGTCCGTCGGCTCGATAAAAGTGCGCCCCACATAGTGATTGCGGACAATACCCAACTCGAACGGCACACCGCATTCGCGGGCATAGCCCATCGCCGCTGGCACCCCGCTATCGGGCACCGGCACCACCACATCGGCCGCCACATGGCTCTCGCGCGCCAATTCAGCACCGATCAGCTTGCGGCTTTCATAAACGCCAGTGCCCTCCACCACCGAATCGGGCCGGGCAAAATAGATGTATTCAAAAATGCAAAACCGGCTCGCCGTCTGGGCGAAGGGCTTGATGGATTTCAGCCCGGTCGCATCGATCACCACCAATTCGCCCGGCTC
>Ga0114972_10004120_pt1 | contig 10814 bp, 6 predicted proteins | sample M_140807_EF_Meta_FD_87354 | JGI IMG/M metagenome (GOLD analysis project Ga0114972, IMG submission 87354) | Freshwater microbial communities from Lake Montjoie, Canada to study carbon cycling - M_140807_EF_MetaG | ecosystem: Environmental > Aquatic > Freshwater > Lake | place: Lake Montjoie... | reverse complement strand
GGCCGGAGTGGCTGCATGGATGCGACCGCCAATCCGGCGAGCGGGGTGCCCAGCGGGGTGCCCAACGCAAAAAAGACGCGTTTGGAGGGTAAGCGAATGGCTAGCGGCGACATTGGAAATGTCGTGCCGGGAAACCGGTTGCGGGTTCGACCCCCGTGCCCTCCGCTGTGATGAATCGCCGCGATGCGTGTCGTCCGATTCCGGCTCCGAAGCAGGATGCCTGAGGTGCGGTCGCCTGGCTGCTGCCCAGCGTTCGCCACGCCAAGAACGCTGGGGGGGAACGCTGGGGAATAAAAGTTGCCTTTTCTGGATGTGGGTGGCTAGACTGCTGCCTAGAAGGGCTTTTGGCTGCTTGATTCTGGCTGGTTTAGCCGCTTGTTGAGCCTCCGTGGCGTCGTGGCCGTGGGGGCATACGGGGATCGATCAGGCTTGCGACCGGTTTCGTGCAGGGCCGGTCCGCACCACGTGGGGGCACCGATGGGCATCGAGTTTTCCGGGTCTTCGAGGTCGAGCATGTCGCGGTGGCTGGTGACGGCGTTCGCCGCGGTCATCGCGATTAGCACCCACGCACTGGCGCAGTCAACCGTCAACTGGGACATCAACGGATCCACCCCCGGCGCAGGCGGCGCCACGCCGAGCGGCACCTGGAGCGGCACTGCTGCCAACTGGAGCCCGAACGCGGCCGGCGACGCAGTCACGGCGGCGTGGGTGTCGGGCACCGGCGCCGGTGACGGCAACGTCGCCTTCTTCTCCGCGGGTTCCGACGCCACTGGTTCGTTCACGGTAACGCTCGCCGGCACCAGCAACGCCTCCGGCATCATCGTCAATCAGGGCACGGTCAATCTCGCCGGCGGCGGCGTCGTGGCCCTTGGCAGTGGCACGGCGACGGTGCGTTCTGGCGCCACGCTCGGCATCGACAGCCTGTCGAGGGTGACGCAATCCGCCGGAGGCCTGCTCGCGCTTGACGGCGGCACGCTCCTTATGAGCAACACCGGCAACGCCGGTTCGCTCTGGTCGTCGAGTGGTGCTGGCATCCAAGTGCGCTCCAATGGCGGCACCGTCAACTACAACGTCGGCAACAATGTGACGATCTTTCAGGGGACGTTTCTCGGCGAGGGGGGCTCGACGAGCAATGGCGGCGCCCAGACGCTCACCAAGACCGGCACCAGCGAACTTCGCGTGCAGGGGTCGCAGACCGCCAACTACACGATCGCCAAGCTCAAGGTGCTCGGCGGGCTCTATCGCATCGGCAGCAGCACCAACGCCACCGGCCAGCTTTCCAAGGAAACGGGCTTCGGGGCGCTTCCCGCGAGCGAGACGGCCGACGCGATCACACTCGACGGCGGCGCGATTGGCGTGAGCTTCTCGATGACTCTCGACCCCTACCGCGGCATCACCCTGGGCGGCTCGGGCGGCGTGATCAACACCACGAGCGCCACGCTCGGGATCACTGGACCGATCTCGGGCACCGGCCCGCTGCGGCTCATCGGCCGCGGAGTAACGCTCTCGGGCGTCAACTCGTATTCCGGTGGCACGATCATCGGCAGTGACACCACGATGGTCGGTAGCATCACCACCACCACCGGGGGTACGGCCACGATCGATTCCGACACCCGGCTGGGCGCCGTGCCGGCGACGGTGGATGCCACGAACGTGCGACTGGGCACCGACACGGCGGCCGGCTATCTCACCGTCACGGGCAATACGCTCTTTCCCGCAACCCGCGGGTTTCGCATTGGCGGTGGCGGCGGCACGCTTGCCAATACCGCAGTGAACGTGACGCTCGCCGGTCCGCTCAGCGGGACGGGGGCCTTTATCAAGACGAACTCGGGCACGCTGACCCTCACGGGCAGCAACACGATCTCGGGTGGGATCACAAGTTTTGGCGGCGGTCTGCTCGAGGTGTCGTCGGATGCGAACCTCGGGGCCGTGTCCGGCACGCTCCAACCGGCGGCCCTGACGCTCGCCGGCGCGACCACCAGCGGCCGCGTGCGGGCCGCTGAGACGTTCACCATGAACGCCAACCGCGGCATCACGATCAACGTCGGCGGTACCACGGCCTCGCCGCTGGGCGGCACGATCGACGTGGTTGCCGACAAGACGCTCACCATTCCGGGGCCGATCACGGGAGGCGGCCGGCTGACGAAGTCGGGCTCAGGCACGCTCGTGCTCTCCGGCTCAAGCAACTACGCGGGCACCACCACGGTGAGTTCCGGCACGCTCGTCGTGAGCGGCGTGGTCACGGGCACGGCGGGCGCCTCGGTCATCGCCGGCGCTACCGTCGTGCTCGCCAGTGGCAATGCCCTCGCCACGCGGCCCCTCACGGTGGGGTCGTTCGGCAAGGCGACGGTCTCGGGCTATACGGCCACAAGTGTCGCGGGCCTCGATATCGCCGCGACCGGGCTTGTGGACGTGGTGAACGGCCAGGTGACCGTGGCGGCCGGGCTGACCCCGGTCGCGCTCGTGGCGAAGATCCTCGAAGGCCGTGCTGACGGCTCCTGGACCGGCACGAGTGGCATCACCTCGAGTGCGGCGGCGTCCGATGTGGCCGCCAGCATTCCGCGGGCGGTGGGCTGGCTCGACAACGGCGGCGGTTCGACGTCATTCGCCTTCGCGGCACCGGGCGACACCAACATCGACTGGCAGGTCGATCTTGTTGATGCCCTGAACTTCGTGACGCTCGGCAAGTTCGACACCGGTCTGCCTGCGACCTGGCTGGAGGGCGACTTCAACTACGACGGCGTGGTCGACATCCTCGATGCCCTCGACTTCTTCAACACCGGCCTTTACGACGCCGGGAACTACAACCAGCCCGCCGGAAGTCAGGGAGCCGTGGCGGCGGTGCCGGAGCCGGCCTCGTGGGCCATGCTCGCAGCGGCAGCGGGCGCGGTGGCGGGGTGTGCAGTCCGGCGGCGGCGGTAAGCGAGACGGCAGTGAGGCACGAGCAATGGCGCGACGCACGAGGCATCCTGGAGAGACTCACGGGCTCGCGGTGGCGTCTCGCCGTTGGCGACGAGGTTTCACTCTCGTGGAACTCTTGGTGGTGATCGCGATCATCGCCACGCTCATCGGTCTGCTGCTGCCCGCGGTGCAGAGCGCCCGTGAGTCAGCCCGTCGCACGCAGTGCGCCAACCATATGCGACAGGTGGGGCTCGCCACGATGTCGTACGAAAGCGCGATGAAGCGGCTGCCGCCGCGGCGGCACACGATCGCCGTGAGCGGTTCGACCTACTCGTCAGACGCGACGCCGCAGGTGATGATCCTCCCCTACTTCGAAGAGTCGGCGAAGTTCTCGCTCTTCGACCTCAACTACCACGTCCGGCTCGACACGCCGCTCGCGCCTGGCACGCCGGCGAAGGCCAATGCCAACGCCGCAGCCCGCATCGGCGACATCGCGCCGTTTCTCTGCCCGTCGGACAGCTCGCCGCACTCGGTCGCCAACGCGGGTCGGAGCAACTACTTCGTCTGCGTGGGAGGCGCCGCCTTTCGCGGTGGTGTCACCTGGAATGACCGATCACTCGACGGCATCTTCGCGATGCCGAATCCGCCCGCGGGCACGGTCCTGCAGGGCTACAAGATCTCGCAGATCGCCGACGGGACCTCGAAGACAGCGATGTTTTCCGAGGTGATGCGAGGCGCCGCAGCCTTCAACGACACCTCCACGGTCCACACCACCGCCTTCAATACCGCCTCCACGCTTGCCGCCCGGCAGCTGGCCGACGGCCGCTCGGTGTCGCAGTGCCTGCCCAATGCCACGGAGACTCCGATCCAATACACCGGCCAGCAATACTTTCGCGGCGATCTCACCTACACGTTCATGTACACCCACACGCTGCCGCCGAACTGGAACGCCCGCACGGGGTCGCCGGCGACGCAGAGATACAACTGCGGCACGACGGCGTTCAGCGTGTCGCACATCGCGGCGTCGAGTTACCATTTCGGCGGCGTTAACGTGCTATTCGCCGATTCGTCCACGCGATTTGTCAACGACAACGTCGATTTCGACGTCTGGCAGGCGGTCGGTAGCCGCGCTGGCGGCGAGACGCTCACGCTCGACTGACGGCGGCCGATTTCGCCGCCATCCAGCCCAGCACGGCAAGTACCACGCCCACCAGCCACGGCATGCCTGGTTCGGGAACGGCGGCGATCGTCCCGGAGATCGCGCTGTAGGAGCCGGTGTCGTAAAGGCCCGTGGTGACAAAGTCGAGAGCGTCGTTGATGTCCACCACGCCGTCGAAGTTGAAGTCTCCCTCAAACCAGGATGCCGGGAGGGCCGTGTCGAACTTGCCAGCAGTTACGAAGTTGAGTGCATCGTTGACGTCGACTAACCAGTCGATGTTGGTGTCGCCCGCCGCCGCGTAGGCGAAAGACACGGACCCATTGCCGTTGTCGAGCCAGCCCACGGAACGCGGGACGCCCTGCGCGAGCGCCGAGGCGACCGCGGTCGAGGTGATGCCGGAAGAGCCCGTCCACGAGCCGTCGCCGCGGCCCGACTGGAGGGCCGTCACGAGGTCCGACGCCGACAATCCGTTCGCCACCGTGATCACGCCGGTGCCGACGTCTACAAGACCACCGGCGTTCGGGGCCAGGCCGCCGACGGTGGTTTGCAGATTGGGTGTCAGGGAGAGGAGTCCGCCGACGAGCGGGGTGAGGTTGCTGGCAGCGAGGGCCGACGGGTGGGCGAGTTGAAGGGTGCCCTGCTGGATCGTCGTGGAGCCGCTGAAGGGGCTGGCCGCCGTCAGCCGCATCGTTCCCAGGCCGGCCTTTCCCAGGCTCCCGTTGAGGATCGGCACGGCAATCAGTAGATCGACCGCCGCGGCGCCGTTGGCCACGGTGATCGTGCGGCTGCCGCCACCGAGGTCGAGGCGTCCGGTGGCGGCCGTGCCGGAGTTCGTGACGATCGAGGCCGTGGTTCCCGAGGTGCCCGCCATCGTCACGTCGCCGTTCAGGGCGAGTGTCGCGGGGGTGGTGCCACGGCTCAGCGTCAGCGTGTCGAAGGTCAGGCTCGCACTGCCGGCCGTGAGGGTTTGCGTTGCATCCACCAGGATCGTGTGCGCGGAGAGCCGCGCCCCTCCCGAGAGCGCGGCCGATGACGAGACCTGCATCGACATCGGCGTCGATTCCGCCACGGGGACGTAGTTCACCGTCAAGGAGCCACCGCTCATGGCAAATCGTTCGCGAACGTAGAACTTGCGGATATTGTAGGTGCCGCTGCTCAGCGTGACGGTGATGTTGGCGGTCGGGCGTTCGAGGATGACGGTGTCATACTGCCCCGACGTGGGCGCGGTGCCGGACGCTCCGGGAAGTCGCGGCGTGGGTAGCGTCTGCGTGCCGATGGGCGTGAGCTGGCCCGTCGCACTGACAATCGCGGTCACGGGTTGTCCGCTGTTCCAGTTAGTGAGCGTGCCCCAGTCACCGCTGGTGTCGTTCCACCAGACGGCTGGCACGAGCTGATCCTCGAGATACTCCATGCCCCCGTTGAGCACGTTGAAGTCGAGATTGCTGTTGCCGCTGTTGAAGCTCGTCAGCCGACCGGTGCTGGCGTATTGCCAAAAGACCCAGGGCTGCGAGTCGCCGTAGTCGTCCCACGGGCCGTACACGGTGGAGAGGCCGTCGCTGGGGCTGCCCGTCTGCACGTTGATGGAGTTGGGACTGGCTTGGTTCGGGTAGCGGGCGATCCAAAGCTTTGAGAAGGCCGGGCTGACGAGGCTGGGCGGTGTGGTCGCGGGCTTGGCCAGCTGATCGCGTCGCGCGACCGTGGCCCCCGCGAGTACGTTCTGCGCGTAGTTGCCATTGATGTAGATCATCGGACGGATCTTGGTCACATCGTAGATGCGATTCGAGAAGTCGATCGAATACTGTGTAAGGTCGTTGTCGGTGCGGATGCCGTCGCCCGCCTCCAGGTCGAAGGTTGGGGGAAGGTAACCCGGCCGCATGAACGCGCCGGCCATTTGGATGAAATGATCGGCTTCGTCGCTGGCGGTGTTGGCAATGCCGCCGGAACTGGTTGTCGTGGTGATGATGTCCGGCCGGGCGAAGTGATACGAGCCGACGAACATTCCTGCTGCGGTCGCCCGGTTGACGTTCTGCACGAAATAGGGATCGTCGTATCGCTGTGAAAGCGAGAAGGCCGTGTCGTCGTTGGCTGGGTAGCCCCCGTTGCGCTTGTCAACGCCGGTGGTGCCGCCGCGGGTGGCCCGGATGAACGCGAACTGCCGGTTCTCGACCGCCCGGATGTTGTTCCACGTCGTCTGCGAGATGCTCCCCTGCCAGGCCGAGACGTCGATCCCAAGCACCCGGTTTCCGGAGCTTTGTGCGGCCGCCGGGGCCGTCAGTGCAACCACGGCGAGCGGAGCGGCAATCCAGTGATGCCAACGGGGCGGCGGCATGGGACAAGAATACCGCGCGAATGCACCGAATAGCCACTTTTCGGCCGCGCCGCCGTGAGCGTCAGTACCGCTCCACCGGGGACCGGTTGCCGTCTTCGACGCTCAGCTGCCGGGCCCGCTCCTCGCCCAGCACCGCCACCCGGAGGTCCCAGATTTCCCGGTTGATCGCATCGAATGCCGACCGCGAGAAGTCGACGGCGGGGTGCATCTTCGCCTTGAAGGCGGCGACCCGCTCAAGCGCCGCGTCAAGCAGCGGGCGGGGCTGGTCGGCCAACACCGACCGGGCCCGGTCGAGGAGTTCCACGCGGTGGCAGATCATCAGCAGGTCGTTACCTGCTGCCAGCGCGAGGCCCAGCGTGTCCTCGAACGAACCGGCCTCCAGGATCGCCCCCATGTCGAGATCGTCGGTCATCACCAGGCCGCCAAAACCCATCTCGGTGCGAAGCAGGTCCGTGACCATGGCCGGCGACAGCGAGGCGGGCCGCACGTCGCGTTCCAATGCGGCGTAGTGCACGTGACCGATCATCATCGAATCGACCAGCGGCACGAAGTGCCGGAAGACGGCCAGTTCGTGGGCCTCGAGTTCGGCCCGCGGACGAGCCACCGAGGGGAACCCGTGGTGCGGATCCTCGCCCGCCATCGAATACCCCGGAAAGTGCTTGCCGCAGCTGAGGATGCCGCCGGCGCGAAGCGCCGCGTTGAACTCCCCCGCCAGCGCGATCACCTCAGCCACGCTTCTGCCGTAGCAACGGCCGCGGAGCGAGTTGTCGGCTTGGTCGTCGAAGGAAATGTCGAGCACGGGGCAGAGGTCGAGATTGAAGCCGAAGAGCCGCAGCAGGCGGGCGGTCAGATCGCCGTGCCGCCGCACGAGCGCCGCGTCGCCCCGGTCGCGGAGTTGCTGCGCGTTCGGGGGCTCCTCCCCGATCAGTCGGAGCCGCGACACCCGCCCCCCTTCCTGGTCGATGGTGATCACGGGCTCCACGTCGGAAAGGTCGCGGAGGTCGTCGATCAGCCGTCGCACCTGCTCGGGCGACGCAATATTGCGGCCGAAGAGGATGAAGCCGCCCGGCTGCACCCGCCGTAGCAGCGCCGCGGTGTCGGCGTCGAGCGTCGGCCCCGGAACGCCCACGAGCAGCAGTTGGCCGATGTCGTGCAGCATGGATCTATCCTCTTCTCGAAAAGCGTGTGTGATTGATGATCGCGGAGCGGTCCGGTTCATGCCGGCTGCCTGCGTCCCTCGCCCGCATCGAGCGGAATGAAGGCGGTGGCGATGAGCCCCGGGATCGTCGCCACCATGACCCACAGGAAGAAGGACGGATAGCCGACCTGCTCCTGAATCCAGCCGCTCGCCATCCCGGGGAGCATCATGCCGGCCGCCATGAAACCAGTGCAGAGCGCGTAATGCACGGTTTGGTGATCGCCCCGCGCGACAACCATGCAGTAAACCATGTAGGCGGTGAAGCCGAAGCCGTACCCGAACTGCTCGAAGCCCACAGCGAGGGAGATGGCCCAGAGGCTCTCGGGCTGTGCGAAGGCGAGCCATACGTAGGCAAGGTTCGGGAGGTTGATCGCCAGTGCCATCGGCCACAGCCAGCGACCCAGCCCGTCGCGAGCCACCAGCATTCCGCCGAGGATGCCCCCCAGCGACAGCATGGCGATCCCGAGCGTGCCGTAGACGAAGCCCACCTCCGACGTGGTGAGGCCGAGGCCGCCGCGACCGCGGTCGTCGAGCAGGAACGGCGACACGAGCGAGACGAGCTGCGCCTCCGCAAGGCGATAGAGCAAGAGGAAGGCCAGCATCCGCGCGATCCCCGGCTTGCGGAAGAAACTCAGCACCGGCTGGCCGAGGGCTGCAAACGAGAGCACCGGGCCCTCATGCCGCCGGTCGGCCGCCGGGAGGGGCAGGACCGCCGCGTGGTAGCCGGCCGTCGCCAGGAAGACGACGCCTAGGATGGCGTAGACCCACCGCCACGCGGCCCGCACGTCGCCGGTGGCGGTCTCGATCCCGCCGGCCAGCATCACCAGCAGCCCGCGGCCCAGCACGTTGGCGATCCGGTACGAGGTGGCCCGGATTCCGACGAAGAACGCCTGCTGCCGATCGTTGAGGGCGGCGAGATAGAAGCCGTCGGCCGCCACGTCGTGCGTGGCCGAGAAGAAAGCGAGCGCGGCAAAGACCAAGATCGTGGCAGGGATCGACTCCGCCCATCCGACGACGATCGCAAGCACACCCAGGCCGACTGCGACGAGCACTTCGGTGGCGAGCGTCCAGCGGCGGCGGGTGGACGTGCCTTCCACCACCATGCTCCAGAGCGGCTTGATCACCCAAGGCAGATAGAGCCAGCCGGCGATCAGCGTGATGTCACGATTCGGGACGTCGAGCCGCTTGTACATCACCGTGGTGAGAAACGTGACCACCACCAGCGGCACGGCCTCGGCGAAGTAAAGGGTCGGGACCCACCACCAAGGGCCGGCGGAAACGGCGGGGCGTTTCGCGGGTGTGTTCACGGCGTGGCCACATCGAGGCGTGCCACGGCTCCCTCGCGGCCGTCGCGGGCCACGGTCGAGACGGCGACCTCGTCGGCCGGTACCGCGAGGTCGTGCCGGCGGAGCCGCCCGGGCAGCACCTCGGTGTGCCAGGAGTCGCCGCGACGAGTCCGCACGACCCAGAGCCATGCCGACTCTGAGCCGGCGGGGGCGAACGCGACTCCATGATCGTCGCGGCTGACGGTCGGGGCCGCCGGGAGCGGCCCCTGCGGCGGACGGATCGCCGGCACCAGCGCCGGCTCCGCGTAGGGCCCCGCCGCCAGTTTCGTTGCCACGCCGTCGAAGTCTTCCGCGAGCGACTTCATGCTGAAATGAATGTTGCCCTCCACGCCGGCCCGCGCCCGAGTCGCCGCCACCTGCCGGATCACCTCCTCCGCTTCCCACACCGTGGGAGACGTCGCCGCCTGGGGATCATTCCGAACCCGCGACGTGTAGTTGCCCGGCCAGAGGCCGCGGCCGTGAACGTTTTCCTGGGCCCACCAGTCGAGCAGCTTCTCGTAGCCCTGCGCGGGAGCGTCGATCCGCCAGTAGAGCTGCGGCGCCAAATAGTCGAGCCAGCCCTCGCGGAGCCACTTTCGCGGGTCGGCGTTGAGGGCCGCCACCTGGTCGAGGCCCTGAATGCCGGCCGGATGGCCGGGCCGCCAGATGCCGAAGGGACTGATGCCCACGAGCACGTGCGGCTTGATCTCCTTGACCTCCCGCCACAGCCGCGACACCAGCCGATCGACGTTGTCGCGCCGCCAGGCGGAGCGATCAGCGAGGCCGCCGGCGGCCACCGCCCGCGCGTGACTCTCGTCGTCGGGAAAGGGCACCTCTCGACCGTCCTCCTTCACGGGGTATGGGTAGAAGTAGTCATCGATGTGGACACCGTCCACGTCGTAGCGACGGACGACATCGCACACCACCTCCATGAAGCGGTCGGCGGCCACCGGCTCGCCGGGATCGAACCAGAGAAACTTCCCGTAGCGCCGCACGGCGTCGGGAAGCGAGATGCTCGCGTGCGTCGGGGCCACGGGCCCGGCGGCGTCGGCATGGCGGACGCGGTAGGGGTTGAACCAGACGTGCAGTTCCAGCCCGCGGGCGTGGGCCTCGTCGATGGCGAAGGTGAGCGGGTCGTAGGGTGGGTCGGGAGCCTTGCCCATCGTGCCGGTGAGATACTCCGACCAGGGCTCGAGCGGCGAGTCGTAGAGCGCATCCGCACAGGGCCTGATCTGCAGCACCACCGCGTTGAGGCCGACCGCGCGAGCGCGGTCGAGCAGCGCTGTGAGTTCCGCCCGCTGCCGCTCTGGGGGCAGCCCCGGCTGCGATGGCCAGTCGATGTTGGCGACCGTGGCGATCCAGGCAGCGCGAAACTCCCGTCGCGGCGTCGGCAGATCGGCCGAGGTCGCCCACGTGCCGCCCATCAGCCATGCGAGCACAGCCGAAAGCCACCACCCATACCGTAGCGTCATCGGTAAAAGCCCCCGGTGAAAGACACACCCGACACGAGTCATTCGGAGTTCCCATGAACTTCGCACGCGAAGGTCAAGGAGAGGCCGGATCACATCGGCGAGCACGCCGTTTCGTCGCGTCGCGCCGGTCTGAGTGGAACGTGGAGGGAGACTATCAACAGCCACTCAGACGGTCAACAAAACAGCGGCCACAACGCGAGCGTGGCGCCGCTTCCTGGGCATCGCCGACGCGGGTATGCTCCCTGATGAGGAAGCCCAGCGGCGGGAGCCGTGAGGATGAGGCGGGGATCGACGGGGACCGGTTCGCGAGGAGACGCTCTATGGTGACGCTTGGGGTGACGCTTGGGGTGACGCTTGGGGTGACGCTTGGGGTGACGCTTGGGGTGACGCTTGGGGTGACGCTTGGGGTGACGCTTGGGGTGACGCTTGG
>Ga0114972_10004118_pt1 | contig 10819 bp, 9 predicted proteins | sample M_140807_EF_Meta_FD_87354 | JGI IMG/M metagenome (GOLD analysis project Ga0114972, IMG submission 87354) | Freshwater microbial communities from Lake Montjoie, Canada to study carbon cycling - M_140807_EF_MetaG | ecosystem: Environmental > Aquatic > Freshwater > Lake | place: Lake Montjoie... | reverse complement strand
GACGGTGTTCGGTGTGCCCGTTCCGGGCGGCGCGACAGTTGAGACGGCCATGGTTGGCGAAGTGTGGGGCGATCGGAAAAAGCGGCTGGCGCAGGACTGCGCGGGGACGCGAGACAGACGTCAAGTGTAAGGGGCAAGTGTAAGGAGCAAGTGTAAGGGCTGAGTGCGATTGCGCGATTGCGGCACAATCGGGCCATGTCGCTGCCTTCACCCGATGCCCAAGCGCTCGTCCTGAGCCGCGCCCTGTCGCAGCGAATTGCGCAGGACATTGCGCAGCAGGGCGGCTGGATCGGCTTCGATGAGTTCATGCATCGGGTGCTGTATGAGCCCGGCCTGGGCTATTACGCCGGGCCGATGCGCAAGTTCGGCGCGCAGGGTGATTTCGTGACTGCTCCCGAACTGTCACCGGTCTTTGCCCAATGTCTGGCGGCGCAGGTCTCGCAGTGGTTCGAGCAGACCGAGCCGGTGGTGGTTGAATTCGGCGCAGGCTCGGGTCGACTGGCTGCCGGATTGCTCAATGCGCTGCATGACATGGGCACGCCTGTGCGCCGCTATCTGATCGTCGAGGTCTCGTCGAGTCTGCGTGAGCGTCAGCGCGAGACGATCGCGCAACTTGCCCCCGAACATGTGGGCGCTGTGCAGTGGCTCGATGCCCTGCCCGCGCAGATCGAGGGGGTGGTGATCGGCAATGAACTGCTCGATGCCATGCCGGTGCGGGTCTTCGAGATCGACTCGGGCAGGCTGCAGGAAGTCGGTGTGGCGATGAATGAGAACGGCGAGTTTGCCTGGGCGACGCTTGCCGCCGACACCGCGCTGACCGAGGCGGTGAACGCGTGCTTTGGCAGTTCGCTCAGTGACGACCTCAGTGACGACCTGCGTGGCGACCTCAATGAGGCGCTAGATAAGCCGATGGGCGAGTCCCCGGATGGGGCAATGGATCGGCCTTTGCAGGTCTGGCAGCGTTTTCCCGGGCGCTATCGCTCGGAGATCGGCCTGCAGGGCCAGGCCTGGGTCGAGACCGTGGGCCGCGCACTGCGTCGTGGCGCGATGCTGCTGATCGACTACGGCTTTTCAGCGCGCGAGTATTACCATCCGCAGCGCGATCAGGGCACGCTGGTGGCGCATTACCGGCATCGTGTTCATACCGATGTCTTTCATCTGCCCGGCCTGCAGGATGTGACCGCGCATGTCGATTTCAGTGCGATTGCCCGCGCGGGCGCGGCGGCGGGCCTCGATCTGCTGGGCTACACCTCGCAGTCACGCTGGCTGATCAACTGCGGATTGCTCGATCGCCTTGCCGCGCTGACCTCGTCTGCGCAGACCGGCGACCAGGGGGCTGCCGCCACGATCGATGCCGCACGCACGGTGGGTGCCGCGCAGACCCTGTTGTCGGAGGCCGAGATGGGCGAGCTCTTCAAGGTCATCGCCTTCGGCCGAGGCCTTGCCGATGACGCACGGGGCTTTGTGCGGGGCGATCGCAGGGGGACGCTGTGAAGTGGTTCATTGCGATCACGCTGGCGCTTTTTCTCTTCTCGGGCGCGATGCCCCTGCTGCGGCGCTTCGGGATCGGTCGTCTGCCGGGTGACTTCCAGTTCAGGCTGTTCGGCCGCGAGTGGTCGATCCCCTTGACCTCGACCATCCTGCTGTCATTGCTGGCCGCGCTGGTGGCGCGGTTTATCTGATTCAATCACTCGATCACAACCAAGGGAGACACCCGATGAAGCACTACACCATGGCTCAATTGCCCGGCATGGTCGGCAAGGAGCTGGCCCTGAGCGACTGGCTGACCGTCGATCAGGATCGCATCCAGCGCTTTGCCGAGGCGACCGACGATCACCAGTGGATCCATGTCGATGTCGAGCGCGCCAAGGCCGGGCCGTTCGGTGCGCCCATCGCGCACGGCTATCTCACGCTGTCGCTGATTGCCGGGTTTTCGCAGCGCAATCTGGCGATCGACGACTCGCCGATGTCGGTCAATTACGGGTTGAACAAGGTGCGGTTTCCGAATCCGGTGCGGGTCGGAAGCAAAGTGCGCGCGCGCATGACCCTGCAGTCGTGCGAGGCCATCGAGGGTGGACCGGCGGGCAAGGGCGGTCTGCAGCTGGTCACGCTGGTGACGATCGAGATCGAAGGCGCGAGCAAACCGGCCTGCGTGGCCGAGACGGTGAGAATGATCTACGCCTGATCACGGTGGCTCGGGCCACTTGCCCAATTGAACGGCATGAGTGCCGCACCCTTGTGTCGCGCTACCTGCTGCGTCCGAGTGTCTGGGTGACTGCCGCCACCCGCGCGCTGTGCACCGTTGTGCGGATCCGCTCGGTGAAGCTCGCACGCGGTTCTGGTGCGAGCCGTTTGGCGATTGCGCCGGCATCGACCCCGCGCGCGGCCGACAGGGCCTGCTGCCACAGATCGGCCTGCGGATAGGGTCGCTCGGTGAAGCCCAGCCGACCGCGGTGATCGGCCTCGCAGGCGGTGAGCAGTTCGATGAATCGCTCGGGCTTGCGCATCGCATCGCAACGTTCGAGCAGCTCGACCATCGTGGCCGGCCGCAGCTCGGCCGCTCGATGGAGGTTGCCGTGGTCGCGCGCGGCCATCAGGGCCAGATCGCGGCAGTCGTTGGGGACTTTCAGCCGTTCGCAGACCGTGCGGGCAAGCTGCACCGAGCGTTGCTCGTGGCCGATGTGCGACGGCAGCACCTCGGGCGGCGTCGTGCCTTTCCCCAGATCGTGCAGCAGTGCCGCCCAGCGCGCGGGCAGACTGGCGCCGAGCATGGCGGCAGCATCGATCACCATGTTCATGTGGATGCCGGTGTCGATCTCGGGATGATGGTCGGCGCGTTGTGGCACACCCCATAAAGCGTCGAGCTCGGGGATCAGACGGACCAGCGCGCCGGACTCGCGCAGCACGGTCAGCATCCGCGAGGGGTGCGGCGCCATCAGTCCGCGCGACAGCTCCTGCCAGACGCGCTCGGGCACCAGCGCGTCGACCTCACCGTCGCGCACCATCGCCTGCATCAGTGCGAGGGTGTCGGGCGCGACCCTGAAGTCGGCAAAGCGCGCCGCAAAGCGGGCGGTGCGCAGAATGCGGACCGGGTCTTCGGCAAACGCCTCGCTGACATGGCGCAGCAGTCCGGCCCGCAGGTCGGGCTCGCCACCCCAGGGGTCAATGAGCTGACCGCCGGGCGCACGCGCCATTGCATTGATGGTGAGGTCGCGGCGACGCAGGTCGTCTTCCAGACTGACATCGGGCGCGCAATAGACCTGAAAGCCGTGATAGCCGCGCGCGGTCTTGCGCTCGGTGCGGGCCAGCGCGTATTCCTCATGGGTCTCGGGATGCAGGAAGACCGGGAAGTCGCGCCCGACCGGGCGAAAGCCGCGGGCGCTCATCTGCTCGGGCGTGGCGCCGACCACCACCCAGTCACGGTCGTTGACCGGCAATCCCAGGAGCGCGTCGCGCACCGCGCCGCCAACTTCGAAGCACTGCAGCCCGTCGGAGGCGGGATGCGAGGCCGGGTTCACCGATGCGCCTGCTCGCGCCACTCGCCGTAGCGGCGCTCGTTGCCGCCGCCGAACATGGCCGGGCCGATGGTCAGCAGCGACGACGGGCGGATGCCCAGCTCGGGGCTCAGCGGCTGGCTGCTGACATTGTCGATCGACATGGAGTCGAGGTTGTCGATGGTCATCGGCGGGACGGGCGCCATCTCCATGATGCCGGCGACCATGCGGTCGATGCCCGAGGGCAGGCCGACGATCGGACGCGGATGGCCGCTCCAGGTGCCGGCCATGCCCACCAGCTGACGCAGCGTGAAGACCTCCGGGCCGACCAGATCGTAGGTCTGGCCGAAGGTGGTCGGCTTGTCGATCAGATTGACGATGGCGCGAGCCAGGTCCTCGACCCAGATCGGCTGAAACTTTGCGTCCGGGCGCGCCAGCGGCACCAGCGGCAGCCGGCGCTGCATGCTTGCGAAGAGGTTGAGGAAGGCATCATCGGCCCCGAAGACCACCGACGGGCGAAGGATGGTCCAGTCGAGATCGGTGGACTGCCGGAGTGTCGCTTCGCCGGCTGCCTTCGAACGCAGATAGCGCGAGGGGCCCGGCTTTGCCGGGTCGTCACTGACGCCGAGTGCGCTGACATGCACCAGCCTGCGAACGCCCGAGCGCTGGCAGGCGCGCACGATGGTCTCGGGCAGATCGACATGTGCCCGCCGGAACTCGGCACCAAAGGGGTCGTCCGGGCCTCCCGGCTGGCTGTGCAGCACGCCGACCAGATTGATGACCGCGTCGCAGCCGCTGACCAGGCCATCGAGCCCATCGCCCGACGCCATGCGGGTGTCGATGACATCGACCGTCGGCAGAACGATCAGATGGCGGGCGCGCTCGCGGTGGCGCGTAGGAACCACGACCCGCAGACCGCGTGCGGTCAGTTGAGACACGACATGGGTACCGATGAAACCGGAGCCGCCGAGAACGAGGATGCGATGCGTAGTTTTCATGGGAGCAGATCCTAGCGCGAAGCCGATCAGTTGCCGTCCGGGGTTGCCTTGGCGGCGACCGCAGGGCCTGGTTGCACCTGGCCGAGCATGGCCTTGAGCGAGGGCGCCTCGGCGCCGAAGAGCAGGGCATACCAGACTGTATTGGACATCACCGCCTTGACATAGCCGCGTGTCTCGGTGAAAGGCACAAGCTCGGCAAAGATCGCGCCCTCGACCGGCTGGGTCAGCGTGCCGCGCCAGGCGCGCGGGCGGCCGGGGCCGGCGTTATAGCCCGCTGACGCCAGCGCGGCCGATCGGTCGAGGTCCTCGAAGATCGTCTTGAGGTAAAAAGTGCCGAATTGCAGGTTGGTGTCGAGATCGTTGATCTGGGACGGGGTGAAGTCGCGCACCCCCATCTTGCGGGCGATCCAGGTGGCGGTGGTCGGCATGATCTGCATCAGTCCGGAGGCGCCCACGCTGGAGCGCGCATCGGTGATGAAGCGCGATTCCTGGCGGATCAGCCCGTAGACCCAGGCCGGGTCGATGCCCTGATCGCGCGCGATCGGTTGCAGACGCTCGGCGAAAGGCGCGGGATAGCGCTGCTCGAAATCGAGCTCGGTGCGGGTGCGGTCGGAGCTGTTGACCATGCGATCGAGAAAACCGCGTTGCCGGGCGTATTCCGCCGCGGCAAGCAGTTGCCGGTCGCTCATGCCGCGCAACTGGAAATTCCATTCACGATTACCCTCGGGGCGCAGGCCGAGTTCGTAGAAACGGGCGGCCCGGGCAAAGCCCGGATTGGCGCGCATCGGGACGAGTTCGGCGGCGGTCGGTGCGGCCGCCTTGGGCGGCAGGGCGATCTTCTGGCCGAGCTCTTCGGTGGCCAGCTGCGAATAGAACTCGGTCTTGCCGGCGATACCGGCAAAGAGGGTTCGCGCCTGCGCGCGTTGCTCGGGCTTGTCGCCCTGCGCTTGCAGGGCCCGGGCCAGCCAGTAGGTCCAGACCGCTTCGCTGCGGCCGGCTTCGCTCATGCGTTCGATGCACGACCTGACCGTTGGCCAGTCGGTTGAGCGCAGCGCTGCCCGCGTCATCCAGCCTAGCGTCTCGTCGGAAGGGCGCGCGCTGCGGGCTTCGCGGGTCCAGGCCAGCGACTCGGGCAGCAGCTTTCGCATGCCGTTGGCGGCGATCTGTGACCAGACGAAGGCGCGATCGGCGGGCTTCAGGCGCGAGCCGACCGAATTCATCTTTTCGGCGGCGGCGCCCGGGTCGTTGCGCGAGAGCATGACCAGTCCGATGACAGAGAGTTCGCGCGAGGCCGCGCCGTCGAGGACCGTGGCCGGGCGCGACAGGGCGGCCTCGAGCTGACGGTTATCCAGGCTGGGCGCGGCCAGCATGGCGGCGCGTCGCACGGTGCCGACATTGCCCGCCTCGAGCGATAACTCGAGCCTTTGCCACAGCTCTGCGCCGCTCGCCTGACCGCTTGCGGCCAGCGCCACCAGGAGATCGTTGCAGGCGTCACCAAGTTCGCGCGGCTGCATGATCAGCTCACGCGCTTCGGCCATGACCGGCTCGCCGCGTGACAGCCGCGATTGCAGCGCGTAGCAGCGTGGCGCCGCCTCGTCGCGCAGGATCCAGTCGGGGTAGACCTGATCGTAAGTCGCCCACATCTGGCGCCGACCGAGCGACAGCAGCCAGTCGCGGCGGGCCAGATCGCCGACGATGGTCTGGCCATGACGGGCCACGAAGTTGCGGGCCTGATCATCGGTGGAGGTGCCGACCGGCGTATCCGAATCGGTGCGTCGAAGCGCGGCCAGGCGCAGCTTGAGCGGCCAGTAGTCGAGATAGACGCCCACCAGCGGGTCGTTGCCGGCTTGCGAGGCGGCCTGCTCCAGGCCTGCCGCGTCGCTGCGACCGGCGGCGTTGCGGGCGGCGATGAAGGCATCGTCGGTGGACGCGAAGCCCGGACGTGCCGGTTTGGGGCAGTTCTTGCCGCAGGCAGCGGCGCCTGTCTGGGGCGTGGCGCTGGCCGCCCAGACCGACGACATCAAGGGTAAGGACAGGCCGATCAATGACAGAACGGTCGTCGACTGGCCGGGCAATGAGCCGCCGAGGGCCAGGCCTAGAATGAACGGGATGCGCAGTCGGCGCCCGGTAATGAACGATGGCGGCATGCTGCCTGCGACAGAAGAGGAAGCGAGAAAACGTGTCAATGAGCCGGCCAGGGCGATCAGGCCCATGAGCGAATCGAGGATAGCACGCGAGGCTGGGCGAAATGCCTTGCGACGCAGGCTGCTCGAGTCGCGCCGACAGATGAGCGAGCCCCGACGCGCGGCAGCCAATAAGGCATTGCTGATGCGCCTGGCCGACCATGTGGGCGACGTCGCCCGCGAGCTGATTGCCATTTACTCGCCGATCCGCCATGAGCCGCAAATCGAGCCGCTGGCCAGGCTTTGGGCAGGCCAGGGGGCCGGGTTGGCGCTTCCGGTGGTCGATGCCGAGGCGCAACCGCTGCGCTTCGTGAGGTGGCGCTTTGGCGATCCGCTGATGCCGGGTGCCTACGGCATCGCTCGCCCGGTTCAGGACGAGACGGTGCGGCCCACGCTGTTGGTGATTCCCTGCCTCGGTTTCGATCGTCGCGCTTATCGCCTGGGCTATGGCGGCGGCTTCTATGACCGGACGATCGCGGCCTTGCTGGCTGAATCCGGCAGGCCGATCCGGACAGTGGGGGTGGCCTGGGACGACGCCCTGATCGACGACTTTGTGCCGCTGCCAACCGATCTGCCGCTTGATGCGGTGATCACGCCATCCGCAGTTGTCGCTGCGCGGGCCAGGGACGCGAGTTGAACTCCCTGAGCCAAATGGCGACATCTTCGTTAGGCATTGCCTTCGAAAAATGCCAGCCCTGCACTGAATCGCAACCGATGTCGATCAGATGGGCCAGCGCTGAGGCATTTTCGACGCCTTCGCCAACCGCTGTCAGACCGAAAGCATGGGCGATTTCGACCAGAACCTTCACGATGCGCGCGTCTGGGTTGGGCCCTGAGATGTCCTGCATGAATGACTTGTCGATTTTCAGTTCGTCGACCGGAAACTGGCGCAGATAGGCGAATGACGAGTAGCCGGTGCCGAAGTCGTCGATCGACAGCCGGCAGCCCTGACCGCGAATCTGATGCATGAATTCGAGCGTCGCGCGGTTGTTGCGGGCGATCGAGCCCTCGGTCAGCTCGAAGCACAGTCTGGTGGGCGATATGCCCCAGATGTCGCAAATCTCTTCGATCAGCATCGGGAAGGTCGAATTCGACAGGCTGAGTGCCGACAGGTTGATGCTCACGTCGGGCGTCAGGCCGGTCGAGGTCCATTCGGCAAGATGACGCATGGCGGTGTTCAGCACGAACCGGGTGAGGTCTTCGATCATGCCGGCGTTCTCGCAGGTCGAGACGATTGTGGGCGCGCTGACCGAAGGACTGCCGGCCCGCTGCGGCCATCGCACCAGTGCCTCAAGGCCGCTGCAGCGCATGTCGCTCAGGCTGATGATCGGCTGGTAGTGGATTTCCAGCTCGTTCGAATCGAGTGCCTCGCGCAGTAGCGCCTCGAGATTGGCTCGCAGTGCCTCTCCGGAGGCGCCGGTCGAGGCGATGATCGCGATGCGGTCGGTTGCGGCGGCGGCGGCTGCCAGCAAATGGCCGATGCCCTGAAGCAGGTCGCTCGATGCAGTGCCGATATGCAGATTGAAGGTTCCGCCGACGACGATATCGACCCGCACGCGGACCAGGCTGCCGTCGTCGAGCTGGCAGTCATAGATGCCATCGAGTCGTTCCCGGATGGCATGTGCCGCCAGACGACAGATTGATTCGTTCGGCGCATCGTCCAGCCAGACCCAGACCTCTTCCGCTGTGGCGACCGCATAGCGGTCGTTGGGGCGGAGTCCGGACTCCAGCGCGTCGAGCATTTCGTTTTGCACCTGCAGCGCCGACGGCAGACCGATCAGGGCCGATAACCGGTCGCTGCGAGTCATGCCGATCACCAGCAAGCCTCGTGGTTTAAACGGCTGACTGCGGATCACGCCGCGGGCGTGCTGCTCGAGCATGCCGATTGCAAGGCGCCTGGGATGGCGGCTCGCGTTAATTGCCTCAGACGGCGAGCTCATCGGTTTGGGCGGTTTCGGTCTGGTAGTAGTCGCGCAACTTCAGGCCGAAGGCATTCATGCGAAGTCCCCGCATGATTCGCAGACGGTTGCGCGATGACTTGCCCATCTCGAAGAGGTCGCGTTCGATTGGCTTGGCCAGGGGCGACTTGTCGGGCCAGGTCAGCACCAGGACCTTGGGTTCGAGCCGTCGAACGCGGTTGTGGGCCACAACGACCGCGACCTCGCCGTTGCTGAGCTCGACCAGGCTGCCGACCGGGAAGACGCCGACGGCCTGCACGAACTGCTCGATCAGCGGCGCGCTGAAGGATGTGCCGCCCCATTCATAGAGGCTGAGCAGGGTTTCCTGCGCTGAAGCGGCATTGGCATAGGGTCGCGGCGTGATCATGGCCGAGAAGCTGTCGGCGATCGCGGTCATCCGACCGTAGACACCGATCTGCTCATTCTTGAGGCCATTCGGATAGCCGCTGCCGTCGAGTCGTTCATGATGCTGTGCGATGCCCTGCAGGACGCCAGTCGTCAGGCCGGTTGAGCCTTCGAGCGCTGACAGGCCGAGTGCAACATGGCCCTTGACCAGTTCGAATTCGGCGGGCGACAGCATGCCGGGCTTGGCCAGCAGTGAGCGCGGCAGCTTGATCTTGCCGACATCGGCCAGCATTCCGATCAGGCCGAGGTCGGCCAGTTGTGCTTTGGGGATCCCCAGGTGTCGACCGAGCGCGATCAGGTAGAGCGAGACCTTCACGCCGTGGTGATAGGTGTTGATATCTTCGTCGCGCAGGCGGGCTACCCACATCATGGCGTCGGGATTGGCGGCCATGCTCTCGACCATGTCGTCGACGCAGGTCGCCACCGCCGCAATATCGGGTGCCTCACCCGCCTTGATATTGCGAAAAATGTCCTGCATGACGGATTCGCTTTTGGCAAAGGCCAGCCTGGCGCGCGGCAGTTCGGTTTCGATCGACTTCGTGTCGCGATAAACCACCGGCGAGACGCCGTCGGGAAGCAGATCTGCGATCACCTGCGTCCGATGTCTGTCTTTCGATCTTGCATCGCCGTCTTGTTGCTGACCCTCGATCAGGCGGTTCCTGAGCCAGTTCGCGATGCGCCCGAAGACATTGCCCTCGGCGTCATCGACCGGATGCGAGATGGCGGTTGCCCGCACGAATTCGCGAAAACGCTGCCGCGTCTCATCGCTGACCCGCGGGTCGGTACGGGCCCGAAAGCTGCGATGGCTGCCGGCGCGCCGGTTTTCGATCAGGGTCGAGCGGTCTGCGGTGGCTGTCCTGGCGTCGTCATCCTGATCGTCGCTGAGTTCGGCATCGAGCGGTGTCACGCTCTCAACGACGACGGGCTTTTTTAGCCGGCTCTTTGGGCCAGTCAGGTCGGCGTTCAGTCCTGCCGCGGTCTCATGGCGGACTGACTCTGTCGACTGGGACGAGCGCCATTTGGCCGCCACCACTGTGTCGGACAACTCAAGATCGATATAGACATAGCTGCAGAACTTGCGAAGCGTATCGAGTTCAATCTGGCTGTCGGCCAGGAAGCCCTGCAACAGAAAGGGGGTGTCGAGCCAGGGCCGATCGAGTTCTGCCACATACAGGCCGAACTCGAGCTCAGACACCGCGATGCGCAACCTGCGGCTTGCCGCAAGCTGCGCGACCGCACTGTCGGATTCGCTCTGTAGAGCTGTCTGCGTGATCACTCTCGGGTATTCCTTGACTTGAAGACGTCGGTACCGCGTCGAAGGCGGGAGTTGCGCTGAGTGTCAAGACTAGCCAAGACGACCATTACGGATAAGGCATTGCTGCCGGACGGTCAGAGGTTTGGGCGCTCACCCGACGGGTGGGCGACAAGGCGGGGTTGAACGGCAAGCTGAATGTTGCGTCCGCGCAGTGCCTGTTGATCGATTCAGGTGCTGATCGGATCGGTTGCCGGACAGGCGACCTGATAGTGATCGCGAATCTTCAGGCTGAATGCATTCATTCGCAGGCACTTGGTGATTTGCACACGATGACGCGCGGAATTGGCCAGGTCGCAGAGGTCGCGCTCGAAGGGCGTGTCCAGCGGCGACTTGTCAGGCCGGGTCACCACGAGCACTCTGGGCGCGAGCCGTCTGACGCGGTTGTGTGTGACGACGACCGCGATCTCGCCGTTGCTGAGTTCGACCGGACTGCCGACCGGGAAGACCCCGATCGCCTGCACGAACT
>Ga0114972_10004116_pt1 | contig 10821 bp, 9 predicted proteins | sample M_140807_EF_Meta_FD_87354 | JGI IMG/M metagenome (GOLD analysis project Ga0114972, IMG submission 87354) | Freshwater microbial communities from Lake Montjoie, Canada to study carbon cycling - M_140807_EF_MetaG | ecosystem: Environmental > Aquatic > Freshwater > Lake | place: Lake Montjoie... | reverse complement strand
GAACGGTGCCGCGTGGGCCAGGATTTCCAGTCGGAATTGAGTCAAAGGTTCTTGAAATAACGCTATCCCAACTGGATGGCGAGCGATGGCTCTTTCTGCCCACGCCGCCATTCGCCCTAGCCGCAGAGTTTCAGGGACTGGCTGGTCGATTATCGACCAGCCCCACCACTTTTTCGGCAGTGGTAGCCGATGTGCTCGAAGCGGTGCTATCGCAAGGCTTCCGCCGCGTCCTGATACTCTCGGTCGATTTAGATCTCCGTGTGCAGATGCTTTCAGTGGTGCGGCAGGTTAGATCGCAAAATTCCAATTCAGTGCTCTGGGCTGCCGATCTGCAATCGCTTGCTGGCGGTGATGCAGAATTCTTAGGGCACATAGGTAAGGGTCTTGGGCTCTTGACGGAGTACCAGCCATCCCAAATTGACCCGCCGCTTCGTCCAACCCGGCCCGAGTTTGTTGCCCTCTCGCGAGAGATTTCGCCTTCCGGATCAGTCCTTTATCCCGGTCACCTCGATGCGGACTCGGGGCGCGAACTTCATACCCGAGCCGTGATCGGATTGACGGCATTGCTCGAAGAAATGACACGACCAACCACATTCCAGTAAGGTTCCGATACCTTCCGGAAAGGCAGAACGTCTTAACCACGTCAGCATGGTTAAGCTCGTAATTCCCGCCGTCGGTCTGCTCCTCCCGGTCACTTCGCTCGCCCAATACGGTCCGTTTCAGGAAGTGAAAACCGCTGGTCCTAGCATCAGCGTTTACTATCCCACCGGGCGCATTTTGAAGGATGCCTTCAGTTCTCGTATTCTTTCGTTCGGCTTTGGGCCGGTAGATGCGGTCTCGGCAACAAAAGGGCGATTCCGAACCGGCATCAACCTTATCACGGCCAACCAATCAGGCAATAAACTGCTCCTAGTTCCGCTAAGCGCAATCTACGAACGCGATTTAAACCCGAATGAGTCCCTAACCCGCCCTTATGTTCGCCTAGGTGCCGGTGTTACTTACTACGACTACAGCTTTCGAAGTGGGGGCAACCGTTACTCGAACAAAGCAGTTGGCGGGTCAGGATTCGCGGAACTGGGCCTTAACATCTCTGGAAGGCTCAATATTTACGGTAAGTACAACGCTTTCACTCAGAAAGATGGGGTGAATTTCAACGGCTGGTCACTGGGTATTTCTTATGGAGTTTTGAAGATCTAGGCAGAATTTAGTCCCCCGCCCACCTAAAGGTTGTGGTTAACTGGTACCCGTCGGGTTACCGATGGTTATGCGCATTTGGTTCAGCTAATTCAAAGTCGTCGATTTTACGTCGATCTCACCTCGACTGAGGTGGGCTGAACCCGATATTACCAATATGCAAAAGCGCGTACCCTCAAAAACCGAATCCCTGGAACCAGAGATAGAAAAAGCCGTTCTCGTTTTCATTAACGAGGACGATAGCGAAGACGTTGCCGTGCAGGAGGAGTTGGAAGGCCTCTGCGAAGCGGCCCAAGTTGTACCTCTGGCTTCGATCCGCCAACGGCTTGATCGGCCCTACAAAACCGCCTATGTCGGCAAGGGCAAGATGGGCGAAATTGCCGCCTTGGCCGCCGACGTCGGCGCGAATGTCGTCGTCTTCGATGCCGAGCTCTCTGGAATCCAGACCCGAAACCTCACCGAAGCCTGCAAGATGAAGGTGGTGGACCGCACCCAGCTGATCCTGGATATTTTCGCCCGTCGAGCCAAAACCCGAGAGGGAATGTTACAGGTCGAACTAGCTCAGCTCACCTATATGATGCCGAAGCTTATGTCGGTATACACCAAGTTTGAACGCCAAAAAGGCGGTATCGGAATGCGCGGTCCGGGTGAAACCAAGTTGGAAACCGACAAGCGGATGGTTCGCGACCGAATCTCCAAGCTCGGCGGCGACATCGAAGAAGTAACCCGTATCCGGGCCCAGCAGCGAGCGAGTCGCCGAAAGCACCCATTCCCCTTTGCGACCATCGTTGGATATACGTCCGCCGGCAAATCTACCCTGATGAATCGCTTGGCAAGCACCGACTTCCTGGCCGATGCGATGCCGTTCGCGACCCTAGATCCGACCACCCGAAAGGTTGATCTCCCCGATGGTTACGCGGTCTTCATGACCGACACGGTAGGTTTCATTCGCAATCTTCCCACGCACTTAGTCGCCGCATTCCAATCCACGCTGGAGGAAGCCACGTTCTCCGACTTCGTGCTCCACGTGGTCGACATCAGTAATCCCCACTGGGAATTGCAGCGAGACGCCGTACTGGAGACCCTCACCCGCCTCGGTGCCGGCGAGAAGCCCATGATCACGGTATTCAATAAGATCGACCGGGTGGAAGATCCAACCCTGGCGCGTCGTCTAGTCGCCGAATGGCCAAATTCCGTCGCAATATCGTCACTGACGGGCGAAGGATGGGACGATCTGATGCGCCATATCAAGCGGCAAGTGCAGGAGCTGCTGGGAGCCGTCGAGGCCCTGATCCCGTACGACAAGCCCGGCTACCTTCAAGAGTGCTACGACTTTGGCCGCGTGCTCAAAATGGAGTACCAGCCCGACGGCATTTACGTGAAAGCCGAAATTGTGAATGAGCTACGGGAAAAGCTGCTCCGCTACCCCGTTCCCGCCTAACTCCATGGACAAGGGCACATTGTGACGCTCGCCGAGTGGCTCCCGATGGCCGCCCGGCGACTCTCGGACGCTGGAGTGGACGAAGCCCGCCTCGACAGTCAGCTGATTGCCGCCCACGTCCTTCGGTCAAACCGAACGTTTGTCTTAACCCATCCGGATCATGAGATCAATGAGTTAGCGGCAGAATCCCTGATTCAACGGCGAGAGGCCCGGGAGCCACTCCCCTACATATTGGGTTACCGGGAATTTTACGGAAGAAGGTTTACGGTCACTCCCGCCGTCCTCACCCCGCGCCCCGAGACAGAGCATATCGTCGAGGTTGCTTTGCGGCTTCCGCTGCCAGCTGATGGTCAGGTGTTGGACGTAGGAACCGGTTCCGGCATCCTTGCCGTCACGCTTGCAACGGAGCGACCCGAGTGGCGTGTCACCGGCACCGACCTATCGCCGACCGCGTTGCGCATCGCGCAACGGAACGCGCTGGATTACGATGCCGCGGTAAGGTTCCTGGCCATGGATGGGCTTACGGGATGGGGCGAAGAGGAATCATTCGATCTTATCGTCTCGAACCCACCTTATATTCGGGCCCAAGCCGACCTAATGCCGGAGATTCTGAAGTTTGAGCCTTCTGTGGCCTTATACGGAGGAGAAACCGGACTTGAGCTGTATCGTCGGTGGATTCCAGAAGCGCGCCTCCGCTTACGCCACGAAGGATGGCTTCTCATGGAGATCGGTTACGATCAAGGCCCACCGGTAGCGTGTCTCTTTCGAGAAGCGGGCTTTGCCGGGGTGGAAGTGATGACCGACCTGGCCGGCATCGACCGAGTCGTAACTGGATCCAAGCCTACGACGGCTTGAATCCAGCACAATTTGCCAACTCCTACCGAGAGGCGATGGATGCCCTTTTACTTGCCGAATAATTGAATTCCGAACAGCGCCCCGCCAAATCGATCGATGATGTAGGCGACGTTGGCCAAGCCACTGATGTAGGAAACATCCGGCGTGTTGGTCTCCGGCACCCAGATAAGGTCGCCGGCTTGCAACACTACGTTTTGGGTCACATCTCCACTCCGGATGTAACGAACGTAGTCGGCCTTGATGTACGTATATTGCCCTGGCTGGCCGGTGCGTTCGCGAATGATCATCGTTTGCGAAAGACGGCTACGACCGCTTACTTCGCCCCGCGCCGTTGAGATGGCATCGGCGAGGGTCATCGGCTCCTTGTAAGGATAAATGCCCGGCGATAAAACCTTGCCCTGCACCTTGATGGTCAAGTTCTGTCCTTCCGGAATATTCAGCTCGTCGCCATCAAAAATCTCGTAATTCTGCGACGTATCATTTCGATACAGAATCGAATACAGGTCGACCGGAATTAGCTCACGAGATTCTTTCCGGCGCAGCGTCGCACGACGCAAATCGGCACGATCGGGGACTGCTCCGCCACCCTGGTTGAGAAGCGAAATGATTGTGTCACCCTGTCGAATAGGATATGTACTAGGTCGCTGTACATAGCCGCCAACCGTTGCCCGCATTTCTCGGAACTTGATGATCACCACCGAAACCAGAGGTTCCCGCAGGCGAACTTTGTCCGCATAGAGCGTCGTGAGTGCCGCAATCAACTCCTTTACCGTCTTGCCCTCGGCCGGAACGGGGTCAAGGAATGAAGCCGTAAAAGAGCCGTCCTGAGACACGGGGCCTTCAGTGGTGAGTTCGGGCTTACCATACACCTGAACTCGCAAAATATCCTCCACCCGGAGGCGATACGCTGACTTCACATTCTGTCCCCAACTGGCTGCGGTGCATGCCAGCAGGACTCCTATGATTAATATTGATCGAAACATTCCGTGTACTTCCCTGTTGTCGGATCGCTTCTTTCTGGTAACCGTATGTTAAACACTTGATTGCCCAGAAATCTGGCTCCATTATAGCGAAACTGAGTTGATTTACTCATCATCCGCCTCACGGAGACGTCGAATACCCTCAAAGACTACCGTTATTTCGCCTTTTCGTGGTACTTCGGTGGGGGTTGGGATGTACGGTAATTCGCTTCTAAAAATCTGTTGATGCAGTTTCGTTAACTCGCGACAGATTGCGAATCGGCGGTTCCCCAAGCTTTTCGCTGCAATATTAAGAAGATTTTCGAGACGATGCGGACTCTCAAACACGACCAACGTGTACGGAGAGTCGCGGAATACTTCCAACTCTTTCTGCATCGGCCCGGGCTTTCGCGGCAAGAATCCGAGGAATGCGAAGCGTTGGGCGTAGAAACCGCTCACCGTCAGCGCCGCGGTTGGGGCACTCACCCCCGGCGCCACATCCACGTTTACTTTTGCTTCGTGAGCCAAATCGGCGAGCCGGGCTCCCGGGTCGCTGATGCCAGGAGCGCCGCCGTCGGTGATGAGAGCCATCTTAATGCCCGCTCGCGCTTCTTCCACCAATTTTTCCAGTTGGTGATCGGATGAGTGATCGGTAACTAACCGCATCGGCTTTTTCACCCCGAGCAGGCCGCTCAACTTTCCGCTTACGCGTGTATCTTCAACCAACCACACATCCGCGGAAGCCAAAATTTTTGCCGCCCGCGGAGTGAGGTCTTGAAGGTTTCCGATTGGCGTATTCACCAACGTGATCCCGGTCCACTCCATCTCCGCTTTGGCGGAGTGGGCCGGGTCTATGAGATCGTCCACGCGGGTTTAGTTACCAGTCTTGCCGGTACCGGGAGCAGGCGCATAATCCGACTTCGGAGCTTCCGGCTTAGACGGTGTATTCGATTTTCCTTTTGCCTGTTCTGCGGCGGCTTTCTTGGCCGCTTCCTCGTCAGCCTTTCGCAGTTCGGCCTGTTGCTTCTCAAAGGCGGCTTTCTCAGAAACCCATCGCTGCAACTCCTTCTGGATCTCCGGGACCACCTTTGGATCGATCATTTTGTTATCCGTGAGCGAGCGAATTTTCGCTTGCAAATCCGAGTAACGAGTCTGACCGGCGGTGGTGTAATCCGAGTTGTACTGCGCGGCTTTCAACAGGGCATCGCTGGCGCCCATCTTGTCGCCCTTTTCGATGTATAGATCCACCAGTTGCATTCGCAATGCGCCGTCTTCAGCCGTTTCTAACATCGTGTTGATGGCACCAATTCGTCGATCTAGCAGGGCTTTGGGATCCGCGCCCGGCGTGGTCGATAGCTGCTGCAGAGCGCCGAGCAAAGCCAGGCTAGCAAATCGCCGCGCGCCGCCCTGGATGGTCTTCAAAGATTCTTCCGCTAGCTTGCTGATGGCTTCAAGCTCAGCTTGTCTGGCCTTGGGATCGGAGCTGGTCTGAACGTTACCGAGGCGGAAGAGGGCTTCGTAGGCCGGATTCTGCCACTTCACATCTGTCCCCTTCAAGATTGCATCCGTCTGCCGACGCAGTTCCGCCCCCGCTCGCTCGGTGGCAAGTTGTTGCGCATACTTTTGCTTCGATTTGTCGAAGTCGGCGGGAATGTCGGACTTTATGGAAACGACTTTATAGATCACCACCCCCTCGGGAGTGGTTACCGGCACGCTGATGTCATTGGGCTTCAAGCCAGCCAGCGGTCGGTAAGCGTCCTCCGTGAACTGGCGGCCGGTGATGTTCAGGGTGTTTTCACTGACGCGCTTGTTGGGAAGCGGAACATCCTTGGAATAGCGATTCATCGCATCTTCAAATTTCAGACCACTTGAAATCTCCGACTTAATCCGCTCGGCTTCGGTGATCGCACTCTTGCCGGCCTCGTCTTTCAGCAGCACTCGCTTTACGGTCAGAGTATCGTAGGTACTCCGTAGCTCGCTGTCGCTTGGCGTCAGCTTTGAGCTCAAAGCCATCAATACTAATGGCTGGGCAAAACTCTTCTGAACCAAATCTTTCTTGGTGGGATCCGCTAATGCATCCGAGATTTGCTTCCATGAGTCGTCCTTCAGCTGCTTCAAGGTTTTCTTGGTCTGTTTCAGGACTTCGGCCTCGAACTCGGCTTCCGTAGCACCGGGCTTCAGCTGCTTGTTCATTTCCCACTGCTGCCGGGTTTGGTCTACTTGGTCCTGGAATCCCTTGTCAAACACCGCTCGAATCGATTCGGCATTGAACTGCACTCCGTTCTTTTCGGCGATGACCTGAGTTGCCGCGTTACTCAAAGCACCGGAGATTGCGTAACTGGTGAAGGTCACGTCTTGCTCCGCAGGGAGCGACATGCCAGACATCTGCTGGCGCTGACCATCAATGGCTTTCTGAATCTCATCCGCACTAACTGGCCTTCCGGCCACGGTCGCCACGACCACCATTTCTCCCGAAGACTGCTTGGTGGCGTCATTCATGTGCGACGCTTGGCTGCACTGGTAGGTGGAACTCACCAAGAACACGCAGGCCATGGTGATGCCGAGCGCACCGGCACATCCTTTACTTGTAATTAACGACTGAAATTTCGCGATGGACAAACTTGACTACCTCTGGTTGCAGGAAAAACCACTGCTGTAAACGAACGAAGCCCCCTAGGCGTTCCTGTTTACACCTTAGTATTACACCTCAGGAGCTCACCGCCGTCGTCGATGAGGGTCATTGGTATGCGCCGGATTCTCCGAGTCGTTGAGCATCGGTGGCGGGAGGAAACGACGATTTCGGTTCAATTTTTGCGGCTTCGGGCGCAGGTGAGGTGCCCTGATCATTTGTGCATCCGATAGAACCGCTCTGACGCATGCAGTGAACAACCCAAAATTGATCTTAATTGCCGGACCCAGCGAAAATTTTGTACCGGAAGTTGCGCGCCGGACAGAAAATTCCTGAATCCATTATGAGTTGCGATTCGTACGTACACAGGTAGACGAAGTTCGTGTATAGTGTGTCTACCAAACGGTCATGGCAAAAAATCTTACCGATAAGCAGCAACAGATTCTGCAATTCATTTTGGATTACATCCGCAGCGAAGGCTTTCCGCCGTCGATTCGCGAGATCGGAACCAACTTTGAGATCGGGTCTCTACGTGGAGTGACGGTTCACCTCGACGCATTGGAGCGCAAGGGATACATTAGCCGGGCCAACACGCCTCGGAGCATTAAGGTTGTTCATCCTACGCTTCAAGCTAGTAATCGCGTGGCCATGCTTCCGGTCCTTGGTTCCATTGCCGCTGGTCAGCCCATTTTTATGGACGAGCAGATTGAAGACACCTTGCCCGTTCCCAGCGAAATGGTACGCAATGTGAAGGACGCGTTCTTATTGCGAGTCCGTGGCGATTCGATGATCGGCGACGGAATTATGCCCCACGATCTAGTGGTCATCAAGCCCCAGAAGACCGCCAACCAAAACGATATCGTCGCGGTGTTCGTGGAGGACAGTGCCACCGTGAAGCGAATTAGCTACGAAAAAAACGGCATTCGCCTCATATCCTCCAATGCAAATTACGAGCCCATCCCGATCGAAACCGAGCAGGCGGCGATCATTGGCAAGGTGATTGGACTCATTCGAGACTACCAAAATATGCTGCGATAGCTTCTCTTGGGCGATCGCCCGTACATATTTTCGCCTCCATTATTGTACAAATCAGCATTCTCCCGTCAAATCGTTGGTACCATCCGAGAAAAGGGCAAATGCGACGCGTCCCTGCCGAAATCCAGAGATGAAGAAACCCGCCTCACAAACCAAACCAGGGGCCGAATTCGATCCCATGGCCTACATCGAGAAAGCCTTTCTCGACCGCTCTGAAGCGGAGGACGATCTTGAAGAAATTCCTTCCATCACCGATTACATCGGGAATGGCACAGCCAGCAGCGCGAACGGTCCGCGGGAGAAGTTCCGAAAGACGGAAATGCGGGCGCCACGGCCACGAAGGAATTCTTCTGTGGGCCGCGATCCAAGTTCCCTAGCTATCGACCCGGCCCTTCAGCAAGTTTGGGAGTCGCTACCCAAGAACGTTGAGTTCTTGTGCCAGTACTTCGATGACAGCGTTACGGCCGCGTACTACCGCGGCGAGTTTAAGGAGACTCGACAGGAGTTGATTCGCCGTCTCCTGGACCCAGAATTGTCACTTGAAGAAGTGAGCCGTCTGCTTGGAGTCGTCCCGGCCACCGTGCGTCGTTACACCAACCGGGGCTGGCTGGCTTGCCACCGCACCGCAGGGGGACAACGAAGATTTCGTTTGAGTGACGTGGTCCGATTCGTAGGGACTCACGGGCGTTTCCCCGAAGATTGATCCTGCCGGCAACATGGAAAGCACCCTGAGGATCGCCCTTTTTTCAGACAGCACGCACCCGATCATTAACGGAGTGAGCATCAGCGTGGACGCGCTAGTCAACGAATTGCGGCACCAAGGCCACAGCGTTCACGTTTACGCAAACCGATTTCCCGGTCACCAAGACACCGATCCGAATACATTTCGATTCCGCGCGGTGGAGTTCCCGTTCTGGCAGGGCTATCCTCTCCTCATTCCGCCCGTGTATCACATGCTCCGGCAGTTCCGGCGGCATCAGTACGACGTCATCCACACTCACACTCCGTTTTTGCTCGGCATGGTAGGCCTTCGATGGGCAGAGTCACACGAGATTCCGATTGTATCCACCTACCACACCCTCTACGATCGGTACGCCCATTACGTGCGGTGCCTGCCCCGACGATACGTTCGATACCGCATCGCTAAGCACACCCATTTCTATTACAATAGGGTGAATCAAGTCATCACCCCTACTGATGCCTCCCAAAAGTGGCTGGTTCGGCACGCCGTCGAATGCCCCATCCACGTAATTCCCACCGGCAGCCCGCGACCGAAAATCACCAACCGGTCTGAGGTTAGAGCCGGTCTTGGCATGAAACCTGATCAGAGAATTTTGCTGTACGTAGGGAGATTAGCGCACGAAAAGAACCTGGACATGTTGCTGGTGGGGGTGAGCATGGCCATGGTAGCCGATCCTCAATTGCGCCTATGGCTGGTGGGCGACGGCCCGTACCGCGCCGACTGCGTGGTGGCAGCGAGAAAGCTAGGAATCGGCGACCGCGTGAAGTTTGTAGGGTTTGTCCCTCGCGAAGAAGTAGATCGTTACTACGCTGCCGCCGATCTATTTGTGTTCGCCAGCGAAACCGAGACGCAGGGGCTGGTGGTTCAAGAAGCGATGTTACATGGACTACCGGCCGTCGTGGTAACCGGCGGCGGAGCCGGCGAGTCCATCGTTAGCGGAGAAAACGGATTTGTCACCCGCAACGAGGCAACAGAGTTCTCCAGCCAAATTTTGGCCGTACTCAATGACGATGTAGAATACGCAAGAGTGAGCGAGGGGGCGCGTCGCACTGCCCGCTCCGGCACAATTGAAGAGATGACCCGGGAAGTTCTCCGCGTTTATCGCACCGCAATCGAGACCTACTCACCAGAACCCACCCCAATCAGTTTTCCGCCAACCCATGCGAAGGAATGGCCCGCCGTGGCGGATGAACAAGAGTTAGCCTTCGAGGCAAGGGTGCCATGAGCGAGTTGCCGATCAGACAGGAAAAGCGGAGGCTTACCCAGCAACCACTGTTTCAATTTGGGTTGTGTCTATTCGCACTGATACTTTTGCGTCTTGGCCTAGAAAAGACCTCCCTCCCTTTAGGATTTCTACCGATAGCCAACGTCGTGGTGAGTGCTGCCTTCATCGCCATCCCGGTCATGGCACTTTTTCGGGGAGCCGCCTATCGGTGGACATGGCTAGCCGCGGCTGGATTCATCGTCGCCGGTGCCGCCCTGCAATTTGGCACCCTGGCGATGCTTCCGAAAATTCCGAACGGATACCCGATCGGCCCCTTGGTCGCCGTGTCGCAAACGGGACTGTTGATTTGGTGCCTTGGCCTTGCGGCCGCCCTGAGCTTGGCCATTCGAGACCGAAATATGCTGGTTCCGATGGCGATTTTCCTCGCCCTGTTCGATATCTGGCTGGTGTTCGTCCCTGAGGGCCCCGTCGGCCAGATCGCCCGCGGAAATCAGACTCAGCTCGCAAACATTGCCTTTTCGGTTCCGCGACCAACGGCGGCACCTACCACCGGCGCACCCACACCGCTGGCCTATATCGGCCCCGCTGATTTCCTGTTCATGGCGATGTTTTTCTGCGCTATTTGCCGATTTCAGCTTCGCTATGCCGCTACGGCCCGCTGGATGGTCCCCGTTCTGGCTGGCTATCTCGCGATTGCGCTGCTAACTCCCAACGTCTCCATCGGCCCCATCCGGCTCGGTG
>Ga0114972_10004115_pt1 | contig 10822 bp, 6 predicted proteins | sample M_140807_EF_Meta_FD_87354 | JGI IMG/M metagenome (GOLD analysis project Ga0114972, IMG submission 87354) | Freshwater microbial communities from Lake Montjoie, Canada to study carbon cycling - M_140807_EF_MetaG | ecosystem: Environmental > Aquatic > Freshwater > Lake | place: Lake Montjoie... | reverse complement strand
GGAAACGCCTGCTCGCATGGGACCCGCTACGCATGGTGGACCGGCATGTGAGCGACCTCCGGAGCCTCCGCTTCATCCAACTCGAGTCAGGCAGCGAGGATGAATACGGCCTTCATCTCGGCCACCGACAGATTGCGAAAAAACTGCAACGCCACGGCATCCCCCTCCACATTGACGAGTACCCAGGCAAGCACTCCGGCCACCACCACCGCATGCCACTCCGCATCGCGCGGATGGTGAAGCACCTCGTCGAGAGCTAGCCCCGCGCCGGAGCGGCGTGCTCGTCGCGTAGGTCCTGAACGCGCCGAAACCAGCTCGAGAGACGCGGACGTGACGTCACCTTCTCGAAGATGGGGAAGTCGCGCACGCAGCTGAGCGCGCCGTGGATTGCCACGTCACCGAGCGTCAGCGCGGGTCCGGCGACGAAGGCTTCGTCACCGAGCCATTCTTCGACCCGATCGAGCGCCTCCCCGACCCACTGGTGGCCGTCGGTGCGGTCGTTCTTCTTCAAGATGCGTTTCGCAATTTGATGCATGATCAGCGGGCCGCCTGCGCGCACGCTCATGTTCTGAAAGAACCCGAAGTTCGACGTACGCGCGGTGACCTGCGCCGCCGTCAACGCCTCGCGCCACGTGCCGTAAATCACGGTAGGCAAGGCCATGACGAGTACGTCATCCACCCACTGCTCGATAGCGACCGCCTTCGCGCGCAACTCCGGGTCCTCAGGCAAGAAACGCAAAGCACCTTCGTACCGCTCGTCGAGGTAGTTGAGAATGGTGGTCGAATCGGGAATGACTTCGCCGTTGGCCTCGATCACAGGAACTTTGCGGGGCGAATCCGTGGGCAGGTTGGGCAGCTCCTTTTTCCCCATCGGGTTCACTTCCACCTTGGAAAACGGGATCCCTTTAAGCTCGAGGCCAGCCTTCACCTTGTGGCAGAAGGGACAGAGTTCGAACTGGTAGAGCGTCACCGAATCCATGGGAGGACCGTACTCGGCTTCCTGCACAATTCAAGGCGATGCCATCGGCCAATGGCCCAACGCCCCGATTCGGACCCGGAAGACGCAATTCGACGCCGCTTCGAAGCGCATCGGTGCCAGCATGCGCCGATGGGTGAGTTCACGACGTTGACGCTTAACGAAGCGCTTCTGCGCGGTCTGCGCGAGGTCGGCTACGTCGCGATGACCCCGGTGCAGGCCGCGAGCCTTCCGGCCATTCTGGAGGGTCGTGACGTCGCAGCCGAAGCGCGCACTGGCAGTGGCAAGACGGCCGCGTTCGCCCTTGGACTCTTGGCGCGACTCGACCCGCAGCGTCGCGCCCTTCAGGGCCTCGTCCTCTGCCCAACGCGCGAACTCGCCGACCAAATCAGCCGAGAGATCCGTCGGCTCGCTCGCTTCATCCCGAACGTCAAAGTGCTCACTTTGTACGGTGGGGTTGCACTTCGCCCGCAACTCGCGTCCCTCGCCCATGAGCCGCACATCGTCGTTGGCACGCCCGGACGACTCGTCGAGCTCATCGAGAAAGGCGCGCTACCGCTTCGTGTCGTCAAGGTGCTCGTGCTCGACGAAGCCGACCGAATGCTCGACATGGGATTCGCGGACGAACTCGGACGCATCCTCGGCGCAACGCCCGAAACACGGCAGACGCTGCTGTTCTCGGCAACGATTTCGCCCGAAATTCGAGACCTCGGTCGACGGCTTCAGAAGGACCCCATCGACGTTGCGGTCGAGACTCCGGCCGAGGAGGTCACGATCGAGCAGGCCTTCTTCGAGGTTCACGAGGAGCAGAAGCTCCGCGGGCTCGAAGCGCTCCTTCTGACGCATCGGCCGGAAGCCGCCGTGGTTTTCTGCAACACGCGCCACGAAGTGCGTGCCGTCAGCGCCGAGCTCGAAACGCGAGGATTTTCCGTGCTCGCGCTCCACGGGGAACTGGAGCAACGCGAGCGGGACGAAATGCTCGTGCAGTTCGCAAACCGCAGCTGCACCGTTCTCGTCGCATCCGATGTGGCCGGGCGCGGCCTCGACATCGCCGACCTACCCATGGTGGTCAACTACGATGTCGCGAACGACGCGGACACGCACCTGCATCGCATTGGGCGCACTGGCCGCGCGGGACGCAAAGGGCTCGCGCTGACGCTTGCGGCTCCGACCGAAGCCCGACGATTGGCACTCATCTCCGAGCGCCTCGGAGCACCGCTCGACTGGCGCGAACTGCCGCGCCCCAGCGTCGGCGATGGCCCCTTTCTCGCGCCGTTCGTCACGCTCGTCATCGATGCCGGACGGCACGACAAGCTCCGACCCGGCGACCTTCTGGGCGCATTGACGGGGGCCGCAGGGCTTCCGGCTTCGGCCGTCGGAAAGATCGACGTGTTCCCGACGCGCACCTACGTCGCCATCGCGCGTGACGCCGCGAACGACGCCTTTCAGCGACTGCGCTCCGGAAAAATCAAGGGGCGCACGTTTCGTATTCGCAGGCTCGGTGGTTGACGTGGGCTTCGAGTCACTGGGCTTATCGAGAGAGCTGCTGTCCGCCGTCAAGGCTCGTGGCTACACGGACCCTACGCCCATCCAGTCGGCCGCGGTCCCCGCGATTCTGGCTGGGCGCGACGTGCTCGCCTGTGCGCAGACCGGCTCGGGAAAGACTGCCGCGTTCGGGCTTCCGCTGCTCGAACGGCTTCGAACGACACCGCAAGAGCGCCCGCGGCGCCTGCTCGCCTTGGTGCTCGTACCCACGCGAGAGCTCGCCGCTCAGGTCGCCGAAGAACTTCGTCAACTCACGCGTGGGTTCACCAGATCCATCGCGATTCACGCCGTTTTTGGCGGCGTCTCGATCAATCCGCAAATGATGGCCATGCGAGGCGGTGCCGACGTGGTCGTGGCCACCCCCGGACGCCTGCTCGACCTCGTAGAGCGCGGGGCGCTGCAACTCCAGGGCGTGACGACGCTGGTGCTCGACGAAGCGGATCGATTGCTCGACCTAGGCTTCGCGGAGGAACTTCAGCGAATCCTCGAACGGTTGCCTGCGCGACGACAGAGTCTTCTCTTCTCCGCGACGTTTCCGCCGAAGGTAAGGTCTCTGGCCGACTGGCTCCTCACATCCCCGCGAAAGCTCGATGTTCCGAGGGTGGACATCGAGACGTCCTCGATCGAACAGCGCGCCATCGCGGTCGATGGGCACGCACGTTCGAATCTTCTCCGTCATCTTCTCCGGGCCCACGCCTGGCCAAGCGTGCTCGTCTTTGTCGCGACGAAACGAGCGACAGAACAGCTCGCCGAGCAGCTCTGCAGGGGTGGCATCGCCGCGGCGCCACTCCACGGAGAACTCAGCCAAACCAGCCGAAGCGAAGCGCTCGCCCGGTTCAAGGCCTCCGAGATTCGGGTGCTGGTGGCGACGGATCTCGCGGCACGCGGCATTCACGTCGAGGAGCTTTCCGCCGTCGTGAATTACGATTTGCCGCGCTCCGCCGACGACTACCTCCACCGGATCGGTCGTACCGGACGCGCTGGGAATGCCGGAATTTCCCTTAGTTTCGTGCGTGCGGAGGACGAGTCGCACTTCGGTCTCATTGAGAAACGCCACGCGTTGAGCCTCGCTCGCGAACAGATCCAAGGCTTCGAGCGCACAGAAGCCGAGGCACCTCGCGCGATCCATGTCGGCGACTCGAGCGGCGGCATCAAGGGCCGACGAAAGAGCAAGAAGGACAAGCTACGCGAGGCCGCAGCGCGTGCAGCAAGCGGCCTGCCGGCTCCCACGAAGACAGACCATCGCACGTGATGGCGCGCGAGCTCAAGGCCTGCGACGACGCATGAGCGCCACAAAAAGCGCGAAAAGCAGGCCGGTGTAGCCCCAAGGTTTGGGGAGCGCGGCTCCGGTACGGCAACTGCACCCATCCGTTGCGGGCGTGTCACCACCTTGGGACGTCCCACCGCCCGCGCCGCTCGCGGTCGCCGTCGCACCACCCGCCCCGGCATCGCCTCCTCCGCCTGCCGAAGCCGTCGCCGCGACCGCACTGCCCGCCCCTTGCAAGGTCGCCTTTGCACTGCAGCCGGTGTTGCCGTGCATGTCGGTGGCGCACGCCTCGATGACGATGCTGCTGCCCGCTTCGCCGACGAACGCCGCCTGGAAGAGATCGCCTCCGACGAACCGTGCTGGAAGAACCTTCGGCGCCGCACCGTCGACCGCCACACGCAACTCCGCCTTCACCCGAGGCCCCGCATCGACGAGCACGCGATCCGCAACGCGAAAGCGCACCTCGAAGGTCGGTCCGGCCTCGACCGTCATCGGCAAAGGCCCGAAAAACACGCTCGGTTTGCGATCGTCCACCGGATTGTCGGCGATGCCGAGGTAGACGCGATTTCGCAGGTTGCCGCTCTCACCCTGCCCCGTGACCGCATCGAGACGCCCGTCGCCATCGAGGTCGCCCGCATCGAGCCACAAGGTCGAGTCACCGATCGGCGGGAAGCCACCGACGTTCGTAAAGTGCCCTGTGCCGTCGTTCAAGAGCACCCGCTCGTGGTCGGAGAGCGACACCACGATCGCATCGAAGTCGCCGTCGAGGTCGACGTCCGCGCACACGACGCCGTTGTCATCGGCGCCCGGGTTTCCCGTCACCCGCGCGCTCGTTTCGTCGACGAAGCTCCCGCTTCCGTCGTTGATGAGGAGGGCCTCGGTGTATCCGGGGCCCGTGTTGTCGATCCAAAGGTCGCGGTCACCGTCCCCATCCACGTCGCACGCCGTCGGACCGTACTTGTACCCGGCCCCCTCGGTCCCGAGTTTCGCCGACGCGTCCACGAACGACCCGAAACCATCGTTCATCCAAAGCGCAGGCTTTCCCGCGTGACTGTTGACGAGCAGGTCGAGATCGAAGTCGCCGTCGGCATCGAACGCATCGACGTCGTCGATGTCGCCTGGACCTTGGCTCGGGAGCTTCCCCTTCCCTTCGGCGAACATACCCTTGCCGTCGTTGACGTAGAGCCGAGCGGGGACCGCCTCCGACGTCGCGTAGCCCCCGGCCACGAGCAAGTCCACGTCCCCATCGCCGTCCGCGTCGAAGAACCTCGCGCCTGCGGAGTGCGAGTGCGAACCGAGCCGCAAGGCCGCTTCGTCTACCCAGGCGCCCTTGCCGTTCGCGACGAAGAGCTTGTCGGCTGAACCGTCCGCGCTCGGCACGAAGAGCTCCAGCGCGCCGTCGCCATTGACGTCCGCGAGGTCGACCACCCGCGACGCACTGGAAAACAGGCCGCCAAGCCACTCGGGGGACTCGGTGAACGTCGCCTTACCGTCGTTCTTGTAGATGCGAAAGGGCTGCGCAGAAGGAGCGGAGAAGAACCCGCCACAATTGGGGACGAAAACATCGAGATCGCCGTCGCCATCGAGGTCGTCGAGGCGGATGTAATTCGTCCACTCGCTCATAGCGCCGAGTGGATTCCCATTCACTTCCTTGAAGCCCTCGAAGGCGCGCGCGTCCCCGACGCGAACCACGAGCGACAACAGGACCGACGAAACGACGAGCGCACGGGACATCGCCCTCGAGTCTACACCGAACGCCCCCTCGACGGTCACCCCGCGAGCGGAACTAGACGTCGAGTTCTTCGATGTCGGCCTGCGTCGCCCGATCCATGATGAAGCGGAAACGCGCCTGCGGGTCCTTGCCCATGAGCTGATTCAAGACGTGGTCCGTCTCCACTTCGCCGTCGATGACGATGCGAAGCGCCCGGCGCCGGCTCGGATCGAGCGTGGTGTGCTTGAGATCCTCGGCGGGCATTTCGCCCAGCCCCTTGAAGCGCGAGATCTGCGCCTTGACGTTGCCAGGCAGGCCCGCAACCACGCGATCCCGCTCCGCCTCATCGAGCGCCCAGTGCGTATGCTGACCCGCATCCACACGAAAGAGCGGAGGCTGCGACAAGTACACGTGCCCACCTCGAAGCAGGCCCGGTAAATGCCTATAGAAGAACGTAAGCAACAGCGTCGAGATGTGCTGACCGTCGCTGTCGGCGTCCATCAGAAGAAAGATGCGCCCGTAGCGCAACTTCGTCCCATCGTAGTTCGAGCCGAACCCGCAACCGAGCGCGGTGACGAGGTCTTGGAGCTCCTTGTTCGCGAGCACCTTCGACACGCTCGCCTGCTCGGAATTCAGAACCTTGCCCCGAAGCGGCAAGATCGCTTGGGTACGGCGGTCGCGACCCTGCTTCGCCGAGCCGCCCGCGCTGTCGCCCTCGACGATGAAGAGTTCGCACTCCTCCGGGTCGGTCGACGAGCAATCGGCGAGCTTGCCCGGCAGGTTCAGCCGATGGCTCGTCGCAGTCTTGCGTGAAACGGACTGGTCGGCAGCACGACGTGCCGCGCGGGCCCGAGCGGCTTGTATCGCGCGAGCAACCACGGCGTCGCCAATCGTCGGGTTCTCGAGGAGCCACTGCTCGAGAGCGGGTCGAACGAGAGCCTCGACCGCAGGAGCAACCTCGGGGTTGTTCAACCGATCCTTGGTTTGTCCTTGGAACTGGGGCTCGGCGACGTAGATGCTCACGAGCACGACCATGCCCTCGCGAATGTCTTCGGCGTTCAGCGTCACGCCCTTGATGGCGATGTTCTTTGTCTCGACGAAGCTGCGCACCGCCTTGACGACCGCGGTGTTTATTCCCGACACGTGCGTGCCGCCATTCGGCGTTCCAATGCCGTTGACGTACGACCGTACGCACTCGTCGAAGGCATCGGTCCACACCATGGCGACCTCGACCTTCACGTCGCCCTCGCGCGCGGCGACGAAAGCGTCCTTGTGCACGGGCTGCCGCTCTCGCTGCTTCACGAGCACCGGCAGGAAATCCGCGATCCCGTTGGGATGCTCGAACGTGAACGTCTGCTTGGTCGCGAGGTCTTCGAGGTGAATCTTTAGGCCCGCGTGGAGATAGGAGCGCGCCTCGAGACGCTCGCGCACGAGTTCGAGGTCGAACTTGGCGCCGGTGCCAAAGATCTTCGCATCGGGGCGGAAGCGGATCGAAGTGCCATGCTTGCGCGTCGGCTGCACCTTCTTCAGGTCGCTCGTCGGGATGCCGCGACCAAAGGTCTGAACGTACTCGAACCCGTCGCGGCTCACGCGGGCTTCAAGCACCTCACTCAAGGCATTGACGACGCTGGAGCCTACGCCGTGCAACCCGCCGGACACTTGGTAGCCCTTGCTCTCCCCGCCGAATTTTCCGCCGGCGTGGAGCGTGCACAGAATGATTTCGAGCGCGGGGCGCTTGTACTTGGGGTGCTTGTCGACCGGGATGCCGCGACCGTCGTCCGCCACCGTCGCACCACGACCGTCCGCGTCCAGCACGACGCTGATGGACTTCGCGTGACCGTTGATGGCCTCGTCCACCGAGTTGTCGACGATCTCCCAAAGGAGGTGGTGGTAGCCGCGCTCGTCCGTACCACCGATGTACATCGCCGGGCGCTTGCGCACGGGCTCGAGGCCCTCGAGAACCTCGATGTCTGCTGCCGTGTATTGCGGTTCAACCTTGGCCATCGTCGTCTCCCTATTCGCCGCCGAGGTTCGGGGTCTCTACCTTTTTCCAAACAAACCTGGAGAAACCGCCGCGCTTCACGATGGCGCTTCCCCGCCCCGCACGCGACCCCTCGATGCTCCGCAACGTGAGCGACCGCTCCGAGCCACCGCCGGTCTCCACCGTGATGTGGTCGAGGTCGCGGAACCCGAGCTCGGCACCGAGCAACGCGGCTCCGTCTTCGAGCTTCATGACGATGACGCCCTTACCCGGTCCACTCAACACGGGCACTTCGTCGGCGCGAACGGCGAGCGCATGCCCGTCATCGGCCGCACACATGACGTAATCGGGGTGCTTGTCGGTTCCGAGGGCGACAACGGTCAGCACCTCGTCACCGTCGTTCAAGCGCGCAAATTTACGGCCCGCGCGGGTGGAAGGTTCTGCGTGGTTGCGCAACGAGAAGCGGCAACCGAGGCCCCCCCGCGTTACGGCGAGAGCAAACGGCGGCTGCGGCTCGAGCACGCCTTCTTCCGCCGGGACGACCTTCAAAACCCGCGGGTCGAAAGACATCGCCGAGACGATGCGCTCTCCGTCGCCGAGCTTGAAGAGCTTCTGAATGGGATCGCCGTAGCCGGTCGCAGCCGGGATGGCGTCGATGCGTGACACGTACGCGACGCCCTGATTTGAAAAGAACGCCACACTCGCTCGGGTCGATCCCGCGACCGCCGCAAGCACCGTGTCGCCCTCGCGCATCCGCGTCTGGTGGACGTCCTTGACGCTTCGCACGCGCTTTACCCAGCCGCTCGCGCACAGAATGACGACGGCGTCCTCGTCGATGATGAACGCCTCCTCGGTGTACTCAGGCTCGTCGACCTCGGCAACGATCGTGGTGACGCGCTTTTTGCCGTAGCCCTGCTTCAGCTCGACGAGCTCCTCGCGGACGACGGCCATTCGCTTCGATTCGTGCTTCAGCAAGTCTTGAAGCTTCTTTGCGGCGGCCCGCTTTTCGCCAAGTTCTCGTTCAATCTCGAGAATCTCGAGCTTCGACAGGCGGTAGAGCTTCAGCTCGAGAATGGCGTCCGCTTGAAGCGCCGACAAACCGAAGCGGCCAATCAACTTCTGAGCCGCATCGGCCTTGCCATCGCTCTTACGAATGATGCGAATGGCTTCGTCGAGACGATCGAAGATGAGTTCGAAGCCTTCGAGAATGTGAATGCGTGCGAGGAGCTTCTTGAGATCGAACTCCATTCGCTTCGTCACCGTCTCGAAACGAAACTCGACGAAGCGCGAGAGGAGGTCTTTGAGTCCGAGGCGCTCGGGTGCGGGCGCTTGGCCGGCCGCCGTCGGGACGAGGCAGGTCAAGTTGAGCTGCACGTTCGTCGCAAGCGGCGTGTTCTTGTAGAGGTAAGCGAGCACCAGCTGCGGGTCGGTGCCACGCTTCAACTCGAGCACGACCCGCACGATCTCGGTCGATTCGTCGCGAACATCGAGGAGGGCCGGAAGCTTTTTCTGGATGATGACCTCGGCGATCTTTTCGACCACCGCACGCCGCTCGATTCCGAAGGGGATCGACGTGATGACGATCAAGTCGTTCTCGCGCTTGTCGCCCGGCTCGTGCGCCCACTCCCCGCGCAGCTTGATCGAGCCTTGGCCGGTCTCGTAGATCTCCGCGAGCTCGTTCCGCGAACAGATGAGCTCGCCGCCGGTCGGAAAATCGGGGCCCTTGATGTACTTCAGCAGTTTCTTGGTCGTGACCTCGTCGTCGTCGATCAGCGAAACGCACGCATCGATCACCTCACCCAGGTTGTGGGGCGGAATGCTCGTCGCCATGCCGACGGCGATGCCGTACGAGCCATTCACCAGCAAATTGGGGAAGCGCGACGGAAGCACGATCGGCTCGTCACGGGTTCCATCGTAATTCTGCCGAAACTCAACCGTCTCGTTTCCGAGTTCGGTCATCAGCTCCATCGCGAGGGCGGTGAGCTTGGCCTCCGTGTAACGCATGGCGGCGGCACCGTCGCCGTCGGGCGAACCGAAGTTGCCCTGGCCGTCGACGAGGGGCGCGCGCATCGAAAACGACTGCGCCATGCGGACCATCGCGTCGTAAATCGCCGTATCGCCGTGCGGATGGTACTTGCCCATCACCTCGCCGACGACGGCTGCGCTCTTACGGTAGCGACCTTCCGGGCGAAGTCCGAGGTCCTCGAACATCGCGTAGAGGATTCGCCGCTGAACGGGTTTCAGGCCGTCCCGCACGTCGGGTAGGGCGCGCGACGTGATGACGCTGAGGGCGTAGTTCAAGTACCGGCGCTCGGCCTCGCGGGCGAGCGAAGCATCTGGGATTGGGGGCGGTGGCAACGTGCCTGCGGGAGACTTTCCTCCCCTTCGACCCTTGCCCGAGCCGTCGTTCCCGGAATCCAGCGGCGTCTTCGACTGCGTTCCCATGCTAGACCTTCGTTCAGTACCCACCAACTCGGCTCGACTTACCGACCTGGCGCGCTCTGGTCAAGAAATGCGGAAAGTTGAGGCTCGGGTTGTGACGCCGAACCGCATGCGGTACGGGTGTCCAGCCATGGGGGCCGGAAGCCGCCATGGGGACCCGTCGGAGCCTATGGCACGCGCCGAGGCGATCTGCATTCGTCATGAGCAATTGTTCGAGATCATCAGGGAAAGAGCGGCGCCGACTGCGACGCGCACCCACGATCGCGACGCTGTTCGCTCTGGCAGTGCCGACCGCACTCGTAGCCCTGCCGACCGTGCTCTTGGCACCCACGGCGCTCGCTCAGACGCCCGGCGATGACGCCCGGGCTCCTTCCGCGCCCGCAGACGAGGCCTCCTCGCCGGCCGACCCCGGACTCGCCGCGCCCGCACCCGCAAGCACGGCACCCGCAAGCACGGCACCTTCGAGCACCGACGCGCCGGCGCCCGGCGTCGAACTGCCCGCGCGGGAGGCGGAACTCGCCCGCGGCAAGAACATCGCAGCGGTCAAGCTGGCCGGCAACAAGCGCATCTCGACCGAGGAAATCGAAAGCATCCTGAAGTGGCTCAAGCCCGGGAAGCCATTCGAGCCGCGCGGAATGACGAGCGACGTGCGGGACCTATGGGAATCCGGCAATTTCGACGATCTCGAAGTCGACCTCTCGTCCACGCTCGACAACGTGACCGTTCGGGTGCTCTTGCGGGAGCGCCCGAGTGTCAAAGAGGTCAAGTTCAAGGGCAACTCTGCCTTGAGCGAAGAAGACCTGAGCGAGGTCGTGAAGAACGACCTGAAGACCGGCAACATCTTCAAGGTCTCCGAGGTACGGCGCACGATTCAAAAGCTGCGCGACAAGTACGCGGAAG
>Ga0114972_10004114_pt1 | contig 10823 bp, 9 predicted proteins | sample M_140807_EF_Meta_FD_87354 | JGI IMG/M metagenome (GOLD analysis project Ga0114972, IMG submission 87354) | Freshwater microbial communities from Lake Montjoie, Canada to study carbon cycling - M_140807_EF_MetaG | ecosystem: Environmental > Aquatic > Freshwater > Lake | place: Lake Montjoie... | reverse complement strand
TTCTTGCTCACGGGCTTGATGCCGATTCCGGATCCCGCGGGGATGCGGCGCTGGCCCAGTTTGCCGTTGGCGGGAATCACCTCGTCGTTGAGATGGCGAATCAGTTCGATGCAGACTGGATCGCTGGCTTCCCATTCAATACCCATATAAATATCTTCCGTGTTTTCGCGATAGACAACCACCTCCAGATCCTGGGGCCTTTTGTGGGGGCTCGGCGTGCCCGCGTAGTAACGGCAAGGCCGCACGCAGCAGTACAGATCGAAAATCTGCCGCAGTGCCACGTTGAGGGAGCGGATGCCCCCGCCCACCGGCGTTGTCAGGGGCCCTTTGATGGCGACCCCGTAGGTCTCGATCGCCGTGAGGGTGTCCTGGGGCAAGTATTGGTAGGTGCCGTACAGCTCACAGGCTTCGTCACCGGCGTACACCTTGAACCACTCAATGTGGCGTGCGCCGCCGTAGGCCTGGGCGATGGCCGCATCCAGGACCCGCTGGGTGGCCGGCCAGATGTCCACACCGGTGCCGTCGCCGCGGATGAAGGGGATGATCGGGTCGCTGGGGACCACCGGCTGGCCGTTCTCGAAGCGAATGGCGGTGCCGCTTGTGGGGGCGGTGAGCTTCTCGTAGGTGGCCATGGAGTGGCTGGACGCAGATACGGTCGGCAGAGCCTATGCCTGCCGACGGGCGCGGAAGGTTTGCAGGGATCAGCACGCGGGCAGGACCGTGTGTTTGTAATCGCCTCCTGCACCCTGAAGCGGCCCCCACCGCTCCGCTGGTTCGATTCTGGGTCTTGATGGCAGCGTTGGTGCGGGGGCGGCAACCAAGCTCACCCTTGGTGGGGTTTTTCTGCAGGATGGGGCCCATGAACGCAGCGGATCAGGCCCATAGCCCGGAGTTGGCCCAGGCCATTGCCGCCGCTGTGAGCCTATTTCGTGCGGCCTTCCCCGATGCCCGGACCAACCTCACTCCCTGGCGCGATGATCCTGAAACCCGCCGTTTCGATGCCAGGGACAACCTCGATTTCTCGCTCCATTTCCCCGGTTGGAGCCCCCGGCTCGAATGCCGTTCCCTATTGGTGCAGCTGCGCCTGGAACGCTCACCCCAGGGGGGGGCTGCCGGTCGCCCCCGGCTTCTGGGCGTCCTGATCCGGGGCCTCACCTACGAAGCCGAACGCTGGCGCTTCACCACCTTGGGCGACTGGCAACCCTCCGGTTCCCATCTGCCCAACCCTGCGGTGGTGTCCAGCCTGCAGGGGCTCTGCCGTGAGCTGTTTGTGTTGTTTGGTACCGCCGCGATGTCCCCCTTCGATTCGGACGACATCGCGTCCTGAAGCAAGGCCTGAAAACCCATGGGCCGGCTGGATACCGTTGCTGTCTTGCCTGGTCCGCCAGGCAGGCCGGTGGTCGGCCCCTGCCTGGCGCCGTAACCCTTTGCAACCTTGTGGCCATGGGTGGGAGCGCCACACCTACGTTGGGCTGAATGCTCTTTTTGCGTTTCAAGCGCCCCGCAGAAGATGTCTGTCGCCCTGGCTTCCCAGCTCCGTGAGGGAACGAAGAAGGCCCACACCATGGCCGAGAACACCGGTTTTGTGAGCTGCTTCCTGAAGGGTGTGGTCGATAAGGCCAGTTATCGGACCCTGGTGGCAGACCTTTGGTACGTGTATAGCGCCATGGAGGAGGAGATCGGCCGCCTCGCCGACCATCCCGTGGTCGGGCCCATCAACTTTGCCTCCCTGAATCGGCGCGAATCCCTGGAGCAGGATCTCGCCTTTTACTTCGGTGCCGATTGGCGCAACCAGATCAAGGCCACCCCCGGGGCCCAGGACTACGTGGCACGCCTGCACCGCGTGGCCAAGGAGTCTCCCGAGCTGCTGGTGGGTCACCACTACACGCGCTATATCGGCGATCTCTCCGGCGGCCAGATCCTCAAGAACATCGCCCAGAAGGCCATGAACCTGGGCGAGCACGACGGCCTGCGATTTTATGAATTCGACGCGATCCCGGACGAGAAGGGCTTCAAGACCAATTACCGCACCGTGCTCGATAACCTGCCGATCGACCAGTCCACCGCCGATCGGATCGTGGCGGAAGCCAACCAAGCCTTTCATTACAACATGAAGATGTTCCAGGAGTTGGAGGGCAACCTGGTGGCCGCCATCGGCAAGGTGCTTTTTGGTTTCCTGACCCGCCGTCAGCGGCTTGGCAGCACCGAACCCGTCGTGGCCTGAGGCTGCCCCCCTGGGGTGACTTGCGCCAGAGTCGTGTAACGATTGCGACTCTGGTGTGCGTCCCCTCCGTTTTCTGGTTCCTGGCACCACGGGCCGCTATCGCTGTGGCGGTTTGCTGGTGGAGATACAGACCCAGCGGTTGACGGCCCGTTTGCGCCAAGCCGAGCTGGTGACCTATCGGCAGCGGGAGCCGGATCACCCTTTCTTAGATGACCTGTTGCGGCGGGAGCCCCGCCCCGGGGGTGCCCTGTGGATCGTCAGTTGGGGCTTTGACGTGCCGCCGCTGCTGCGGCGGTTGGCCGGCCGCCCAGTGGCCTATCACGCCCACAGCAGTGGTTACGGATTCGACCTGCCACCAGGGGTACCGATTCTGGCCGTGAGCCGCAACACCCTGGGCTACTGGGGGGATCGGGCGCCGCGCCATCCCCTCTTTTTAGTGCCCAATGCCCTCCAGCCCCGCTGGCTGGAGCGGGGCGATCGCCATAACCTTCTGACGAGCCTGGGTCAGCAGCGGCGGCGCCGCATCGATGTGCTGGTTCAGGAACGCAAAAATAGTCGCTATGTGATCGACCAACTGGTCCCGGCCCTGTCGGCGGCAGGGCTGCGGGTGGAACGGCAGCGTGGCTGGGTGGAAGATCTGGTGGATCTGTTCAATGACGCCAGTGTGGTGCTCTATGACTCCGCCGATTATTGGCGGGGTAGGGGCGTGAGCGAGGGCTTCGGCCTGCCACCCATTGAAGCCCTCGCCTGCGGCTGCGTGGTGTTCAGCAGTTTCAACCACGCCTTGGCCGACACCCTTGATCCCGGGTTGCTCGGACATCAGATCGGTTGCGGCACCTTGGAGAACGACCTGCAAAAGATCCGGTCTGCCGTGGCGGACCCGGCGGCATGGCGGCCGGCACCGGAGCGTCTGGAGACCCTGTTGGCTGGCTGCACCGAGGAGACCCTGCTGGAGCGCTGGCGCCTCGCCCTCGCGGCGATCGATCAGCATTGGGATCGGTTGCAGGCCGGTGCGGTGCCCTTGGCCAGCCCTGCTGTGTGGCAGCTGCGGGCCGATCAATGGGCCCAGCGGTTGCTGCGGCGCCTGCCGGGCCGGTCCTGATGATCTGGTTGTGGCGCTGTGGAGCGACTGGGGCGGTAGCGGCGCTGGCTGATTCCGCCGGAAACGGTAACGGTTACCCCATAACGTAAAGGTATGTTCAGTCTTCCAGGGTGTGAAGTTGTTCGGCAGGAGTAAGACCTATCAGCAGCTGCGGGCCCTGATGGCGTTTCTGCCCCAGCAACGCATGCGCCAGCTCAAGTGGTTGGTGCCTTTGTCGATTATCCCTGGATTGTTTGATCTGCTTTCGGTCGCTGTTATTGCCCGTTTGATGGGAGCCCTGGTGGGGCACAAATTAGATGACCGTTTGCCTGGGATCAAGGTGTTTGGCGGTGATCAGGTTGACCAGAGTTTATGGCTAATATTCATGTTCGTTGTGTTGGCGTGGCTCGCCTCATTCAGCAAACTTGGATTGCAGTTTTTTCAACAGCGCTTGACCGCCAGGGTCTGGATTGATCTCTCCAACCGCATCCACGCCAATGTGTTGGCACAAGGTTACGAATATCACCTTTCAAAAAGTACGGCTAAATTATCGACAATGGTACTTAGTCATATCAAAAAAACTTCAAATTCTGTCGTCAATCCCCTTCTCAAAATGGTGGGAAGTATTTTCTCCATCCTTTTGCTTTCCATTGGGATATTGGTGATTGGCCGCGGCCCTGCTTTAGTCTTGATTGCATGTCTTTTGGGGTCTTATGTGCTTCTTTCCCAGTCTATTACCCCTTATTTGCGTCATAACTCCAGGCAAAAAATCAGGTTGGAATCCTTGACAGCCCATATTTTATTTGAGTCCCTTGGTTCCATTCGGGACATCAAACTTACCGCCTCTGAAGACCATTTCCGCAGGGCATTTGTCAATACCGGTGAACGGGCCAAGGGCCACGCCTGGGTGGCTGAGATCCTGCCAATTATTCCGCGCATGCTGATTGAGCCGCTTGGCATCACCCTGATCTTTCTGTTGGGCGCCGTTCCGCCGCTCCTGCGGGGCGACCGCTCCGACATTCTTTCCATCTTGCCCTTTATGGCATCCCTCTCGGTGGCGGCCCTCAGGCTTACCCCTCCCCTGCAGGACTTTTTTGCTTCTCTCAATCAATTGCGGGGTGGCCTGCCGGTGATTCATTCCACCCTGGAGTATCTGCGCTTGCCGGCGGGGCTGCCCGTGCTGGGTGATCCTAATGTGCCTACTCCGGCCGGGGTGTTTCCCTCTCGCAGCATTGCGTTAGAGGATGTCTGGTATGCCTATCCAGGGTCATCGGATTGGGTGTTGCGGGGCGTCGATCTCACGATCCCAGTGGGTTCCAGGGTGGCGTTTGTCGGGGCCACCGGTAGCGGTAAGACCACGACGGCCCAGATTCTCCTGGCCCTGTTGCAACCAGGGAAGGGCCACCTCAATCTTGATGGCATTTCTGTTTCCAACAACGACATACCCGCCTGGCAGGCTTCTTGCTCCCAGGTGCCCCAGTTCATCAATCTTCTCGACGCCAGCGTCCTCGAAAACGTCGCTTTTGGTAAAGACGTCGAATTGATTGATCAGCGGGCGGTGTGGGAGGCCCTAGAGGCGGCCCAGCTCGATGAATTCGTCAGTGAATTGCCCTATGGACTGCACACTCCGATTGGCGAAAATGGTTTACAGCTCTCCGGTGGACAACGGCAGCGCCTGGCCTTGGCCCGTTCGTTCTATCGCCATGCGCGATTTTTATTGCTGGATGAGGCCACTAGCGCCCTGGATAACCGTACTGAGAGTGACATTATTGAAGCCCTTGAGGTCATCGGACGTCGTTGCACTACTGTGGTTATTGCCCATCGACTTTCCACGGTGATGCGCTGTGATCGTATTTATGAATTTGAGGCCGGACGAGTCAAAGCCTTTGGTACCTACCAAGAGTTGCAGAAACGTTCCGATACTTTCCGAGATCTTGCTGGTTTGGAGAGGAAGCTGGTGGGCTGATGTGTAGGATTTGTCGATCCATAATTCTCCAGGCGTTCCGATGTCTCTGACCTTGGTGGCTGGTCCCTGTGTTATCGAGAACGCTGACCTCGTTTATTCTATTGCCGCCAGGGTGAAGGCCATCTGTGAACCGCTGGGTATTGACTATATCTTTAAGGCCAGCTTCGACAAGGCCAATCGAAGCTCGGGGAGTTCCTTTCGGGGGCCTGGGTTTGAGGAGGGGTTGGCGGTTTTGGCCGAGGTGAAACGGCGCTATGGATTGCGGGTACTCACGGATATCCATGAAAGCCATCAGGCCGCACCCGTAGCTGAGGTGGTGGACGTGTTACAGATTCCCGCCTTTCTCTGTCGCCAGAGCGATTTGCTCCTGGCCGCCGCTGCTGCTACCCGGGGCACTGACAAGGTGATCAATGTCAAGAAAGGCCAGTTTTTGGCTCCCTGGGATATGGAACAGGTGGTGAAAAAGCTGCGCGATGCCGGCGCGGAGCACGTGTGGCTTACCGAGCGAGGCAACAGCTTTGGCTACAACACGTTGGTGGTGGATTACCGCAGCCTGCCCCAGCTCCAGGCCCTCGGTTGTCCGGTCATTTTCGATGCCACCCATTCGGTGCAGCAGCCCGGTGGACAGGGCACCAGCAGTGGCGGCCAGAGGGAGTTCGTTGCTCCCCTCGCCCGGGCGGCGGTTGCCGTGGGAGTAGATGGTCTTTTCCTTGAGGTCCATCCCGATCCGCCGAACGCCCTCAGCGATGGACCCAACATGGTGCCGTTACACCGGCTGGAGGCTCTCCTGACCCAGTTGATGGCGATTCGGGCCACACTCTCGGCGGGACTCGCAGAGAGTGTGATCTGAGCCGAGGTGGCCGATTCGCTCCTAGGGCTCTGGCGCCATCAATGGGCTGCTCGCTGCAGCCACAAAGCTTTGTGCCGCCTGAGGTTGCTGGTCCTTGATGTGGATGGGGTGCTCACCGACGGAGGGTTATGGACCACCGAAACCGGCGAAGTGCTCAAACGTTTCGATGTGCGCGACGGCCTCGGTATCCATCTGTTGCAACAGGCGGGTCTGGAGGTGGCGTTGCTCAGCGGCGGCAAGGGCGGCGCCACCGAGCAACGGGCCCGTTATCTGGGAATTCGGCATGTGCTGACCGGGGTCAAGGACAAACCCGCCGCCCTCACCGAATTGCAACGCGCTTTGGCGATTTCGCCGCGGGAGTGTGCCTTCGTAGGGGATGACCTCAATGATCTGGCGGTTCGCCCGGTGGTGGGTTTGTTGATCTGTCCGGCCGATGGGGTGGCGCCCCTGCGGGCCCAGGCCGATTGGGTCTTGGATCGCAACGGTGGTGACGGCGCCGTGCGCCGTCTGGCAGAGGCGATCCTGCAGGCCAGGGGCGACTGGAACCGCCTGGCCCGCTCGGGCTGGAGGGGACGCAATGATTGAAGCCGGTCGACTGGGCCGCTGGCTGCAGCAGGTTCTTGTGGCCGCCAACAGGCGGCCACCCCTGGATTGGCTGGGGGCTTTCGAACGCGATCAGTGGCAGTCCTTGGCGGCCCACCGAGGGCTCGTGCACCAGGCGTTCCGAAGCCAGCCCCTGGCCCCCCAGGTCAGTTCCTATTACTGGCATGACGGTGCTTTCGCCGATGCGAAGGTGCAGCCGGCTTTTTTCAATCCGGCCTTGCGTGAGAAGGAGAGCTCCTCCCATCATTACGGTCACGATGTCCAGCTGAAACGTCATGCCGGCTTGCCCCTGATCGGCCCCCAACTGCCCTGGGTGTTGGAGCACGGGCTCAAGGTGAGCCGCAACGCCAGCTTCGAGAGCCCCAAACCCTGGATGAGGGGCTACCTCTGCATGGGCCCCCTGCGCGCCCGTTGGCTGCGCGAGCGCTATCGGCTGCCGGCAGTTTCCATCGGTCCCTGGATCACCTACGCCAGACCCGTGTTGGAAGCCACCGCCATGGCCCGCTTGCGTACCGAGCTCGGCCCCACCTTGTTGGTGGTGCTGGCCCACAGTTGGGATCGGGTCGAGCGACGCATGGACCTGGGCGCCTGCATCGAGGCCGTCGCCCGTCTGGCCCGCGGGGGGGGCTATCGCCGGGTGATCTGGTTGCGGCACTGGAAGGACCCGGAGATCGAAGGCCTGCCCGCAGACTGGATCGTGGCCTGCAATGGCCATCGCTCCAACCCCTGGTTCCTGGATTCGTTGCGAACCCTGATCGAACTCAGTGACGGTTTGGCCAGCAACGCCTTCGGCACCCATCTCGGTTATGGCGTCGCCCTGGGGCTGCGCCTGCACTGGATTCCGGTGGCGGTTGAGGAGGATCTCGTCCGTCTGTCGCCCGAGAAAATCACCGAGGAGCAAGAAGAATGGCAGGAGCGCCAGCGGCTGTCCGCCGAGTTGCGTGATCGCCTGGACGGCGGCGATGGGGCGGCGGCCGTGCGGGAGCTTCTGGATCCTTACTGGGGATTTAATGCCATGAAGGACCCGGCGGCCCTGGCCCGGGTGCTGCGGGGGCGGAGGCTGGCGGATGCTCGCTGAACCGGCTGTCCTAGGGGCTGCTTTCCCGGCCGGAGCTCCCTATCGGATTGATCAGGTGATGGCGGCCCCCGCTGCCATGGCGGCCTTGTTTCTGGGACAGCTCCTGGCGGCGTCGTTGCTCTCCTGGTGGGCCGTTTCCAATCAGGGCCGCCGGCTCTGGGGGCTGGCCGCCGCCTTGCTGTTGCTGGCCCAGGTGGCGCTGTTCTTCAGCCTGGCCAGCTGGGGGACCAGCGACATCACCAAGCTGAACCACTTCCTGAGTTTTGATCGTTCTGCCATCAAGGGTGAACCCTTCTGGCTGTTGGTGGCCCCCCTGATCGTGGCCCTGCCGTTCCGCATGGCCATGGTCCATGGGTTGGTGGCGGCGGGCTACGGGGCGGCGGCGCTTGGTTTGGCGCGCCACTGGCGGGCCTGGAGCTGGGCCGGCTGGTGGGTCCTGCTGATCTGTTGCAGTCCATTGCTGCGGGGCTTCATGCAGAACGCCCATTCACGGCAGGCCCTCTCGACGCTGCTGCTGCTGCCGGTTTTGCTCTGGGCGGGTCGCCTGGCCCGGGTGCCCCGGCTGATGCTTGTCGTTTTGCCCCTCTGGGGGCTCACCTGCCACACCACCGCCCTCTTCACCTTGCTGCTGACCCTGTTGCCCAGGTTGCCCGGGATAGGGACAGGGACCTGGCCAGCGGGTTCGGGCCTCCAGCGGTCCAGGGACCCGGTCCAGGGGGCCACGGCCCACTGGTTTCAGAACCAATGGCGTGCTGCTCCCTGGAGGGTCCTGGCCCTGGGGGGGCTGATTCTGGTTGGGGTAGGGGCATGCCTCTGGGCCTGGGAATTGGTTCCCATGCTGCGGGCCAAGTTGGATAGCTACTGGTCCCAGCAGGGTTATGCCAATTCCTATCCCCTCGCCGCAGCGGTTGGGCGCCTGCAGCTGGCCATGGCCATCGGGGTGGTCCTCACCTGTCACCAACGGCATGTGGGGCCAGCCCGGTTCCTGGCCTGTGACCGCGGTCGCCAACTGGTGATCTACAGCTTGGTTTATGGGCTTGTGGAGTGGGCCCTGGCCCTGGGCTTAGTACCCCAGATCACCAGCCGCCTGGCCGATCCGGCGGGGTTTTTTCTGTTGATTGTCTGGCTGGCCTGGCTGGAGCGCTATCGCTGCCTCTGGGCGGCCCTGCCGGCCCTACTCGTCACCCTGGATTATTGGCTGGTGGAGCGATTGGCCGGTTCCCAGGCTCTCCATTGCGGTAGCAACGACACCTTTCTGTGCGTTCCGGATCGCTGGCCCTGGCAAGTGCGCTACTGAAGATCTGTGATTCCCTCCCCCCCCCCTTTCCCCCTCGTTGCTCCCTTCCGGATTGACCAGGTCACCCAGGCACCCCAGCTGCTGGCCGCCCTGTTCTGGGCCCAGGTGGCGATGGCGCTGGCGATCCAACTGACGGCGGTGCTGCGAAGGCCGCGGCTGTGGTGGGCCGCTGTGGGTCTTTTTTTAGGACTGATCCTGATCTTCTTCACCCTGGCAAGTTGGGGCAACAGCGACACCACCCGCTTTTCCCATGCGCTGCAATGGGATCCTGCACTCTCGCCGCCGGAGCTGCTGTGGGTGGTGCTGAGGCCCTTGATCCTGGTTCTGCCTTATCGCATGGCCGGCTTGCATGGCTTGATCGCCACGGGATTCGCCCTGGCCGTTGTGCTGTTAGCCTGGGGATGGCGGGCGCCAGCCTGGGCCGGTTGGTGGGCCCTATTGATCTGTTGCAGTCCCCTGCTGCGGGGGTTTTTGCAGAACGCCCACAGTCGCCAGGCGCTGGCCACCCTGCTGCTGCTGCCCCTGTTTTTGCAAAGCGCCCGTTTAAGCCAGCCCCGCAGGAGTGTGTTGGCGGTTGGGGTGCTGCTTTCGGCCCTCAGTCACAACACGTTTGTCTGGAACCTGCCGATCAGCTTCTCCCCTTGGCTGGTGCGTCTGCCGGAGCTGGCGGCTCGCAGCCGGGACCAGCCCAGCGGTGGCCAGGTGGGCTGGCGCCGCTGGCTGCCATGGTTCCTGCTCGCTGGGGCTCTGCTGGTGTTGTTGACGCTGGTGGCGCCCGCCGCCCTGCAGCGTTTCCTTGACTACAGCAACGACGACTATTACAACCTTTATCCTCTACGCCCCGTGGTGGGGCGTTTGCAGCGGGCCATGGCCCTGGGCCTGGTAGTGGCGTGTGTGCAGCGGCGACTGGATCCCAGGATGTTGTTGCGTTGTTCCCTGACCCAGCTACTGCTGGCTTTTGGATTGTTGTACATGGGGATTCAGGCCTCGGTTGAGCAGCACTGGTTGGCCCAGATCACCAGCCGTCTTGCTGATGGGGTTGCTTTCTTCTTGCTGATTCTCTATCTGGCTTGGCTACACCGTTACCGGGCCCACTGGTGTTTGATCTTTCCGCTCTGGGTCACCCTGCAGCATTGGTTGGATGGGCGCATCCTGCGCTCAGCGTTCTATGCCTGTGGCCAGAACGATGAATTTCTCTGTGTGCCGGACCGCTGGCCCTGGCAGGTGCGCTACTGAGTCGCGCCGCCTCTCCCTTGCCCCTCAGGAATCAAGCTGGGCTGTAAGGCTTTGCATCCGTCTTACCCGCAGCCAGCGGTGCAGAAATTCCAGCGGTTTGCGGCGGTAGAGGGGATTGCTGCGCCATAGGGGCCCCAAGGGCAGCCAGACCACCGCGGCATCGGTCAGGGCCCGCACGCCGTAGAGGGCAGAGGTGAGTCCTGTGACGATCACCGGGCGGTCGGGATTGGCTTGCCGCAGCCGTTCCACCAGCACCTCCAGGGGCACCGGCGCCCGCACCGGGCCCGCCAGCCACGGGGCCTCCAGGGGGCCGAAGCTGCCTGAGGGCGGGGCTTTGGGGTGGTCCAGCAACACCAACCTGTCCCTGGCGGCATCGAAGCCATGGCGCTGCTCCAGTCGCTGGCGCCACTGGTCCAGGACCGTTGCGGGGATCCGCTGGCGGGGGAACTGGTGGGCCAGGTTCGGCACCGAGCACAGCCAGATCGGCC
>Ga0114972_10004113_pt1 | contig 10824 bp, 10 predicted proteins | sample M_140807_EF_Meta_FD_87354 | JGI IMG/M metagenome (GOLD analysis project Ga0114972, IMG submission 87354) | Freshwater microbial communities from Lake Montjoie, Canada to study carbon cycling - M_140807_EF_MetaG | ecosystem: Environmental > Aquatic > Freshwater > Lake | place: Lake Montjoie... | reverse complement strand
TCCGTTTACGGCTGCCATCTCTGGAACAACGATCCCGATCTCGGCTGGTCCTCCCACGTCACCACCGATGGCGACCAAGACCTGGCGGAGCGCACCGCCGACGACCTCGCCGAGCGTCTCTGGTCGATGCGGACGCAAATGCCGCCGCGCTTTCCCCCACTCGACGAAGCGATTGCCGAAGCGCGCGACGCGAGGCTCGCGCGAAAGCTTGGGGTGGTGGTCTTCGCGGACGCATCGGACGTCGTCTCTGCCGGAGCCACGGGCGAGAACTCGCGCATCCTGGCCGGGCTGCTCGAGCAGGCCACCGACATGGTGAGCTATGTGCCCCTTCGCGACCCCGAGGTGGTGGGCAAGCTGTGGGACGTGCCGATCGGCGAACAGGTGACGGTGAGCGTCGGTGGCAAGCTCGACCCGACGAACAACGAGCCCGTCGAAGTGACAGGGCGGATCTTCCGCGCCCAGCGAATGATGGGTCTCGGACGCATCGTCGTGCTCGACCTCGGCCCGGTGAAGCTCGTGCTTACGGAGCTCGCGGCCTTCTCGGTGAAGCCGGAATTTTACTCCGATCTCGGGCTGCCCATCCTCGATGCGGACATCGTCGTGGTGAAGAACTTTTTCCCATTCCGGCTCTTCTACCTCCCCTATGCCAGGCGCACGATTTACGTAAAAACGCACGGAATCACGGATTTCGACGCCGCCTACGCCCTTCCGTTCAACGACCCCATGCACCCCCGCGACACCGTCGAGGACTGGCGCCCCGCCGACCGACGCCGACGCTCGTCTCTTGCCGCCGGAACCGGGATTCTCTAACCTCCCCTCGCGATGGCTAGCAACACCTCCGTCATCAACTGTCCGTCTTGCGGCGCAAAGAACCCCAGCGACTCGAAGCGCTGCGGATCGTGCGGCTCGAGCACGGAAGAACTCGCCCCGATCAACGACGACGTGCGCGAGAAGGAGCGGCGCTACCAGCAGGAGGGCTTCAGCATGAGCTGGGCCGGCATCGCGCTCGGTGTGCAAGCGATCCTCACGCTCGCGATCATCGTCGCCCTTCCCCGGGCGGTTTCGGCGCTCGACTTCGAGGGCTATTACGGGATGACCCTCGTGATCCCGGTCTGGTTCGTCGGCGGCATCCTGGTGGGAATGATCTCGCCCGGCAAGACCTTCATCGAGCCGGTGATTGCCGCTCTGATCGTCGCCTTGCCGACGATCTTCTACCTCTACAACGGGCTCTTTGGCGCGCTCGGTGCGGGACAGACCGTCCGAACGATGCCCATCTTCATGTACGTGATCATGGCGCTCATCGGCGTGATGTTCTCTCTGATCGGCTCCTACGTTGGCGAGCGCGTTCAGATGGGTGCGCCGCCGAAGACCGAGTCTTGACGGCCGGCCTGCGGACCCGCGCGGCATCCCGTGCCGCAGCGCCGCTCGCAGCCCTTGTTTTCCTCGCAGCCGGCTGCCATTCCGCGGAAGAGCGCGAGGCGGAGCGGATGCTCGGGGCGCTCGAGCATTTGCGGGACGCAGACGGTCCCGAACGCGTGACGCAGCTCGAGGCTGTGGAAGCGATGTCGAGCACGGTGCCTTCCGCGGAGAAGGCGCGCGTTGCGTGCAGCCAAGCATTTCGGGCACTCGTCGATACGCAGCGCCTCGTCGCCGAAGCGAAAGGTCCTCCGATCGACCGCGCGAAGCTCGAGCGAGCCACCGAAGCCCTCGGCCTCGCAAAGTCAGGGCACGAGGCTTGTATCGTCGGCATCGTCGAGCTGCGGCGATGGCTCAAGCGAACCTGAACGTCGCGCTCACCGTGGATGCACGGCCGCCGCGGGGCCGTGCTATGACGTCGAGCTGGTCATGTTCGAGACGATTTCCAAGGGTTTTCGCCAAGCTCGCAACCGCCTTGCCGGGTTGACCGAGCTCTCTGCAGAGAACATCGAGCCCGCCCTCCGCGAGGTGCGCCTCAGCCTGCTCGAAGCGGACGTCGAGCTCGGCGTCGCCAAGGCGTTCTTGGCTCGGGTGAAGGAGAAATCCGTCGGGCTGACCCTCGAGACGCGCGTCAAAAAGGACGGCGTTCAGCACGAGGTCGGTGCCGCCGAGCGCTTCATCAAGATTTGCCACGACGAGCTCGTCGAGCTCATGGCGCACGAGGGTGAGCCGGTCGCGTGGGCCGAGAGTGGCCCGACAAAGATCGTGATGATCGGCCTGCAGGGCTCCGGTAAGACGACGACCTGCGCGAAGCTCGCCAACTTCCTCCGCGAGCATGAGGGCAAGAAGCCGCTCCTCGTCGCTGCCGACATGCAGCGCCCGGCCGCCGTCGAGCAGCTCCAAATCCTGGGCAAACAGATCGACATCCCGGTCTTCAACATTCCGGGCGAGACGCCGGTCGCGATCTGCGCCGCAGCCGAAGCCGAAGCGAAGCGACTCCGCTGCGACGTCGTCATCTACGACACGGCCGGACGCCTCTCGATCGACGAGCAGCTGATGGGCGAGCTCGAGTCGGTGAAGGCGGCCGTCTCCCCGCAAAACATCTACCTGGTCGTCGATGCGATGATCGGCCAGGACGCCGTCCAAACTGCGCGCAATTTCCACGAGCGCCTGGACATCACGGGCGTGATCCTGACCAAGCTCGACGGCGACGCCCGCGGCGGCGCAGCCCTCAGCGTAAATGAGGTGATCGAAGCGCCGATCTTGTTCTGCGGCGTCGGCGAGACCCCCGAGAAGTTCGAAGAGTTCCGCCCCGGCGGCATGGCGAGCCGCATCCTGGGGATGGGCGACGTCGTCGGGCTGATGCAAGACTTCGAGCGCGTCGTCGACGAGAAGAAGGCGGAAAAAGACGCCGCTCGCATGCTGAGCGGACAGTTCACGCTCGACGACTTCCTCGAGCAGATCAGCATGATCCAGCAGATGGGTTCGCTGCGCGACCTCGTCGACAAGCTCCCCCTCGGTGGCATGCTGCCCGGCGGCCTGCCCGAGAACATCAACCTCGACGACCGCGAGCTCGTACGCATTCGCGCGGTGATTCAGTCGATGACGCGGGACGAACGCGTCGACCCGTACATCCTCATCCGTGAGCCAGGGCGCGCCAAGCGCATCGCCAAAGGCAGCGCGACCAGCGAACAGCAGGTGACGGGCGTCGTTCAGCAGTTTCTGTTCATGAAGCAGATGATGGGCGCGATGTCTTCGGACCTCGGCATGCTCGGCAACATCCCTGGAATGAAGGGGATCGCGAGCATGCGCAAGATGAAGAAGATGATGCAGAAGCAGGGCGGCGGCATGCCCGGCATGGGCGGCTTTCCCGGAATGCCCGGCATGGGCGGAATGCCCGGAATGGGCGGCCCCGCGCAGGCGCCCAAGACGCCCGCCTCTCCTGCAGAGCGCAACGCGAAAAAGGCGGAGCGCAAGCGGCAGAAGGACGCCCGCAAAAAAGGCCGAAAATAGGCGTGAAGGTCCACCACCTCGACTGCTGCCGCATGCATCCGCCCGCGCAGCGACTTGTCTCTGGGCGTGGCTCCTTGTTCGAACGCGGGACGATGATCGCGCACGTCCTCGCCATCGAGACGCGCGAAGGGCTGGTCCTTGTCGACAGCGGCATCGGCATCCACGACGTCCGCGAGCCCGTGAAACGTCTCGGAAAAGGCTTTCTCGCGGCGTCACAGCCTGAGCTCGACGAAGCCCACACGGCCATCCGACAGCTCGCCGCGCTCGGCTACAAGGCCTCCGACGTGCGGCACATCGTGCTCACGCATCTTGACGTCGATCATGCCGGAGGCTTGAGCGACTTCCCCGAAGCCACGGTGCACGTGCTCGAAGGGGAGCACGCCGCTGCGATGGCGCGCACGACCCGCAACGAGGCGGAGCGCTACCGCCCGATGCAATGGGCCCATGGTCCGAAGTGGCAACGCCATGCCGTCGCGGGAGGGGAACGTTTCTTCGGCTTCGAGCGCGTACGCGCGATCGTCGAGCCCGAAGTGCTGCTCCTCCCTGCAGGAGGGCATACGCGCGGCCACGCCGTCGTCGCTGTCGCAGAAGGCGACCGCTGGCTCGTCCACGCGGGGGACGCCTACTTCCACCACGACGAAGTCGCCGACCCACCGAGTTGCCCGCCGGGCCTCGCGCTCTTTCAGAGGCTGATGTCGGTCGACAACGCCGCGCGCATCGCCAACCAGACGCGCCTCCGTGAGCTACGACGCGAAGCGGGCGGGCTCGTACGCGTGTTCTGCGCGCATGACGAAGAAGAGTTCTCGGCGTTCGGGCCACCCCCGTCCCCCCACGCGTAACTGCGGAGCGCGCCGTTCGAGGGACCCACGCGGACGCGACGCTACAGCCCGCCTGCCAGAAGCTTCCGCTTGGCGGACTCGAACTCCTCGTGGCTGAGCGCGCCGCGATCGCGCAGGTTTGCCAGTCGCTCGAGCTGCCCTAGGCGGTCGTCGGTGCGGGTCGCGTCCGGTGACGTCGCCACAGGTGACGTCGCCACAGGTGACGCCGAGGCAGGCGCGAACGCGAAGTCGTTCGGTTGCTGCGGGTCGAACCGCACTTCATGGACCTCCCCCACACGGGGAGGTGCGAAGCGGGAAACGAACATGGCCTGCGAGGCCTCGATGGGCGGCTCGCCTGGGACCTCGATGCGCACCTTCAGGCGAACGCGTGGGCTCTCGTTCATGGTGATCCCCGTGTCCACGACCTCGAGGATCGTCGCTCGTCCCGCCTTGCCAGTCTCAAGAAGGCGCGTCTGCTTGTCACTTGCGCCTGTGAACCACCAGGCCAAAGCGAGGATCAGGATGCCGGCGGCGACCCAGGCGATGCCCATGGCCAGAAGCACGGGTTCGGCGAAGCACACGGCGATGCCCGCCACCAGGAAGGCAGCGCCCAAGATCCGCAGGAAGATCATTGTAGCGGCTCAAAGCTCGTAGCGGACGCGGCACGCCGCCCGTCAGTTGAGGGCGCCGTCGCTCTCGTCGTCTTCGTCGTCTTCGTCGCCCTCGTCGTCGTCCTCGTCCTCGTCGAGCGCGGCTTCGTACGCCTCACGTGCGGCACGCAACTCCTCCTCGGCGAGCTTCGCCGAGGCCTCGTCGCCCATCGAACGGTAAAGCTCGATCACGCGTTCAAGGGCCTCGATGAGAACCGGATGCCCCGCGCCAAGTCCGGTGTCCATGAACTCGGTCGCACGCTCGAGAAAGTCCTTCGCTTCGGCGTTGTTTCCGAGCTGCACCGCGGCTGCTCCAAGCCCGAGAAACGCCTTTCCGGTGAGCGCATTGAGGCCGTGCGCTTGACTCTCGGATTCAACGTGCGCGTCGCGGAGGACGTCCAGCACGCGCCCAAAGAGCCGCTGAGACGCCTCGGCTTCGCCCACCTCGAGGCTGACCTCACCCATGGTGATCAGCACCGACGCGAACACGTCCACGTTCTGCGGCGACTGGGCTTCGAGCATCTGCGCGGCACGCTGAAGCGCGCCCATGGCACCATCGACGTCTTCCCGGTCGAGTTGGATCAGCGCGCTCGTGTACACCGCACCCGCGAGCGCACGTGCGCCCGCGTCACCGAGCGCCTCGAGCGCAGCGACAGCACGGCTTGAATGCTCCGCCGCGGTGTCGAGGTTCCCTTGGCAACGCTCGAGTTCGGCCTGCGCCGACTCAAACCTCGCGCGGAGCACCGCGTCGTCGAGTTGCCCCGATTGGAAGGCCGCGTTCGCGAGCGCAACGAGCATGGCGGCTTCTTCGAAGGCCCCCTCCGCAGCCGCGACCTCGATCGTCTCAAAGAGCTCCTCTGGGGTGAGCTCCTCGTCGTCCTCTTCGTGAGCGTGCTCGTGGCCGCAGCCACAGGCGTCGTCGTGGTCGTGGTCGTGCGCGTCGTCGTGGTCGTGCGCGTCGTCGTGGTCGTGGTCGTGGTCGCTCATGATTCGTCCTCTCCCGGCATCCCTGGAGTCTTCCCTCGATGAAGAATCTTGGTGTACAGCTCGCGAACCGAGAGTTTGGTCTCTTCGGCCAGGATCTTGGCGACATCCTTCGCCCGTCCGCCCGCAGCGATCAACTCGTCAATGCGCGCATCGACGTCGACCGGGGCTACCGGACCAGGCTCGTGAGGCCCGAGGACGATGGTAAGTTCGCCTCGCCACCCGCGTCGCTTGGAAAGCTCGTCGAGGGAGCCACGAACGAACTCCTCGTGAAGTTTCGTCAGCTCTCGAGCGACGACGGCATCCCGCCCCGGTGTGGCTTCCGCGAGGTCTGCAAGCGTTTGCTCCGCACGCTGCGCGGACTCAAAAAACACGACCGTCTCCGGCGTTGCTGCGATCGCGGCCACGGCTTCGGAGCGTCCACTTCCTTTGCGCGGCAGGAATCCAAAAAAGCGAAACCTGTCCGCTGGGAAGCCCGCACCGGCAAGCGCAGTGATGACGGCGCTCGGACCTGGGATCGGGACCACCTCCCGACCGTGCTCGGCTGCCGTCCTCACGAGCGCCGACCCAGGGTCGCTGATGGCCGGTGTCCCGGCGTCGGTCACGAGGGCGATGCTCTCGCCGACCTCGAGCCGCGAAACCCAGCGATCGACCGAATGGCGCTCGACGTGCGCATCCAGGCGCTCGATGCGTTTGCCCTTGATGCCGAGGTGGGTGAGCAACGCGCGCGTGCGGCGCGTGTCTTCCGCGAGGATCACATCCGCCGACGTCAGCGCCTTGACCGCACGCGGCGAGATGTCCTCGAGGTTGCCGATCGGCGTCGCGACGATCGTCAACTGCCCTCGGGCAACCGCACGCGGTTCCGCCTCTCCGGTGAGGTGCTCCGCGCTCGGCTCCTCGTCGTGCGCCTCGACCGGCTCCTCGTCGTGCGCCTCGACCGGCTCCTGGTGCTGCATCAGACGCCCAACTCGACGGCGTCGCCGAGTTCGCTCTTCAGGTACTCGCGGAGCTTCGCTGCCAGCCGTGCTTCGAGCTGGCGAACGCGCTCGCGCGAAACTCCGAAATCCTCACCGAGCTTCTGCAAGGTAAGGGGCTCCTCGGCGACGAGCCGCTGGTCGAAGATCAGGAGGTCTTTGCCCGCCAAGGTGCCGCGGAAACGAGCCAAACGCTCGTTCAACAGTTCGTTCAGCTGATTGTGCGCGACGGTCTCGTCTGCGCCACGATCGTCGCTCGCCATCATCTCGACGCGCGGGATCGAGCGCCCCTCCGAATCACCGAGGGGCGCGTCGAGCGATGCCTCACCCGAGCCGAGGCGCCGGTCCATCTCTTGGACCTCGGACACCTTCACGCTGAGGCGTTCTGCGATCTCTTCAGCCGTCGGCTCGATGCCCATGGCCGTGAGCTTCGCCTTCTGCTTGTTGAGGTTGAAGAAAAGCTTCCGTTGCGCCTGCGTCGTGCCGAGTTTGACCAAACGCCAGTTGTTCAAGATGAACCGCAACATGTACGCGCGGATCCACCAGGCAGAGTAGGACGAGAGCTTCACTCCGCGGTACGGATCGTAGCGCTGGACCGCCTGCATCAAGCCGATGTTGCCCTCTTGGATGAGGTCCATCATGTTTTTGTAGGCACTCCGGTACTCGTACGCGAGCTTGATGACGAGCCGCAGGTTGGCCGTCACGAGACGGCGTGCGATCGCCGGGTCGCCGGTCTCGACGTACTTCGTCGTGAGTTCCCGCTCCTGTTCCGCGGTCAACAATGGATAGCGTTGAACCTCGCGGAGATACGCGTGGAACGGATCGCGAAGCGAAAGCGCCCTTCCGCCATCGGTGGCGTCGGGGAGCTCGACGTCGGCGCTGCCGAGTTCCTCTTCGGCAAACTCCCCTTCCCCTTCGACGAGCTCCGCCTCGAAGTGAACCGAGTCCGGACCGGGTTCGTCGCTCACCTCATCGCGGCCGTCGACAACGACCGAGGTCTCGAGCTCCTCTTCGGTCGTCTCGGTGGCGTGAGCGGAGGCGAGGTCGTCCGAGACCTTGCTCTCGGGACCCGATTCCGCAGACGTTCGATTGCGCTGTCGCTTGGCCATGTCGACGTTGAGTTAAGGATGCTTAATACGGATCGCCAGCGCCGCCTACGCTTCTGAAAGCCCCCATCGTCGGGTCGTGCTAAGTGACCCGCTCGTGGATGCGAGGGGCTCACACCAGCGCGGCGCCGAAGCCAGTGGCGCGTCCAAGCGCCCGAAGCTGCTGATCGTCGCGATGGGCCTCATGTGGCTCTTCGGCATGACCGGCTCCGCGAGCGGCTGCTCGAACATGAGCTTCCTGCGCGGCTCCCAAGAGCTGCCCGACACGATCGAGCGCCTGCTTGCCGAAGCGAAGGCCGGCGACCCACCGCCAAACGTTGGAACCACGTCGTCGCCGCCGTCCGAGGTACCAACCCAGGCGCCGCTCCCCAAGCTCGACGTGAAACATCCGCTCGTGCGAGCCAGCCTCGTACGGGAACAAGCCAGGCTGACCGCACTCGGTGAGCACCAGCGCCGCGCCTTTCCGCTTGCGCTCGCTCAGTCGATGCTCGGTTTGCTGCTGGTCGTCGCGTCGATGGCGCTTTTGACGCGAAAACCTGGGTGGCGCCGCTTCGCGCTGCAGGTCATCGTCGCCAACGCCGCCCTCGCGCTTGGAACGTTCGTCGCGCTCGCTCCCGTGCGCGCGGCGATGGCGAACGCTGCCGCCGAGGAGCTCGTCGCCCATCCCATCCCGTCCTCGACGCCTCTTGCCGCGGACGAGGCGCTCGTCGTAAGGCGCGCGGAAATGAGCGCGGCCGACCTCCAAGTTCTTCTGCTGCAGCTGTCGGTGTTCGGGTTCGCCGTGTTTGCCCTGAACCGTCCGAAGACGCTTTCGTACCTCGCGCAGGTCGACGCGCTCGCCGCCCAAGCCTCGGAGCGGGACACCGATACCGACGCCGACGACCCATGACACCGCGCCCGCGCGTGCAGCGGCTTCCGGAACACGTCGCGAATCAAATCGCGGCAGGGGAAGTCGTCGCGCGCCCGGCCAGCGTCGTGAAGGAACTCGTCGAGAACGCGCTTGATGCGGGAGCGCGCACGGTCGTGGTCGCCATCGAAGGCGGAGGCGTGTCTCTCGTGCGAGTCGTCGATGATGGCGCCGGGATGGACGGCGAGGACGCCCGCGCCGCGCTCGAACGGCACGCGACCAGCAAGCTTCGAAGCGCCGACGATCTGCGGACGCTGCGGACGCTGGGCTTCCGCGGCGAGGCCCTTCCGAGCATCGCATCGGTGAGTCGCTTCACGCTCCGAACTCGCACCGCGAAGGAGGACGAAGGCACGGAGCTGACCGTCGACGGCAACGGCGAGGTTCAGACCCGGCCCTGCGGCACGCCCGCGGGCACCACCATCGAGGTCCGTGAACTTTTCTTCAACGTACCGGCTCGTCGCAAATTCCTTCGGGCGCTCGCCACCGAGTCCGCCCACGTAGGCGACGCGCTCCGAGAAACGGCCTTCGCGCACCCTGGGGTACAGTTCGAGTTGTGGCGCGACGGTCGACTCCACAAGCGTTGGCTCCGCGAAAGCGGAACCGAAGCCCGCGCCCGAGACATTCTCGGCGCCGAGGTCACGCTGCGCGTCGCCGAGACCCGCGGACCGCTCTCGATCGAGGCGTACCTTTCTCCGCCCGAGCGGGTACGCAGCGGCGCGACAGGGCTTACCATCCTCGTCAATCGGCGGCCCGTCCAAGACCGAGCGATCGCGCGGGCCGTAGCGACGGCGTACGGGGATCGAATCGAGCGAGGCAAGTACCCTCTCGGCGTCGTGATGCTCGAGCTCCCGACGGAAGATTGCGACGTGAACGTGCACCCGCAGAAATCCGAAGTTCGCTTCAGCGAACCGCGAGCCGTGTGCGATGCGGTGTTTGGCTCGGTCCAGCGTGCCCTAGCCGAAGCAACGACGACGACCCGTAGCGTTTCACCGCTCGGCTCCGGCGCACCGGCCCGTCACGCGTCGCACGGTTTTCCCCGCGCGCAGCCGGCCGCGAGCTGGGCAAGGGCCACCGAAACGGCCTCCGTCCGTGAGGTCTCGGAAGCTTGGACCTGGACGCGACCTTCGGAACGAGCGCCGCACACCACCGGGCCCGTCCCCTCCACTGCCGCGCACCCGGCGCGCGAGGAACCTCGGCCGCACCACGAGACGAAGCCCAGCGCACTGACCTTCTTGACCGCCATCGATGGCGTGCTCGTCGCGCGCGACGCTCGCTACGTGCTCTTCATCGACCGCCACGCCGCGCGGGCTCGGGTAACGGAGCACCGGGCAGCAACGTCCCTCGCGCGGGGAGCGCTCGACTCCAAACCGCTGCTTTTTCCCTGCCGTATCGAGCTCAACGGCGACCTCGTCGCAAACCTGGAAGCCCACCAGGACGAGCTGGAGCGACTGGGCTTCGAGCTCCACGTCACAGGTCCGCGCACGGTCGCGGTCCATGCCGTCGCCGCGGTGTGGAGCTCCGCCTCCGCCGAAGCGCTCGTCCGCTCGGCAGCCGAGCTCGCAACCACCCTGACGTCGGAACACGGCCGACGTGCGTTCCTTGCGAAAGCAAGCGACCTCGCCGCAGGCGCCGCGCAGGAGGTCGCGGCGCAAACGCTGCTCGACGCGTGGTACGAGTCCCTCGCAGAGACGACGCCCCGCGACGCCGCCGAGACGCGGCACCACGTCCCCTTGTCCGAACTCACGTCCACGGGGAGGCGCGGGTGAGCACGGTCTTGGACCTCGAGCCGCCGGCTGAGAACGAGCTCGTCGTCGTCGTCGGCCCCACCGCGAGCGGTAAGACCGACCTCGCGATCGCGCTCGCAGAGCGCTGGGACGGCGAGGTGATCGGGGCCGACAGCGTGCAAATTTACGAGCGATTCGACATCGGCTCGGGCAAGCCTACCGCGCTCGAACG